>JAABUI010000079.1_pt1 | contig 153949 bp, 151 predicted proteins | sample 5559111 | NCBI WGS metagenome assembly JAABUI01 (sample SAMN10711870, study PRJNA513365) | rock metagenome | isolation source: Antarctica rocks | place: Antarctica: Victoria Land, Buttleship Promontory | reverse complement strand
CCTAACCCTAACCCTAACCCTAACCCTAACCCTAACCCTAACCCTAACCCTAACCCTAACCCTAACCCTAACCCTAACCCTAACCCTAACCCTAACCCTAACCCTAACCCTAACCCTGCTGAGTTGGCCATCTTGGATGACGGATGTGGGCATACGGCGTCATCGGTGGAGTGAGTCTGTAGAATAGATTCCAATCGACCCAGAAACGGGAGTCTGGGACGTCCCATCTGGACTTCATCTCTTGAGGAGGCGTCGGGAGGTGGTTTGATTTGGTCAAGCCACCGAATGGTGTCATTAGATGCCACTGTAACCTCAATGCTCTAGAGCTTCCAATGGTTTTAGGGGAGTAATGGTCTAGTAGAACAAACGCTGGGCGAACATCTTCCATCGAGTGGTCAAGGTGTCGACATGTCACCGTACAAATCCTGGACCACTTGATTGCCTCCGTGCATTTCCAAGAGAAGTACAACCGGGGCTCTTCTTCGCTTGTGTCTGGTGCTCTGATGCTGATGTCTAATTCTTACGGGGACATGAACAGTGAAGTACTGATCCTCGAGGAGACCTATTAGCCGTCATCCAGGCTTTGGTGGGAGCCATCGTGGCAAGGACAACAATGGAGCCACAGTCTCGGTCTTTCATCTGGTACTCCGGGTACTGCTCATACTCCCTCAAGCCGAATGCCCGATATGCGAAAGAGTGAAACAACGGAACAAAGACTGTACCGAAATGAACTCCAAGGAGGCGTCGATACAGATTGAGATACCCGATTACGGGAGCGAAATACAAGACTTTAGAAAAGGGTAATGATCGGGCTTTCAAGAGCTGTCATGCCTAAGATGTTACTGATGTGCTTTGAGAAAGATATTCGAAGACATTGTTGCTAGGAGGAACCTTGTTATTCCCACTTGAGAAGGGATAACGTTGGTGAATGTTCGGCTCACGGAGGACATTGAAATTTCCGTGAGCTATGTCGGAAAGACCATAGGGCAGCGATGGTTGAAAAGGCCAACGAATGCAACAGTGGAGTACAGAAGCAATCAATGAGGTTCTAGGAGAAACAATGCAGAAAAATGGGGTCGCCACATCTAAATATCAACTTCAAAATCAGATGGTCGGATTTGCTCGGACATGAGAATATCCTTCGACATACCAATCCGGTGGCAGTCATGCACCTGCAAACACTCTGCATACAAAACGAGCCATTAATCTTGAGTTGTGTCTGACGTTTTTGATAAGCGTTGCTGGCAAAGCCAATGGCTTTACCGAACGAGCCGGGGAGGTTCCTTTCTAGGCTCCTACCTACAACGCGCCATGCTGTCGGAAGACCACTCATAGGTCATGATGCTGCAACAACGCGCAACGATGCGTAATCGGCAACTGTTCTTCTCGCACGTGACTTGTCCATATTAATTAAGATCATCATCGTTCGTCTGATCAAACAGATGTGCAACAGCTGTTATTGTCGTTACCTACGCTGAAGGGCTAAATCACATCGCGCGGCAGAGAGACTTGTTTCAGACCTTGGAGCATTCGCCGAGCTTCTTCAAAGGGAATCGCATCGCAGTTTCGATGCTACTTTACGTTTGTTGAATATCTTCCGGATGGCAGGGTCTCCTCTTTAGGCAATCGACATGGTTAGATGGCCAAATCCTTTGCGCATGCATGCTTGCTGTTACCGTTTTCCGTCCTTTAGCGTTGCATCTTCGTTGCGTTTGGCTCTTCTGACCTCTAGACTTGCTGCCTCTCGGCGTACACACACAGTTACTAAAGCATTAGCATGCGTAGTGAGCGAAGCAGAAGTTTATCTCATGGGACGAAGTAGATCGTAAGGACTTACTGTCAACGTTACCTCGAAGTCCAAATGCAAAAGTGCCTGTCTTCACTCATCTCGCTTTCTCTTACGTACTAAGATCTTCTCCCAGCTCCTTTTCGACAGTCTCACAACAAGCGCTTGCTTGTCATGCTATGTCCATCTATGTTTGACTCTGCTGCTGGCCAACTCAGTCCAACTGCGGATGTGCGGGCTCTCTTTTATCATCGTCCGAAGACCTCCGGTAGCTTTCTGTGTGCAGCGGATAGTTTGGAATATCTATGACGATCATATCACGTTTCCGACACCGTCGCTGGTTTAGAGTCGTCAAACATAGTCCGAGTATCGATACTGCCAGTCGTACCAAGCGGTTGTTCAGCATCGCGTCGCCCTCAGGGATCGACGAATCGATCTATCGCTAAGATGTAATAGCATATTAGGACAGTATCGCAATTCTTTGAAGATTGTTGTCCTGGCTGCGGTACACTGAGAGTGGCGTTGGAAGTTGGTCTTCTTGGTCCAAACTGCTGAAGCGGTAAGTCTCATCCAAGGGACACTTTAGGATTTCTCCAACCAGCTGTTCGACGCTAAAGCTGTTTAAAGTCGGGACCAATTTCAGGCCAATAACGCTGCCGATACGAATACTGAGTGCACAGCCATGGACTACCGCAATGGTATACAGCTTGCATCATCGCAAAGACCCATACGGGATTCGAGCTGATATAGTAGGCCTCGGATCCCCTGGTATTATCCCCTATCGCATACACCAAAACATCGGGACCACAGGAAGAGAAACTGCCATACCAGGTCTATAGCCGGCAAGCGGGACGGTATTCAAGCGACCGGGTTAGTTCCATAATTCCATCAGTTGAAGTGCAAGAGAAGATAGGCCTGGTAACAGTAAAACTCGCACTGTGGATGTGGAAACGGCGGCGTCATCTCACCGGAGAACAAATACCCAGATACACCTATGCTGAGGTACTTCCATTGGCAGATGTCGTCTGCAAGACTTCATGGTGACTCCTATGTTCTTACCGATACGGAAGACGCCGAATGTTCCTGCCGATTGAGTTGTTGCGCCGAAACCGTTCGTCATTTAGCGACCTATGTCAACGCCTTTGCTCTCGAATCGACTTGAGGTCTCAACATCCAGTATTCTATGATTGCCATCGACTTCCTCCAATCGCCAGACCTCCCATGATGGAGGCAGCAAGGTCGCCTTTCCTGAAATGTTTGTCATACTTGCTCGAGGTACGGCACATGATGGCTCTGCTTGGTTCCTTCAGTTTCAAAATCTGCCACTGGATGTTGTAAGCCTTCGGTGTGGCAGCGACAGCCCACAGATTGGGGCATTGTTGCATGCTGGTGAGGGATGGAAAGAATAGGGTTGTTGAAGTGTTCTCTCGAGCATGTGGCAATCTCTATAGGATCCTTTGCCAGTTTTTAAAGACCGGCTACCGGGATCCCAATCAACTCCCTAAAAACATAACATGAGAATACACGAACGTTTTATAGAACTTGGGCCCGAGGCAGTTCAATTCTGCCGTTATGGTGTAAGAGCAGAGACTTTCGAGGGCATTGAAGATAGGGGCGAAAGAAAGTCTTGTACGGAACATGAACATCGAAAGTCCCTGATAACACTGCCAAAGATAAGAAGATCTCTCGATCAACAGCCCTTTCAGCGCAGGACGATAAGGTAGTCCGCAAGATACAATCCATGATAGGATTGTCTGCAGGGCCAATGGCAGCACTGCAGGTGCAGGAGAGGACTAGGTACCTAGATAAGGTCCTTGAGGTACAGTACGGAGTACGGAATACCTTATCACTTATCATCACTTCTGGACCACACGTGACACCAGCGATGTTTGAAAACGCTCGGGCCCTCACAACACCCTATTCTAAGCGTTGGTGATGTCGGTGAGTCGGCGATTCGGCTCGGCCCATCTGCACGCGATGCTTTATTATTCTTCAGTCTTCACAAAGTGCAACGCGTAACAGTACTCGCACAATCAGGTCATTGATATCCCGTATAACCATATTTCTTAAAGTATACGACGCGTGAGAGACTGCCCTGCAACAGAAGGACCAGAGCTCTGCTGATTCTGCCAGCATTACTAGCTTCAGGCCTTCCCTCGGCTCTTCACCCTCGTGTACCCGCAGCCGGATACATTATACTTAGCCTGGCCATCATTCACAATTTACCCAGAAGCTTTGTTTACTTTGCTCACCAACTACCATGTCAAACGCGAGCCCTACCCGTCGAATACTCAGCAACCTAGACGTAAACACCTCCGGAACGCCCTCTTTGACCGTGAGGTCCATGGGGAAAGACACAACAAGCCTAAAGAGAGGGATCAATGCCGTGGAAGATCCCGAGATTTCACCGGCACCTTTACGCGTTCGCTCCGAGCTTCGTTTGACGCAGACGAGGCTGTCCGCCCAGAATAGTAGCAAACTTGACATGCCAGGAGTGGGCTTTCCTCTCCAACAGGCCATTCACAGTCAGCTAACGTGATATCAAGAGTCCTTCGGGCGACCCAGCGGCTATGATGCCTTCGGAGATACCAGATATAGCACAAGAGATGAGCGACAGCAGTTCCCAGCATAGCAACAAAGATTTCACCACTTCACCCATGGATTCCGACGTCGAGGGTGACACACTGGTTTCTCAACTGACGGCAGCGACGGAAATGACCTTGCCCTTGCAGTCGGCAGCAGCCTTGGTAAGTCTTCTTCCAATGCTGTGTCGGAGTACCCACTGACGGTATTACTCAGCGGGCTGAAAATCTTCGTCTTCGTTTACGCGTTGCACTGTTCAAAGTCCAAACGAATCAGACCAGCATACCAATGTCACAACTCCAGATAACCTCCCCACGAAACCGTGTTCAGACTTCGCCCCTTCGATCTTCGTCGCAGATCTTACAATCTGTATCCCCACAAACACGAGAGAAAGCCCCGCATCCCATGCTACTTCCAGCACCGGTGTTGAAACCCACTGCCTACTCGGCCCGCACCATTATGCAGCCACATATTCCATCCTCGCCACCCTATTCGACGAATAGCAGCCCGGAGTCTGCAGTCGGCGACGAGGTCTTTAGGACACCTGCATTGCCTCGATCCAAGATTTACGAAACCACGCAGATGAGTAGCCCGCCTGGGAGCGAGGGGAGAGATGTGGCTCAAGTGAGAAGGAAGCAGGAGAGCTTAACTAGCAGCGCCATTCGAGGCAAAGCAGCGATCGGTCTTTTGGGGTTGAGGGAGGCCGGGCACTAGGAATGAAATCGAGCGTCGTGCTGTCTTTTTATCGCTCAATACCGATGCTCATAAGGGAGCTTTGCAAAAAGAATTCTGTAGCTCATCAAATCACCTATACATTGCTTTTGTCGTTGGTCAACATTAGGAATGGAAGTCGCAGGGGGTCTACGTGGTAGTAGTCAGCCCGGAAGTTGCCGCAGCAAGGCGCGAATCTGAACCGATGCAAGGTCTGGACCTACTTCCTACATCTCATGATCATCGTGATCCATATCATATGAGCATACAAGCCTACCTACACCCATGGACTTCCTGCCTCTTCGTCTCTTACTCCCTGATTTTCTTGTAGTGTAGGAGCTGTTCTTCCAATCCGAGACCTCTCAACCTGCGCGCCCGCTATAGGCAACCATGGCGAGCAAGGTGGTAGTACCGTTCCTTGTGGCCATGATGCTGCTGACCGGCGTCTGCAATACCCTCCTGTCAAAGTATCAGGCGAGTTCGTCTGTCTCTATGCTGCTATCAACGATCCTGACAGATCTTCCTCTAGGACCTTCAATGTGTTCGGAATTGCGACTCGAAGGGCCCCAAAAAATATGTGTTGTTCTCCCAACCAGTAATACAAACGTATGTACAGAAAAGCCTTCTTGACTCACACTGACAGGTATTTAGGGCCCAGATGTTCATTGGTGAAATGGGCTGCTGGCTAGTCGTCGGAGGCTTCTACATCTATAAGCGCTACTTTTTACAAGACGCACCCCTGCTGCAGGGCGGATACCACCACATCGATGGCCATGATCATACTGTTGAATCTGAAGATGAGGATGCAGAGCTTGATCGCTCATTCTCCGCGCAAGGAGCCGCCGGACCTGCCACGAAGGCGCTGGTACCGAATGCTGATGATCGGAAACCGCTTGTGGGATGGCGAATTATACTGCTGGCATTGCCTGCTTGCTGTGACATTGCCGGGACTACTCTCATGAACGTTGGGTTGCTGTTCGTTGCCGCCAGTATATACCAGATGACGCGAGGAGCTCTGGTGCTATTCGTTGGCCTCTTCAGTGTTATATTCCTACGCCGTAAATTGTACCTTTACCAATGGTGCTCACTCTTTATCGTTGTCTTGGGTGTTGCAATAGTCGGTCTGGCAGGTGCTATCGCCCCGAATCCACAGGCAAAGCCGAAGCCACAGTCCCTAGTCGAAACAAGTGCGCTCGTTTTGAGAGCCGCTACGAACTACGTCAAGACTATGGGCCAGAAAGAGGAGGCCTTGCAAACCGTAGTTGGGGTCCTTATGATTGCAGGCGCTCAAATTTTTACTGCTACACAATTCGTGCTCGAAGAATTCATTCTCGAGAAGTACGCACTGGAGCCTCTAAAAGTGGTTGGCTGGGAAGGAATTTTTGGATTCTTGGTCACGGTCATCGGCATGATCATTCTGCACCTCGCTGTCGGAAGAACAGAGCAAGGACGTTACGGCTACTTCGATGTCATAGAGGGCTGGAGGGAGGTCTCTCACTACAAAGCTGTCGCAATCTCTTCGGTTCTCATCATGATTAGCATCGGAGGTTTCAACTTCTTCGGCCTGTCCGTCACCAGAACTGTCAGCGCCACTGCGCGGTCCACTATTGACACTTGCCGTACGCTCTTTATCTGGATCGTGTCGCTGGGGCTGGGATGGGAGACCTTCAAGTGGCTACAAATCCTCGGATTCGCTCTTCTGGTTTATGGAACCTTTTTATTCAATGATATTGTTCAGCCACCGCTGCAAACCTGCATCCGAAAGCAGAAACGTGGCGAATTACTCCCTGAGGAACCAATCGAACATATGTAACACGATTCAGCCCATAGACTTGGTGTGATCATCACCATGGCCGGTTCTCATCGACGGGTATCATCATGGATTCGATAAACGTGCGGCGTTTGTTCTCTATCGTACGCTTTAGCAGCATTACCAATACCATATCCATCATTGTTCCATCCCGAGATTTGGCATTAGTAGGTGTCCTAGGCAAAGCCCATTATATCGTCATGATGGTCTTTAGCGTCAGAGGATTGATTTTCGCAGCCTTTTCCACTTAGATAGGAGTTTAAAGGCCTAATCAGGCCTTTCAAGCATTGGCACAGGAATCATCCCATATTGCTTCGTCGAGAACCTTACCGCATAGGACAAGTGAACCTGGGCTAGAGATGGTCCTACCCACACTACCGCTACCAAGTATCATCTCTCCATCGTGCCATAGAGACGGCTTCTGCTCACCAACCTAGTGTTACAATAATCGGAGCACCACACACAAACACCCATCGTTTGGACTTTCATCCTTCTGCTGACTGAACCGGTCTTACACTTTCCTCCGCCCAAAGTGCAACGTCCCAGCCAAATACCGAATCACAACCCATCACCTAATCACTCTCCGAACCTCGCAAGGGCCAAAATCATCCTACCCAAGGTATAAATCCTTGAGTTGGAGTACGCGGCTCTGGTTCCACTCACACGAAATTGGCACGACACGGGCATCTTGTCTCAGAATCTCTCAGAAAGATGAATCGGCCTGGGCAAACACTATCCACGGCGGGTGGGGTTTTGGTATGTGAGAACGATATGAATCAGCTACGGAGCAAGTATCAGTGCCATGTACTACAGTAAGACTTCGCCGTGTACAATTTCTTTCACCAATGGGAAGGGCGAACACGAAAGAGCTAGTATTGCGCAAACTTTAGAGGAATATACCCAGACAAGAACATAGCTTTTCGAACTCGCTTGGGGGTTTGTCATGTGAGAACGATATAAGTAGGGTACGGACCAAGGTATCAATCCTACATTAAAGACGTAGACGTGCAAGACGTTCTTCACCACCGTGAGGGGGAATTACGAGGCAACTGATATTGATCAAACCTTGGAAAAACATATCAAGATAGGTAAGATCTCAGCTTTCTAGATCAAATGGGAAGCAAAAGCTCGAGAAAATTGTGTACCTTTGCCCTTTCGGGGGTGGCGTGTTTGCTTCAAGATACTGTTCGATAATTCTTATGATCGGAATGTACTCGAAAGACTGCGCTCTCCACATTTGTAAGGGGGAAAAACATGTTCAACATCGTTGTAATGTACAGTACGATATCAAGTAGTTATGGATTAAATTATCAAGAAGGTCACTTTCCCAACGAGAGATGGTTTTCCCTGACGTTAGACCTATTACTTACTCTACTGAGTCATTCTATCGTGATGTGAAATTTTTCCAGACAGCGGAGTAACATCTGGTATCTTAAGAGTGAGAAGAAGATAACAAATTTTCAAACACCTTGGGCATATCCCCCGCCCCCTAACCAACTAGCTACCGTGGTATCATAATGCCAAAAGCCCATGGTGTATTCCGATATCGCCAATGTCCATCCTCATAATGCTAGCATCGTCTTTAAAACGCCATATCAAGCCATGCGCCAACCCCTTCACAACTTATCCGGCGCCCAAACCTTCAACCACTCCGGACTCGGCGCCAACTCATCCCTCCTCTCCTTTCCCTTCCCTGCCTTGCCATTCTCCACAGCTGGCACGTCATCAAAGCCCCAATCCATACCTTCGAGCTCTTGGTCCATGTTCAGCGCCTCCATGCTACCCATACCATCCATGAACCATTCGCTTGGCATCCAGTTCGTGTCATCAACATTGATACTGATGTTGACGGCGTCATTCTCGCTAATGTCGCTCGGGCGCGGGCTGTTCTTCTCAGTATCGCCGCTCGAGAGCGTCGAGTCTGGAGTGAGCGTGTTTTGGATCTTAGACCATGGACTGAGGGATTGGAGGTCCGAAAGGCCAGAGAACGCGGAGGTGATCACGGATGCGGGGATGTCGCTGCCGGCCCAAAGATCTTGAGTGGCCAGGGTTGGTGTCTTGGGTGCAGCCTGGGAGGCTTTGGGATCAGCGGTCTTACTGTCCTTGAGTACTACTTTGACGTCGGAGGCGGGAGTCTTCACGTTGGAGGTTTGCGGTGTCTTCAGCAGATTCGAAGCAGGTGATGGACCGGTTTGGGTGGGAACCCTTGTCATCGGTGTCGCAGCCTCTTGCTTTATCTTAGCCTGGCCTTGTGTCGACGCGGATTTTTGGATTGGCGCGGTTTCCGCAGCATTGCCAGCATCAACCTTTGCCACTTCCGGCCGTATTTTGCTCTTACCGTTCTCGTCCAGGTTCAAGCCCATACGAATGGACTCGAGGCAAAACTCGAGGGGGTCGTTGAAGTTGGGATGAATTCGCTTTAGGTGCGCGTCCAGATTGGCTCGTGTCATGAATTCTTCGGTGCTCATTGCGCAATCAGGGTCAGGACACCTCAATACGACAGACGCAGGAGGCGGGCGTTGAGCTCCTGGAGACTCAAGCTTTGTTACCTGTGGTGATGACTTGACCGCGGGAGTTCCTTGAGCCAAGGTAGGCGTTGAGCTCGCGCTAGGAGCTTGGTTGCCCTTTCTTCTTTTGGCAGACGGAATCTGAAGCTTGTCCTGAGTCAATTCGTTAGGTCTATCCCCATAGGCTTGAGGGACTCCGTGGGGAGGTTGGCCTCCAAACGAAAACGGTGGTTGCGTAGAAGTAGGGGCGGCAGGAGTTCGACTGCTGTTGTTACTGGGATTTTTCTGCATTGCTACACTGGCGTTGCTATGGTTTCTCTGGAGGTTTGCTGCTCTGGCATGCTGCAGTGCGAGTTGCTGCTGCTGAAGGTTTGCAGCATTTAATGCTGGCATCGGCTCCTTAGGTGGCTGCTGCTGTGGCTGCTGATTCCGCGCTTGGTTCTGTGGCTGGCCTGGCACTTGCGCGACTTGAGTGCCCTTTCGAGACTGTATCTGGCCCATGAGCCAATTGAACAACTTGCTGAGCTTTTTCGTCGAAGCGTCAAGCACTTCAAGTGAGATGGTAAAATGATCAACGGGATGTTCATACTTCTTGTCGCGATATTGATGCGCAACAAGTATATGCTAGTGACTATCAGCGTCGATGAAGTCTGCAGCAGGAACGATGGTACTTACTGTTCGAATCAAATCTCTAAACATTTGTTCATTGGCGATCAGACCGTAGAAAATGGGCAATGCACTTGGTATGCGGCTTAGGATCTTGGTGGTCTCATTCAGTAACTGAAGCATTCTTGCTCTTGTTTGCGGTGTCATTGGAACGGGGCTGCCCTTTGGCGTGCTTTGTGCTACCTCTATACAAATTCGTTGTAGCTGAGCCTCTTTTCGACTTTGTGCATCGGTACGCTGCGGTCCAGTGTCCAGTTGTCCATTAGGCTTGGTGCCTTGAGTGTGAGGCTGACCTGGACCTGGACCCAACGGCTGTGGTGCCATCTGAGCGTTAACTTGTGCTTTTTGACCCTGTACTTCGGTGTTCTGTGGCATTCCAGCCCTAAGTTGTTGAGACGCTTGAATCAATTTGGATGGCTGACCTCTTGTAGCTGGCGTTGCCGAATTGGGATTCGGCACTTCGATGACATCATCGTTACTGTTACGCTTGATACCTTTCTGGTTGGGTTGCCCTGGTTTAGGAATTGCTGGCCCAACCCGAGCTCCTTGGGGCTGTTTTGCTACAGGATCTTTCGGGTCTTTTGGTGGAGCGCCTGCTCTGGGGCTCGGTTGCGGTTGCTTTCGCTGGGCCATCACTTGCGACTGCGCAGGCCGCGTTTTTTGATTGATGGGTGGTTGAAGTTGATTCGGTTGAGCTTGTTGCTGCTGAGCTCTTTGTAACTGATTGATTTGAGCCTGCTGTTGTGGGTTCATCCCCGGACGGCCTTGTGTAATTTTCAGCATATCATGTTGCCTTTGCTGTAATATTAGAGCTCGAATTTGCTCGTCCGTATATCCCTTCAAATGATCAGGCAGTCGGGCTCTACTAGCCTGTATCTCCTGTACCGTCGGTTGCGGTAGCGAATGCGTCATATTAGGGGTTGACATACGCGGAGTATTCGATCCTGTAAGAGGCGTCTGGTTGTTTGGAGGCGCGACCATCTGCGCTGGTGGGGCCTGCCCCTGAGCTTGCCCAGATGGATTTGGTCCCAGGCGCATCCTGGCTCTCTGCTGACCAACCAAATTTTGGTAGTGAAGACCCTGAAGTCCTTTCAATTTGTCTAAAGTACCTGGAGGTAAGTTGGCTTGATTTTGGGCGACCCAAATTTTCAGTTCACTCCAGGTCTTGACCTCCGGCGGCATCGTTGACAACGCACCATTCATGTTCAAAATGGCAGCTGGAAATTTCTGGTCATCCATTTGCCGAGTCTGGTCGTCGGTTAAAGCATTGCCAGCCATTTGTGCGGCTCTTTGTTGGTTCTGTAGGTTCTGTCTCTGTAGCTGCTGCTGTCTTTGCTGTACCATACTCTGTTGCCCTGTAGGCGGCGGTTGTACCATCGCAGGCTGTTGGAGCCCATTGCCGTTTTGCATGATAGCTGGTTGACCATTCATCATTTGACCAGGTTGCGCTCCCGTAATATGGGGTCCGGGCTTGCCTGCTTGGTCTTGTACTGGTGTGGAGTCTGGCACACCTTGACCTCTTGCCTGCATCGCATGCTGGTGCAGCATTTGTTGTCGCTGCCTATGCAATTGGGCAATGAATTTGTTTTGCTGCTCTTCGTTCATCTTTGCCAATTCTTGCTGCATTGCAGGAGGCAGGTTCAGCATTGTTGGCCGCGGGCGCTGCTGACCGGCATCTGAATGTTCAGGCTGGCCCATTGGTTGCATGCCTTGTTGGGGGTTCATCTGGTTCTGATCCTTTTGCTGATTTGGTTGAGCCCGCTGTTGAGGCCGCATGTTTCCTGCTTGAGCCTGTTGATTTGGAGATCCAAATGCCCTGTTAAGATTCGGCATATTGGTATTCTGTTGCGGTGTACGCCCGGAAGTGTTGAGACCATTAAGCTGTCCCTGCAGATTATGTTGGGGGGCTTGATGGGGTGTGTTCCCAAAATTGACTGCCTGAGGTTGCATTGACACGTTAGAGACTTGTGTGTTCGGCTGCGACGGATAGTACGGCTGCGTGGGTTTTTGCATTGGCTGAGCCCCATTGACTTGTCCGTTTGATTGTTGTCCAGTTCCCCGGCCATTGCCTCTTTGCTGTTCAACCATTGCCTGACTATTGCTCGCTGGAACGACCACCTGCCCAGCTTCCTGCGACCGTAGCCCGTTTTGCTGTTGCACAAGGATCTGAGAGGAGTCGAAAATTTGTGGAGGAGGAGCTCCGGCAGCTTGAGCTACCGAGTTCTGAGGCGTAGTTCGGGGCTGTTGAGGTAATAATCCGATGCTCGGTGCTCCGTGTATTTGGTTTCGCTGGGCGGGGTGCTGAGGTTTCTGGGCCACGTATCTGCTGGCTGCCTGGCTACGAAAGTAGTATGTTAATGGCTCAATATTTTGCATTGCTAGATTCTGTCGCACTTCCGGGGCGATATTCCGAAGCCTGTTCTGAATGAGGTCCAGCTGCTCCTTCGACGTGTTCTGCGCCAGCATGTGCGCCATCCGATTGATTTGCTGTTGATCCTCAGCAGTGAAAACTGTCTGTGCATTTTGTTGGGTGATATGCGATTGTGGTGGATGTTGACTTGGTGCCAACTGCAAGCTTGACTGTGGGTTCATAACCTGCGGCTGTAGCTGCTGTGATAGTTGTTGTTGCATCTGCATCCCAGAAGGCTGCATCGCTTGGTGCAATTGAGCGTTTTGAAATCCCGGTTGGAACTGGCCTTGATTTTGGGTTTGAACCATGCCTTGCATCTGCATTTGTTGTGGTACCGTATTCATTTGTGGCTGTTGTGGGTTTTGAAACTGTTGCTGTATGCTGTTTGCCTGCTTTGTTCGGGTTTCGGTGATATCTTGCAACTTTCTGTGACATGCTTGCTCATAAGACGCCTTTGTGAGTTAGTATGACCTCTGCTGCTTGGTTTTAGATGACAAGGACATGGTGCTCACGTGATCGGGATTATCCTCGAATGTCTTCTGCTCAAACGTGAGAGCTACGTTAATGGACTGATGATAATCCATATCGGGCTTGATCAAGCGCAGTGACGAGACTCTGTGTCGGGCTTTGTAAGCGAACCAAAGGTCGTAAAAATTCGACTTAACCATCAGGGACTGGCCAACTTACATTTGCCATACGACCATCGTACGCTGTTGCAGAGGGACAGCTGTTTGCCATCCTTGGGGGGGTTGCTGTTGCTGAAGCAATCGAAAGATATGCTGTTGCACTTTCATGTTCTGCTGCGGTCCCGCTTGTTGTTGATTGCCCTGCGGGCCAGGCGGAGGCCCCGCCATGCTATGGAAGTTGGCCGGATTCATAGCCTCACGGCCAGACAAGAGCCCCTGTGGCTCGGACGAGTCTGCAGTTGACTAAAGCGTCCTATTGGGCGACCGTGTGTGAAAGCTATTGTAATGTACGAACGTGTGTGGGCACTGACGACAACAGACCTTTCTACTCGAGCTTTGGCTCGGCGAAAATAGTGGGGTGGCACGGGCAGGTGAAGACGCTTGGTCAGAGAATGCGGCTATGTTGGGGCGTGGGAGGTTCGTCTGTAATTTGGCTCTGGGTTGACGGAGTCGATGGGTTCCGGGTAGGGCAAGTCGTCGTTTGTGTAGGGGCAATATTGCTGGACGTCTGAGAAGGGATAGTGTGGCAGTAGGGGATGTTCAGAAGGGTAGCTGAATTGTGAGGCGAGCACCTTGTTGACCGGGCTGGGGTGAATGACTGACAGTGGATCAGCGCCCCGCGCCCGACAGGCTTGCAGTGCAGCACCGAGCAAAATCCTGCGTTCCCGGATTGTCGTCAGCCCTTTGCCCGCATGGAAGGCTCTCAGGCCGTGGGAGGCAGTATGGGGAACTTGGAGTGTCCGGCAGGAGTGTTCAGTATCCGGGTCTCGCAGTCCAGTAGCACGGATCGGGAAGAGGAAACATGAACCGAGAGGCTAGCGACTTAGTCGTACACAATACAGTCGAAAGAGCGAGAATCAACCATCACGACTATTGATGATGTTGAAGGAAAAGTAGAAGAGAATGTGCAGGCCGAGGGATTTAGAAGAAGAAGAAGAGAAAAGGATGCAGGGCAAGGCTCAGATCGAGGCTGTAATAGTATGATGAGTGATGTGCTGGTTGTTGAGTTGTGTGACCTGTGAGCGAGAATGAGAACGAGAAAGCGACATGGAAGAGTCATCACGTGATCAGACAGGGTGGCCTTTTGTGACGCATCCCCGTTTAGTAGTAGAATAGTAGCAGTGTAGTGCAGTACGGAATACGGAGGTACATCAGTAGGTATCGTAGGTATCCCTCCACCCCTCCCACAGTCCAATAGCAGACCTAGCGAGCCTTTATCCGATATGATATGGTGGTGTTCTAATGTGATGCCTCCCTTACCTACCTTACTACTTTAGCCACCATAGGGCTTGCTCTACCTTATGAGTCTAAGGTACTCTCTATCCGAACTACGGAATTTCCTCATATGATGATTGATAGGAGCGTATTTAGACACCGTCAAATCTGTAACCCCCCCCTTTCATCCGCCCAAGTGATTCGTCTATTTACGAATGCTAAGCCCATATTCCGTACAAAGGATACAATGACTTTCTATTCTCGGAAATTACTCAGGTAATGGAAGTGTCAAACCCACCAACCCGCCTCTTACAAAGCTGAGTACGGTGGCCAGCTATGCTTTTGACGAATGACCCTTATCGTCATCCTCAGCCGTTCTAACGTATCAGAATCATAATACACAGCCGTTCTCGGTGTGGTTGTGCTTGGATACAACCTATTATCAAAGCCAGGAATGGCGACTTCGATCCGATCCGATGTCTTTGCCTTCTTAGCCATACCTACCATATCCCTCGCCGTTCTCCTCCTGCTGCGACATTTCCTCCCCCTCAGAACGACGCCTGCCTACCTGCTGCTTCCCATCTTCCTTGCCCTAGCCCTCCCTGTCAGCATCATCCTCTTGGTACCCATAGACCTCGCTTCAAGCTTGAGGGCTACCGATGAGGCTTCGAGAGGAATATGGCTGCCTGACCGCGTCATACTGGTCGCATGGCGTCTCACCTACTGGCTTACGTTTGCCCTAACCTGGTAACTAAGCGATCTTCCAAGTCTATGTACGATACCCTTCATGGGACGCTGATCGACATCGTCTAGGTTCATTCTGCCTTTATTGGGAGAGTATGTAGACTCGGGTTACCGAACGCCCAAGGACCGCATCTTGTACTCCCTAAGATCGAATGGCCAGTATCAGCTCACCGTTCTCGTGTGTGGTGTTGCCGGGCTTGGATACGTGCTTTGGCAGAATGGGTTTGAAGCAACATCCGTCAAAGCCTTGGTTATGGCATTGGCCTACTGCTGGGGTTTGATTCTTGCAATATATCTCATGGGTCACGGATTGGTCGCCGTACCTAGACGGCTGTATCACAACGCCAAGATAAGTGGAAGATTGCGAAGGATACAGTCTCAAGCGCCAAGGGTCAATGATAGACTTGCAGACGCGACCTCGGATCTGGAAGATTTGGAAGCCCAGGTCGCCAAATTGGTACAGCGAAAGAATGGGATCTCGCGCGACCATCAAGAATGGATCGATGAGCTGTCGGAGATTTCGAACATATCTGGCTCCCGCCTATCATCCGCTGGGCCTCGCGCGAATGTTGCAGCAATACCGGCTGTAATCACTGATCGGTACCTTGCTGAATTAGCGAGGAAACTGAATCGTGCCCGTCATAAGCGTGTCCGTTATATCGATGCCTGGGATCGCCTCATCCAAGAGGCCGCTGATATGCAGGCTATACTCGATGCGTCTGCATCCCAGCATCTCGAATTCGGAAGAGTCTCTCCGCATGCCTCATGGCTTGAAAGAGCAATGATACTGACGCCTTATACTCGCTATTTAATCCACTCGAAAGCGATACCCGCAGCGAGGCTAGCTCTTGCGGCTGTGCTCTCCTTGGCTTCAGTCTGTATTGTATGGTCCGAGCTTATCAAATTCCCCGCCCCAAAGCTCTCAGTTATCAGCTTAACCGTTGTATCCCATACAGGTAGTGGCGGAGAGGAAGTGGGATTTGTGGGCCAAGTCATTGCCTCACTGTGGCTTCTCTATATGTGTCTGGCTGCGCTCGCAAGTTTTGACGAGGTCAAGATATGGGGAAATCGTGCACTTGTCCGAAGAAACACTTACGGCGAGAGCGCTACATGGTACTCGGGACAGATCGCCAAACTTACAGTTCCGTTGGCCTATAATTTTGTGACATTTCTTCCTCGGAATGTCCACGAAGAGACAACTTTCTACAACTTTCTGGGTCGCCTTATCAATCTAACTCCATTAGGGAAGGGGTTTGACTACTTCTTTCCGATTCTCATATTAATACCTATCTGTGCTACGTTCTTCAACTTGTATGGTCGTGTTAAAAGAATCTTTGGGTTTGGCATCGTTGAAGACGACGAGGAGGGTAATTGTTCAGCTTTTGATGGTGGAGGATGGAGAGAAGGTCGTGAGTTGATCGAACGAGAATTGAATGGCACGTCTCGTCTCGGACTCTCATCTCGAGCAGGCGGAACGTCGTTGTCTTCACCTTCCGGATATCATAGCCCCGCTGATGCAAGCGGCCAATTACGCCACGCGCCTACTGTTTCTCGTGGCTCCTTGGCGGTACCAAGCTCGCGCGACATTACATCGGGAAATACGAAGACGGCGAGGGGGCAAGCTCAAAGACTTGCTGATGCTACCCAAGCAGCGGAAGAGGATGAGAACTTCTTCCAAGGCTTTGCACACCGTGTTCGAAATACGTTTGACACCATGGACAGGCCGGAATGGCTGTCTGATCTAGGGAAGCGGCCTAAATGGATGGGAGGAGTAGATGGCAACCGTGAAAGCAATGGCAGGGCCGACTCCGGGCGGGGATTGGGAAGGTGGTTTGGTGGCAGGCCGGCGGACGGACATGTAAGGCTATGAGTGAACGATTAAGACTTGCTGCATAGCGATGGAGTTGATCTTAAAGGACTGCAGTACTAGAAGGAACCACATTGTAAACACCTGGACGCAACAGAGAATCATTGAATTGCATTGAGCAGATTGCATCACCTATACTCCGGACTCCGTATAATATCACTGTTGAACGCCATCTTGTCAGCACCCCGATTTCCATAAGTTAAGTACCACTGAGTACATACTCCGTAAGATACCATGAGATGATCTTCCACTAGGAAGGAGAGGCTGGGAGTGGCAGTGGTGGCTGGTAAGAGCACATAATGTTTAGCTTGAGCCCGGCGACGGCGAGCCAATTGTCCGACCCCTCAACGCCAGCAAGAGAGTCTATAGAAGAACCTAAGCCATCCGTCTTGACAGGAGAAGTTGTAAGACCTGGTTGCCGCCACCACCAACCACCTGTACATATCTGAACAAACGTCTGTGTCAACATGCCGTGCTAAAGACCGTGCGAGTTCCAGAGTCATCGTGACAATATCCAGGTCCCTGCGCAGAACCTCCTAAAAGCCCTGTTAGACGACCATCTGCCGCACCCAAGAACGCTGCTTGCAAACGCATCTATGTATAGGGCTTAGCTGTCTTGACAAACAACTGATCTCCATAGGTATTCACGGCTCTCCATATCTTGCACCAAAGTGGGAACAACATCTGCTGCTAGAATCCGTATCAAACATACTCCACTGGCCCCTGGGTTTGTTTGCTGACACCAGTGAGAAGGGTCGTAAATGTATATAGGCCGCTGGTCCAACACATAGTTGAAGGTCGTCGCGCGATGGCTGCGATATCTACATTACCCAATGGACGGGCTCTTGACTCTCAACGAAGTTCTGAGAAAGAACACAACTCTTGGGAGTTTATCAGACCGGTTAGTCAAGATGTAGGTTCCTATAGGCCTAATGTACCTGCTCGTCTTTCGGATGCGTTTGTGGTCTCCGCACAAGTCCTTTCCTGCAACTTCACATTCATTGCGCCTCTGCTAATGTCTTACCTCTTCGATAGCATACCGGCACATCCTTCTCGAAACCATTCTCCTCAGTCAACAAGTCATTCCCCCGCCGGACAAACGATGCACAAATACACCAAACTAATGGGACCTCTCAAAGCTACAGTAATCCAACACACTCAGACACAGTGGATCGGGGCGGCTCGATTGAATCATCTAATCAGCCGAGAGCTATAACCAACAGTGAACCTTCCTATCTAACACCGTACCCAAACGGTGGGCTTAGACCACCTCTGAATCTCAGCAGAAGTGGTAGCGAGGCAGACAGTCTGCTAGATCTATACGGTCGGCCAAGGAGCGGCGTTGAAAGCATGGATAAAGTGGAACGGCCGCTTGCTATGGAAGATGTTCATATAGAAGATGAGGACCCTGAGCGCTCAAGATGGATACACAGGGACAAACTGCTAGTAATTGAGAGTCAGGAAATGCAAGAAGCTGGGATCAAGCTTCCGCCACCTGGGAGGTCGAATAGCAAACCCCAAAGCAAGCGGGAACATAACCGGACTCAATATAGCAATGGCTTACGCCACAACGAACCGGGTAGCACGAACGGTAGGGAAGTGTATAGCCAGAGGTTCGAGGAGCCACTGCAGCAGCAAGAGCAAATTGAAGAAGACCCAAGCAACTACGATCTCAGAACACCAGAAGAAATTGCCGCCGACCCCCATCCTGGGTTTAGCCCACAAATGTATCGCCAACCAGGACTAAGATCCAGTTCCTCGCGCATCCCTTTGCCAAGGCATAGTCCTTTACCCATCCCGCAAGAGCATATAGAAAGAAACACACCGATACCACGGAAACGGGGTGCCAGCGCGAATTGGAGTTCAGGAGATGAGCATGTAATCGCATACGGCAAAGTGAGAAGACGGAGTCAAAGTGTTGGTAGCCTGGTCCTATTGGACGACGGGGATTGTTTACATAGTAGCCCTACACCAGCGGCCACATATTCGGGTAGCCCCAACAGCGTCTCGACATCCCCTACCAAACCGCGAGTGGTGAGCAAAGCAGGCTTGTCATCAGGTTCCCGCAGGACATCAAATTCACAAGGCAACATTGTCGACGCACAAAACCCTCGATCTCCATCGAAACCTCGAATAACCTCAGGGCAACGACCGAAATCACGCTCCGGGCTTGAACCCAGGCCGGCGACTGCCATCAACCGACCAGAAGGCGATCCGCCATGGCTAGCAACGATGTTCAAGCCCGACCCTCGCTTACCACCCGAGCAGCAACTGTTACCCACGCACGCCAAAAAGCTCCAGGAAGAGCAGCAGAACCGCGAAAAGGAATGCAGGTCCGAGTCGGACGCCCGGAGAGGGTTCACGCCTTTGGCCGTACACACGCAACGCGGACTGCAGCCTCCTTCCCCAGCCAGAAGTCTCCAAGACGAAGGCGAAAAAGGCAAAGTGAACGAACCTGGGTGGCCGTTGCAAGTGATGTCGAAACCCGCCAAGAGCAACGGTAGCCCTGCGAGTGCTAGCCTCGGCCCAAACGCTGGGTATAGCACCATACCGCGGATGCAGGGCACGCCGCAAATGTCCAGGGCGCCGAGTCCGAAACCTATGCCGCAGGCTATGGAAGTGAAGCAGGCGCCAAAGGAGAAGACTTGCGGGTGTTGTGTCGTCATGTAGCTTACTGGCTCTAGCCTACAATTTTTTCCATTTGCAAGGTCGTTTGGAGTTAAGCCGGCCGCTCAGGGAAGATGCGGCGTTTCCTCCCTTCTTGGAGCGTACTACCATACCATAGCCTTGCTGTTTTTCGAGCGACGGAGTCGGGCTCTCGTTCTCGTCCTTCTGTCCATAACGTCCATCTGGCCTTTTCTTTCCATCGAGATACCTTAGTCTTGGGCACTGCAGCATCCGTTATCACCTCAATGTTCATCGCTTGGTTCGTACATATTCGTGTGCTAGAAAGGGTGGGGGATTTACTCTGCTGGGAGTTGATGGAGTGGCGTTGTTGGGGTTGAGGTTGGGAGGGCGGGTGAGGACGATGGGGGTGTGGGAGATGAGGTTTAGGAGGTGGGGATCCACATGGTTGAAAGATTTTTGTGACTGTTTAGACCGATGAGAAGTTTGCAGTGCAGACGTTTTGTGGTATCTGGCATCAGCACACGAACAGTGCGTGCTGACATCTTCACCTGGTTTTGTGCCAGCTTGAATCCGTAGTTCCTCATACGGAGATTTACCAGCACCTCCGCACCACCCAACCCCTCTCTCTACCAAAATCCCCAACGCCCCCTCCCCCTCCCCCTCCCTGCCCCCAAAGCCAGACCCATAATATCGAACTTCCCCCTCTCTTCATCACCAACACCCCGGAATCCCAATTCACACAACCTCCCTGAGCCCCTCCAAAACACACCCGTGTTCCCGTCCCCACTCCTACCCCTCATTTCCATCGCCCCATTCCTCCACGAAAAGCGTCCGAGCGGGGGTTAGGAGTTGTGCGATTGCGTGAGGGATTCTTGCTGGGAAGGGGAGGGTTTGATACCTCGATGGGTTGGGCGTGGGAGGGTGGGGGTGGTGGCGATGGGATGGGATGGAGATGGAGATGGAGATGGAGATGGAGATGGAGATGGAAATGGAGATGGAGATGGAGATGGAGATGGAGATGGAAAGCGAGCGAAGGGGATTGGATTACTGAAGTGGAGGCTATGGATGGATGGTGGACGAGTTGAGAGGAAGAGACCGAAAGACGGAGATTTCAAGTACAAAAGGGATGGTGTGGTGAAAGATGGCGAGATGTCGTTTGCGCTCTATTCCATTTTGTCGTCGTCAAGACCTTCACTATTCAAACCATGCGAGATGCGATAACTCAGTAGAAAAAGAATGCTGTTGGAAAGATCAGGGATAGAAGGGAGAGCAGTGCAGCTGTTATTGTTGTCGCCGTCATTCCCAGCTGTTGGCGGGTCGGATTATTTTTTATTCCTAATTTTGGTATATAGCACAATCCCTGGTTCGGACTTTTTAATGTTTTGTCGCTCTCTAGTTTACTGCATATTGACAATATGATTATCCATTGAATTGAAGAAAGCAAAAGACTCAAAGCGTGAGCAGACTTAACTTCTAAGAAATTAGATATTTGCAACCTATCAATCGAAGTTTGAAGGCTTGACTGCAAAGAATCCATGCTCCTAGCTATTATTTGAACAGCGATGATATACGAATAGTCGATCGTTGTTTTGCAACTCTGGCTTTCTCGCTGGACCTTTCAAGAAACGTTGGCGGTCGGTAGAATAAGATAGATTGGGGGACGATGGTGAGAGACCATGATTACTGATCGTCGAGCCTCGAAGGTTACAGGTACTGGAAGCACGGAGAACGAAGTGACTAAGCACATCGCAGCGCATCGAACTCTGCCTTAGCAATCATACAAAACATACGAATTAATAATGACTGCAGAGATACAGCTGTAAGATAGACCATATCGAAATAACGGCTGCTTCTCCAGAACGCATGGAAGAAGCAAACGTGTTTGATCTCTGTGACAGATACTTGCAACGATAGAGAGTATGTCTCAGAACAAGCTAACGACCCTTCAACGACTCCATTTAGCAGCCCAAGGCCTCAATTCTCAAGGCCGGGATTCTGAGACGCCAGAGCCGGTGACAGCCCCAGTATCACCGAGGGAGCTGAAGTCGGAAAGCCCGGAGAATAATCCTCACGGTAATCCATTTGAGCATTGTCTTGTTTCAGCTAGCGCAAGCCTGAGCGGAGACGAGAAGGGGCTTGAACAGTTAGGGCAGGAGTTACCCGCTACCCTTTTCGCGTTGATGTATGGATACAATAATGCATTGAAGGGTTCAGGTATGTACGCCCTTTCCCGGGATCTGATCAGTAAAGCATACTTTTTTAATATTGTAGAACGCGTGCTAGATTGTAGCCAAGGAGAGCCAGCACCAAGTCAGGTGGCACCAGCAAGACCTAGCGTAGGGAAGGAGTTCTCGACCAAGTTCGAATTCATTCTCGGCAATGATCCCGTACAGGCTCGGAAGTCGGTAAGAAAGCATGTCATGCAGGAGTACCGGAGGAGGGAGCAGTGGGAGAAGGAAGAAAGTATTGGCGAATTTAAGAGGAATGCAAGCTTCTCATTCGGCAAAGGACGGCAGCTTCCATCCCCATTGTCTGCCGAGGACGGGGTCCCATGCGAACAGGAGTCCTCGGATCCAGAATCCTCGCTGGTTGTGGGAAAGAGAAGAAGGCTCGACTGGTCTCCTTGCACAACGGTCACTAGGACCGAGTCCTCCAGAGCAGTACGCCCACACTTTCAGACCCAGACTGAACAGAGTTGTCAAAATGACAACGGACCCTTACCATTTCGCTTCAATCCATGGGCAGCCGTTGCAGCAGCAGACGTGGATCCCTTTAGCAAGATTAATTTTGGCGCTGCACCAGCAATGCAAGCTCTCTTACATCAATGTAAATTCATTTGGTTTTAATTCAATCAAGGTCAGGTACTGATCTGGCACATCCTAGACGTATGGAACGGGCCAAGAGCGTTTGATCTGTGGGCGGCAGGCACCGATTTCCATCGCATAGCTTGGCTTTATAGCGATATCGCAGCTCATGACCCAGAACCTATCCCGGTGTGTTTCGCTTTCGCTTTGTGGCACATGGCTCGCCTGCGTTACGTCGAAGAGCCGCCTTTGGCTTTTGAGCACAGGGCCAAGGCGTTACAAACGATCAATAAACGGCTGCAAGATCCTCAAAAGGCCGGGAGTAACGCTAATATAGGAGCAGTCATAAATCTTGCAGGCCATGAGGTAAATACGAATCTGTTCTCACGGTATCTGCCAGCGACTAATTGCGGTCAGTATGTGATGGGAAAACCCAGGGATTTTTTCACCCATATGTCAGGACTGGCTCGAATGATCAAATCACGCGGTGGTATGGAATGGTTTGATGCACATCCAGAGCTCAGATCCATCATCATGCGGTGCGTTAAACTGTTGATCCAAGCAAGCAATAGTTCAAAAACGTCAAGGCTGACCGAGATAACAGGTTAGAGTTAATGCGAGCGTATGCTACAGTATCAAGACATCGATTCCCTCAATTTCAAGTTTGTCAGGGTCTCCCATCACTAGGCAAACAGTTGGGACTCAACTCTGAGAGTGAGAAGGATATCAAAAATCCTGTAGGCAGCCGATTCGAACAAGCTTATAATTTCTGCCGAGATTGTATTGCTCTTTTCGATGGTGTGGAGGACGTGGCATCGTTGATAAGGACTTCCAAGTCCATCCAGGAACAGACCGAGAAATTCTGGTTCAAACAACTGTTGGAAGGTTTGGTACGTCGACCACTACGGAGAGAGCCTGGAGTAGCAACAGATGAAGGCTCGGGTCTAGTCAAAGGATGTTGTCGATTAGCGGTTCTGATCTTGGTTGATACCATGATGCGCGAAGCCTTTAGCTCTCCGAATTACAGTGGCCATAACGTTCGAGCTGTCAGAGCAAACCTCCTTGACATGGATACGAAACTAGGCCGCGCATTGTATTGGCTGATGGTTGCCATGCTCCATGGCCAGCGAGTAGATTTAGGTGAGCCGGCAAGAGCATTGTACCTCGCGGAAGCTGTGCTCCTAGCAATGGATGTCAGCGAAAATGAATGGCGTCTCATCAGAACAAGGTTAGTCAGGTACCTTGAGATGAAACAATTGAACGATCTTGCGGGCATTCAGATATCAGAGTTATGGGAAGTAGGACCTATCAGTCAAACTGTCATGGACGATTAGATATGAATATAGGACACTATGACATATTACTCGCAAGACCAGCCATCCATCGATGTGTCTTAGGCTGTTATATAGGTCTACTTATTAGAATTTTCCGTGCCATAGACATGTGAATTTGTTTGAACCGCTTCTATCAGTGTCGACGCCTCTTGAGCTTGGTGTCTGCTCAAGTCTCTATTAAAATGGCATCACTACACCGGCTGGCAATATTTATGGCGGCTTTGCCGGTATGCTCATTCCCTGCAGGTCAATTCATACCTATCGCGTAGTGACCTGAGCTGGAATCAAGAGTTGCATGCTCATGTATCAACAATCAAACGAGCCGATAACCACTCAAAACCCGTCAACTCGCAGACTTATGACCAATACAACTAAAGCTGAATCGATAAGCTTGCTTCCCATCTCAACGGCGGCATGCAATCGAGCGAAGTGGCATTCCAACCAAATAGGGGGGCAGCCAGGCTGGAAATTAGTGAATACACGCGTACGTTCAGGCCACTTGATTATCGAAAGGGTTCATTTCCTTGAACACTTGTGATACGTGTGCTTCCGATCATCTGCGGGCTCCGGGCCTAATTGATCTTGTCCGATGAACAAGAGGGCGCCGACTTATCACCGTTTGGCGGATGCGACCGACCCGGGTAGTCACTACGGATAGCCCCTGCCTTTCTTTCAATAACACTCCCGGATGCTTGAAATCCTGCACCATTACATGTGCTGCTTTGAAGAACGAGGCAAAGACTTTTGTAGTGTCGTTGGCATGGATAGTTTCTGGTAGACTCAGACGAAGCTCGTCCCTTCTCCCTCCCGTTCTTCCTGCTTCAATGGTACTGTATTCTAGACGATACTTCAGGAAGTCGTCTTGGAGGAAAGATCTGTGGCTTAGACCAGCGAATATATAATTCACCTGAATCTCGGAGCCAGGATCTAAATCAGCATTTGATGTTCGAGCTCGAGATCGGATGGCATGCGGTGGAATCGATATTGTAAGGCTTGCAGGCGTCTTGAGACGATCCTGGCCCAGGATATTGAGATTGCTGGCTTCCACAAAGTCAAGGATTCGCTGATCAACCTGCTTCGAAGCAGGAAGATAAGATTCCACAACGAACCTTAGATCCATTAATTCATCTGGTAGAAGGACATCAGACTGCCTTTCGCCGACGATCAATCTGACGCTGCGGAGACTTGTTGTTTGACTATCTGTAATTATAGCAATCCGTATATCCAGATCAGGCAAGTCTTTCGCAGAAACCGTATCGGAGGCAGACAGATGAGATGGTATCAACCTGATGAACAACTCCTCATGTTGTTTCAGGTTTTTCGACCCCATTTCCGTCAAAAATTGACGTAGCCTTGGAACAGTGGTAAGAAACTCACGGCGAGACTGGATTTGCTGTTCAATATCTTGTCCAGCCGGTACATTCATGGGATATAAGACCTGGCCAAAGACTGTTGATGTATTGTAGCGCAGCTCTGTATCCCAGCTTGATGCAAGACTACCAGTCTTCTGACCAGCTGTCAATACTTCCCCTTGTACTTTCCTGTAAAGAAAACTAGATGCCGACGCAATTGCACCAGAGAGCGTTCTGTTGTTGCTATGCTGAGTGATTTTAGATCCCAATGCCAGTAGAGGATACTCCGCATTCGTATTATGCCCGAACCTCTTTTTTGTTCCGCTGCTCCATCTTGACCACTCCGTACTTCGCTCGTTCAACGGCATACCAGTGCCCACGTCAACTGGAAAGCGGACCACTCCCTCTGCATTGAGGGGTCCAGCCCAGTGAACCTGAGTTTCTTTTGTTGCAGCTGGCTCTAGGGCTTGCAGGATTAGCCTGCGTACATCCTCGAAGTCCCCGTCACCCGGGCCAAGGTAATAAACGACCAGCTTTCTCACAATTAGCTCTGGTCGATTATTATTTAGTAACGTGCCTACCTTTTCCGGGTCTCCTTTAATTCGCGTTGTACTTGATGTCTTGATGATGGTGCTTGTAAGCTGTTCTATTTGCTCCAGCAATGGTTTGTTCAACAGAGTACTCAGTTCGGCGATTTGTTTTGTATGCTTTCGCCCATCTCTAGGAAGATCAAGCTCAGCACGTCTGATATTTTCGAGTATATATTGGAGAAGTTTCAGCACATCGCTTGCCGAATCGTGATCTGCAGTAATTCTGAGAACACCGTAAGATCGTGAAGCTTCAACTTTTACGCCATATGCCTCTGACAGTCGCTTGAGGACGTCCCTCCCTGCGTAACGGTTAGATCATCACCAACGACGGCAGACTCATAGGGCTTACTATGATTGAGGACTAGGTCCAGATGTTCAGGTTGTATCCACACATCTAGCTCGCCCAATGAGTCTTTCTCTTGTTCGTTTTGTATGTGCCAGATCTGCCGTATGATTTTGTTTGCCACAGTCTGCTTGAGAGGACGTCCTTTGCTTCTATTCGCTAGTACTTCGCCTGGTGGTATAGCAATCGCGTCATTCTTGACATGCCTGCGTATAGAAAGTCGAGAAGATACATCACCATGAAAAGGCGTGGTACCTGGTGTCCACGCAGACCGCTTGTACAAATCTGAAGAGTAGTCGTAATCAATTTCCCAAGGATCGCGCGTGCATGCTTTGTGGGAATAATTTAGCAGTTGATCCGTGGTGAAGCCATCACGAAGTCTGCGAGCAAGGTCCTCTGCTTCAGATGCAGTGGGTGGGCCGAAGCGGTCTCTTAGACCGGATACCCAGGTTTCCTTTACGCTCTCTAGGTTTTCTCGTACGCGGTCCGCACCAGCAATCCCCCTTTCTGAATTTATCGAGTCCAGGAGCTCGTCTGAGCTCGCTGAGCTTGCTGAATTGCCCAGTGCAATATTTGCTATGCCAAATGTCGTGTATTCTGGTCTTTTCAAAGCTTGTTGGAGCTCATTCCGCAAGCGAAGGACTTCAGCAGGTTTCCCCAGAGCGTCAATACCGATAGGATCTTTAATGTGAAGGTCTAATTTTTTGGAAAGACTTCGGTCTGGTGTATAACGCCTCTTCTGTTTTATATTCTCCAGAACCTCAGCGGTGTTGCCTGGCACAGGACCGTCAGGTTCAACGTGGTCCTGCCCCAAGGTTATGAATCGTGGTAGTACGAGATCTCTTGTGCGGCTCAGGGCGTTTCTTACGAGCGGTCTGCGAGTAGCCATACGCCATTGACATCTGAGACATACTGACACGTCCTGCACGGTAGGGTGATAGGGGGACATCTGCAATAACTTTCTTTAGAGCTAGAAGCTCGCTGTAGAGGAGCCATCAAATCTTTCTCGCTAGATCTGCCCTACAAGGCTATGTACGCCCGGAGAAACCCCGGAGTTAGTAAGAATGACTAGCGTCATTTACTTATAGATCGTGAGCCAAACCAATCCCCATCCATCACATTCTTAAAATGGGCAGAGGACGCTGCGTTCTCCTCCTCCACTGTTTCACCGAGCTGGATCAGGTACTACGCTCTTGTGCATGACTCTTCGTCCTATGATCCGCACATGCGGAAGATTTAGATGGATCTGACAAGACGGAAGGATGTCCCAGATTTTACAAATTGACCTGGACTGAAGTCTCTAGTCAAGGTTATAGATGATGGGTTGATGGGTAGCATATGATGACCGAAAATCAGAAGGCAGCCATAGGATTACTAGGCTCGAGTCTGCTCGCACTCGCTCAATCTCATGAAAGTCTCAAGCCAGCACCTGCATGCTCAGGCTCTACTATACTAGACGACGCAGCGCTTGCAGGCGGCTTCAGGTATGGCGAAATTACATCTATTGCAGGGGCTAGTGGTATGGGGAAGACTATGGTGGGTTGTCTTCTGTACCAGCGTAAAGCCGAAGGGAAGACTGACTTGTAGAATTAGATAGCCTTCCATGTCATAGCAAGCCACCTCATCAGTCACGACAAAGGTGAAGTAGCGCTCATTGATACCACTGGGGCTTTCTCTCCTCCACGCCTACGGGATGTCCTGGCCTTCCGTCTACGTGAACAGTCTCGAAGAGCAAGATACCAGCAAGCAGGCTACATGTATGAGAAAGTGCTAAAGAAGCCTGATGCTGTCGAACATGAGGCTACGGATAAAGCTACGTCAATGCTTGATCGTGTAAAGGTCATGAGAGTCTTTGATTTTGCTGGCGTGGTTGAGGCTATTGGAGAAGTTGGCGAGATGTGGGAAGCAGTATCACGGGAATGGGACGACGCCAAGGAAAGAAAAGCGCAAAGTAAGAAGGCCATAAAGGCCATTTCCGATAGCGAGGATGAAGGCGAAGAGATGCTGGACGATTTAGCAAACCCAGAGAGATTGATTCCCCAAGAGGATTTAACGTCAACCACTACCGACGGCGCTGGCCAAATCGGTGTCATAGTCATCGACACAATCACCAACGTCGTTTCGTCCATGATGTCAAAGTCCCAGATCCAAGGTATTAATATCCCTTATCCCTACAACCCTGCTTTACTCCCCTTGATTCTGCATCACCAACACCCCCCCAGGCCAAGCCCTCCTAACCACCTCCCTCCGCACCCTCCACCACCTAACCCACCGCCACCACATCCTCACCCTCCTCACCAACGCCGCCGTCGGCCTCTCCCCCAGCAACCCCTCCTACCCCCGGCGCCCCGAAGAAAACGCCTCCATATTCGCGTCTACGCAAGGGAAACCGGCGCTGGGCAAGACGTTTGCATATCTCATTGATACATCGATCTATCTGTCGACGGTACCGAAGAGGAAGGAGGATGCGGAGGCGGCGTTTGGTGGTGGCAGTGGGGATGGGGGGTGGGAGAAGGTGGGGGTTATGGAGGTGCTGAGGGATAGGAATGGGGGGAGGGAGGGGAGGTGGGGGGCTTTTGAGATTGTGGATGGCATTGAGTTGAGAGAAGTTACTTTTTGAGCTGGTTCTGCCGGTCTTGTATGTCCTTTCTCTAGCGGCAGTGGCCCAGCATCCAATCATCGAGTATCAGAATCCGAGCAAAGGAATTCGGGTTGTAAAATTATATATTTCCAGGTAGAAGTTGTCTTTAACGAAGTCGATGTGAAAGAAAGCCTACAGGGACGAGAAAGAGAGATCCGTCAGCGGACGGGGAAGGATTGCAACAGTTGATTAAAACCTCGCACATCAACCCCGCGAATATATCGCCCAACTCCTCAAATCCTCCCTAGCTTCAAACTCATCAATCTCATGCGACACCCCCTGCGCCCTCCTCTTCGTCTCCGCACTACTCGACTGCACCTGCTGCTCAATGCTGCTCCTGCCACTAACGCCACCCTCCGCTTTACTGGCCCCCCTCCGATGCCCCCTCGGCTTCGTCGTCTTATTACTCCCCTGGCTCTCCTGCTTCCGCTGATGCCCATATCTCCTCCTCGCGCCGTCCTCGTCTGCAGCTCCGTCCGTATAATCGACCGACATGCGGATGCCAGGCGCGATGCCGGCGTCTTTGGCACCGCCCCAGCCGTCGCCGCCGGCGAAGATGTCTTCGATGCATTTGTCGGCGGGGAGCTCGCCGGCTTGGGCGGCCCAGGAGGCGGCGAGCGTGCGGCGGTACATGTCTTGGAGTTTGCCGATTTCGCGCGTTTTGGTCGACATGGAGGGCATGTGGCCGAGGTCGTCGGGCTCGGTTTGTTCAGCGGTCATGATGCCGGCGATGCCGCCGAAGACGGGGGCGGTTTTGAGGGAGGGTCTAGGTTCGTGAGCACTGGTGGTAGCGGGAAATTGGGAAAGAAACGGACGCGATGAAATTTCTATCTCCCTCTGTCTGTTTTATAGCGATACCAATCTGCGTTTCGTCAGGGTGAACTCTTCTGACTTAGGTGACTTACCTCCTGACCTTCAAAGTACTGTTGATCTTACTTTCCTGCATGAGATATCTCCGCGTCACACCTGCTTCTCCATCATCGCTTCTTTCCACAAACTCTGCCAGATTCAATTTGATATTCCCAAGTATGATTGTCTCTCCTCGAGCACCAGACGAGTACTCCTGCAAAACCTCGAAATGCATCTCCAAGTCCTGCAACATGCCATTACGGTCTACTATAAGCCGAAGAGGTAACGTCTTTTCGTAGTCCCATATAACCTTGTGCTCTCTAATGGTCACCTTCATGGTTCGACCGCGATGCTCGGCTTTGCTTGAGCTATGTACGTGCCATTTGACATATGAAGTTCCGGAGACGAGGGGGACATTGTTGAGGTCGAGTATCTAGCTCTTTGCTCAGCGACTGTAGAAAATCGACCAATTAAGCAGAAGAGCCACTAACCTTCAAATGTAGCTCAAATCTAGGCTAGGGTTTCGGTCAGCATCGTAGGCCCATTAAAAGATCTCGGTGACTGGCATACTTTTCGTGTCTTTGGAACTGTGATGTTCATTATGGATTGCGTAGATTTGGACAGTCGGTGATAGTATTGCAGACGCTGGCAGACATATCAGATACCCGCATCCTTGCCAGTTCATGGAGTCAGAGACAGGACGTTCGGGACTTGAGAAGATCTTGATAAGATCTTGATAAGATAAGGAGAATCCCTACAAACCCCCAGCACCCCGGATTTCTAAAAGCTCCCAACAGCATGTAATCGGCTGTCCCAGATACCCAAAGCTCCTTTTCATCTGTTGATACACAAGGCTAATTTGATCGCGCCCTATCTCGCAACTAACAAGAGTCCAAGAGCCCGTTCAAAGCCTACCTCACTCAGATCATTGTTACTTAACAATTACGATTACTGGACCTAGTAATCCGTTATGCTAACAGTCGTCTCTCACAGCTATTTTGATTGCTATACATGTTCCCATGGGAGGATTCCAAGACCGGATAGCAGATGCCGTTTTGGTAAGATTCAATGCACTGCCTGCGAAGTGCAAGCCAGCATTACGTGCAAATGGAGTTTTTTCCTGGATTCCATTAAGTGGAATCGTTGTATCTAATGGTACGTTCAGGAAATGATGCGAATATGCACAGAGACTAAAACATCAATACAGATGATGACAATACCATGACATGTCTAGCTCTGGCGTAAGTACTGTTTTACATGCACCATCTCAACAAATTGCGACTAACCTAGCATGAAACCAGCACTGGCATGAAATGTCTACCTGCAGCAAAGGTCCCACAAGCTAGAGGTCTCCTTCTGCACGACTGGCATGCCGAAGTCATTGCCATCCGCGCTTTCAATCGATTGCTTCTAGATGAATGCCTTGAGCTGGCGGCATGTCCTCACAAATCATCCTCAGTGCTCCGGAGAAGAGATGCCCAAGAGGTTTTGGGGAGTCGAGGACTTCAGCCCTTCACTATCTGTGAGAATATTAAGATTCACATGTACTGCTCTGACGCACCGTGTGGAGATGCCAGTATGGAGCTGGTCATGGACGCTCAACAGGACGCTACACCGTGGCCTCTTGCGCTGCCTGTTGCGGTTGCAAAGGGTGATATTCAGTCGTTGCCAGGCCGAGAGTACTTTTCCGAACTGGGCATTGTTCGCCGGAAGCCTTGTACTTCAATTGTACTCTGTTCATTTTGGCAGTAGCTAATGTAGCACAGCTCGAGCCGATAGTCCACCAACCCTCTCCAAGTCATGCTCAGATAAAATTGCTCTGAAACAGTGCACCTCTCTACTTTCTTCCTTGACGTCCCTCTTAATTTCACCTTCGAATGCTTATCTTGGAAGTCTTGTTCTTCCACTCTCACAATACAACGGAGCAGCTTGTGATCGAGCCTTTGGTACATCAGGACGCATGGAGCCTGTGTCTGGTAGAACTTGGAATGCTGGGTATGCATTTCATGCATTCAATGTCGTGACAACGGAAAAAGAATTTGCCTTTTCACGCCGTCGTGTCCCATCGCCAGCGGCTGGATCCAATCTCTCGGCCGTGTGTACTCCCCATTTGCAGGAATGCCTCATCAACGGCGTTTTAGAGGGCAGAAAGCAAACCGATCCAAGTGGAGGAAGCGCATTGTGTAACGCACACATGTGGAGAGTAGCCTCGAATGTGATGGCATTGATAGATATGCCTATATTGCAGAATATCTTGCAGCTGTCCACGTACCGGAGGATGAAGGACTCGGAAGCGTTCGAAGACCGGAGACAAGTCAAGGAAGAGACGAAGAACGAAGCGCTCAGCGGTTGGGTCCGAAATGTAGAAGATGATTTCAAAGTGCAACCTGGATCCTGAAGGCCATAGAACCAAAAGAGCTTGATAATCCCACCTGCGGCTCCATTGCATCCGAGTAATCTTAACCGCCAAACCTTTAAAAGCTGTGCTGCTGTTCCCCTCACGGTATCATTCCAAATCCCAACCAAAACACTTCTTCCCCAATCAACGACATTCCACCCCCACCCTCACCCTCACCCCTACACCCCCTCCTTCCCCCCCTTAAACTTCCCAAAAACCCTCCTCTCCATCTCCCTCTCCATCCTTAACCGATGCACCTCCCTCTCCACCTCCCTCCCCCTCTCCTCATCCACCTCCAACACCTCTCTTATCTTTTTCACCACCTTCTCGTACTCGGCCTCGATCTGCTGCGCGGACATGGTGTGCATGATTTCGGCTTTGCGGGCTTCGAAGGCGGCGAGGGCGGCGCCGGTGCGCGGGTGGCCGGAGATGTGGCCGTGGGGGATGGTGGAGGAGAGGGTGGGGGGCAGGCCGCGTTTGGGGTGGGTGCGGAGGGGGGAGGTTAGGGGGATAGGGGTGGGGGTGGAGGTGGGGGAGGCGGGGGGAGGGGAGGGAGGGGTTGTCATGGTGGGGGTGGGTGTCGGTGTCGGTAGCCAGTGTGTGTGTGGAAGTGTGGGTGAGGATGAAGCTCTCAGCAATTCAAGTCAGCGGGTATCATGGTGATGGTTTATCCATAGGCACATACAATATTGCGGTGGTGTTGAATGGAAGGTGGAACATAGCTTGACATGAGTAAATTACAAATTTCCAAAAAATACAAACATAAATTATACGCGAAGCTCCACCTCACTGCCCCTCGCATCTTCCACTTCTACACACACCAACCATGGTACGTCCCCATGTTCCTACCTCCCCTCCCCTTCTCTTCCCTTCCCGCCCCCTTTCTTCCCTTTCAGCCCCTTCCCTTTCAGCCCCTCCCCTTCCCCCCACTCCCCACCTCACTCCAAGCTAACCCCCCCTCAGGCCGACAAACTCCGCACCCAACAACAACTGGAGCAGCTCCAAGCGCGCTACATCGGCACCGGCCACGCCGACACCACCAAGCACGAATGGACCTCCAACATCCACCGCGACAGCTACGCGTCGTACATCGGGCACCCGCCTTTGCTGGCGTATATGGCTGTGGGGATGGGGGAGCCGCGGGAGAGGGTTAGGGGGATGTTGGTTGAGGTGAGTGGGTGTGATGTCGGGGTCGGGGACGGTTTATTACGGGGGAAGGAAGGGGAGATGAAATGGCGCTGACTGGGGTGGTAGAAAATGATACAGCCGGTTGGGAAACCGCCGGAGGTGAGTTCAGGGATCCAACGCCGAAAAGAGACTGCGGCTGATAAAAGTGCAGGTACAAGACTGATCGCGACAATGATAGCCGGAGGAGCGATGGAATGGTATTCATTGGCAGGGAGTTGTGTGGCTGGTCAAAGGGTTGGGATATGAGGGGAGATGCTTGCTCGAAGCAGTGGATAGATCCGTTGGATCCGTTCAATCGACAGCGATTGATAAACACCCAATCCTCGATGACAATTTTCTCCACCCATCGAACTCACAGGCAAATTCCATCCGAAGGTTATCCGATGCAGTTCCTCCCCCCCTCCCTTCAATATCAAACGTTCCATTGCCTCCACAACCACTCCAGTCAGACCACGATTCAACAAAATGTAATGAATTAAACATCCTCTCTAACAACTATAATACAAAGAAGAGGTGGACTGTAACCTGCAGTCCTGCACTCATATTAAAAGCCCTACCATTTTCGTGCCTCGAATAAATGTCGAATCAGACTTGATGTCGAATTCATATCCAACGCGAGAATTACTAATTGACCCATGCCAAATCGGCCTAATTGACCCACTTGTTGCGAGCGAGTCTCCGCCAAACCCATTTATTCCCTTCTCTCGGGTCTGGCCCTCCTACCCCCCTTCAGACTCTTGACTCTGGACAAGAAGCCCCCACCGCTCTTGCCCTCAAACTCCAACGCCCCTGTGCCATCATTCGTGACCCTCCTCTCCAACAAACCAGGCAAAGGCGCCCGCCTTGGACTACTCATGGCTCTTTCTCTGCCCACGCTGCTATCAACACGGTTCTTATCTTCAGCAATCTGGATCTTAGCCTCCTTCTTTTCGTAAGCGTCATCGTGGTCATTGAAGAATGGGTTCCTCTCCTGAATCTTAGGCATGCCTCCAGCGCTCAGCACTGTTTGTTCGATTGGACTAGTTGGCGAGGTAGCACGATGACGATCGTACACATCCGGACTTGTCACCCGACCGAGAGGGCCAGGACCACGGTTCATACCTCGAATCTTTTGTGCCAAACTCCTTGTCCGGCTCAAGCCGCCTCCATTTGCCGTGTTAGCATCAGACTCAGACTCGCGTCTCTGGATTGCTGCTCGAGGTGCTGGTGCGCCCTCGAGGAAAGTGGTTGCACCAAGACCTACTGTTTCGTCGCCGTAAACGGGGTCCACCAGAGCCGTTGGATTGAAGCTTGTCGTTCTGTCCACCCCAGGCCTAACGCCGGGTCCGCTTCTCGTTGGCGCACTGGCCCCTGCATAAGATACAAATGAATCTTGCTCGGCAGTGGCACCTGATGCGGCGTAATCGGTGAAGCCTTCGGCACCACGGCCGTGGAACTGCGCCATGTCAATGTTCTTGTTAACGGGTCCAGATCCGCCAATAACGTTGTTGGCAGAATCTTTAGCGAAAGCTTGCATTGGGGCACGTTGGGAACCTTTGCGATTACGATGTGGGTTGCAAGCGTCGAAAGGGCCGTCATGGTGGAATACTGCCAATGGTGTCAGTCTATAACTCGCAGAAGCGGCTCATGTCAACTAGGAGCCCTTACAGCCAGTCCCATAGATGCTGGTCACGTCAAGGGAATCGATGATATCCAGTCTCTGGCTTGGCTTTTTCGATTTAGACGACGATCCATGAATTCTGCCTTTGCCGTCTTTGTGTCTAGCTTCCCTCTCTTTATGGCGTCGCTCTCTACGCCTTCGTCCAGCATCAGGGTCAAGAGGTTTTCCCGACTTATCCACCAGAGAAGACTCCGAGTTGCGTCGTGGCCGTCGTTGTTTGGCTTCTGGGGGATCTGCGAAGATATCTAGTCCCTGTGGTGGACCTGTAGGTTTTCCACCATTCAATCGCCTTTGTTCTTCCTCATTTGACCGGGACGGACGGTGGCCTGCGAAAGTATTCTTGCCGTTTACTGTTGGGGGGATATTTTCCGATCGAAGCGGTCGTGTCGAACTTGGTGGAGCCATTGCTGGGTGCGAATTGTTGCTGCTGGGCCTATCATCAAGGGATAGGTTATTCTGTACAGCTTTGATTAGCAAACTTGAGTCGCCTGGAAGCCTTGAGGCGTAATGAATCCCGTCAACGAGTTAAGGGAAACATACAAAGAGAACTGCAGCGTTCCCATACAACGCTGGCTTTGATTCGGCCATAACGGACGACCCCTTATTAGGCGATGTTGACCTTTGCTGGAGGCTGTTGACCTCGGCGCTCTCCGTCTGGTCGAGGAACGGGTTGCGCGACCTTGGCCTGTCAGGGGCTGTACTCGACACGTTGAAGTTGAAATAAGGACTCTGAGGTGAAGGCAGTGCGGGAGATGCAGCTCGATTGCGAAATGGGTTGTTCGAGGCCAAGTCAGTGAGGCCAGGCGAAGGTAGGGGAGACGTGTGTCTTTCTGCAGGACAATTGATGTTAATAAAGGGGCAAATGATAGGAAGATAGCGCGCAATGGTCGAGAAAGTTGTCTTAGCAGTGCAGATGAAACGGCTATCGACATGAATGATGGGGGTGTCGAGGGGGCGCTTAATCTACAGCAAGCACTGTCACACACACCTGCTCCCTGTACCTGGATAAGCGACATGCTGGCACGTTATCTCGTACGCTTCTGACCCTGTCCTATCTCAGACGCGCCGACAGATATGATCAAAATGTTCTATGTGTATGCTGATTTGAATGCTGGTGGCGTTTCGACACTGGAATGAGGGGGGTGTTTGGTAGGTGACGATCAACCAACAAGAACCGGATTTTCTGGATCAGAAGGTGGCCATAATATGTCACGAAAGATACAAGGTATGACGTTGCTGCAGGTATCCGATGTTATGAAGTATTGGATGGCATGGGGGTTGCAAAGAGGATCAATAAGAAAGCATTTTATCGTCTGGGTGCGAGGATGTTATTTTAATCAACAACGGAAGGATTTAAACATCAGTGGATTGAATTCTGCTAGGTGAAGGCACCTGCCGAGAGGGTTTTCTTTTGTTCTGAAAGCATTTAATTATTACTGTTCCAGGGATTCTCGCATGTACCCCTGAATAAGGTAAAGTAACCATTGAATTAGAACCATCCACTACTGAACTACTGACGCCTTTTTGGGCTGCGACTCACCCAAATTGGTCCTTAAGTTGATCCGAACCAGCCGTGGGATAGACAGATTTCGCGTTGTGCCCACTATTGAAGCCTAGAACTACGAAGAGGCGTCCCTTTTCAGCCACTACGCATCTGCATGTTCATGCATAATCGTCTCATGCGCTGACTGCAGCCCCCGAACAATAACAAGCAATTAGGTGTTGTTGGAGCGCCAAGCAGGCTGAAGCGACGTAGCTGCACTCTGGACCATCAGATTGCCAACTACCATGGCAGAGGCCCAAAACGAGACCATATCAGTTGCGACACAGTTACCCACTACGGCATCGACGGAACCACTGGAAGAGCCTCTTTATGGCGGCTACACCCGCTTTGAACTTGAATTAGAGGTAAGTTGTGCCTAACCGACTAACCCTCCTGTGCCTCGTAGGAGAGATGCAACATCCGCTGACCACTTCATCTGTAGTTTGTTCAGTCACTCGCAAACCCCTTCTACCTCAACCACCTCGCCTCCCAGAAACTCCTGCAAGACCCTAGCTTCATCGCCTATCTCCACTACCTTCAATACTTCGCAAAACCCGAGTACACCAAGTACCTCTTATATCCAGGGCCTACGCTTAAGGCGCTAGTGCTACTGCAACAGGAAAGATTCAGACAGGATACCCTGAGTCCGGATACGGTGGCACAATTGGCGGAAGGCCAGGTTTTGGCGAGCATTGAACCACGGTGACCATGACTCTCGGGACAATTGACGGGAACAATCGACAATTGGAGCTGCAGAGCAAATGTATTTGGGAATGTTCGAGATTCAGTCTTCGTCATGGGAAAGATATCGGTAGACCCGATCTTGACAGTTCAATTCTCTTTCCACCTCTGTGCACACGTCGTACACTAGTCAGAGTCAGCGATTGACATCTCAAGCATAAGGCACCCCTTCTCGGAAGAGCATACCTTATAGAAAGTAGTCATCGGTTCGTCAGCACTTCGTATCTGGACCTGGTAGAAAAAGGCCTGTGATCCATCGCAGCCTTCGCGGGGGCATTGCGCTGTAGAAACTGCATGTCAGCTTCACCCATGCACAGCACTCACAGTCGTTGGTGAAATCCTTCTCGAAGCGATACACGAGAGTACTTCTCTCCTGCTGTAAATTCGAAGTTTAGAGCATACCATCCGTCTTATCCACGTTTGCCCAAGCATCCTTCCCTCCCATTACATCTTCCACCTCTTTCCTCTTCATCTCTTTTCTTTCAAAGTATTGTTGATCGATGAGGAACTGGTAAGGGCAAGTCCGACACTCGAGGCGGTTCTGGCCTGTTGGGTAATCGTCGTTTCCAGCGCTGCGGGAAATGGTCATGCTGTTGCTGCAGCAGGGACAGACTGGGGCGGTTAGCGTGTACAATGGGAATGCTGGGCTTGTTAGACTTACAGAGAAGCATTGTTTCTTCTAAAGATAAGATCTGGGAACACGCACTCGTACAATAGGAGGAAGATCAAGACTGCGGAATAGTTTCCGCTTCAAGCCAATGAGAAAGCCTTACCGAGCTAAGGCTCCAAATGCTCCTCCAACTTCACTTCCATTGCTCATAAGATTTATCTAGCCACCAGTCAATCCTACAAGGCCCCTTGAAGATTGCGCCTATGAATTCCCCTCAACAACAATCCAGGCTATTCGCCCTTTCGTAAGGTCCCAGTCCATTCTGCAGATTCCTTTTTCCTTCTCTTTCGTGCACGAAGAAAGCTTTCCTTCATCAGCAGTAAGAGCTGGCTGTACTGGAAACGTGGGTCCATCAATGTCCCTTTGCACAAAGGACAACATAAATACATGGAAGACTAGGAGCTCAACCCACAAGAATGCTCTGACAGCCCTAAATCGTCTGACATATCGTCACGCTGTGAAAGCTCCATGGTTGAGCTTCCTCCGGGCCATCTTGACTCGCTATGCTTTCAGGGGATAGATCCTTCGCACTGGGAAATGTGCGATCAAAGATAGAGCTAGCAAAGCCTCATACTATTCTTGCTTTGCCTCGTCATTGAAATAGCTGACAGTGTCCGATACTGCCCTCTAGGCACCCGCGTTTCTATTTTGCATTCGTTGTTTGCATTTCACTCTTGTAAAGATCGCAACTGTGATTTTATCGTACATATATCTTTTATCTTCAACGCAATAGTGGGAAGTTGTACCATGGTTCTGCGTCAGCCAAGATCTGTGTGTCACTCCTCGAACAAGGATTTCTGTTACTGATGCCGTCCTGCATTTTCCTATCCTTCTGCCAACTCCTCTTCGTCTGGTGATCCTCTGTCTCGCGCAAAAAATATAACTTCATGTGTGAAATGCGCTATCGCTGTAACGCCGCTTTTTGACCAGCTCTGGTGGAGCTCTCCAATTCCAATCACGATGGCGACCGTCCAACACGACGTCACGCTATATAACAACTGCGAGTTCACTTCCGGAGCAAGTCCATTGGTTAAGTCATTCTGATGGTCCTTTAGCTACAATCACTAATTTTCAAACCTCATATGACGACTATGACAAGGTTTGCGACTTCACTCTCAAGAATTGCAAAAAACCTTTCCCCTAGTCGATCAGCTTTCCAGTGCATTTGGTGGAGGTTCTTACGGTACTCTAGGCTTCTCGAATGAATCTACGATGATTGACGGCAACGGACTCACAATGTTAGACCAACCCATGGTCATACGATAGCTGAGAACGAAAAAGTAACCATGGACCAGGACCTATCCCACTGTCAAAAATGCATACAATGCTTTCCAGTATTATACCGGAAATGGGGCATGCTTGACTCCTCCTGCGTCCGACTAAAGTTACGTCTTCGGCATGCAATGGGACCGCGATATTCAGCTAGGCAGCACGATTTATCAACCAGTCACCAACGGAACGTTAAGTTCCAATATTAACAACATAGGGGAAAGGAGGGGTGCAACCCTTTCCATCCAATTTCTATAATCACATCATGTCGAATTCAACCCTCCTCACGGCCTACAGGCATGGTGTTCCTTCCGTGAAAGTTCGTGTCGGTGCTCTCACAGCAGAAAGCTACAACACTATCTCGAAACCTGGCGTTTACAGTACGACCCGTGCTCCAATACCTGCCACTCCAACCGAAATTCCAGCATCAGGTCAACTCCTCAAGGACCGGCAGTACCTACTTCCACGTCACCGCTATATCCGAGTCCAAATTCAGGAAGCGTACAGGAGTTCAGTCAGCATCTCAACCACCCGGTCAATCCAACATCCCTGCCAATTCTTACGTTAGGGACACCAATTCGCAGTCCCGTAACCAGTCAGCGACTCCTCGCCAATATGTGCCAAGCCCAGGATCAAGGACCCTACCCTCCACGAATGTTGGAGCGCCGCCATCTGTCCCATCTGCTGCTTCGTATGAGCCAGGGGTTTTACCGCCTTTAAAAATCGGATTCTCAGTATATACAGCGAACTCCAACTAAAAGTAATACATCGACATAAATATACTTGTACCCGGTGCTCAACCAATCACAATCGGCAATGCGCCTTACTCTTTGGCTCTTTTGGTAATTGAGCTTGTTGTTGGAGCCAATACCATTCCTCTCAGTCTTCCAGCTCAAAATGCAATAAACCAGTTAATCCCAAGCCCGCCACTCATCACAACTGAGAACCAAGGATACACCGTGAACTCAGCTTTGAATTACGTGGTTGGCAGTCAGACTTCAATTCCAGGCGGTCAAGCAATTACCATCAACGCTGTGCCATACTTGCTTGCTCCCTCTGCCACTGTCTTCCTCTCCGGCGGCAGTACCATAAGCTTCATTCCTGCTCAGACAATCACCAACTCCCATACTTACCATAGACGGGCGACCTCAGACTGCAAACTCTGCTTCGCAATTCATCACTGCTAGCCAGAAATTGAGCCCGGGTGGTCCTGCAATAACAATCAATGATATGTCATACTCTGTACATAGCTCATCCAACGGCCCTCATTTCTGGAAACAATATTATCCCTCTCTACCCAGGAATTCCGTCTGTCCCAGATGTACTCACGATCGCTGGCAAGACCTATACCCTAGATTTAACTTCCGGATATTCCAACGGCTCCCAAACGCTCATCCCGGGCGCTGCTGCAATCACCATAGATGAGATCAGATACTCTCTCGCCCCAACTGGAACTGTCTTGATATCGGTTAGCAGTACTATCCTAATAGCATCCGCATCGTCTTCCCTGCACGGCCCCTTATCAATCGCTGGTGGTCTTTATTCTAAAAAACTCTGCTTCCGGATACATAACTGGCTCCCAGACGCTCACTCCTAACGGTCCCTCCGTCACCATCAACTCCATCCCATATTTTCCCTCGACCGGGCCTTCGGGCACAGCGCTTATAGTTGGTACTAGCACTTCAATCCTCTCGCCTTCGGTGCCGACAGACGGGGCCGGAAGGGTAATCACCATTGTTGAGGCTACTTTTACAGCAAACAGTGCTTCCGATTTTGTAATCGACGGTCAGACGCTTGCTCCTGGAGCCGCAATTACGGTGTCAGGGACGGAAATTTCACTGAGCCCAAAAGGTACGGATGTCGTTCTGGGTACAAGTACGGAGAGTGTGGGATTGGGTGGGATGATAATTAGTGGGTTTGGGGTGGGAGCTGGGTTGACCGTGACAACCGGTTCAGGAAGCGCGAACGCCAGTGCTATTCCCGTAGGCTTCGGTGATGCCAGCAGACTTTTACAAAGTTGAGCCCTTGCTCACTTTTTCACCATTGATTTCCCAATTCTTTAACCCACTTTCCATCATCTTGTTCACTCAATATCTCCAATTCACCGGCCTTTCCCAGACCCATTCATCTTTAGCCTTCGCCGCTGTTTGATTAAAGGCCGCAAATCTTCCTGTGCTTCTATCTCTTCTGCATATAGTTGTATATACTACAACCCGCCGACTCAGCACGATCTCTCCATGATATGTGCTTCATACTATACAGTCTTACCTCGTTCTTCAATCAACCACGGTTACGGTTAACCTAGCATCCAACGGGCTGCGGTAACAAATACTGATCGAACAGCTTCTTCACCATAGGTATTCGTGAACTGGCTTGATCGCTTCTGCTGATTCTTTATGCTTCTTCGGAAGAGCACGGCAATCGGTAAACGCTTGAAGAGAACCCACAATCTTACACAATCTCTTGCAAATAAAATGGTGATTTAGCCAGAGAAAGACTGCTTAGAAAAATAGGGGCTAAATAACACATACATTATGTGCTACGAGATCTATTAGAATGACCGAGAAACAACGCGTGCGGTGTGACCTACCCCTCAGGAAAACTGGCTTCCTTGCTCTAGCCTACGGTCTGTCAATTTGCCAATGAGGAACGGTGCAGCAGAACGTGTATCAACTGTCATAGATTAACAAATCTTCCTTACAATAAAGAATTCCAGAAGACTCCCAGATATAATCTCTACACCCTAGAGGCCTTATATGCAGATATCAGATACGACTTCGAGAGCTACGTCTTTTAAACTGAACCCGCTCTGACTCACTTCTACAGTGGCGTTGCGGTGGTACGCACTGGTCTTCAGTAAAGTGAACAGGCCAGATATCTGGATGAGTTTAACGATCCGAAAGGCTAGCAGAACATTCTAGTTTTGATGTTCGATTTTGGAGTCTTGGTGCCAACAAAGGCATTCGCGAAATTCGAGTTTCTGTTCAGCTAAAAACTGCATGCCACTTCGACGGCGCATTCAAACCGTATACCGCCACTAAGATAGCCCATGGCGGAATACGAGCTATTCTCTAGTCAATCATAGTTCTGCTGATCACTATCATCAGAAATTCAAGCACCTCACCTAGTGAGACTGCTAGGCATGAATTACTTCTTCAAAGGAAAGACGAATTAGGACGACCTGTAACAGCTATGCCATTCTTTCCCCAAGTAACGTGCGCTGGTCCTTGGTAACATTAATATTTATCGGTTATGGCGTGCTCGAAGATTTCACATTTTGAGATAGTAATGCGGATTCGGAGCATACTTGAAAGAGAATATACGGCATTATGTCAGACTAGGCCGCCAGCCACAATACAGCAGCGGGAGATGTCCTTGTCAGATCTTCTCCAAGTGCCGCCAATCAGTCGATGTCAGTTCCCCAATATCAACGCGAGGATATCACCGGAGCATAAAGAAACCAACTCTTGTATATCGACAAGCCCACAACGATAGGATGTGTTCTAAAATGAATCTTCAGCCTGCACCTTGCCAAGCATGTGAGGCTCAGATACCCCTCTGAGAGTACCTGGCCCTTCTTGTGTCTGAGACCCTGACTCTCAGACCGCTCCATGTACAATACCAAAAGAACCTCCTGATCGATGTTTCTGATAACACTCACAAGACACAATTAAACTTTCTATGGATTTTGAAAGCTGAGCCACGCAGCTGAATAACATGTTACACCACATTGTATCCTTGACATGAAACTCTTCTAGGCCATAGAACGGCAAAGGCAGATACTAAGCTTTCGCTGGCCGATACCATAAGGCAGCTCCTTCGGATCAATGAAAAATATGACGCCCACGTTCAAGAACAGCAGTTATATTAACGATCTCTAAATCGTACGACAAGCACGTTTATCGACCTTTCAGTTTGAATAAGTTGAGTTTCACTAAATAAAGGGCTCAATATTGGTGAGGAGCTTGTCATATTTGGGCCTAGGGGAAGGTCGGGCTCAACAAATACCCGAGCATTTCTTGTAATTAACCTGTATCCCTTCTTACATAGCTACTATTCGATTCTGATTTGCTCCTGACTACCAGTACTTTTTGCCTTGATCACATTTCTGGCGACAACTGCAGGATTTCGAACCTACGCCCTCAAAAAGATTGCCTTGGGTTCCGAGTCGCAAGAAAGCCCAATCAAAAGCATATTGAAAGTGTGGCTTTTCAGTGGTTTTCTCTGGTGCAGAGTGATCCGCGACGAGTTTCATAAAGAAAGAAGCAGCCAGTCAACAATGATGAGAGTGCTACGTGTCATGAGAGGAAATCACCCCGAATTGAGCTTCTGAGGTCTGTCTGGTACCCCCTTCGAGATTTCCCTGAAAACCTCCAACATTACCTGCAGGTCTTGGAAACGCCTGATAGAAAACCCGATGAGGATCTGAGTCTGCCGACAGAGAAAAATTCCAACATCTCAATTAAAAAGCTATCGGGGGGTATCTAGCAAGGAGAAGCAGTGAAGCTAAGGATACCCAAGGATTTTGGCAAGCGACGATCTTCAGAATCACTTAGCTGGGATAGACTTAAATAAATCTTTGCTCTTCTTAAATGAAGCCAAACCTTGATCGGTACGAATGGCGAACATAAAGAACTGGATCCCAAGGATTTGACGGAAGTGGGCTGGATTTAGCTTTTTTCTTAAAGACGTCAAAATACGTTCCTTCAGGGCACTGAGGTACGTGCTTGTGAATATCATCATTAAATCATCAACTGATCTTTCTTTAGTAGATCGAAATTGGCTCCCGTACGTTAGAGGTAGGCATTACCGGATCCAAGAGTGATTAGCCTACTGGATCGGTTCGTTCATTGTCGGAAGTCCTTTGGACTGGGACTGAAAGTATGGCCCGCAAGTAATCGTCAAATGGGAAGCAGATTCATCGACAATTTGCTGAACCGGGATGAACCATCACTTATCATATACTGGACAAGTTTCCACCTTTAATATTCCCGACCTACTTCGACCTCGTCGACATTGAATAGAACGGCGAGAAGGTAGTTACCTGTGTGATAAATCTGCGCTAGAGGCAAGCAATAGCAGGAGGTTGTTATCAGCTTCACGGATCCGAAGGTGTACTTCAAAATTTGGTGGTGACCAAACAGCAATGCCACCCAACGCAAACAAACACCTCGGGCGAGGGGATTTGGTCAAAGCCGCTCCAAAACCCAATCTACTCTCCACACAGATCCCCACTCAAAACTCCGCTCAACTCTCCACTCGGATCCCCAACCAAAACCCCGCTCAATTCGCCGCCCAACTCCACTCTCAACTCTCCACTAGGTTCCCCGGTCAAAACCCCAAAACAACCCAAATTTTTAGGAAAACACCGCTAGGAAACCCTTCGTCCAATATGCTACAAGACCTAGACAATCTACGGAACCAAAAGGTCAATATTCAGAAAAGAACCGCCGAGGAGGATCCGGACATTGAAAACCCCAGTCGCCAAGCGAAGAAGGCACGCGTCGGGGACAAAGAGGGGGACTCAGACCCAAGTTGCCCTCTATATTGCAGCTTCAAGCAAGCTATGATACAAGTAATGGCTTCTATTAATGCCTTTAAAATTGCTATAATATATTTACTCGGAAGTGCTCAATGGTTCATAACCAAAACATGAACTTACCTGCGCTGGTTCAATCGAAAAGAGACTGCTACTCTTTCACAACCTTCTCAGGGTTCATTTTCAAGCAGCATCCGATAACCCTAACGACGAATGCAAGAAATTAAATACTGCCATCAAGAAGCGGAACCAGGCAGGCCGCAACGGCCCAGAACTAGGAATCAGTGATGAAAATCCAAGAACTCACAGGTAGGCAGTGAGCAGCAAGAACGTACGAAATGATGACGATCGATTACCAATGACCACTCGAAGACATTCGATGGCTTACCTTTGAACAATAGTACACTTGATCTGAACGACAACTATGTATAGAATCTCGAGCCACCATTTTCGTCTTTAGAACCAAGCACTACGCAAACTTAGTCTCACGGCTAAGATGGGAAGATACAACCCCTGCCAAATCCGACGCAGTCTTTTCAGTAAAGATATAATCATCACAGCATGCGCTCAATTTAGTACGGAACTTCTGCCGAGTCGATGCAGCAATTTCCCAATATCCCATGCATAAAGATCGACAAGGTCAAGCGAATCATGAAGTCCTCAACTTTCGAGGGCCTCCTTGCTGTGAAGGAAACATCGAAGTTCGACAATAAGATTTTCGTTTGAAAGACCGAGATCTTTCGTTCTTGCTTTTATACAGGCGAAAGAATTAGAATCGAATACGAGGAAGCTGCGAGTCTTGTTAAAGCCACGCAACGACTTGTGCAAGCCCCCTTCTACCTTAAAACATTGCGGCAACCGGAGAGATACGAACTCAAGACTAGAAACTGAGACTTAACTATCGAGCTTCATCATGTTAGTCTTGTAAGTTGCAAGATTTGTGTTCTTTTTATGGGACTCGAAGCAATAGTCTTCGACTTACAACCACGAGTACCGGTGAGAACCGTGAAGTGGAACGTCTTTCATGACTACAGATATGGATTTCTTGAAGTTCTGTCCTTGCTAGACATGACAGGTTCTTGACAAAGGACTCAAAGCCAGTACTTATTATAGGTGGCTTTCTAAGCAAATCAAGCAGATATCCGTACGCATGAAAACATTCTTTCTAAGACTAGGTCTCAATAGCAAAGCCACGGGGAACAAAACATTGAAACTCTTCGAGAAGGGACTTCTGCCGCCATTCATGTGCCTAGCGGCAGGCTTCCACTGCCGTCTTGAACCACTTCGCAACAAATGCATTCAGAGCTGCTACCCTAGAAGACCAGCGTGGTAATATTGCCTCAAGCTAACGACCCAGGCCTTTACGGAAACGATCCAGACAGGTACAGTTACGAGCAAATATGGGGTTCTCAGCAGCCGATGTTTTCTATCAAAGAATTCAGCAAGATCGATAGAGGTTCTGGTATTATCAAATCGGGTGAACGTCTTGATCTACTCAAATCATCGAAATCAGATGTGATAAGCATGAGTCCTACGCATTCTTTCTCATTCATAAGGCGATAATTTGGCACGAAACAGAGCATGAGTCGTTCTTCTTACTCTTTATTCAGATCTTGTCCAACGATCATCTTTCATCGACTACCCAAATCAGTATTACAGATTTTCAGAGACTATCTTCGCTCTGTTCTCTTTCATCAACCCGTTAACAATCACCTTTTTCTATGACCCCGTTCCATCATATTCTACTTCATCATCCACATAAAGATGCACGCACCGCTTACCCTGTCAAAAAGCACACCTTGCGTTATCTTCATCAGACCGAGATTACCTATATCTCGACCTCACACATGTCCTTCTATCATGCTAGAATAAATCGTATATATTCCTTATACATTACATATAATAATGACAACGTTTCCTGTATTATATCTGAGGTCCTTGAATATTAGGGAACTAGAAGCGTTCGAATCTGAAAATAACAACAAAGGTATACCAATCTTTCCTCGTATTCCTTCCCAGCTATTGATTATCCTTCAAGCTGCTATTTGCTCCCCTTCTCATCTACTAATCATACTCAGCACTGTCGACCGTCTCTGATCAGAGCCTTCCAACGAACTCATCACATTCCCAACAAGCAGTCGATCTCCACCGCCAAATCGCTTGGCTGAATCAATACTACTTCCTCAGAATTACTTGGCTCGGTCCCATAACATAGCCTTAACAACATCAGTGCAAGACTTTGCAAGGTTTATTTATCAGCACGAATGTTACCTCTTGAGAGTGTGACTCTTGCCATTTGGAGGGTGAGCGGAGTGGTTAAAAGTCATATGCTCGCGAAGCAAAAACGCAGGAATGGCTCGATATCATCAAGTACGATAGCCAGCCTTTACACCTAACGAAAGACCAACTGTTTTCTATCTCAAAGCAGGTAACGACAGCTGGTCTGTCACACGTACGAATCGTCTTGCTGGCAGTCGGGTAATGTTTTGGTGTCCGACAACGGCTCATGTTTACGCTTCTTTCGATGTGGGTACTTTACCCAATGGGTGATCTGTGGTGAACAAGCCAGGTAAGTCTTGTGCCACTGCTGGAATGATCTCAAACCTAGGGTCTCAACCAAGGAACGTCTGCCGTAGATCGGTAACTCGATCTGCCTTCCAAAATTCGTCGTTCGTGTTCTCCTAGATACAGAACAATATTCCATATCACGAATCCTTACTTTACTTCGTCTTCGACTAGTTTTTGGAGGTTCTTGTCCAATATATATATCCATTTCAAGTTTCCTTGGTCTTTTGGGCTTTTACAACCAAGTTGCATCGGGACTTTCTAGTCCTAGACCTCTTGGGGTGAGCATGATCTCGAGAAGCCGACTGAACATACTCCACCTGATCCATTCAGGGGCAAATATGTTCACCCTGCGTTCTTGAAAAATACCATAAACTCAAAGATTTCTATTGAGTCGCTTCTGCACCTCTCTTTGACTTCAGTATGACGGTCGGAGACTTAATAGAGATCAGACGAATTCTGTTTTAGACACGGCCAGCTTTCAAGGAGCGCTTTGAGGCGCGCTCTGAATTGGTCTCCATCGTCCCTGGATTCAATCCAAATATTGGATCTTACATTAGCCTTCGGAGCCGAGAAATTCTCTTAGCTATCGGGCATCGACTCCGTTTGAACCAATATATATTATATGTGTTTGGGCAAACCCGACAGCCCCAGGCGGTCTCCAGGGCTAAATTTTGCCCCGGAAGCCGCCCTGAGGTGTCAAGCACTCCCTCTATCTAAGCGACTGAGTCTATGGAGTGGGTGGGTGGGGCAAAAGCGCGTTTCTGGCTGAATCTAAGGGATGGAGAAACAGGAAGAGATGAAGGGGGAAACAGGAGGAAGGACGGCCTATTTATTCCCCTTTTCCCCGCTTAATCTCCTTGTTCTCTAGCGGCCGACATTGGCCGAGCTAGCCGGGTAGCAACCACCTCCGCTTGCCGATAGCCTCCAGTCAAGCTGGCCCTTATTGTACTCATCGCCTGCTTGAAGCAACGAGGAAAAGGAGATAGACATGAGCCTGATCCGGCAATGACTACAATGATACTCTGGTATTTGTTTCCTACCGTATTTTTGTTGCCTGCCCCTTTTACCACACTAAAGCACGACTAAGCAACCGCGACGCTAAAGGACCTTGTTGAGAGAGGCACCAGCAGCGTCCGCTTCTTCCACTTAATTAACAGAACGGTCATGGCCCAGGTCAAACTCGCCCACCGATACACTGCACAAGGAAACCTGATAAAAGTGAAGTTAGACACCACCCTCGAAATAACCTGAAAGGCAGCAGATCACAACCGTCTCACACGACAATGGTAATGACAGAGAATTGGATGAGGCGGAAATGCTGCAGATACTCAGAAAGACCGAACTGTTCACCAAGAGAAAGTCAAGAATGGCGACCGCTTACGACGCAGCTGAAACATCGCCAATGCACAATGTCACAGTAACGTCAATGAAAAACCAAACCGAGGTCAAGCAATAAATCTCGACCGTTCCCGAGTTGTGTGAAACTAGGCTTGAGCAATATTGAGACTGATGGTCTCTGTTTCTGAATCAAGATAACTTTAGTCTTCAAAGATACAAATTAAATAAGAAGAATGCGAAATGTCGAGATGACATGAAGACGATCAAGAAAAAAATAGAAAGCCTGCGACATTAAATAGCAGGGCAAATGGCGACACTCAAAGAAGTGAAAGACTTTGGAGAAGACGCGCATTTCTTCCTATTTACAACAAACCTCGCCAATAAGACCTTCCGTGCTGATCGGTTGCTCACTGCGGTGATTTGCTTGCCTTGCTCAGCTTGCACAAATTTCCAATAAAATTAACCTCGGTTAGCCCTTCGCTTCATTCACAAAATGCCTTCATATGCCAACCCTATAGGCGGGGAATATGGGCTTGCTAAGTATCAGGACCTCTTTCTCTGCAGTGGCCAAAACATTCTGCAGGGAAGTATATCAGATGCTACCCTCACACTTCATGGACATGGTTTCCACCAATAACGATTGGCTGCGTAGTAATACTAGTAGCAATGACAAAGATGGAAAGGAAAAGTAGGATGGGGAGAGGAAAGGGGACGAAGAGAACGATGAGGACGATGAGGACGATGAGGACGGGGCTCGCCTCCGTGAGGCGATTACGTCTTACTTCGTCCAATTGTGTCATCACGATTCAACGGGACCCAAAAGGAGAGAAACTGTTGAAGGCGGTTGAGATGATGATGTTGAGATGAGTCAACTCAGAACTCTACGTTTACAAACTTCAACTATGATGATATTTCGTTGAATTGAATCAAGATGATGATCACGCAAGATCTTGTCATTGACGACGATAAGTACAATGCATTGAAGATGCACATTAAACAAATGCTGAGAGACACGAAATTACTAGAAACTTCGCTTGATAATAAAACTGAAAAGAAGACAGTCAGAAAGATTGTCACAATCATAAATGCTGAACTTTCACATTTGCTGATAGAAGAAAGTTAAGCAAAATGAAAAGATGCTTGTCTTGTAGAATGAGTAAGATGAATCAACAGTAAAAAGAGAGGTAAATCAACAAGCATAAAGACAGAGAAGTTCGCTCATCTGATCAAGTAAGAAAAACTCAGCTCAGTCTTATTATTCATCAAGTCAGTTCTGAAAGCGAGATTTAAGCTGTACTGACATTGATGAGAAGAAGATTAAGAAAGATATAAAAGCAGATTGAAATGTAAGAGTGAAGAGCATGATGCAAACTCTACTATCTGTACAAGCTTTAAAGATATAACCACGAGCACATGAGAGGCGCTGGCGTGTTTCCGAGTCGTGTCATCCCATATCAGCACACGATGACGGAATCAGGATTCAGGACACTACTTCAGGAACACCGAAAGAGGTTTGCCTCTTAGTTTCGGTCATGGTAATATATCAACACTGAGACAATTCTCGTGAGCATGAATGTCGACTTACTGAATGCTAGCGCTGAAATTCCTTCTATCAATTTGCTACCTTTGTCAATTTTATATGTCAACCAAAAGCTTCCAGAAAACTTGTTTGACAAAAACAACCGGAAAATGCTTCAAAGCGCATACGACTCTTAACGAGCTGCGGACCACAACATGCGTGTGGAAGACAGCCAAAAGTATAAGGCCCTCTTAAGTGTCTGAATTTGCAAATACTTTCAAAAGCGTTCCGAGTGACGAGATTACTCGGTTTCAAACATTGGTCGCGACAGTCTATCAACATAACAGCTATACAAGCACTAGACTCACCCTTTCTGTCGTCATGGGCCAAGGTTTCAACCTACATCCTCTGCAGTACGGTGGTCCGAAGTACCGGAGAATGAGTTCCTACACCACAAGTTTGTCACAGACGTCGTGAGCAGGTTAGAAAAGAAAAGCGAAGCTATAGAGCAATGGAAAAAGGACCGGTCGTATCCATACCCTGATCAACAATATACATCGCAAAGAAGAACTTTCGCGTACGAGATGAGAATCAACAAGCCAGAGCTCATGATCCGATTTCGAATGAATGCAAGTAGGAATACTCTAGCGCATAGCGGAAATCTCAACATGAAGATCGAAAGATGCCATTCCGCAGCAGTCGCAACAATACTCGCCGCTGGCTATGATCGGCTCGAAGAAGATATTTTGGAAGCAGATTGTGAAAGCTTCGATTTAAAGCATTTTGCATACAATAGATCTCGTCATCTACTTCAGGAAGCGAAAAATGCCAACTCGAACGCTTAAGCCGAATTCTTGGAGAGGTGTTAAGCTCAGCACGTCGTTGCTACCTATTGCTATAGACGATACCCCGAGCAGGAAAATATTGAACAAGTCTCATTCAAAAACGAAAGTTGTTCCCATATATCAGAGGTATATTATATGGCTGAACTTCATAATCTAAGGTTTCTTGAATTCGGCTTGAGAAACGCTGTGGAACGAAACATCAAGTCATATTCTTTCATTCTGATAACTAATTCCAATCTTTTACTTTTAGTTTTTCACTTCTTTTCTTTCAATGTTCAAACGCTTTCTATTCTTCGAAAAGCAAAAAGAAGACATGAATCTTTCAAGAATATGGGATTCTCCCTTCTGATTCACAGATAATGTTCAAAAGAAACGACTGTTCAGAGCGATTCCCTCAGCTACAGTATTTAAGAGCATTGCCTGAAGAATGACTTGACCCACCCCACAACAGCGATCTCCTTCAGCGACTTATAACGCTGCTGACGCTGCACCAACCCACGAGACCTGCCCTCAGCCTTCATTCTTCTTTCGGACCTTTTCCTTGACATCATCCAGCACCTATTTCTCGCTGCAGCAACAAAACTTCTTGAGAGGCTCCGGAAACCACCTCGAACAACCACAGAAGAGGGTTTCAAGACTTACGGCTAAGAATAGCTGGATGAACTGGGATTTCAGCGTAGAAAGCTATCAAGGAGGAAGTGAAAGAAGTTTAGAAAGACCAAGGAAGCGCGAGAAAAAGATGGCCTGTTCTGGTATCGGAGAGTCTGAGACTGGCATGAGCGAACGGGACAGGTTGTGGATTATTCAATAAAAGGGTTGAAGGATAAAAAGCATGAAGATCTTTGAGGTATCGCCAGCTATAAGAGTGTATATCAGCAATATAGGTGGCCGAATCATGCGCTTTCTAAAACATTTCCCGCAGCTATCTTGAGACCGTGATCCGGCATCAAGACCATGGGAGGTCAAGAACACAATGGCTGAAAACCCTCGTTATCATTTCCGTGAAGAAAGCTGCAGCTACAAGAGATAATGATATGTCGATGGAAGGTGACATTCGGTGCATCCCACAACTTCCCTGAACTCCCCAAGTAATTGGTTTCATTAAAACAACATGACAGCTCGCCTATTAATAACCTGAACCCATGCAGAAGCCATCAACACGGAAGTCATTCTCTCACAATGACACTGACTAAAGTGAGTTCTATGATCTCTCTATATCATCTGAGACATTTCATTAATGATCAGCAAAAGTTAGTAATAGAGAACCTCTTCCAAGCCAATTGGAGGAAAGCACAACCGCAGCCGTGCTCAAGCATCGAGGATAGTTGAGCACAAGTTCAATGTTCCATTCTCAACTGATCTCATACCAAAACACAAAAGTCTGAAACGACATCGACCGTCATGAAAATTCCCAGTTCGGAAAGGCATATAATGTCAATAAAACAAGAGGATAACAAGCGGGCAATGCTCAATCACCGCTCAACCATAGCCATTCCCCAAAAAAAATCCCAGAAGAGAAAAAATTCCCTCTGCCGTTCAAGACGGAAACAACGAGTGTTGGCTAAAATAGAAATGCAATTGTCGAAAAGTAACCCAAAAAGACATGTGAGAAAGAATCAAGGGTGAGGCATCAATATGATGTGCGAAGAGAAAACACTATCTATTGAGATGGCAAAAACCGCCGACGCTGATGATCGCGTTTGAGAGGCTTCAAGTACACAATCATGAGCGGACAGACGATGACAGACCAAGCCCTCTGGACTGCATTCCGCAACCGATGAATCCAGTGATTGTAGCCCCTTAACGACTGAAATGTGGTCTTCGAGAACACCAAACCAGCAAAATCCTCACCAAATCTCAACCCTACCATTTCTCAAAATCTGCTCCCTTAAAAAAAGGATTTGGCCAAGGTCTAGCATGCTCTTGCTCTTCCCTCACGACCGGAGTCTCTTACAGGCTCCGTAAATGTAATCATTCATCGTCATCGACTTTCTGGGTCCCTCAAAGTCACCAACAAACCATATGCTCAAACGACGGGATCGATCTAGAAACCGCCGAGTGCGGAACAAAAGACAAAGTGGCCACCGCCCTTCGTTCGGGATCTACTACTCACAGAGATAACCCCATCAGGCCCAGAGAACGACAGGCAAGAAGGCCCGCTGTCATCGAGATCCGAGGACGAAGTGGAACATCAGACGCACATGTGTCGCTCAAACCACCCTTTCTTTCAGCCCTCACCACTTCCGATTGCCGAATAATTCATCTCGCGTGCGCCAATGCAAAGGGCATAACGACAACGGCGACATATCTCTTCTTTCTAACCTTCTTTATATCTCCAAAAACATCCTCATACCAGAAGCAAGCCGTCGAACCTTGGCGCTCGTTAAAAGCAGACGAACATACAATGGCATCCCTGCCCACCTCTGCGCTCGTGCCTGTGGATTTCCCGAGTGGGTCATATTGGAGAGCAAAAGGGATTAGAGCGGTAAGGTTCGCAAAGGAGCCTAAAGAGCCGGCCTTCTCACTTTTCGATGAAACCATCCGGGTTCTAGCTAGGTTATCCAGAGTGTTTGCAGTGCCAGTAGGGAGGTTTCAAGACGGGGAAGGTGTCGATCCATATAAAGAACATAGAGGATTCTACGACCAGCTTACATCGGAACTTTAATCACAATTAATATTTGCGAGGGTAGGGGAAATAGGCGTGGAGGCTGTGCACAGAGGAAGATGATGGAGATGGAATTGCAGCATGGGGCTTGTGGGTTTGTTTGTGCTGATGATGGTGAAGGGGGGAGGCGCGGTAGCGTGGTATAAAAGGAGTACAGCAAAGACAGGAAAGGCACAAATGCGTCAAGACAGCACGCGCACGTACGAGAAGGATGGAAGAAGTCATTAACCGTACTAGAAGCATAGGTGGTTTAGTCTCGCGATTTCTTGAAGCTAGCGGATGGTATGAGAGCAGTGCTGGAAAATCTGTGCAAAACAATCTTGCAACGCAGCAAAGTTGGATACAGGCGACTTATAAAGAGATTGCTTCTGGTATTGTTGAAGTAGTAGAACCATTCTGTGGCTTTGACTAACATGCCTCCTTCTGAGCGGATTTCTTTCAAACACCTTTTTCTCTTTTCGAAGACTATCAATTAAGACAGACTTTAAGCAAGGACGTCTCAATACGCGTATCCGCTGTATTAGGTTCATTTGACTGAATATCGGCAAGTTGATCTAGATAATTGGAGCTGAAGTTCTTATTAACATACTTCAGTATTCGTCTATCCTTTAGTCGAGTTTCCTAGGTCTCCACGTGGTACCAGCAAAGCGGAACTCTATGGACGAGCTTTATCGAGCTGTTTTGTATCGTCGATGCCTATGCATTCCTCAAGGACTCCATGCGAGGCTCCTATTTCGAGATCAAAATTCTGAGACGGGCTTTGTGCCGCGATGGAACCCTAGCTTTGGGGCTGCACCAACCTTGATGTCATTGCTTGACCCTTATGCTATAGATGTTTCTGGGCGTGAAACCCAAATAGACGAAGCCGTGAACCAACATGACTCGCCCCGCTTTTTAGCATTATTCGTACATTCTGGGTAGAAGATTTCTCTGAAGGCTTCAAAGAGCACGATAATGCTGTAGAGTAGAGAGACGGCGTAGTAAGGAAACAAGTGGCGAGTAATGTAAGATATGAACGAGGTTAATTGGCCTAAGAGTATAGTCAGTGTCCAGCAGCAGATCCTCTTTACCTCCATCTCAACCCAGCAACATCTTCGCATCCAGAATATCCCTTCCCAACCAAATACCAGAACTTCTTTACAGCCCTGAACACATTCTTACCTGTTATCAGCACCCCCAATAGATCGAAATGCAGCGTGTCTTTACCTCTCTAGTCTCGATAACCATGAGTGTCCTTGCTATTACACAAGATCCATGCATCGGAATCGAAGGGTGCTGTCGTGATAAGAAGCTACCATATAATCTCAATGCTTTTTCGGACGTTGACCACTTGTAGACGGTCAATGCTGTAGCCAGCGTTGCAATTCACCATGCGGTAACATTAAAGTATGCGAGTAGAAAAGGAACATCCAAGATTCTCATGTGAGAGTAGCTTTCATGATCGACATGCTGAAACTGAACGAATTGAGCAATGTAGGGTCTGGTAGTTCAGAAGAGCAAGTAGGCATGATTTGCTGTGGTTATTTCTGAGGATCTTCGTACCCGAACTCTTTCTGCGTACTTCTTCTTTTCTATCCAGACTTTGATGATAGGTCACCACTCGAACCCAGCTAGTCCATCAGTCCTGCGGCAACTTGTACAGAAACCCCTCGTAGTATCCCGGCGGAGGTGCATTATGAAGAAACACAATGCTCGTACAAAGATATTGATGCACCGGCAATGTTAGTGTTCCGGCGATATGTTAAAGAGTGCTGCATGTAGCTTCGAGCTTTCATTCTGCACCCCCACCGCTTATCATGTCAATCATATCAAACAATACTCTCTATACTATTAAGCGAGACCGAGAATCCCCGTAATCTGACCGAGTAAAGAGTAGCAATCGGATCACATCTAACCATGCGAAATTACCAGCTGTCGGGATGGGAATACTACTACTCGGTCTTTGGTTTGCGAAACTTGTGTTGCAGCGGAGAGATGTAGGTAGTCGGAGGCAAAGAGGCTGCATTCAACTTAACATACATGAGTGCAATTAATGTCTATTCGTGCTAGCTGATAGATCTGTATGAGATGGCGGGATGATGATGTGTTGGCTCGTTTGAAGAACGTTGGTTGGAAGCCGCGGTGTTGAAACTGCAGAACTACAGTAGGTATCCCTTCGCTTGACAATCGCGCAATCGCTACACACAAAGTTCTTGAACGGTCACCCAGAAAGCACAGCCTTTTGATTCATATGTTAAGTCTGTTACTCGCTATGTGAAGCTACTGAAGCTATGGGGTATTGCCAATTCCGAAAAAGAATCCTATGCAATTCGTTAAAGGAAGCAGTTGCAATTGCTACTGCCGAGAAAGCTCCGTAACACCTCGCTTTCGTCAAGATCCTGCCATACCTCCAGATAGCTCGCCGTGTCAAAGTGTAAATGCGACCCGACAATCATTTTCGTTGCTTCAAAAGCCTAAAAGCTTTCCTGCAACCGCCAATACCTCAAGCTAACCTTCCACCTCACCGCCCTCCAAACACCGAATCATCGCTCGATCCTTCACTCCCCTCTCCTCCTCCTCCAACCTTCGCAATGCTTGCCTAACGTCGTCTTTCTCAAACGCCACCTCCTGCTGCTGCAACTTGTACCAGTTCCGATGCCTCTCGCAGCGCTTCTTCTGGCAGACTCCACGTCCCAGCTCATCATCTTGGGCCGTCTCGCCAGCCTCTTCGCTAGGCAGTGGCGCACCCAGTACGTCGTCGTCGAAAGCCTTCTGGCCTTCAGGCCCACAGCGCCAGGCCTTGAACTCCTCGTCCGACCAGCTGAGGCGGGCATCGTAGCCGCAGATGTCCTTTAATGACTTTTCTTTCTTGCGGAGTTCATCGAGAACAATTTTGCCACGGGCTTTGACAAGTCCCAGGAAGGTATCTCGATCTTCGAGCGTGGATTTTCGCATTCGTAAGCTCTCTTTGCAGGACGTGATGCCTGCTATTGTTTCGGTTTCTTCGGACGTGTAGGCAACCTTCTGTTTCTGAGTCCCATCCTCCATCTTGATTTCATTTCCGTCAGGGCTGACTGTCCGAGGCGGACTGAGTACACCTTCTCCAATCTTTCGAAATTCGTCAATGTCTTTCACGCCAGCGACCACAGCTTTCAATTCGGGTGCCCTGAGTACGCCCCCATGGAGGTAGCTTGGTTCGTCATCAGCCTCTATATCACCATCCCCGTTACCAACATTGGTATTGTAGTTGCTCTTCCTCTTTCTTTTGTTGTTGCCTGTCGGCTTCTTCTCGTCTGTTTCACCTTTCAGCGCGTGTCGCGCCATGTACTCTCTTCCATGCTCGTCACTGCAGTATTTCGATGGGTTTGCGCCAGTGACTCGAGCTGGTTCACGACAGCCTTCGAGGCGACACATTGCTTTCCAAGTTGTTGGACCCTCGCCTTTCGCTTGGCAATTTGGACCTGTGGCAATAAAAGTCGTTAGCAGTTGTCGCAAGACGTAGAGACATTGCGCCTACAGATCCATTTATCAATGATTTTGCCATCTTCCTCGGTCATTTTCACACATCTGCCATGAAACCAATCTTCGCAAGACCCGTCACATCCTATCATCCAGGTGTGGTCGTCTGGTTTACGGCAAATACAGAAGAGCTGTGAGTCATCATCCATATCCTCGTCGTCTTCTTGCTGGGCCACTGAAGAGCTACGTGTAGGAGTTGCGGAGTCTTGTTTGCGGTTCTTGGGTGCCGGTGTCTTACTTGCACGACTTGAGGCTGGGGTCGCCGAGCGCTTTACAGAGGGTGTACCGTCAACGCTCTCGGTGTCTATTTTGCGTTTCTTTGCCGCAGGCTTGACCGCACTTGCTGTTCCTTTTTTGGGCGCCGCTCGCTTCTTAGTTGGAGCTGGTTTTGGAGTTGCCGATGTGCTACGATTGAGTTCTTCTGTAGTATTGGGAGAAGGTCGGTAGCTCCCATCGTTTTTCAAGTCTCCAACATCTTTGGAGACTGCTTGTACTTCCTTCCTATGCAGATGCTCAGCTGAGGTTACACCTTGCATACTTACTGATTGTGAGTCGCTCAATCGTATCTTGTGTGGAAGCTGAGGTGTATCTTCTGTTATTTCAGCCTTTACTTTCACCTGATCATGCTGGGTTTCTGGTAAGGCAGTGACTACTGAAGGTAGCGCGGGACCGGGTAAGGGTTGTCGAATCTGAGTGAGCACTGGCGCATTATTGAGGTATCCTGGCTCAGTTTCTTTACTTGTTGACGTTTGGTGATCTGGCTGTGCTGATGTTCCTCTGACCGCCCCATCTGAAACTTCACTGTGCGATCGCAGAGCAGGTAGAGGAACAGGCGATTGACGGCTCTCTTTCGGTAGAGAGCCTCGTAAAGGAGCAAGTATTGCGGGCGCGTTGTCTGTGATTCCTGACATCCTCCTGGCTCTCACCTCACTGCTCGTTGAGTGGTGATATTGTTCTAGGCCTGGGGAGAATCTCGGCGCCGGAGGGTCCGCGGTGCGCGCAAAGTCAAAATGTGGTGGAGGTGAGGTGTGGCTACTGGTTGGTCGTGACAGTGGGTGGTGGAAAGTCTGTTGGTGAGCTCCTGGTGTTATGGAGGGGGCACCGTTCGGATTACTCGGTGACAGCATTGGTGCGCTACTCGTTGCTGCCGCGGCGAGAGCTTCAAGTGGAGATGCGGCGATAGAAAGACGATGAGGACTTCCACTTCCAGTATGAGCTAGACCTTCAGCTACCTCGTTAGAATGGCCGTCGTGCTGTCCGTCAATAGCCAACTGCTGAGTCTGAGGAGCTGGCGCGTGTGTGTCTGGGTTCGGGGCTGGATTGAGCAGTGAAGATAACTTGGACATGATTTCTGCAAGTAACTAAGTCTCAATTGAGAGGACAACCTTCGAGAAGGACGACGCTTGAAGTTACGCGACTCCAGATAAAGTTGGTTATGAGCGACATCGAGGGTTGGGTGATCTTGGAGCTCTACCTTAGTGAATGGTTCTAGTCTGGACGGGGTGGAGTCGCGAAGTCAATTGAGGCGATCCGGCAACTCCCTTAGCGGGGTTGCGTCAATGATCGGAGTAGAACTACTAGGGATACAACACCAACCCTTTCCGAGATTAGCCGACATGGCCGAGGTCGCCGAGACTCACTCAGTGATATATTTACTCTTACTTTTTCTTGTCCACTTGAACATCTTCCACCATATAGTAGCGATTAGTCTATAGTCCTCTAGGCTTTTCTTGCAAGTGCTGCCATCTTGGCGCACGAAGATGGTAGCTGCTAAGTACGCTCAAAGTCTTGACAGCGAGTACACCAAAACCCTTAGGGGTTGCCGCCGCAGTTAATAGAAGTACAGTAAATCGAAGCAGGTATAGACAGAAATCGAAGCAGAGAGTTAGAAGCTATTGGACATCCCATTGCATGGCTGGCTGAGCCTACATCCGAATAAGGGAATATATGACCTTAATAGGAGATATATCTGAGCCACAGCAGCGCCTCTCATATCATACGTCATTGGGACTGATACAACCAGGCATCGAAAACAAAAAGCAGATTTATTCGTGTTGGGCCAGTCAATTCCGGTACCTCCCCAGGCCATTGATCTTCAATCTTGTCCATATTGCCTTCAATAAGATGTGGGATGTTGAGTTTCGTACTGTACTGTGTACAATGTTGAAAGCCGTGCCCTTGCTCCGGAGCCGATCTCCAACCCCAGCAATGTCGCCGTCTTTAGACGAGCTACCCGCTGCTCTATATGTATCCACTATCTACGGAGAGACGCTCATGCACTTGAAGTCTTGGTCTTCGTGGTCGCACATTTCGTGGAGGCCCCAGTCGATAAGCTTTGCGTATGGCTTCATTGACAGGTAGAACAGGACTTTCTGGGCACCGCGATACGAAAGAGCATAAGCGTATGTGTATGTTTCACCAGACTTGCGTAGATTATCATGGTTGTGTTGTTATAGTGAGTCATGTCCGGAACCACGGCGAAGTTTGTGCGGTGTATAAGAGGCGTGGCTGCTGGATCGTTCTGGACAAGGACTCTTCTTTCATCTCCTGGCACGGGTTGATTCCCACAATGGCCTCTCTAGGGGTATTGGCGAGTAGCTGGCTCCCCAAGGTAAAATTCTTGAGGTGTGACCTAAAATCGACGTCCCAGTCAGAATCATATTCCATTACAGAGGCAGTGGTTAACCGATTATCGATGATGCTAAAGGATGGAGGTAGTTAACATTAATGACGCATATTTTCTATAAGTGTCCAGAACATATCTTACGCGTTGGCGAAATCCACATGTGAGCGCCAGCAGCCAATTACGCCAATTGTTTCTGGCAAATCCCCGAAGAACTTGACCAGTAGTCAGTCCTGCTTCAGAGGTAGATGTGGTGAAGCTTACACCAGGCAAAGCTTTAGTTGGGTTATCGGCACCGCTAACGCCTTCTATGATGTCGAATGAAAGTCCGTCAAAGATGCCGACAACCTCATAGCATCAATTTTATCGGTTTTGCGTGGCGTATTGATCTCATAAACCTCTCTCGAAATGTGCCGATCATGGTCAGTCTTTCAATTAGTTGGTGGTGTCAGAGACAAACGCTCCGAGTGTTGCGTTCCCAAGGTCCTTCAAGCTGTTCGACGGAAGCGCATTTCGCCTATCAAGAGAGACATGTCCAAGCTTGGCGCAAGATTTTTGTCAAACACAGCTCTTTAATGGTCCTGGCGCCGGAAGGTCTTTTTTGTGAGTAAGAAAAGGCGGTTAAGCCAATCACTAAGACAAGTTTCACTTTGACTCCATCGTGGTGGTGATTAACATCGCATTATAAGCACTGAGGGCACCCGTTGTCTCCTAGGTACTACAGAGGAAGCCCTGACGGACTTGAGAAGAGAAGGTATTCTTCAAGGGAACGCAATCCTCCGGACGATGAAGGCCGGGTTTCGAATGAGATTGAGGCGCGCCATCGAGTGTGGAATGCGCAGAATGGCGAGACAAAAGATGTGTCAACGTTTCAAGAAAAGAGAAAGATCGATTCTGGTATAATGCAGGAAACGTCAAAGCGGGAAGGTAATGTTGTCACAAGGCACTGGGTGAAATTGTAAAGCTGATAGGTACGAGCCAAGTCATCACGATCCAACTGTGGCAGGTGTGACACGAAGGAGCGAGTGAACGCCGAATCAATACGAATCGAAAGAGAAACATAATTACTTGTAAGATACAGCAAACGGTTTCAACATCATCGATCCGGATGGTTGAGCAGTTTCCCAGATCGTACATTCCCCTACTCCATGTGAAAGTATGAGCTTCACTATTAGCACTCGTCTCTGCGCGTCTCCATGGATTCCCCTAAACAGTCGCATCAGCTTCGTAGTACACTGGGCCATCCGTTAATAACAACCGTGCCATATCGGAAGCTTCCTTGCCTACTTGCGATGACACGAAACTGAGATCGAGAGTATCCCAGGTCATTGCCATCATAGTGAATTGGCGGTGCAAGTGCTCTATCTCAGGGCATGGTGGGTTTTGCCGAGCTCTTGATACGAGATGAGTAGAAAGTAACAAGCCACTCATAAGGCGATATAATCAAAGCTCGTGTCTGCTCTACTCTTAGATCTACAATCGAATCCGACGGGGTCGCTGTACTGTAGAATGCAATAGAAGAAGCGATTATTCTTAAATTTTGAGCAAAACTAAGAGCCTGCAAAGGGTATGGCGGATGCTTTCTCGCTTTGGATAATATGGGCTACCTCGTGATGCATGAATTGACACCAGGAGCTCCTTTGCAGGCCCGATCATGTAACCATCCCGGGAGAACCGGAATGGGGATTTTCGGTACCACGAAAACCAGATCTGTCGAGACAATCTCTGAAACTAAATCAAGCAGAGACAGCTCTTGAGACCATTGGTTGCACAAACACCGTAGAAGGTCTGCGTTGATTTTCAGGAGCGTGTTCCATGCTTGTTCTCAACGGGACAGGCCCCGATCAATGCCACTCAGTCCACCGGCATGCGGTAAGTATCTTTCATTCCATGATGTGAAAGCCTAAGGAAACGGGCCATCCACAGACATTCATTAGCCATGCAGAGGACTTAATAGGGTTATATAAACAAGTCATGCTGGGTAACCAATAAAGGTTAAACAACGACGGGAGTCGAACTAAAGCTTCTGTTGATTTGTATCGAGACATGAGGTTGTGATCAGGTAGAGGGTACGTTCAAAGCCACGATGACCATTGGCTTTCACAACTTCCCTGCAGAAAAAGGATCTGCTGCAGGTTGATGTCTATGTTTCGTAGGGCTGATGAAAGGCCGTGACACGTGACGTGTGACGCGAGTTATCTCATGTTTCATATCACCAACCAGAACACGTACTACGTTGTTATAAACAGCTGCATAACATTGTTCCTTGCGGATGCTCATTTGCTCCGAAGGTGCCCTGCGTTGCAGATACAACCCACACCGCTACAAGAACTCACTTTTTCCACCAAGCAAACCTCACCTCAGCACAGCTCCTTTGCGCCTGAAGCCCCCAACAGCTGTCTGTGCTCTTAATCACATTCTGCACCTCACCATGGAAGACGACGAGGTGGGCCCCCCATCCCTGAGCTACAGCTGCTACCGACCTCCTCGTCCTGCTTCCGTGACTTGCCAAGACCTTACGCTGACACAAAACCAGGGCGCCTCTCCACGAGAGCTCCTCCTAGAAGCATGCCGCCGCAACAACACCAACCTCCTCGCTGAACTCCTCGCCCGTTTTCCTACGCCGGACAAGATTGCGCACCTACTCAACACATCCACCGATGGCGTAGGGAATTACTGCCTACATGTCGCGGCAGCTCACGGAGCGTGTAGGTCATTCCCTCATGCTCACAACGAGCTCAGAACCCTTTGTTCTCAATAAAGAAGCAATTGGTTGCCAGAGTCTCTGGCTGACACGATCGAGGAAATGCAGACGAAGTCCTCGACACCCTCCTGGACCAAGAAGGCCTCGAAGTCGATCCAATCAACCGCCTCGAGCAAGACACGCCTCTCCACAAAGCCGTCCGCTTCATCAACGAGCTGCAAGAAGAGCAATTGGATTCCGCATCGTCAATAGTAGAGCTCCTGCTAGACGCCGGGGCTGATCCGAGGTCAGCTGCTCTCCATACCCTTCGCGCTAAACTGGCGAGGTTATAGACGAGGTGTAGCTAACAGGGGCGATGCGATGTCTACAGAATACGCAACAAAGCCAAGCTGAAACCCATGGAGCTGGTCGACCCGAGAAACACGGAGCTGCGCCATATCCTCCAAAAGGGGGAGTTCGCCCTCATGCACGGCGCTGATGTGGTCGACGACGACGACGACCACGGCGGTCCTGCGAGTGATAGCGATTGATCTTCTAGTGCCATGCGTGACTAGATTTTTAGATGCATAGCCTGGTGTTGGTTAGGAGCGAGCGGGTGTTGCATAGCGGGTCGGCTAGGGAAGGATGTACGATAGACGTGATGGGTTTGGGGATGATGGTAATGCAGACTTGATGAGATGAGCAATCTCTTCGGCTGAAATGTGAAGGGCTTCTCTGGAGATCGGTCATCCAGCCCAACGTCAAGAAGAAAGAAATGCATGATTGCGGCGCCAGCACTATCCATCACTCTCCTCTTCCTCCTCTTTCTCTTCCTCTTCCTCTTCCTCCTCCTCCTCCTCCTCCTCTTCCCTCGCCCTTTTCCCACCCCTCGCCGACCTCCTCCGCTCCTTGCTTGCATCCCCTTCCCCCTCCCCAACCCCCTCGACCTCCTCCCCCTCCCTCCCCACCACCCTCCCCTTCTTCTCCAACACCACCTCCCCCAAACTCCTCACCAACCTCCTATCCAGCTCATCCGCTTCCGCATCCTTCTTCCCATACACCCTCCTCACCGCCCCCGCCACGCCCCTCTCCCCCACCTCCACCTTCCCCCTCGGCCCAACCACAAACTCCACGCTCTCCTCGCCGCCGCCATCCCGCTCCCGCACGCGCACAATGTAGTTCTCGCGCTCCATGCGCTTCAACACCTTTTCGGTCTTCTCGCCCAGGACGTAGTTGTCGGCGTTCATGCGCTTGAGGTGGCGCTCGAGGCGGGATTCGGGGATGGTGCCGCGCGGGGAGAGGGCGATGATGGCGATGACGAAGCTGTAGAGGGCTGTGTAGGCGGATTCGGAGCTCGAAGAGGGGATGCGCGAGGGGGGGAGGATGGCGGGGGTGCGGAAGCGGGGGGGGAGGGTGGAGGTGAGGATGTAGGCGTTTGAGGAGGCGGTGGAGGATTGAGAGCGTTGGGCGGCGCGCTTTTGGGAGATTGTGATTTTTTCTTTTTGGGGGAGTTCGGTGAGTTCCATGCCGAAGGTGGTGCGGAGGTGGTGGTTTGCGGAGGCGAGGACGTGTTTGACTTGGCGGCCGGTGTTGGGGGCCATTACTGGGGAAGCGGGTGTCAGTATCAATCAGTTACTTTTCTTCTGATAGAGGTGGAAGCGCCGACGGACCTTTGGCGGTGATGTCTGCTCGTCGGATCGGCTGCCGCGAGTATTCGCTGGCGAGCGCGAGCCGGACGAGTTTCTTGACCATTTGTTCATTGCTGCTGCCATCTTGGGTCTCGCCGTCTAGTCCTGTTTCTCCGTCGATGTTTTCGTCTATGGAGGAAGCTTCTGAGGCCGAGGCGGAGCGTCGGCGACGCGTTGGCGGTGGGGTGGGTGAGGCTTCGGCTTGCTGAACGCGAGAAAAATTGGTAAAGGCTTGAGCTTCTTAAGAATTACTTACTGCGCGACGTTTGCGTACAAGAGGCATTGTACGTATTTGGAAGGTGTCGAGTTAATGCGAAGCGCGATCTCTACGGTTGTTATTTTAAGCGACGCGAATATCAATCGTTGATTGTGAAATCTGTGTCAAGAGTCTCATCAAGATTGAGTGCAAATCTTCAAATAGTGCAGAATTCGTAAAAATCAGCAAGACAATTTCACTGCACCTCGTAAATACTTGATTTGTTCTAGAAAGCCTTAAAAATGCTTCGTCTAGTGCTTTATGATTTACTGAGTGCTCCATATGTGACCTACTGAGTGCCTTAAATGTGACTTACTGAGTACTGGCTAAGGTATAGAGTCCTTCATGGTTTAGATCCACACGACGAACGGAGCATATTCATGACAGTCACTATTGTACGCAGTTCCAACACCGCTTACCCATATTAAACCGTCCTTTTTAAACCTGGTCCACCGACCGAAAAGTCTTATCCTCCACGTAAATACTACCCCCCGGGCTCGTCTCCCCCGCCTTACTCCAACCGCCCTTCGCCGAAATTGGCCCCAAAGCGTACGACTCGACGTGCTGTGGCTTCTGCATCCCCGTATCCTCACAACCAACGATCCTTCTCTGCGAGGACTGAGATTCCGTTTCTGCGTTACCGGGGGTAGGTTTCCAGGTTCGATCCCTGCTCTTGTCTTTGCTTCTTCCGAGGAGTCTGGCGTTGGATAGCGCACTGCGGACTTTTTGCAGGATGTTGGAGGTGGCAACGGCGTGCAGGACGGGACGGAGCATGGGGAGGCAGGCGGCGATGACGCCGACACCGACTTCGATCATTTGCCAGAAGACGAGGTCGCTGACGACGCCTGGAGAGGGGCTTAGCTGTGGTATTGTGGAGGATGTGTGGAGGAGTCACCGTTGTAGTTTGGATAGCGGAACTGAACTTCGTTCTGTAAGTATCTGGGGGTCCTTGCTTTGCAAGGGATGGGGCATGAACTCACGAGCTGGGGACAGAAACTGGATGCAGTAATACATGCGGGCGATGCCGCAGGAGATGGCCCTGGACGGTCGCTCAGTAACTGGCTTCAAGCTGAAATTGACGGGGAAGGATAGGCTTACAGAGCCCCTACCATCAGAATGCCGCAGACGGCAATCTTACATGTCGTTGCCATTTGTAGGCGGAAAACCTACACCCCAAATTAGCGGGCTAGTATGAGACTACGTTGATGGATCTTATGGGAAGGCTTACCAATGGTATTGGCACTATCAACAAAACAAAATCGATGATAACGTCCGAGACGGAGAATTCCAGCAAGAGATCGAAAAGTTTGACGCACTTGAGACCTGCAAACGCAAGACTACTCCACCAGGCTGTGAGGTTTTGGCCGCATCCGGTGATAACAGCGATGGAAAAGGAGACTCCCCAGGCAATAACCAAAATGATGATAACCCAGCTTGTGACTGTGAAGGCTCGACCAAGGAAGATCCTGCGGTAGAAGAACACGATTGATAGTTTAATAAATGATAGACTGAGGGGCATCAACAGGTTCAGCGCGAATTCAATCTATAAGCAGGTTAGACCCTTGAACGCTCTATTGGTGTGCACGTCGTCCTCGATATGGCTATTCAGCAAAGGTACCGGATAGAGAGATCTTACTTTCTCAAGTGCCACTTGGGAAGGAGGGTCAGATGTAACAAGCTCGAAAAGGTTCACCGGCGGGGAGTCGGCACCGATAGATTGGGTTACATATCCTATGCCACTGTTAGCACAAAGGAAAGCAAAAAGCGTCGCGGTAAACAAACCCACAATGAAGCAGATACCACAGCCTGTCATGAGAACCTGTCGCGTAAAGCCTTAAGCACAACCTTACTCGGCTTCAACTTGGACGGGGGAGATAAGTTCCACTGACCAACGCTGGCAGAATAAGCCAGTCATCAATGCCCAACCCTGCTTTCCTGTGGCTGCTGCTCCATAGGCGGAGACCAACCATGATTGTTCCGAGAGTAGGGAACAAAATCCCAACAGTAAGGACGGCGGGCCTCTGAACAAAAAACATAGGGGGCAAGTCATGGTCAAACTGTGGGGGGTTTTCCATCTTGAGATAGTAAGCAAGGTGTATAGGTGGGATTTAGAGATAGCACCGGTGACAGGACTGAAGATGGAGAAGAACATTTTGTGCAGCTGTCACCAATATATCAAGGAAAAAGAAGCATGTAAAACGACAATCTCCTTCCACGGCATCTACAATGAGCTGACAAAGTATGTGGGATTGTAGATACTGGATGAAGGATAATGGTTCCAGCTGAGTGGCACATACAAGCAGGCTTGCATTATCGTGGGACCATGGCGTAGAGACGGCATCCATTTGAATATTGCAAAGACAAGGATAAGCGATATCTGTTATTTTGGGGAATAGAACATGCATGGATGAGCAAGCCGAGCAAAGCAATACGAAGCCACAGCATAATTCATGCCAGGAAATCTTTGAATAGCATGCCAATTTGAAACAGTCCCTTGTATTGACTACGCATCCCAGTGAAAGCAGTATAGTCCCTTACCAGGAATGGGATTGATTCTTCAGTTGAACCTGCGAAAGAAAGTCTTGGGGGGGAGGATACAGCGGAGGAGAGCGGAAAATATCGTCAAGCTCCCTATCTGCTCGACAAAGAGTGGCATGGCAAGAAGCAGGAGACGGCGTAAAATTCACCGCGCAGCCTCAACCTCGGCCTGTTCCTCACCGCAAGATAAGTGCCGGCACAGGGCTAACAGACAAGCATGAGCACCCGGGACGGCAGAATTGAGCATGTTTTGGGACATGCATCTAGGCCAGCAGACCGAAAAGGTGACGGGCCGGCGAGTCGATCCATCGGTTATCTGGTACGCAGGTCTTGCTGTGTGAAGGAGTGGCGAGGGAGGAGGGAGTGGAATATCTGTAGAGGTGCGAGTTGTACGTGTACCGGAGTAGTCAACGGAGTAGCCAACACAGGATGCGGTTGGCCTACTACAATAAGAGTAAAGTAGGTACAATAGCGTTGCCTTAGAACCTCAGAGGTGTAGGGCTAAGCCCCTTTAGGTTAGCGCTTTGCCTACTACGGAAGCTGCACTGAGCTCGCGAGGTAAGCAGAGCTAACCCGAAGAGGCTTAGCCTCGCACGTCTGAGGTCCTGACTCCTGACTCCTGAGGCGGCGACCTTTTGCACTCAACCATACCTTAAGGTAGGTACTCTCTAGTTTTAATGCTGCAGCAAGTAAACGATTTTTGCTGAGTTCTGTACTTTGACACTGGATTGATAGAGACAATCTGATTTAGGGCATGAGCGCTACTTCATCTAAGAATAAACAAAAGACAGTATTCATAGGGCTAAGAATCAAACAACTCGTAAATCACCAAACTCCCAATTCCAAATCCAGCAATTAATCACCAAAATACATCTACTCTCTATGCCTCGAAACTTCATATTCACCACCCCGTCCCCGTCCCCGTCCCCGTCCTTCCCTCTTGCCCCGCCGGATCTCCCAACTCCACATCCAAATCCGACGACCTCCTTACCTCGATCTCCGTCGTCCGCCTGATCCCATCCGCTTCCTCCCCACACACTCCCTGCGGACGATACGCCGTGCGCGGTGGTGCCAATACAACGCCATCGGTCGCTGGTACCGCCGGTGGTGGCAGGAGCTGTTTTTCGGATTTCGAATGCGAGCTGCGGCGACTGCTCCGGTAGGAGGTGATTTTGCGCGAAAGGGCGGTGTACCCGGGATAAAGGGCTGGGATGCAGGCGGCCGCGATGCCGAAGTTGACTTCGAGGCCTGGGAGAGGGGAAATGGTCAGTGGGTGGATGGGAAAGGGGGGGGAAAGGGGGGGGGAGGGGGGATTTACATCGCCACATCCAATTTGGTATGCTCGCCCCTGGGGAAGCTGTTAGTGGGGATTTGGTAATGGGGGTTGGATTTGGGATGGGTGCGTACAGGTCACGTCGTCCGATTCGCTTTCTGCGTTTAGAGCTGTTCGCACGATGCAGCAAGCGCCGGTGCTGGAGGGGGTGGTTAGTGAGAATTGTATCCTCTGATACGGTTTCCAAGGGGTGGTTGGAAAGCATACATTACTCCAAGACCCATGAGCATGCAGAGACCGATCTTCCTTTGTAGGCTTATCTGCACTTTGTAGAGAATAAGAATGGGGAATACTGAGAGAAGGAAATCCGAGACTGCAGAAATAACTTTGGAAGTGTTAGGAATATGCTCCGACGAGTAGAAGGGTTGGGAAGGGCCTACTAGCTTGGGAGAGAATGATGTTGAGCAGCTGTTCCTTGCTGAAACAATCTCCATGAATGTTCATGTTCCATGTAGCAGCGATGGGCCTGCATTGAACGATCCACAGAATAGTGAGGATTATGTTCGACACAATCAATATCACAATCGAGGCTTGAAGAGGTCTGATGAGCTTTTTCGAAACCGGTATCCTAAGCAGGAAGAAGCATATGGAGACTTTGGTCCACATGAGGGTAGCAAATGTCTGAATCCATTCTCCGTAGCTGTAATACTCGAATTTACTGTAGTCGGGATCGCTAATATAATATCTATGTCTTCCATAACCGAGGTCAAACTCCGGAAAATCAAGTCCGGCTCCAACTATGGTGCCTAGCTGTCGTCATTGTCAGTGATCGGAGGGTGAGAGTGGGAATACAGCCATACCACTGCCATGATAATGCACCAATCATCCCACCAGAGGCCTTTGACTACCCATACCCGCGTCAAGACTCTTAGGCCGACGAAGACGCAAGACAAGGTCAACATGAAGATAGTCATAACAAACAAAGCTTGCTGTTGACTCTGATTACCATCTGGGGGAGGCGGGCCTTTGGAAGACATTGTTGTGGACGCAAAGAGTCTATTCCTAATAAAGTTTCCAACACAGTGATCGACTGAAGCAAATGCAATTTGAGACGTTCGTCAACTGGCAAGAAGTCTTGCACTGCAATGATTCTCTAGCAAAGCTTCCAGCGCGCAATTGAATGGAAACAGAGACATGAACAAGACTGCTGGAAGCGCCTCCTTATCTACCTGTCGCCAACGTGTGATAGCCATGGGGAACATGAAAGGCTCCCCCCACACCATTCGCTTTGCTCAAAGCAACGAGGCCACCAAGTTGCAGCTACGCCATGAGGATCGGACGTCATAACAGGCTTGATTGCACAGGCAGCAACCAGCTGTGCCGCAGCTGAAAAAACATAAGACTGAGGCAGAGTATCACCGTAGATAGCGTAAACTGTCAACATTTGATATACATTGGGTAAAATCGAACATTAGTTGACAGATAAGCCTCAGAAATCCTTCGGTGCCTGGCAAGACCGTCCGCAGTGAAACATTGCTTTCATAGGTCGGAAGGACGAACGCTTTCTTCAGAAGGATGCCCCAAGGCACCAGATGCAGAAACAGTGCAGGGTGTGATGTGAGAAACCGAAGGATTCGAAACCCCGTCTGCTCGGATGTACGCTGACGTCTGCCTCGCCCTATCTCGCCAATAATCATCGAGCCACCCCACCGAAGATCAACTGTAGATACTACTAACACAGTATTTTCGATATTCCTGTTTGGAACAATCGCAAAGCTGTGCCACAGATCAGCAGTGCTCCAGCAGTATGGAAATCGGGAGATGCCCCCTATCATCTCCATATGCTGGCTATGGTCATTCGAGCGGTTCTCCATCTCCAGAGGGTGAAGGTAATATTCTAGTACGGAGTAGTGGTTGAAGTACCGTATAGTTTCTTGTCACTGCGCCGCTTTCGTCATAGCCTTGTGTGGGGAAGCATCAGAATCCGATTTTGTCTGGACGGTCAGACGCAGTATGTATGCTATGCTGTCTTATACATGGTCTGATATTAATAATTATTGCCACCGGCATAGTTATCATGTATTTGTACTTTGATATTTATACGCTCAAACATCTCCTCTGTATTCCGTCTTGCTTGCCTAAGTTTCAACTTTCAAGTTTCTAGAAGATTTTGTCCAAGTCACCATCATTATGACAGAAGTCCAGCGTCCCCTGCAGCCCGCTCACGAGCTTTCTTTCGCCCCCAAGGAGCTCCCCAAACTTCGCTCCAACCATGGCAACTACGTGGATAGCAACACCATTTCCTGGCTGCGACCCACGGCCCTATCCACGCCTCTAGAGGAGATGCGGAAGCGTTACGAAACCGACGGCTATCTCTGGGTCAAGCACCTCATCCCTCGAGAAGATGTCTACGACATGCGAGAACTGTATTCCCAACCCCACTCCGCCCTGCGCCCATGATCCCAGCAATTCCAATTGCCTAGCATCATTCACCTAGCTAACCTCCAACTCCAACCTAGCTACTTCTCCCACATCAGTCCCACCGGTATCATCGCTCCCTCCACGTCCCCCCGCGTTGGAATCTTCAACCCCGCGCTCGATCCCCTCAACCACCAGGGCTTAGGCGGCACCCCCATCCAAGCCTCGCAATCCCTCCTCGACTCCATCCACTCGCACCCTTCCTACCGCTCCTTCCTCGCCCACCCCTCTCTCCGCTCGTTCATCCGCACCCTGACCGGCTGGGACAAAGAAGTGATGCTCAGCCGCGGCCTCCTGCGCCACAACGTGCCGCAGAGCCTCAGCACGGGGATCCACTACGACCAGCTCTTCCTGCGCGCCGGCGACCCGGTCTTCGCCACCGCCTGGGTGCCCATTGGCGACTGCAGCGCCGCGGGCGGCGGCCTCATGTATCTGGAGAACAGCTGCGCGATTGGCGAAGCCTGCGAGAAGGAGTTCCTGCAGCGGCAGGAGGCAGAGGATATGAGCCCGGAGGAGAGAGTCAATGCGTTCAACAAGCATATGGGCGAGGGCGGGCATCTGAGCCATGACGCAGAGGCGTTTTTGAAAAAAGAGGGCAGAGGCAGGAGGTGGTTGGTTGCCGACTATGAGGCTGGCGACGTGGTGTTTCATAGCCCGTGGATGATACACGGAGCGACGAAGAACGAGGATGAGAGCGGCAGGATTCGATTGGCGACGGATCTGCGGTTTTATGAGGAGGGAAGCAAGTTGGATCAGAGATGGATGAAGACGTTCTATTTTGGGGATGGGTTGTAGTGCGTGGCTTGAGGCCAATAGAAGAATCGGCTTTTCTGTTTCGATGATCACGAGTACGACTTGTAGGGTAATCCTCGAATTCAACGGGGACTGTTTATGGTAGGTTTGGAAATTATGGAGTCCAAACCTACCTCTCATTGATTAGCTTCACATACTTTCTCTCTCAGACTCTTTCCTTTGCATATGCAGCATGTTACACCAGAAGCACATGTGCAGTGAACGAAGTCTATGAACATGAGAGAAGACGCTCGCTCTTCAAGCACGACCACCTCTCCATGAGGCACCACTGACTCCCCGAGTATACTTCTCGGATGCAACCAGTAAAAGGTACATCGGCTTCACTAATCCATTATCTATATAAAAAAAAACCTGCCCAACATGACTTACACCCAGCAAAGCACACATCCCATCGTCACCCAACGAACGAGAACCCACCAACCATCCACAACCATGCAGCCCGCTTTTGCTCAACCTACACACGCCAGCTCCTCACATCCCAACCCGGAACAGATACCTCAACCGCAACTGCGCCACATCATAGGCGATATACTCGTTATGTTGCAAATAGCCATTCGCATTCGCAGCCTTGTTCGGCCCGACGCCCTGGTCCGTATCCGGCTACAGTACACACAGCTCAGCTCAGCTCAGACCCAATTTGATTCAAGCAGCAGGCGCTAACTTACCACCGAAACCCCCTCCAAGCTCTCATGGATGGACGCCCCATCGACCCATCCTAGCGGTGCCGTACGGCCCACGCCCAGGGTGGAGATGGCGTTGTGCTTCTTGGCCTGCTCCTGGGCGTTGGAGTCGCCCGACGGGATCTCGTACATGGGTTTGCCGAGTTCGGCCTCGCACAGGAGGAGCAGGCCGGTGCCGCCGCTCATGCCGGCCATGCAGTATTGCGCCGACTTGCTGGAGATGTCGGCCATGTAGACGCCTTTGCCAAAGGCGTAGCCGTTCAGCGGCGCTTCCGGGGGCGCGATACGGAGGCCTTGGGATAGGATGCCGCCGTAGTTTGTGGTGCGGGAGCCGTGCCAGAGCAGGCGCTTGTCTTTTTCTTTGAGCTTGGCGAATTCGGATTTTGCGAAGCGCTCGGATTCGCCGACGCGCTTGATGCGGAAGATGTCTTCGAGGCGGTAGCGGATGCCGTGGCTTGTGCCGGAGGATTTGATCAGGTAGTCGGCGAGGGCTTTGTATTCGTTGGATTTGTGGTCTAGGGGAGACATTTCCTCCATTTTGAGCTCCTGGAAACGTTTGTCCAGGAGGTTGACGCTTTCGGCGTCCTTGTCTTTGTCGCCTGTCGTCTTCATGATAGTGTTGGCGACTTCCATGTCTGTCAGGGTGTCCAGCATGGACACTTCTTTGCGAAGTATCTCGTTGTTGTCAATCAATGTGGGTCGATTGCGGCCGAATTCATGAGGGATGGTGGAATAGTACTTGTTCGAGAAATCCTCAATTGCCTACAACCATTATGTTGTTAGCAGAGCAGGGACGGATAGTCGAGAGGTTTAATCCGAGACAAAAATGACGAAATATGGCAAGACTCCAGGTGGAAACAGTACGATGCAGAAACGACGCAATGCCGCCCATGGAAAAAGTCCATGGAAAATTTAAATGCCTGGAAGTTTTCATAAGAGCGGGCTTTCAACTTACTTCTTTTTGACTGGTACTATACTTGTTTCCAGCCAAGCTCGGATGTTTGATCAGACTCGCCAGCTCATGCAAATGCTCAAACCCCTGTTTCAAGGTCGATTTCGACAGCTTGCCCAAGGGCAGCTTATTAGCATTGTACCCGATACCCTCCAGGACCGCATTGAAATGATTCTGGTTGAAAACCAACTCCATGAGTCGTTGCGTCTGGCGCGGGAGCTTGCTGTCAATTTTTGGCTCATCCTCGTCTTCTTCTTTCTTGACAGGCTCGTCTTCGTCATCCTCATAACTCCTCTCGAGGAAGGTATACTTGCCCTTCTTTGCAGGCTCTGATCGGTCGTCCCACGCGTGGCCGGACTTGTCCTTGAACTTTTTGTTGAATTCTTTGTGCGCCTCGTCCAGAGAGTACGGACCCATGGTTTTGACTTGGCCATATTCGCCGACGCGGCCCCAGCGTGTGTGGACCCGGTACTTGCCTTCTTCCTCGTTCCACAATAATTGCAATCTGTAGAACTGGAAAAGGAAAAGGAATTAGCGAAAATTTGGCAATGTGTCTGGTTGAGCTCGACAAACTTTGTTATTGTTTCCCCCGATATTGGTCTGATTCAAAGAAGCGTCAAAGATAATTCCATCCTCATCAACATAGACTTTGGAGTCGACTGTATCAAATCTCAGTCAGCCTCGCTTATTTCAGTGTCACCAGCTCGACAGCTCGCTTGCGCCTCCGACGGCGGCATCTTACCATCCTCCTTGAAGCCTTCATCAATTGGAATGTCAATGTCGTGCGAGACTGCCTTTTGTCCATCCTGCTTCGGCTGCTTGGCCTTGCCTTTACTCGCTTGCTTTGCTGGCGCAGCTTTACGCTTCGGAGGCATTGTACTGGATCACTTGGTTTTTAGTCGGATAATTGCTCCTTTCGAATTGAGAAGAGGAAGGGTTTGTAAGTTTGTAGGATTCTATGTCTGTTGGATTTCAAAAGCGGCGTGCTCGGTTTATAAGGCGGTAGGCTTCGGTTATTCCTATCGTGCATGATTAGCCGTAGACGACGGAGGAGCGCCGAGTCGGTGTGAGGGGCTCCAGGCACCAACAGGCAAACGCCAGATTTGCGCGCTATCACGTGATAAGATCAGGCAACCATCAGGCATCAACAACTAAAATGAGCAAGTCGTGAAAACGAGAGGCAGTAGTGGCAGTAGTCCGCACGCTGACCGTTAGAAATTCCACAGATACGGCCGACTGATGGACATCAATTTGGAAAATAATTGATGCTTTAACCCGATCTTCAAATAGATGATGACGTAGGCTGGACATCTAGTTGGAAGGGTCGCATATGCGGAAGCCTCATGAAAGAGCAACATCTGAACAAAAAACCTACGTGTGGCAAGACGGCCGGTAATCGCAAAGCGGGAGGAAGTAAGTATTTCACTGAGAGAAGATACGGACGGAGGGCAAGAACAACTAGATCAGAACACAGCTGAAGAAAAGAGAGATAATTAACGATGGTCATTATTTCAAAACCAGGTGTTCAGGGAAATACTACGGTCCAATGTTTTCAACGGTGAATACTCAAAAGATTGCAGTGTGATATGCCATCACACTGAAGATTTTACGGTCATTGCTTCCTTTTTGCGTCCTCTGCCTGCTGCCGCTGTATCCACTCCCTGCCCTCCTTTGCAGCCTTCTCGATAGACTCCTTGTCCATCTCTTTGATTTTGTGTGGACTTGGCACATGCCTTCCTTTCTCCACTGCTGGCCTCTTCAACATCCTGTCTTCCCATGCTTGCAGATGCGGGAATTCTGACATGTCAATGCCTGCGTAGCCCGCGGCCGCGATCCAGCCCCAGTGCGCGATGTCGGCGATGGTGCATTTGTTCCCGACGAGGTACCCTGATTTGGATTCACTGAGGTGTTTGTCTAGCACACCGTACAGGCGCCTGGTTTCGTTCACGTAGCGATTGACACCATATTCGATCTTCTCTGGAGCGTAGTGGTTAAAATGATTTGCCTGACCTTGCATCGGACCGACTCCTGCATTAAGAAAGAAGAGCCAGTTGTTAACTTCGTAGGATTCACGGGAACCTTTGGGGTAGCTAATGAGATGTTTGGGGTCGTATTGCTCGACCAGATATTGCATTATGGAACCGGACTCAAAGAGTCGAATCGTTTTCCCGTCGGTAAAGGTGTCTGTGAGGGCGGGAATACGGCCATTAGGATTCAATGCGAGATACCAGTCTTGTTTCTGGACGCTGGCCTTCATATCGATAGCGTTGACTTTGTATGAGAGGCTGAGATGCGCACAAACAATCAGTGAGAATTTCAATGGCGTGCAGAGGCACCGTACCCAAGTTCCTCGAGAGTAATTGATATCTTAATGCCATTTGGAGTCTGCGCGGTGTACAGATTGATATCGGGTACGTTTTCGTCGAAGACTACTGCCATGTTGTTGGTGAATTGACTTGATAATTGGTCGATTCGGTGAAGCATAGAATGGAACAATTCTCTGAGTTGACTTGAGAAGAAGCCTTTGGTTTGATGATTGTTAATCCGCCCCACTAAAGTACCTTAAAGTGACCCTAGTACTAACTTTAAGGTATGACGCCATTGAATGATCACGTGAATGCTGCTGGCCGTCCTGTCTCAAAGCTCTTCTTCATAGAATTTCCGAAAGTCATCTGTGGAGTTTTGATGGATGACCATAGTTGCTGAAACCAGCGAGTAGCCCAAGTCGCTCTGAGGAATGCTAATGGAGCCTTCATCAAACGGAGAAGAACGTGCTTGCTTTCTGTTATAAAACGCTCCCTTACACAATTGATCTTTCCCAAAGTCTTAGGGAGAGCAAGCTGCTCAAGCAAGGAGAATAATTTATCTGAACGGGAACCCGGTCTCAAATTGTTGAATTAAATTTCAGCACTGCACGCAGCTTGGGAAGACCGAACAGGGAGTTAGATGAGATTGTAAAAATGTCCAATAAGTATCAACAAGGCAAACAACAGAGGCCCTACCAACAACAAAACTACTTGCAGTTGGTCAGTTTGCATTGGAACAGCAGTAAAAATTTGGTGCTGCGCATGGCAGCGGATATGGAAGCTCATTCAGAGTTCGGGACCTTCTTCGGTGGGTTCGTCTTTTGCAGCTGTAGGGCTTCCTTTTCTGGGTATATACGATCTTGAGTAATTTCTCTCTGGAGCAGAGAAAGGCTTGGTGACTTATTCATCCTACTATGGCCCCCTTTTGATTTTGACTAAGGTATCCGAGCAGTGTCACGGAATGTCAGCTGAGCATAGGCTCGGCTGATAGCTGAAAGCTCCTCCGTACGTCTTGCAGCTTTGGACTTCTATGAGGAACTAATGCGGTGATTCAACGACGCGATCGAATCATGACTGAGTGATTTGCCTGTCCAGAAAAGTGCAAATCTGCAGCCTCTGCTAAACATATGAAATGCCGAATCTAGTGCATGCGTTGTTTTTGGGCGGTCGAGGACGACTCCAATTTTGGAGATGAAGCTGCGACACGGTGACTGAGAACCTGAGATAAAAACCAGCTTTGCGGATCAGCCCTAGAAAAAAATAGCGTGATTAGCCCTATGCTGCATGATTGGTCTGTGCAGGTGTCCGTAACTTAACCTTGAGCTTCCTCTTCTTCCAAGTTCCCCAAGCACTATCATCCATCATGAACGAAGCTCTGAAGTAGATGGACCTATGGCAGGCTCCCCGTCCTACCAAAGAGCTCAAGTAATCCTCGAAGCTGTTCACTTGGCCACTGATGCCGATGTACCACGATTAAACCAACTCACGACACAACAACCGCAGACCTTGAAGCTTGAACTCATCCTTCGAATAATCTTGACATTCCTGCCCGAAAGTACTGATCCGACGCTATATGTAAACCTCCTACGCCACCTGTCAGCGAATTCTTTCATTGGGCACGAAGATGCAGCTTTACAAACTTTGAACATCTCTGAGCAAGAATCCTCCAAGGATGACGCAGTTCATCGGGTCCAAAAATTACATCTACTTCCTTTGGCTGACCCAAGGTCATTCTTCGACGGATCTACTGACACCTTTACGATCTTCCTCCTACATCGAGCGCATAGAATAGATTCGGAGATAGGATCGTTACCACTTGTGGCACAACTGTTGGGGCCATTTGTGGATCATTCCGAGTATCTAAGGACATGGATGGTCTCAACGTTATGCCCGCTTCTTAGGCTGGATTACGAGTACTACCCACATCGCGCCCCTGCATATTCTTTGGATGACTTTGAGAGACTTGATGGAAGTCCCGCTATACATTCATTACTTTCCGAAGCCGCTCGTATCAGGACCGGGAATGAGCAGTCGGAAATAGGGAGGGATTTAAGGGGGTTAGTAGGTCCTTGGATGTATGGAGAGAATGGAAGAAAGCGTCGAAAGTTGGATAACCGGCAGAGGCGCAGCAGCTCTGTCTTAGCCCCGCTCTACGGACCGATGAGCGAACCCAGCGAGTCCGACACCACGGACCATACAACCGGTGGCTGGGCTCATGTTAACGAATGGCTGTTGAAGCTGGCAGTCAGAGACTTTCCACGAGCTGTAAAAGCAATTGTGCAGTGGGACGGACCTGGTGATGTTGATTACGGCGATTGGGGTGATGGCTCCCAACAAGAACCGGAGAGATTACCGCAATCATGGAGGGAACGATACATGCAAGCAGGTTTAGCGACATTATATGCTACAAATAGCTCTACTGTTGAGACTTTGGAAGGTTCTCGTAATATTCTTGTCCGTGTAGCGCAACTTATGGATCTGCCTAGCCCACCTCCATTACAAGACGCAGATACCATCATGAACACCAATATATCTCAGGGCTATTGCGGCAATTTGTCACAAGCTCATCTTCTATACGACTCACTACTAGGAGCTCAGAATCCGCTCACGAGTCCCAGCCGGTCTTCGATATCCCTAGCCTATCTTCTCCTAGCTTCGGCCTACACTCTGGAGACATTTGGGCACCCGAAGACCTGCAAAAGTGTAGCTGAGCTTAGTGTTTCCGGAACTGAGAGTGATCAGATAGCAGAGTTGCGCAAAGCTTTATTCAAAGTTCATGCAAAAACAAGAGATGAGAAGGCATGGGATGCTATTCGGCATCAGGCACTTTGGCTACGCGATTGGAATTGGCAACCGAATGCAAAAGACTCAAAAGATTCCGAAGATTCTCGGGGTGCACTCTGCAAGATTAGGAGAGTAGATATGGAAATCGAAATACTGAAAGCGTTCTTAAGTGCTTCCTGTGAGTTTACGATTGCATCCTATGGTTGCCCTATCATGTCCTGAAGTCACTACTTATAGTGACCTATATACTAATCATTTTAACAAAGGTTACAAGCTTGCAGTAGATACGTATTGCAGACAGCGTCCAGCACCATTGCCTGTAGAAATATTAGAGAAAACTGTGCTAAACTCCGCAATGTCGTCTTACGATGCCGCCAGCAACGGTAACAGAACCCGTGGTGGAGTTCGTAAAGCTTCTGAAATGTACGAGCTTGAACCAATGTGGTATTGTAACAGAGACTGATTCAAGACTTAGTATAACCACGTTCCAGGATTATTTCCCTCCGTCCAAATCCTTCAACCAGATACAATCGCTGCTCTTGGCCACCCACGCTCTGTCATTCTATTCCCTGACAATCCAGCAGGGCGTTCCACTACAGCCTGTCAACATCCGGGCTCACCAAGATCCGCTTTCGTTGATAGGAAAAGTACTTGATCAAAACCCGCGAAGTTACACAAAGTTAGATGACCTTGTTAAGATTGGTGAGAACTTAGTCGCAGCAGGCCTTGGACAATCTTCAGGCACTACCTCATCAATGGAGACAGATCCCAATCAGGAATCGCTGGCTGCCAAGCGAAGGATTACTGGCATGGCCATCGAAGCTGCCTTGACCGAGGAGGATTTTGATACAGCTTATTCTTATGTGATTAACCGATTATCGCCATCTAATTTGCCAAACCCAAATAACCCCGCTTCGTCTAGCACTTCAGCGAATGGGGGCGACGACATCTCATGGCGAGCTGCATATCAAGCTGGCCGTCATCAATCTAGCAAGTCTGCTGGTCTGTCATCCCTTCGACGCTTAGAGCAACGCATGGAGCTCCTATCTCAGGCACTGCTTCTGGCACCCACGTCAGCGTTGTCCGAAATATTAAGTGTATGGCGCCGGTGCGAGGAAGAGATGAGTCTTCTTATCGCTCGGGAGGCAGAGGAAGAAAAAAATTGGGATGACAAAGGTGACCGAAAACTTCCCGGCGATTTCTCTGGAGACAACAGTCCGATCATACAGAAGCCACGGGACCCTAGCCGAGCAGCCGCTAATGAGGAAGCCCCAATGGGATTGTTTGACGTGGCGAGGGGTGCAGCTGCCGCTCTAAGCAAGAGCGCATTTCCATTGCGAGCCCCAAGAACAGGTGGGTCAGCTTCCGGTCATAGGACGTCACCTCAGAGACCTCGGAGCGCAATGAGTGCTGGGGGAAGTGACAGCGAAAGCCTGAGTGCAAAGGATGGCGAGGGAAGAGTCAGGAAGAGGGACATGGTTAGTAGCATGGTGACTGGTGGTTTAGCATCTGGTCTTGGATGGGTGTTAGGCAAGTTAATGATCCCATTACCACGATCGTTCTTTAACACATCCCAGGTGCCCCACCTGTACGAAACGAGTGAGCCAACGCTGCAGAATTGACCCAACCAACTCCCGGGACTCGGATAATCGTGTCATAAGTCTTCACCTCAGAATATCCTAGAGTTATGGAACATGTTGTGGGGTTTAAGATGTCAGAGAGGGTTCTTGCCAGAGGGCTAAGAAGTATGGCTACCCTCCTAATAGGCCTTTGCGCAGATTGCCAATGGTCAACGCTCCATAAACTATCTTGTGTTGGTCAAATTGGGCATACCTGGGTCTCTCTCGACCAAAGACTTAGGGTTACGGTTAGGGTGCTTTAAGAGTCCTCTGCAGAAGGCAGCATTGGAGTGACGTTAAATCCTAATAGTGTTTGTGCACCAACAAGGCTCAATCTTCAGGGTCGAAGGGGGCTAATCAATATATGTACATTATGAAACTAATGCCTGGGAAAAAGATGTGCCGAGAATCACACGCAGTCGGGCAAGGCCTCTAACAGAATCAATGAGTAGCAAGTGGTTTGAACAAGCTGTGCTACGGTCTGACCAGCAGCCATGACTGTCAGTGCCTACCTTACTGTACTCGCAACTCAAAGCCATAATACAACGGTGAGCTTGTGGCAACTGAAGGATACTACGTAGTGAATTGTGTGGATTCAGAATGGAGTTTAGCTTAGCCGCTAATTGCCGCTAAGACTCTGACGCACAAAACTGAAAATTCCTTCGCCATGGCCCCTCTTCTTTTCCTCTTCGTCCTCACACCGTTTCTCAAGCAGAACATCTGAGTAGTAAGTTATCTATCATCGCTCATTTGTGTGCAGCGATGACTGACTTTGACCTTCAGTTCCCTACCTTCTAAAACCTCGCAACAAATACCAAATTTCTAAAGCAGATACGAAAAAATACCGCCATCATGGGGTAAGTAGCCTTGTTTCCTACACCGTTCTGCACCCCCTTCCACCGTGCAAATCGTGCACAGGACGGCTGCTGACCATGCTCTTCACACAGTAAAGAGAAGATGCACATCAACGTGGTCGTTATCGGCCACGTTGACTCCGGCAAATCCACTACCACCGGTAGGCAATAACCCATTTCCGACCTCCCCAACTCAATCTTACGTCTCTCAGGTCACCTGATCTACAAGTGCGGTGGTATCGACAAGCGTACTATTGAGAAGTTTGAGAAGGTTAGAAACTCTCCTTGCTTATGATCCATCTTACAGCCTTGAGATTTCTTTGGTGGGGCAAAATCTGCCCCGCGCTTGCGATTGCGCGAAATCTCTTATCGGCAACTCGATCCTCCATGTTGTCTAACACCGTCTTCTACAGGAAGCCGCCGAGTTAGGCAAGGGATCCTTCAAGTACGCATGGGTGCTCGACAAGCTAAAGGCTGAGCGCGAACGTGGTATCACCATCGACATTGCGCTATGGAAGTTCGAGACTCCCAAATACTATGTAACCGTCATTGGTAAGTCTTCCGTAAAACTTTTGATAGCATTCACTAATTTTCCATGCAGATGCCCCTGGTCACCGTGACTTCATCAAGAACATGATTACAGGTACCTCACAGGCCGACTGCGCTATTCTTATCATCGCTGCTGGTACTGGTGAGTTCGAAGCTGGTATCTCCAAAGATGGTCAGACTCGCGAGCATGCCCTACTTGCCTACACTCTGGGTGTTAGGCAGATCATCGTTGCTATCAACAAGATGGACACCACCAAATGGTCCGAGGCCCGTTACCAGGAAATCATCAAGGAGACATCCAATTTCATTAAGAAGGTTGGCTACAACCCCAAGACTGTTCCCTTTGTCCCCATCTCTGGATTCAACGGTGACAACATGATCGACGTTTCCGACAACTGCCCTTGGTACAAGGGTTGGGAGAAGGAGACCAAGACCAAGACTACCGGCAAGACTCTCCTCGAAGCTATTGACGCCATTGACCCACCTGCTCGTCCAACTGATAAAGCTCTGCGTCTCCCTCTCCAGGATGTATACAAGATTGGTGGTATTGGCACAGTTCCCGTAGGACGTGTTGAGACTGGTATCATCAAGTCTGGAATGGTCGTGACCTTTGCTCCTGCAGGCAAGTATTTTCATCACTCTTTCAATCCTCTAGGTACTAAGCCATTTTTTAGGTGTAACAACTGAAGTCAAGTCGGTTGAGATGCACCACGAGCAGCTCACAGAGGGACTCCCTGGTGACAACGTCGGCTTTAACGTAAAGAACGTCTCCGTCAAGGAGATCCGTCGTGGTAATGTGGCAGGTGACTCCAAGAACGACCCTCCCAAGGGTGCCGAGTCCTTCAATGCCCAGGTCATTGTCCTGAATCACCCCGGCCAGGTTGGAGCTGGTTACGCACCAGTCCTCGACTGCCACACCGCCCATATTGCCTGCAAGTTCTCCGAGCTCCTGGAGAAGATTGACCGTCGTACCGGAAAGTCCATTGAGAACGCTCCCAAGTTCATCAAGTCGGGTGACGCCGCTATCGTCAAGATGGTGCCGTCCAAGCCAATGTGTGTCGAAGCCTTCTCTGATTACCCACCTCTTGGACGGTTCGCTGTTCGTGACATGCGTCAGACCGTCGCTGTTGGTGTTATTAAGTCGGTTGTTAAGGTTAGTACCTCGCTGCTCCTTCATGAGCTGTTTAGTTTGTTATAGCATACTAACTTTTCGTACCCCAGATCGATAAAGCGGGTAAAGTTACAAGTAAGTTTCCATGTTCCCCAAGCTAAACATAGGAGACATGCTTACCACCATTTTGCAGAGGCCGCTGTCAAAGCCGGAGCGAAGAAGTAGACTCATAGAAAACTGAAAATTTGAGGATTGGTTGACGAAAGGTTGAAAAGCGAGATGTGTTTGTGGGCGATGGCACTTCTAGCTGGTGTCCTGATCAACACTCTGTCACCAGGCATATAGCATCCGTGGTTCATTCTAGCCGTGTCTTCTTTACACTTTTTGCCATACCCTTCCCTATGTCTGTGGCGTCTTTGAAGCTTCTTCGGTACGTGTGCATGGTCTTCTGGCTTCGCTACTACCACAATGGAGCCTCCCATTTGTACGCGTGCTACGATGGAACGATGACATGGGGTCGCATTGCTGGATTTAATAGATTTCTGTCTTCTAATACAATCAAACAACTAGAAGACAATCGCTTTACAGGAACCCCAACTTAAACTAGTGCCCCGTAATGAGCTTTACATTTCAATGGATAGCTGACTGTTATGGGTGACTATATAACCACATTGCAATTTCACGTTGGTTCGAGACCAAGGTTGTAATTGCTCCCTTGAAGAGATGCTGGCTGGGGGTGACTTCCTAATGAATACCGTGTCTGTCAGGCCCCTTTTGCTGTCGGAAGGAGCTCACGCATTTCAGGGTTATTGGCCCTACGGAGCGTCTGGATGCAATTTTCCTGTTTCCTATGGGACAAAACTTTTCGACATCCGTTTGGGCTATAATCAAGCAATTTTCATTTGTCTCTTGGTGTCAGCTCTGTCCTTGGAGCGGAATGACGATGAATCGCGTATTTAGCCTCATGCTTGGTAAGCCTACCAACTCACACTCACCACGACCACGATCAATTACACCTGTTTCCTGCGCCGTGACTGTTTTTGATCATGGTCGTACATGTCAGATATTCGCAGATGTTTCTAGATATCTGCTATATATTTATATCCTGTCCCTGTGTCAATATCAATTGCAGCTCATTGCACCTTTAGAGAGCTGATATCTAAAGCGCCGGTATAGCATCGGCATCAGCTGCAATGCATGCAATCCGCCAGTCATGCCGTCCGAAGCACCAAGTCCTCATTTTGAAATGCTACCCAAGATTCCAAAAGAGTGCCGTGGACGTCAGACCCAATTCAAGCGAGCTCAGCTACCTACTCTATTATGCAAGCACACGACGGAGTAAGCTACAGAAGGTTGGGGCTTTCCTAGAGAAACGGACAGCAAGCGACGTGTGGCGAGGCAGGATAGGGTATGTCAAATGAAGAATAAAATCCGAAGCCCACCTTAAAAGCCAGCTGCCAGATCTCACAATAACTGACCTTGGGTATTAAAATAGCAACGTCCAGGTCACGCTTGAGATCCTTAAAGCGCTCATTGAGAAGCTACCTCGAGACCTGCCTCTATACGCGCCGTTCGTACTTCGGATACTTGGGATTGTGCTGCGCTCGAAGGATCTGAACATGGTGGAAGATTCGGTGCCGATGTTCGAGACTTTCTGCCAGCACTACGATGTGGCAACGCTCGCAGCCGACCAGACGCATATCGGGCAATACGAAGAAATCGTTCGCACATATGCCAGCTTCGCCGCGCGAAACGCCCCCGTACAGCCGAAGGGCGCACTCATCGCACCAATCGCAATTCGATGGAGAAGCGCTGGTTTATTGGCGTTAAAAAGCATTGCATCTTCGGAGGCCATAGGGGCAGACGGTGGGAGACAGCTAAACCTCATTATACCGATGCTTCTCCAGAATCTCCATCCAGCCGATGAAGACCATCTTTTGGTCCTACAACAGCTGATGAAAGCGACGGAGGACGCGGAGAAGGAAGCCTCCAGTAGGAGAAGAAGTAATGCCACTGTCCGAACCGCGGACGAACCTGCGGAGCCCAACTCTGCTTCATTGTCAGGGACAGCCGACGATGCAGATCGGATGGCCGAGGAAGAAGTGGGCTTACTAGCTTTGGAAAGCCTGAAGCAGATATTCGTTGCCAACAACAGGATTCAAATAAGGCTTGCGACAGCTTCCATGTTAAGATTCATATGCACAAATGTTCCACAGCGACGTGTGCAAACAAGCAGAAGTTCGAAATCTGGCAATGCTGGATCTTGGACCACCACGCTGATGGAGACGATAGCACGATGGGCACCTGTGCAAGATCGCTTCATCATACTCGTCACGGCTATGGAAACACTCATAAGGAGTCCTATTGCAGAAGAGAATCTGGAGCAACAACTTGTACTTGTAACTATCATAGGATGGTTGCTCAGGTCGAATATCAACATGATTGGCTTAAGTGTGATGGATGTCTTACTTGGTCTTATACAGCACATTCTATTGCTCCTTCAGCTAGGTGGCAAGGGTTCGAACGTTCTTCCGCATCACCAACAAACCGATGCCATCGACTTATTCCAGGATACTCAGGATGTTATTGACCAACCATCATCGACTAGCAGTGCAGAGAAGGTCGGCGAGAAAGAGGAGGTTCTCCCTTCTACAAACCGACAGGAACTACTTACTAGGCTGCGTAGATGTATAGGAGATCTGGCCACGCACATATACTATTCTGATCAGATATCGGACATCCTGACAGCAATTCTTCTTCGTCTCAAGCCACCACCGAATTCAGGAATAAGCACAGATGTGGCAGCTATTGAACACCCCCGGGCTGCAGCCCAAGCCATTTCGACGTCAGTTAACTTGCAAGAAAACCCACAAACGGATGATTTTTTCTCCTTCGGAACAGCTCGTGTAACAGCATTGAAAGCAATCAAGGAAGTTTTGATTGTTGCAAACATGAGGACTTCCGTTAGTGGTGCAGCAGCAATAGGCCGGAATCGAGTCAGTGTCCAAGTATGGGAAGGGACACAATGGCTGTTGAGCGACGAAGATAGAAGGGTCAGGAGAGCATATGTTGATGCACTTCTTACCTGGCTCAGGCTTGAGATGAGTAGAGGGGATCTTCGAGTCATGGAAGACAAGCGGAAATTTTTGAAGAACTCCGCCAAACCAGCAGGTGATGGCGATACCTGGAGTCGTTTGCCTAAAAGAGCTGTCTCCAACGCGTCACAAAGAGAGAGGCCTGTCAAGCCAGCCAAATCGACATTCCTGCATCTCTTGCATTTTACTATCTACCAGAACGTCCTGGCATCGCCGGACTCGGAGTCAGAGTTGCTCTCGCTGCATTTGCTTCTATATACTCTAGTGGATAAATTGGGTGTTAACGCTGTAAAAACCGGTTTGCCGATGATTATGCGACTCCAAGAAGACGTTAACATTGACGACCTCATTCCTACCCCTACAGCTAAGATAAATGTTGGAAGCCTCGTTCACGGCTACTTGTGGACACTGAGCGAGAAATTCGACCTTGACATGTCAAGAGTGGGCCACTCGATCCAGAGCGAGATTACAAGGCGGAAAAGCCACAAGCTGTGGCTTGAGTTGGTTCGAGTTCCCCCATTACCGCTCGATCAGATAATCGCACCTGTCAAGATCCCAATGTCCGAGAAACTTCCCCTGCCATTGGTGGCAAGAGAGTCGCTAAAACCTTTCGACTTACGTCCCGAGCTGGTCAACCAGATTGCAACATCGTATGCATTTGCCACCTCCCCGCCCTCTAGCCCTCCAAGCTCGCCGGGTCGTGTTTTCAGTGCACCTGTTCTCTCCAGCACAGGCTCATCTTCCGCTGAAAACAATGAGCTGCCCAGCACAATAAAAGAAGCAATGCTCTCTGCTTGGTCTAAAGACATATGTAGGGCTACCGTCGCTAAAGAAACAGCCCGCACTGTCTCTCTAAATGGGTCGAGGACTGGGACAGGACTCTCCGCTCGTCAGAAATACCTTGCTCCAACCGGCTTTTCAACCGGAAACGGCTCACCGACCGGAGCTCAGAGTCCTCAAGTATTCCTCTCAAATGGCGAAGGTAATCAAACCTCCCAAAACCCCACGATCAACTTCGCCTTTCATACTCAAGACCGTCTCCGCCGTTCCAGCGCGCAAGACACTGACTCGCCAACCCCTGCCAGCAGCTGCGATCAACATCAAACCCTCCGCGTCGATGACCTTAAGCGCGTTCTTGCTGGAGGCTCTCTGGCCGGAGTTTTCAGTAAAACCAGAGGCGCTAGTCCATTACGCAATAGTACTGTACGACGAGACTTCGTAGATGACGACGGGAGGAGCATTAGCGCGAGCAGCAAAAGCATCGTCAGCGGTGAAGGCTACGAGTCTGCTAGTGAAGGCGAGATGTTTCACGCTTTGGCTTCTGAGGCCCCTGTTAGCAACAACCACCACGAAAGCAATGGCGAAAACGCCAACGATGCCGCAAACGGATACCAGCGTATCCTTCCTTCCCAATCTTACTTTCGCGAGTCAGACACCACAAGGCCCCAAACCCAGCGCTCTACTCTCCGACCCCCTTCATCTTCCAACTCTGCCACCGAAGACCCAGCTGCAAACGCCAAGGCTCTGCGGGGTGATCTTGTTCCTCCCATAAATTCTGGCGAGACAGCTGACGAGGAAGTCCCGCCCGTGCCACCTTTGCCCGCTGGGGTGACGATGCAGAAAGGTGGTAACGCGAATATTGGGGGCTATGGGGGGGACAGCAAAGTAGGACAGGGGGCGAGAGGCACTCGAAGCAGGAGAACGAAAGGGGTGGATGTAGGGGCCTTACTGGGGAGTATCGATGCGGTAGCGGGAGAAGGGGTTAAGGCGGGAGGGCAACCGCCTTATTGATGAGGATATGGGAAGGGGTTTAGGGGTGTGGATGACTGTACTACGGTTTTGGGAACGGAATTGATAAACTGATATATTCGGCTTATTTCTGTTATTACAATGCGCGTCTTTGCTCGCTGATATCCAGGGACTCTATAGGGTACTCATGAAGGGTAATTAGGTGCGTATATTCGGGGTATATCCATGATTCATGTTTTCCATCTTCGGCTCCTGCGTAAGTTCCTCGCAACAGGTACTAGAAATTCCACCGTGTAAGAGAATAGGTCACAAGTCATGCATAGAGGCGCAATGTTCTATTCGTTCTGGCCAAGTCCTAGGGTACTGTGTATCCCATCTCTTAGCTGCAAAATTCGCTACTGTGGCACATTGGCCAAAACATACAAAACTTTACTACCTCTATGCATGACTTACTGTATGAACCCATGTCCTCACTTTTCATATCTCCCCCTCCCGCCAAATTTTTTTTCTTCAAAAAAAAGCAGAAAATATCATTCATTCATCCTTTTCAAGAACCCAATAATGATAAAAAAGCTTTCTTAGCTATAGTATGTACCTACGGTCTTGCGTCCCATGTTACAGTACCCTAGATCTCGCAAGAGCTCTTGGTAACACCTTTTTCTTGTTTCTTTCGTGGAACCCCTACAGTATATCGCTGGGGTTGGGGCGTCGGAATGGATGGCGGTGAGGTGGTGTGGTGGTTTTTGGTGTAGCGACAGTGGGTTGATGGTTTTGGGGGGTGAGGGGGGAGACAGTGGAGGGTTGGGTGTAGGCGAATGAGTCTGGGGTATGGGGTTAGGAGGGGATGTTTAAGTTTGAGCTTTTGGCGGGGGTGGAGATGCAGAGGTGGTTTTGGAGAAGGGGAGGAGTGGTTGGTGGGGTTTGGGGCTGATGGGCGCAGCAGGAGTGGTGATTGGTTGATGGTGGCTATGTAGATTGGATGTTATTTTTTTATTTTTTTGGCACGGTTAGTTTTGGGGTTGCGGTGGTGTGGCTGGCTGCGTTTGGGGGTTGGAGGAAATGGATGGTTTGGGAGGAAGGGAAGTGGCGGGGTGCTGATGAGGGGAGGGTTCGGTGGCGTTGGTGATGGGGAGGCTTTTGAGCCTGGGAATTACATTTGGGGCTTTCTGGGGACTGGTCGGTGGTTGGGTTTGGTGTTGGCATGGTTGAGCGGTATGAGAGATTTCTTTGCCGAGGAGGTTAGGACGGAGGTGGAGGAGAAGCAGATGTGTGTTCTCCCTGGTTTGTAGATAGGAGGGGGTTTTTCCTGTGCAGATCGCTAGCTGTGCTTCTTGTTTTGAGCTATGTGTATAGGGTAAAGGCATGGTTTCTCTGTTCTTTCAATATGTCATTTTCTTGTTTTCTGTACATGGTTTACAAACCGTATTTGCAACTGGCGTCTTCTTTCTCTGCCTTGGAGGACGTCAAAAGGTAGCTTTAGTCTATACAACTTTCTTCCCTTCGTTGCCCTGCTCATTCTTTCTCTCTGCATGAATCCTTGTGCTTGCCTCCTCTTGTTCCCAACGTGCCATCCACCACCGCAGCGTTTTCTCAATGAGCCCGCTCTTCAATACGCTGGAACTCTCTCTTAGAGACGGGCTATCCTCAACCGCCTTCCCAATCTCAAATCCCACCTTTCCCCCTCCCGTTCCTTCAATCCCGAACATCTTCTCGAAATGATCGATAAGCTTCAGCGCCGGGTTGCGCTCTGGATCCGCAGCTGGATCGTCGTTCCTGGCGCTAGATTGTGACAGAGAACGGAGCTGGTGCAGCCATGTTGATGTTGGGACGGGGGCAAAGGAGAGGCCGGCGTGGGAGAGGGCGGGGAGGAGGGAGTGGGTCCAGGGGAAGGAGTGGGGGGAGAGGATGTTGTAGACTAGTTGGTTGGGTTTCTCGGGTACTGCGGGAGTACCTTTTGACATCCTGTTGCCCATCATGTTCGGCAAGACTGATGGAGACAACCCAGCAAGTTCCAAGATTGTAGTTGTGACCACGTCGACAGGAAGCCATTCGCAGCTCATATCCAATTCCGGCATACACCCCATTGTCAGCGCACTCCTAACAACCAGCGGAATCTGCTCGTTCTCGTTCCACCTTCCCCGCTCCGTATCCCCCACCACCTGCCCAATCCTCAACACCGTCGCTCTCGCCCCCGCTTTTCTACAGCCGCCCGCACGAAATGCTCGCCCACCAGCTTAGACCGGCCATAGCCCATATCCGCTGCATGCGCGAGGTCGGTAATGGGGGCTTCGGGGATGAGCGCTGATGCGGGTGTACCCATGGCGGCGGAAATGGAGGGGCAGAAGAGGAGGCTGGTGCATGCGGGGTGGGGAACGGAGAGGGAGAGCTTGAGGAGGTTGTGCAGGCCTGAGACGTGGGGTTCGAAGGAGAGGAGACCGAGCTGGAAATTAACGGGCCAGGCGCAGTGAATTATAAGGGTAGTTTGGGTGGCGAGGGTGGTGAAGGTTGGCTCGTCGAGGCCGAGGTGCGGGTGACTGAGATCGCTGGTCAAGGCAGAAAGTCTGGTAAGATCCTCGTGGAATAGGAGGCAACGAGATTGAAGGGAGTTTTGGATGCGGGAGAGGGGGTCCTTGCCACGGATGAGGCAGTAGATCTTGGAGATGGAAGGGTAGGAGAGGAGTTACTCCTGTGAGAACTACAACATGATAATCGGGCTCAGTGCTAGAGCGGGGAACGTGCCTCTCGAAAATGGAGTACTTCTGGATCATGGTCTCCATTTCCGCAACTGGATCGCCTACCTCGTCATTTCCATCTTGGCTTTGGCGGAGTCGTAAGAGGTGCTTCGCCAGGTTTGAGACGTTTGCAGTGTCGAAGATGACATTCTGGGTCAGCTTCTTGCCAAGATTCAAATCCTTCGCGATAAGGCCTCGCATCTGAATCGCCTGTAGACTACCCATTCCAGCACTGAAGAAATTTGTCCGGGGATCAAGAAGCTGCGGTCCAATGATTTGCTGGCCGAGCTTTATGAGGTAGGCTTCCAAACTTGGCAGATCAAGCGTCAAAGAGCCCTCTTGTCCTTCTTCGAGTTTATCGTAGGCCTCATCAATCACCATCTCAAAAACTTTATACATCTGAGGCCGAATCATTGAACCCTTGTCGGTCAAGGGAATCGCTATTCCAGCAGGCAGTGGCACAATCATGTCTTTGCCTATCTGTGAGAAACCCTCAGCATGCTGATTTGCTGCCTCGACAGCCGGCCAGATAGCACTGATAAACTCTACGTCGGACATATCCCTCGCAGATTCAGCACGGAAAGCCAGGAGACCCGGTATCGATCTGGCAACCCCAAAGACCACCGCTTCTTTCACTAAAGCTTCTCCCCTGATACGACCCTCGATAGGTAGTGGTAGCACTTTTTTACCATTCACAAGGGTAATGCAGTCATCTAACCGGCCAAGGTACTTCCAAGCATTAGGGATGGAAGGATGCGGCCGAAAGAGATCTTTGGAGTGATATGACTCCGGCGGGTCGTCCGAGTTGCTCTTCACCCGTCCGGGGTAGCCCCGTAGAAAAACAAATTCGTAGTTGTTGTCGCCAAGTGGTTTCGGCCATATATGGTTCCTCAATGGGGTTGGCGGCCGGATGTACGACCACGCATCAATCTCTAGTCGCCGATCTAGGGACGAATCAACGTAATCACACTCGGTTCTATAAAAGGTACCCCGTTTAGGGATTCTAATTCGAAAATCTCACTAGATCAGCAAGACTCACAATCCAAATGCAGAGCTGAGTTTTACTCCTTGATGTATCAGACGATCGCCAAGTTCTTCCGGGCATTCGCTTTCTATGAAGATGACCTCCTGGCAGGATCTCAGGGCCTCAATTCCAGATTACTGCTCGCTAAGTAATTTGAGTCCATACGGCACGGTGTTAAACACAGACGGTCGTGCTTCGTTGATCACAGCGGTTAGGTTCTCGCAAGTCAACGGTAACGCAGAGTTGAGAAAGTATATTGTTCTACGGTGGTACCATCGTTGAGGAAGAACCGAAAATCCAAAGCTATGGAAGCTGCAGCGCGGTCAACAATCTACGCCTGGTAGTCTTAGGTTTGTGAAACTGACAGTGGTAAATTCATGATCTCTCTGTTACCTGGCCCTATCGGTTAAGTAGTTGTGAAGCGGATATGCTTGCTGAATATAGGTTTTGGTATCCCGGTGGATCCAGAAGAGTGCTGAATAAGAGAGATGCGATCTCTTTCCACATCTCTGTCAATTTCTCGTACAGAACGAGTCTGGGAAGGATCAGGCTTATCATAGTCTTTCCGACTCATCATTGGTAGTACTTGAATGGAATTTTCCTCTTTGAGCGACTTGGCTGTTTTGATCACTTGTGGAGAATCCCGGTAAATCAACGTCTCGCAGTGTGTTTTTTCCATTAAGTTGATAATTGCCTGTGCGGAGAGTCTTGGAGATAACGTTGATACTGCATAACCAGCTCTTTGCAGGCCAAATTTTGAAACGATCCAATCTAGGTCTGTATGCCCGAGCAGCGCAGCTCTTTTCATGCCATCCTGTCTCTCGTAATTGGCATATATTCAAGTGCTATCAATACTTTCTGGGAGCTCACGGCTTTTATATTCGCTTCTGTATAGTATTTGGCCGCCAGATCTACGAATCTATTCAGGTTCTGGCCTGTATGGTACTCGAAGTCGGTCACAGCTCTCTCTGACTTCGGAAAGGCCACAAGAGGAATTTGGACTCTGTCCGCTGCCCGCAGCTTGAATACATCATCTAGCAGGCAGAAGTCTCCTAAGCTTTCTTCCGAGCTATCTTCCTCGGATTGAACAGACGCCGTAGGGACCATCGTGGTGATGGTGTATGAAGAAGTTATGTTGGAGCTATTGAACTATCGAAAGGTAGAGAACAAGGAAGACAAATCAAATATCGAAGGAATGATCACTAGGATTCTAAGATCAGCAAGTCGATATGATTGTCACATTCGCTGCATTGCATTGCATTACCGTCTACCGAACTCCCTTTCCGCCTATGCTCAGGATAATGCAACTCTTATCATTACCGGCGCTGTTGTTCACCCATCGCGATCAAACAACTTCAACAAAAATAAAACCAACTGGGCAAGCGGACCGGACTTCGAGACCCAGGTGTTGACGGCGCCCAGGATACCTGAACTGCCACCGACAATAGCAGAGATTCCCCCAAAAACCCCAAAAACCCAGAGAACAGCCCAAGGATGGCAGGAGCAAGCCCAACAGGAGGCTCTGCGGTCTAGAAGGCACTGTGACGCTGTGAAAATATAGATTGATACCGTCAATCTGTGTCAATATGTCGGCTTTTCCAATCTCTAGAGCGTGATACATGTTGCTCAACATGTCACGCAAACTTTTGCGTTGCAATCCCGCCCCGCGTCCACCAGTGTCTGGCTATCAGCTTGGTTACTCGGATGTACTTGTTGGCGGAGCTCCAAGCGGCTCAAAACATAGACACGATAAGGACAAGGACACGAACTTTTAGATTTATCGAATCTACCTTTCCGTAGAACATGATAAGAAATCCAACGATCGCGAGAACTAGAATTTAACGTAGGATAGTAGAATGGGTTTTTCAACGGACGAGCAGTTTCTGAAGACTTTTCGCGCCCAAGAACCACACTTACAACCTGCTTTGCTGAGCTCAGCCATCAGATAGAGTCGTCCCAACTGTGTGGAACTATCATACTGTAAAACAAGCTAATAAGATTGTAGATTGCCTTGCGTGATAATGTGAAGCGCGTTGGGAAAGCTACCATTTGAAAAAAACCGCACTAGTCGAAACCTACCGCCATCTACTATACACTCTTAAGGTCGTGGCCTCTATGACTAAGAACCCACAAGGTGCTTCTGGGAACAAAGATAGGGCACTTCTGATGCGTTCCACCTCCTCTAAGTAAAACCGACATACGGGGATAACTTGGCCAAGGCGCTTGCGGCGCTTATGTGAAACTCGCTTGATGCTTCAATCTCTCAACTTTAATTCATAACCGGCCTTACTGCTTGTAGAGTTCGCAGCTTTCTCATGGTAAGAACTCATCTACTAAGGTGCTAGGGCTGGGCGAGGGCAATTTGGGCAAGATTTCGGCGAATTGCTAACCGGGGTCTGGCCAACTGGGTGTCTTCACCACCGTCATTAGATTCCTTACCCAACAGACCAGTCCAATTTTCTTCTGGTCTTCTACCGCCATCTCTGTTATCAAGGCCGTCACCACATCTAGCTATCAACAACTTGCCCCGAATGAGACAAATTCCGATCAATCTCTGTCGCAAAATTCTGCTCAGCTCGTCCACCGCTGGGAGTGGTAAACCCTGCGCGTCTCCGAAGCGTGGTATGTTTCCAGTTGCCCTAACAAAAAGCTGCATGAGGTGTCGAAGGAAACCCGAATGAGTTCCGAGCTGTAGCTTCTGATGGAAAGCATCTGGAATACTTGTCATCTACCCTCGCGGAACGCCTGCCTAAAGGGCCTTTTCGAACGACGAGAAACTGCATCAACACGTTGGGGAGATATTAGTCTACCACTGGGGACCGCGCTTGTTTGCCTTCTAGAATATTTGACTAACTAGGAGGAAATCAAATTCAGTGAACAGTACCCAACAGCCAGGCGGACCAACAGAATAAGTTACAGCGGGTCCCATTTGTTTAATTTTCCAGTTTCTCGTGCCACGCATCTTTCGCAGATATACAAACTATTGACCGTACTTTCTCAAGATATCAATGAGCCTGGATATTCATTTAGATACAATGAAAGAGACAGACGAGTCACAACAAAATAGCAAAATATCACTTATTCTGACAGCCCACAGCCATGCTCTTTCTGCCGCGGTTGTACCTCAACTAGCAGATCCCTGATTCAATGCTATGTGAAGTAGTCTTCAGATCCTGATTCATTGGCAGCTTGCGTTTTCAAATACCCGCTGGAGTCATCCAGGCTCAATTCACTTCAGACTCTGATGTGATTATGGAGTTCTGTAATACACTGCTCCATCTCTATTCTAGCTCGAAGTTCTACAAACAAATAGTTCTATCTAGATCTTGCAGCAATGCTCGAAAAAATCGCCATTCCACATTCCCTACGAGTAGCAGAAATCCTTACTTTCGTGTTCTGTTTTGGGCTTAGCACCATGGCTGTAGTCACGCGTATATACACCAAAGCCATTATAACCAAGTGCGTGAGAGCAGAATATTGTGAGTACTACTGGTGGCATAAAGACGGCTACTTTGCGGTCCCGATAGCTAAGTCAAAAAAGATCTCTCGGTCCTTGCTTGGGTATTATAGACCACCACAGACCCTCAAGCGCATATTAACTTCCAGTCCAGCTGAGCTTCGTAGCCTATATCGGGCCTCGGATTAATATTGGTAAGAACCGTGGAGACCCTGTTCACGTTGCTTATGTAGGTTCTACTTAGAGACTCCCGTTCTGATAAATTACGCTGAAAGAGATATTCGTTGCGTAGCTTGCCGCTATCGAGTCGACTTTGTATTGCTTTATTGTTGTGATCGTTAAGCTATCAATTCTATTGCAATATATCAGCATATTCATGCCTCACCGACGCGGCCCGGCTTACATTGCAACACATGTACTTATCTGGACCAACCTCGTTTACTACACTATCAGTATCTTCTTATACACTTTCGAGGTATGCATCAGGACTTATGATAAAGAGGGTAGATGCTAAGTTCCTAAGTGCAACCCCAAAGAGAAGTTGTGGAACCCAAAAACCCCTGGGCATTGCATTAGCACTCATGAGCTTGGCGTCGCCTTGGGAACAGTCAATGTCGTATCAGACTTCTCCATATTCGTCCTTCCACTAGCAATAATACGGCGCTTGCAGATGTCCACCCGGAAAAGAGTCAGGGTTTATGGGTGCTTCTGTCTGGGTCTCGTGGCTTGTATCGGTAGTGTTGTACGTGTTGGCTACAGCATCGCTATTTTGCATATTCCCAGTAGCAGTCCGGATTACATGGTTATTATAGACATCACTGGACTGTGGAGGTATGAAAAGACCCCTTTCCCTAATGGATATATGGCGTCTTACAGGACGTAGTTTCGCTGAAATGTCCATTGGGATTATTGTGGGCTGTCTGCCAACTCTTCCCCAATTTTTCAAGCATCGTGGCAGTAATAGTGGTTGGAAATGTTGGCACCGCCTGTCTCACAGGCCTCCAACCGCATACACAGACAGCAACCAGGTACGGGTCTTCCAAATGAAGGGTCTCGGTAGCAGAAGCTCCATGTCCACAGCGCCGTATTTACCGCCCCTAAACTTCTCCGATACCTCCATTGGCATGTTCGACGAGAGTCTTCCAAAGAAACCGCTACCGACAAAGAGCAAACATATCTCAGCGACGTACTCGGAGCTGTGGCGAGCGCCTACACCATGGGTCCCAAACGATGAAGGAGGTGGCAGTCGAGTGCAACAAGACAGCAGCAACAGTAAGCGCATTCTTTGTCAAAGGGGTTCATAGAAATATGTAAATGTCAGGATGAAGACTAAGAGTTTGTAGGCATTCTAGTCGATGGGACTCTATTCCACTTATGCACCAGGGGACACGGTATGTCTGTAATCCCGTCTCCACAGAGACATCTAATTGAACAAATCAACTCACTGTTCTCGTGCAGTAGTATGATAATAGACTCGGTTTCAAATAAGAGACTTGCGTGATTAGAAAATTGGGCAAAGAATTATACGGAACTTGACCTTCCAAACTCAAGTTGCCACCTGATCTGATTGTTTTGGTCTGGCGTGCCTGGCTATTGGTTATTGTTGACCAGCTTTGGACACCCACTGGCGATGCGATATATCTAGTAACTATCTACTCAATAAAGCGCTATACTTGGGAGTACTATTCTCGAAGAATGACGAGGAAGCCGAATTTCATACAATGACACGCATGCTTGAGGAATTTACTTTAAATCTCAACAAAACCTGAAAATAAAAGCACCAATCTTCTCCTCCGAGCCTCTCTGGTTAGTTGTTTCAAGAATAAAGCTTTCTCTCAACATTATCAGTCACTACGATGGAAAAGAAACATGGTCTATTTCTAACCCGTTATTCTTTTCTCATGTAATGTTCTGTACGCTTACGGGAATGCTGCGAAGTGCTCATTTTTTAAAAGTTAGGTAGTAGCATGATTGTTGAGTGATAGCTCAGGCTTGAAAACAAAACCATCGAGGTGAGCTTCTATATGCTGATAAGGGGTGAAGTTGTGCTGTAACCAGCAAATCTTCGGCTAACCAATTCCACGGCATGATCGAGATTGGACTTCCTCTCTTCGTACGAGTATACGTTGAGAACGCAGCAAATCTTCCGTTCTTGCAGTGAACTCGAACGATGGTTAAGAATGTTGCAGGTCTACATATCCCCTTTTGCTGCTGATCCACGGCGGCGTCGTATCGCGGGGGCTACCCTGCCAATGTGCCCAAATACTCGGCTTACACCTCTATTGCCAGAAAGACCATCTGCTCTTGTGCTCATAGAGTCCTCTCTTCGCCGCCACCCTTGTGTTCTTTCCAACAAATCTATCGGGTTTCCCTTCGACTCGGCCTCGTTACATTGCATCCAAAACACTCGGCAACAGGTATTCAAACCCCAAGCTTCGCCATTCCCGAGCCATCAGCGTCGATATCCACCCCAACAACAACAGTTTCAATGGGGACGCCGAATTTGGATCAGGCGGGAGTGCAGGGGGTTAGTGATAGTTGTGTACCGCTTCTTGGGACTGTGTTCCTCCCGGGATGAGGATGGAAGGAATTGAGGCTGTTTAAAATGGGAGAAGGACATGATAGCGAGACTAGGCTGCGGCCTTGCGTCGAAACGAATTGCACATGCTGTGCTTGGTCCCCACTTCTTGTAAGAGCTTCTGAAGGGCCGCTTGCGTGCCATCTTCAAGGGTGTCCTCTGGGGGTTTATACAACGATGCCTCGATGAAATGAAATACCATAATCATTTCAAGCTTCATGTCTCGATATTCAGTCCGTTGTCGTGCTGTAGATTGGAGTCGCTACGATCGCTATGATGCATGATTGCGACAGGAGCTGTTCACTCGTACATTAAGTAACTTGCATATTTACATCTCGCATCGTAAGATTCCCAGCATGGAATCAGGGAGGGGACTATGAGCTCTTCCCACTGATGTTTTGCAACGGTCCGCCAATTCAGTATCAAGTCTGGAAAGCTCACGTTTTCGCGAGGCTGATCACATGACCTTTTCGAGCATGTGCATGCTGGGGAATCATGCACCTCTCGGTCGTCGCCTAATTCAACTCGCATACAATGAGCTCTTGGCCAAAAACTCTTCATCTGTCTAAGGGTGAATGTTTTATCTTTTGCTGTCTATTGCTGTCTATTGCTGCAAACCTTCATGCGCAAGTCCAATCGACCTCTGAATACTAACTCAGCTTCTTGTGAACTGTAATCATGGATTCACGATTGGACACTACCTTGATCCAGCATGTAGCGTCCAAAGGCTTCCAGCTTTTTGGCAAGCTTCTAGATGTGCCTAGCCGCTCCTGGATAGTCGGTCGAAATGATATTCAAGACGCCAGCATTGAGGTTGCATTCACCTCTAGTCTACTGAAGCACTTTGTTGAGTCGTTGGAGCATAGCGACGGAGAAGTTGGAATGGTTTATCTGATCGACTCAGGAGGCTTATCAACCGTGAATCGGTCCGCATCAGCCTGTGCACGTGTTTTCGATGAGATAGAACATGGTCTGATACGATTCGTGGATGAACCAAATGAAAATTTCCGGCCAATCCAGGAGAATTTAAGAACTACACTTGGAGAGGCGAGGAGGATATTGACCAGTACAATCCGAGGAACCTTGAAACAACAGACTGCGGAGCCCAGTCTTCGGTCTTCAAACGTTGACGAGGCGCAGTATAATCACATACCACCAGCCAAAGCTCAAATCTTGCCATTTGAGCGGAGCTTTGGAGACTCTGTGACATATCGAGGTGCATCGACGGCGAACATAAATCCAGCTCTAATTTCGCCCCTCGCCCCGACTCCTCGGCACGACCTTGCCAACGTTGTGGATCTCGGTGCTGATGAGCCCACCGGTAAACGTGATCGGATCGGTTTGACCGGAGATTCGTCCTTTACCTTGAACAAAAGTGTTACAGAAAGTCCTGGAATAGCTCGTAAGCAGTATACGGGAAAAGTATTCCATGGCTCCCGCGATCTGCAGAAACCAGAGGAAACAAGAAATTCGAACGATGGCAGCGTTCTTAGTGCCTGCACTATCATGCCAGTGGTTCGTCCACATGCTCTCGGACACTACATCGACTGGCTAGTAGTTGAAACACCGCTTCAAGAAAAGGAGGTGAAAATGGAACTCCGGAGGCTTCACGAATTGGATTCGAGGAGCATCTGCGAACAATTAGATAGCCTGACCCTTCTTGAGCACTGTGCACTAGCAGAATATATCGCTTTAACACCGCTGCCAACTACTACATCTCGGTGGCCTCATGGAAAACACATTGTTCTGCTGGCGGCAGTCGTCGAGCACATACAGCCACCTGAGGAGCTTGAGTGGTTCCGCGGCCGACTGTCTGAGCGACGAGTCAAGATCGTTGTTAGCTCTAAGCGGCAGTTGAATCCTCAAAATCATTCAAAAAACCCAAACAGCTATCCTTGGGTAAGGGTTCACCGTAAACACATGAGTCCAAGGCTTCTAGACGACCGCGGCTTACCTTGGGAATGGGATTATTATAATCCAAATTATATTATTATCAAGCGATGGATACCACAGAATGAGCTGGACATGCTCTTTGACCGATCTCGAGATATGCGACGATCTCAGGATTCGATCCTCGATGCATCACCCTCCCATGATTCTTACCAACAGCCTACGATCGGGCAAGAGCAAGATTCAGAAACAGACACCGTGTTGCTAAGGCGACGATTCTGCAAACCGCTCACAAACACACTTGCTCGGTTGGGCTTTATCAAGGACGACGACAAGAACAAGGACATAGCGAAAGGAGCTATCCGGAACCACGGTGTTTCCCAGAACCCAGGACAGTACTACCACCAGCGCGAACCCAATCCTGGTGAAAGCGAAAAGGTCGCCGAACTATGGAAAACGAGAAAGGACATTGAAATCGAGATCGAAGAGCTCGAGCGCCAAAAAATCGAGCTGAGAATCCAGAGGAGAAATGAAGACAAGCAACGCATGGTAAACCACATTTTATACATCACCATCGTTACACTATTGCTAAAGTAGACTACCAGGCCGATTCAAGATCCTTCCCAAACTCCCAACCCCTTCCACTCCGCCGACGCAGCCACACCAGCTCCAAAACCGCCTCTCCATCAAAGACAGCCCAGTCAACGCACAGCTTTCCTATGCATATGGATCTAGATAGCGGTTTCCTTGTGCCGGACGATCCGATACCGGATTTTGGAGCCAGCTTGGTGGATTTGGCTTTTGACGACCGGACGCTGTCTTCCGTGCTCCAATCTTACAGAGAGGCAACTCAGGGTGTGTGCCAGCCGACGCCTTTACAACCAAGCGTATCGCAATTTAGCGAATCCAGGCCTGATGCAGCACCGCAGGAGATCGTCGGTGAGGTGCTGGCCAAGTACACCAAGTCTCCTTTCAAGGGCTGAAGGGTCATTTCCAATTTGAAGGGGCAGGTCTTCGGGTTGCTTTTTACATTTCTTCCAGCGTGTCTTTTCTCCAAGGATGAATCCACCTTCTAATGCTGTCGTTTTCTTCCTCGCCTCTTACGATCTAAATGGCCAACTCTACGTTTCTAAACGCCTCACGACTCTCACGACTTTAATGTTTCACGGATAATGCCGCTACATCACCGCCACGAAAACCCCCTTTTCTCCTTTCTAGCATGTATTTTGGATGACTCTTTAGGAAATACGATAGCGCCACAAGATATGCAGAACCATTATGTAACGGAGAACACTTGAAGCATTAGGTACTTACCGTACGGTAGTGAATAAAACACATGTGCACTATTAAACTTCAGAAGATTGTGAGAAAAGCACATAAGATATCGCTAAACTACAAGGTGTAATTGCGTATAAGATATGGGGTTTCCCCTTGAGTACTAGCTGAACATGTAGCGATTACGTTCTACAAAATTTGATGTTTCTATCATGGTGAAAGATTGTCAAGGTAGTCATATGGTCAAGCTCATGTATAGGTGAAAGGATGCTGTATAATATGAATATACACGTCAGCAAGAAGTTGAAAGATACAACCGTGTCTTATGAATAGAGGGTGTATATGTATTCATAGACGGGTGTACATTTCTCGAAAGGGGTGTACGTTTATGGGTTTTCTATTATGCAGACTCGAGTTTGAAACGTATCGAGCAATAGTGCACCACTGTAGTTGAGATTTGATTTCTGATGGCGCTAGTACAAGGCTTCGAATAGATAAGGTAAGATAAGCTATGAGCTGAACATCTCTTCTCTCAAGAATCCTACCGAAGACTAGAGAGTACTGAGTAAGCCTCACTAGTTGTTCATGAGTACGAGTGAGTATTTTGTATGTCCAGCAACGTCGAAAAAAGGCAGCCTGGTTCGCGAGCCTCGAGAAGTTCTTCTGATGCTCTGAAGTTGGGTGACCGCGCCTCTGGGGGGCTGAGCTGCTGCCTGATACGGCTCTCTTAACAGTATCTAACAAGGCGCGCAAGCTATACATGGATACGATTAGCCACCGTGTTCTTCAGAGCTTCACGCTATCAGACGAAAACTGACAGAGCTATGAAAGCTTAAGAAGCTACACCATCGATCAAGCCCTCATCAGCGTGCCTCTCATAAGAATATATTGAAGAGCCTGGAGAGATATGCATCCCCGGGACTACACAGTGGGATGGATCTGTGCGGTGGAGACGGAGTGCGTGGCGGCCTGCGAACTGCTGGACGAGGAGCATCTTGCTCCGCTGAGCGATTCCTTTCACGACCCTCACGACAACAACACCTACACTCGCGGTCGCATTGGCGAACATCACATCGTCATTGCATGTCTTCCGAAAGGGAGATACGGCATCGCCTCCGCCGCCAGCGTGGCCAAAGACATGCTGCGCAGCTTTGAGTCTATCCGGATCAGATTAATGGTCGGCATCGGAGGGGGAGCGCCTAGCGACAAGCATGATATCAGACTCGGTGACGTCGTGGTCGGCTGTCCTTTGAATAGGGTGGGTGGTGTGGTTCCCTACAACTTTGGCAAGGCGATCCAAGATCATGAGTTCCAGGAATCAGGTTCCTTGAACTCACCGCCGACGCTACTGTTGACTGCGGTAACCAAGCTCAGCGTAAATCACAAGAGGAAGGGCAACAACATCGCCAAATGGGTTAAGAAGATAACCAAGAATGCAAACTTGTCAGAGGAATACCAATATCCAGGTGCAGAGCATGACAGATTATACGAATCAAGCTATGCTCACCGTGACAATGATCTCAAGTGCGAGAGTAGTTGTGATAGCGCATCTCCCCCTGTGCTTCGCCGACCACGACGAGCTCCTGACCCAAATGCACCGATGGTGCATTACGGCCTTATTGCATCAGCAGATACACTGATGAAAGACGCGATTGCTCGCGATCAGCTAATCAAGAAGCATGATATTCTATGCTTTGAGATGGAAGCGGCAGGGCTTATGAATGAATTCCCGTGCGTTGTTATCCGAGGCATTTGCGATTATTCGGACTCACACAAGAACGATGTGTGGCAAGCGTACGCGGCGGCCTCGGCGGCGTCGTATGCTAAGGAACTTCTTTGCATTATCCCAGGAGATCAAATCACGCGCACGCAAACGGCGACTGCGATAGCTGTAGAAACGAGTGAGTAGACCCTAATACTATTTACTACGTCGGCACTTGGGAGGAGCAGGTTAGAACTTCTACTTCCTTATTATGGGAGAAACGAAGCTTGTGAGACTGTCGTGATGATTGTCTTGGTTTTCATAAGATAAATGCTAGATCACAGTTTATATAGCGCTGATCTTTCTACGATAAATTAGTTAAACCCCTTTTCACTGTGCCATTTCAAAAAGATGAACAGTTCATTGATCGACAAGATATTTTCGCTCAGATCGAGAAGCAGCTTCATATGCATTCTCGTGCTTCGTTATGTGGGATAGGAGGAGTTGGGTATACTTCTTCCTTCAAGCGTACTATCATAGATACTAACAAAGTACCAGAAAATCTCAGATCGCAATCGAGTACGCTTACAGGTTTCGGCAGAATCGACCGCAGAGTCACGTTTTCTGGGTATTTGCGGCCAGCACTACTCGGCTTATGCAGGCCTATCGAGATATTGCACAGACATTGAAACTCTCCGGATGTAATGATTCCAAGATTGATCCGTGTGAACTGGTCTTCAAGTGGCTTAATGAAGACGACAGCGGCGATTGGCTCCTGATTTTGGATAATGCAGACGACGCGGATCTCTTCTTTCGTTCAGACGTATCATCCACTACTGAGACACCAACTTCAAGGTCTCTTATCGATTATCTTCCAAGAAGATTGAGTCCTCAGAGGCTACTAATTATTACTACAAGAAACAGACATCCAGGTGAGGAGCTGGTCAAGGGGGAAATATGTGTTGAAATATCACCGTTCTCGTCTCAGGAAGCGCGAGAATTGCTGCGATCGAAGCTAAGAGAAGATATAGATCTTCTTGATACATCTAGCTTGGAAAGGCTGTTGGATGTCTTGGGTCATATTCCACTCGCTATCACTCAGGCCGCTGCTTTCATGAACCGTAACAGCATGTCTTTGCAAAAGTATCTTGCAGCCCTCGAGAAAGATGAGCAGAATCTGGTAGATCATCTGAGCGAAGACCTTCGAGATCATCGAAGGGAGCCAGGTTTTCCCAATTCGGTCTTTCGAACATGGAAATTATCGTTTGATCAAATTCAAGCTCAAGAGCCTTCGACGGCAAAGATCTTCTCACTCATGGCAATGCTTGACCGGCAGCAGATTCCTGAAAGTTTAATATGTAATGCGGTTGAAAGGGACATAGATTTCACAACCGCCATAGGGACGCTAGTTGGATTTTCTCTAGTCAGCAAAGGGATCAATCAAGAGACATTTGCAATGCACCGCCTCGTGCAGCTCTCTGTGCGCCAGTGGCTGGAGCGTGAAGACCGGAAAGGACACTATGCAAGGCAAGCTTTGCAGCTTTTGGCACATCGATTTCCTCACAGTGATTATGAGAATTGGCAAATGTGTGAATCTTTGTTACCTCATGCTCAGCAAGTTTTGAATCATGACTCAACCTTGGAAAAAGATGGGGTAAAACGTGCACATCTTTTATCCAACATAAGTTTATATTATCGGCAGCAAGGAAGATATGTGTCGGCATATCAAGCAGTCTCTGAAGCATATAATATTGATCGAGAACAATTAGGAGAAGTCGCGACTGACACCTTGCAGAGCTTATCTTTGCTAGCAATTATACTTCAGGATCAGGGCAAGTATGAGGCGGCTGAAGAGATGAATCAACGAGCTCTGAAAGGCTATGAGAAGTTGCACGGATTCGAGCATCCACGCACATTGACCAGCGTCAATAATCTGGCAGCGGTGTTTCAGGCTCAAGGAAAGTACGAGGCGGCTGAAGAGATGAATCAACGAGCTCTGAAAGGCAGAGAGAAGTTGCTGGGACTCGAGCATCCAGACACATTGGTCAGCGTTAATAATCTGGCATTGGTGTTTCAGGATCAGGGAAAGTATGAGGCGGCTGAAGAGATGTATCGACGAGCTCTGAAAGGCAGCGAGAAGTTGCTGGGACTCGAACATTCACGCACATTGACCAGCGTCAATAATCTGGCAGCGGTGTTTCAGGCTCAAGGAAAGTACGAGGCGGCTGAAGAGATGAATCAACGAGCTCTGAAAGGCAGAGAGAAGTTGCTGGGACTCGAGCATCCAGACACATTGGTCAGCGTTAATAATCTGGCATTGGTGTTTCAGGATCAGGGAAAGTATGAGGCGGCTGAAGAGATGTATCGACGAGCTCTGAAAGGCTATGAGACGACTCTGGGACTCGAGCATCCACACACATTGAACAGCATATGGTCCCGTGCCCACTTATATGACATTCAACGAAAGTACGATGATGCTTCTGTCCTCTATCTCAGAGCTTCAGCAGGGTATTTGAAGACGTTGGGTCCGGATCATCCTGATACGCAGAGGTGCTCCCAGGCTTATGCATCCATGATTAATAAAATGGAAAGCGAGAACAGAGCACGCAATTCTCAGATGGCATAGCATCTTCATCAGTCTAAGTTGTCGCAAAGTGTATCACCCTTGTACTTATTATGGTCTTATGGTTATATCAATGTCGAATCCGCCATCTTCACAGGCCAAGCGTCAAAAATATACCAATTATTACGACTCCACGCCGAGAAAGGTTGCACAAACCACCAATAGCGCCCAGTCTCAGCAGCCGCTGTTTCTTCCACAGAAGCCATCGTGATCAGCTAAAAGCTACATACCGAAGATAAAAATGCTGTGTTCTGCCATAAAGAACTACCAGCCGAAAAGACCGCAAGCATTGCAACCTCAAGCCGCTTATCAAACCACCATGGACACAAGATGCCGCGATGAAGCTAAATCAAACCGTCCTTGCAGCCCATGCTTGAACAAAAAACTGCATCGATCAAGGATCCTCTGGGAAGGACCGCTACAAAGATCGAGATAGCGAACAGAGCTAGAGTCGAGATAAAAGGCCCAGAGGCGTGATCAACAACAAACAGCCAACAGACCTGGCTTAGTAATGAAGAAGGCAGGGAAGGAGTCTGAGCCAGAGCAACGAGGACGCTAGGAAAGGACGTAGATGTCCAATCGCCATGATCAGAGTCTTTGAAGAGATCCAAAAAAAACATAGGTACATTATACGAACAACGAACGACGCGGCGAGTATCGCGGTACCAACCACCCTTCCTTCCCACGCACAAAAACGGCGGTTCTTATGCTTTTCCAGGAAAAATCCACCCGTCTCACGCTATATATGATGAAGATAGTTCAGGTTGAATGTTTGCATGCTACATGCTGGTATTTTTGGGGGGTTGGTTTGCGGGACCTACAGTGAGGACCTGGCAGGTTTTTCGATGACGGACGGGGCCATGAAAATGGTGGATATGTTTTGGGATAATGGGAATGCGGTTCGGGTACTGTATGTGCAACAGCGGGGGGGGGGTTAGGGGGTGGAGATGCGTTTTCGTGGGGTTCTTTGTTGGTGAGGTGTGGGGATGGGGATGGAGATGTGGATGTGGATATGTGTGGGCACGAAGATGCATGTATTGAGCTACATTGTCCATTCAGAGGGGAAAAAACGCACAGCAAGCCGTTTTCACGTTGGAGATAGGCTCAGTAGCGTTTTTGTCGAGAAGGATATATATATACACACTCGAGCATCAAGTTCGAGGATAAATATTGCGAGGAAAATTAGGATATCATATTATAAACATAACCCTGCAATCAAGCCTCACACGTCTCATCGTCTGGCTCCCCATTGCCCGTCTCCTCCGGCCTCGCCTCTTCCGTACTCGTCGGCTTCACTCTCGTTGACAACGTTGTCGGCACACTGGATCCGTAAGGCGACACAGGGGGTTGGAAGCCCGAGGGGGTGGGATATGGAGCGGCGTCTGTACTTGATGAGCGACTGGGAGGAAGGACACCTGAAGAGATGGGAATCTTGGGTTGAATGGGGGAGCCGATTGGCGGGGCGGCGGCCGTAGATGAGTCGGTTGTGGTGGATGAAGCGGGTGCGGAAGATGCAGGCATTGAAGAAGCAGGCGCTGAAGGGGCAGGCGCCGAGGATGCTGGATATGAAGATGCAGGCGCTGAAGATGCAGTCGCTGAAGATGCAGGCGCCGAGGATGCTGGATATGAAGATGGGCCAGGGGCTGGTCCTGGGGCAGCGCCGCCTCCACCGGAGAACTTGGCCGCGAAACATTGTTTCATGAGCGGTTGGTCTGTGTTTCCAGACATTGGGGTCAAAGAGAGAACGTAGGATGAAGGGGAGAAGGCGCCAGCGGCCCAGCCGAGATATCCAAGATAGACGTCGGAATTTGTGTTGATGAAGTCGAGGGCCTCGCAGACGTCTGTATTCGGATTAATACATCTACCCTGGAGGGGGAAACGGCTCGAGGCAGTGGAACGGTCGCTTACATTGTAAGCACGAAGAGTCACTACTGCCGCCTCCCGTTTCGGAGAGAAGGGCTTGACGCTTGTTTGCGCGAAGCCAAGTCGCAAGAGGAGCGAAAGCTTTATCGATTTGGTTTCCAACGCAGTTGGCGTGAGTACCGGAGTTGTCCGCGTCGAGGTATTGGTGAACATCAAAGATTAGATTGGTTGTTGAGCCGTCAAGATTGGTCACTTTGGAGAGAGCATGTCCAGAGCCCGTAGCACAGGCTTGCACACTCGTGTAACCAGTGCCTTGTAGAGATATTAGTATCTGACCCCGGCGAAGAAGGAGATGCAATTACCAGGTAGTAGGATAGTCTGAGTAGTAGCTCCGGCTTTGCGGATAGCAGTCACAACAGCCTGGACAGAGGTAGCCCATCGGGTCATATCAGGAACTGCCAGTAATTCAGCATATGAATCGCATGAAAAAAAGGGAGATGGGACATACTGTCATGCGGCTCGTTCATTAAACCCATGACAATCTTGCTCTCAGCAGCGTACTTGGTAGCCAGCTGAGTCCACAGGCTTGCAAAGTCCTCGTCTCTTGGGCCTCCTTGACCGATGATTTGCCCGTTCCAGCGGGCATAGTTATGAATATCAATTATACAATACGCGCCGGTGGACAGGCAAGATCGCACAAGGCCGTCGTACTTGGCGAGGTTGCCAGCATCGAGGGTGCCTCCAAGCTGGTTGTTGACCAGATACTGCCATCCGACGGGCAGACGGAACACATTGAGCTTATCGTCGTCAACGAAGTGCTTCATTTGTGCAGCCGCATCAACAGGTGGATCGACGCCACTAAGCAGGCAGGTACCCTATACGCTTCTGTCAGTCTCCACTCAAGACATCAGGCTCAAAAGGAACTCACATCCGTACTGCAGCCAAAGTCAAACCCTCCGATGTTGACACCACCCCATGCGACACCAGTAGCGACGGCATTGCCCACGCTCAATGCTATGGTCGAACCAGCGAGAAGTTTGGAAAACATGATGGGAGATCTCAATTCTCCAGCATAAAAAGAACGTGGTACTGGCACAGCAGTAGTGAGCAGTCAATGAGGACAGTTAACGACAGAGTGCTACCAGAGCCAAAAGAGAGAGGCTTCTGCAGGAGTTGAGTATGAGAAAGCGGTAAAGCCATGATGGGGGTACCGGGGGGGGTTTTATGTGTGGGGTGTGCGCGTGGTGGAAACCACGACAGTTGATGGTGAACTATCCACGTCGTTGCACGCTGGTAGCGCCCTCACCGGAGATTTGCTTCAAGCCGCCAGAATGAGAAAGAACAATAGCGATACGCGGGTCGGTTGGTCATTTCCAGATTCGGTCCCTTCTGGCGCGCTTAGCGGTCACTTTGATACCACAAACCAACGTTGGTGAGGGATGAGACCCTCCCTCCTTTGACCGAGCCACGCACTTGGATGATCCAACGTCGGCTTCGGAGATGGAGAGACAGAGGATGCCGGTCATGTCTCATGCTCGTTACCACTCGACAATCATCATTCGGTTCCGTCCGACTAAAGATCTGGTGATCGCCGAGGTACCGTTATGTAAGCAGACTCTACTGGCACCCCCCACTCACGTCCACTCGCAACTCGGATTAAGCGAGATACTGGTTTTGCCTCGACCGTTTCAGACATCGCCCAGCGTCCCGAAGACTCGAGATGAGGGATTATGCGCTCCTATCGTGAGGCTCGAATAACCCGAATAACCCGGATTGACTCAGATCTCGGTTTATCAAACAATAAGATTGCACACCCCTGAGATACCACGAGCGGGTCAGTGGGGGTTGGAACACGTGTGAACACCACCAGTCTGGGTGGTCGCTTTCTTCCGGGCACGCCGTTTCGAGACTAGGCGTGCATCAAGCATGGCGGATCCCATGTGTGTGGGACAAAGGACGGGATGAGAGGTTTCAAAGCAAGACTGTCTGTTCTAGTGGAGTTCGCAGCAAAGTAGAGTACATTTCTGATGAGACCATATCAACAAGCACACGGTAGGATCACTGGGAAAGAGGACGAATGGGTGCACCTCCGAGCCAGCACAAAAATTCCGAAACTCTCCACCATTGATTTCTTTCTCACCGTACCACAGATTGTTGTTTTTGAAACAAGGCTTAACCGGCAGCGGCAAGCCAACCCCTACTCGCAATTGGATTGGAACCCTAAGCCCTGACTTCCATTGTTCAATTGACTGCTTGTTTATGCTCCAGGTGGTGGAGGTGGTGGGGGCTGGTCACTCGGCGGCTACACACAGTTAGTATCAAGTACCGTTAGATGAAGGCAATCTTGCACCGGCTAAACTTACTGGGGGAGGTGGAGCATCGCCAGGCGGCGGGGGAGGGGGAGCAGATCCATTGGCATTGTAAGTCTGGAACAGAGCACCCAGGCCTGGTGGAGCACCAAGCCCCCCAGCACCACTGCCAAGACCAGGAGGGGCACCCATGCTTTGAGGGGGAGGGTAACCACCACCGGAAGCGCCATATCCACCGCCTGGATATCCTCCATAACCATAGTCTTGCTGGCCACCTGGAGGTGGTGGAGGAGCGTCCTGCTGTCGTTGCCAAGGTGCAGCTCCGCCAGGGGGACCGGGTGGGGGAGCGCCGTACCCGCCCTGTTGACCATAGCCACCGTAACCATCTCCACCGCGGCCGGCGCCACCAGCAGCCCATGGCGGCGCTGAACCTCCATCACGGCCTTGGAAATCGTCTGGTCGATCCCCTCCGCTACGCTGCCAGGGAGCAGCTGCACCGGTGGGTCCACGTTGCCAAGGCTTGAGATCTCGGTCACCTTCACCATAGCCGCCACCGTTTTCGTAACCGCCGGGTCCGGCTTCGATACGCTGAGGTGCTTCGCCGTTGGCAGCAGGTGCATTACCAGAAAGCTCTTGCATAAGTTGCTGTGAACGCAGTCAGAAAGTTTAGTTGAAGAGGTCCATCCAAAGGGCATACCTCGTATTCACGATCGACGTCGTCACCTCCACCAATGCGTCCAGCAGGTCGCGCACCTGGCATAGCTCCACCGGGAGCATCGTTGCGCCAGTTTGCTCCACGCTGTCTGTCCGGACAGTCTCTTGCCATATGCCCTGCATTTCCGCAAACTCGGCAAATGATGTTAGCGGTGAAGTTACGCTGCTCAGGGCAGTCGTATTTGCGGTGACCGATTTGACCACCTGTAGAGATGTGAGCAACGCCCTAGAAGGAACCCGAAAGGATAAGCAAATACTTACAGTTTTGGCATGCCTGGTTTTCGTCGTCGCGGAGTGTACCATTGAGAGCTGCAAGTTCGCGAAGCTGGTTGCGCTTAAGCTCATTCTGTCCTTCTGGGATAGAGGCAGCCTGGGGACCGAGGATGTTAGCCTTCATAGATCTAGATATGGAAGAATGACATCGAACTCACCGTCTCGATAACATTGTGGATCAACTTCTTGGCTTTGTTAACCTTCTCTTCGGTATCTGCCATGATCAAGCAATGCAAATCTTCTTCCTGGTTGCTCGTATGAGCTGCGTCAGATCGACCCTTTCCTTCTTTTACGGATCCTTTCCCACGGATGGCAATCTTTGCGAGTGACTCGGTCTCCATTTTCTTCAATGTATTGCCTCGAGGTCCGATGAGTAGTCCAACTTTAGTACAAAGGCGCAAGCTAAGTGTTAGTCTCTGTTGATCAATGGTCAAGCGATGTGTTTGTGCAGTATTAGGGTTAGTGAAGACTAATGCTGCATCCTCCGAGGGATGCCGCACGCATCACCAGAAGAAAAGAATATAGGAAAAGGTTAGGACTTAGAGGGTTAGTTATCATACTGAAGTTAATCTCTGGGTAATCATTGACCGGCACATAGACCTTCTCCTGTGTCTTAGTTGGGCGTCTATAATCAGACGGCGGATGATAATTGGGAATTATCTTCATAGCTTTTTCAATTTGCTTATGGCGTTCATCTTCAAGACGCTTGCGGTAGCGATATTCCCGGGTATTCACACGACGACCAAAATTGTCATACTGAGGTGGAGGAGATGGGGATCTTGGTAAGCAAAACGGTCAGTTTCGGTTGGCTTGGTGAGGAACCCGGATCAGCTTACCTGTCGCCATCTGCTGGCACAACGTCGTTGATTCTTAGCTTCTCACTAATTTCTTGAATACGTAAATGCAGAGTATAAGCTTCAAGTTGCTCATTTGTCATATTGGCCTTGATCATGGTGGGTAAGCCCATCAAGCCAGCGGCCTTGTTTTCCGCAGCATCTCCCCAGCGGTTCCTCTTCTTGCGTCTTCGTTCGCCACCGTCAACAGGCTCGGCTGTAGGGGGATGTCAGTGCGAGCTCCTCCTTCACAGTACTCATGCTGCCTACGTCTCTCTGGACTACGTCCTCGTTTGTAGCTCGCGTCCGCAAGCCCGGTTTCCGGCTGGGTAGGATTGTAGCCACCATCATCGGCTGGAGGCGGCGAGTCACTACCTCCAAACCTGCGACGAGATCCGAGAGGGATATTGTTCGAGCCAGTTATTCCTTGGTTGCGCCACGCCATGCTGTGCGTTAGTTAGGGTGGATCAGTTCCAAAAATATTCAAGGAGCTGATGGGAGAAGATGAAGAACGAAGAGTGGTCAGAGTTTGTATTCGTTACCTTAGGTAAGGTGCGCTAGTCGCCATTACATAAGCACGCTATTTCAACCTAGTGCTAATTCAACGACAACTGTTGATGACTGAATTCATCAATTCTCTATCGTTCTTAGTATTCTCGATATCGATAGGACTTCATTATTGGAAGCTACCTTGATGGTATCAACCTTCTTTTCATTTTCCTTGTTAGATATTGCTCGTGGCTATGAATAAGATCTCCTTACTAAGTTCGACATCACCGAGGGCATAACGCGATGTCCCACGCGTTCTGTTCGGAGCTTTCCCAATTCTTCAAGCTCTCCACGGAGGAGCAGTCCCGGCACATCAAAATGACCGAGGGAATAAGGATGACAGCGGAAGCTCGGGCTTGGTAGGTTCGTTTTCAGCAAGAGCGAAAGGAGCAGCGGGAGAAGCAGGATACATGGCGCCCAAAAGATTGGTGGGAGGAGCCGGGGAGAGGGGGGATCGGGAAAACTGAGGGGAAGGGGAGGGGAGGGGGAAGGGGAGGGGAAGGGAAAGGGAAAAGGGCAATGCGAGGAGCAGGTGGAGATGAGGGAAATCCTAGGAGGGGATGACGACGACGAAGATATGGAGGAGGATGAAGAGGACGGGGGCGTGTTACTCGATGAGGAGCCAGACTATATGGCCCCAGAGCCAAGAACACCACCCCAGTGTGATGATGACGGCTACTAATCATAAGGGGATAGAAGGGGGGAGCGTTAGTACAAATCTCACATCAAGGGTTCCAGGACCATGAAACTTCCACTAGAACGTGACAGCTGGAAACAGTACTCATTCCAGTTCAAGATGGCTGATTGGCCTGATCGGCCTTTGATGATGTTGCCTATTGTTTGGTTATTTCACGTGATCTTGTGACATCCCCTTAACTCTTGAAGCACACGGGTGAGTCGAGCATGAGTAAACAAAAACCGCTCCATACAGGAGGTGTGGCTACAGATTGACTGTCGGATCACTTGGCGTCCTTGATGGTTTTCCTTGCGAGCAATCACATGTCTCACTTCAAATTATCCAAGCCTACAATTATTGTTATCGATTTCTTGAAGGAGCTTATTCATATGTTTAGTTCCTACCTGCAAAGCATGTGCAATCGAAAGAGTTATAGGAACGAAGATATGGAATGACACAGTCTTAATCCAGATCGCGACTTTAGCATGTTAGTCGAGCTTACTGTAGAAATGTACAAACATACTACTAGGGATGAATATTGGCAACTTTTTTTGAAACAACCCCTTTTCTTACACGTACACCACCTCAAAGCGATCAGCAGAGTCTAGTTCGCAACTCAACTCAGAACTTCGCCAGCGGCATGTCTATCAGTGCATTCTTGTTAAAAGAACTTTACGTTTCGTTTCAATCTTTTGTTGTAGGTTGGGGAAAGAAGATGGGAGAAAGGGATAAGGGGAGCGATCATCCCTACCTCCAAAGCAGACGGCAGCATAACTAGGTGCAGCGTTATACGTGTAGTAACAGCAATGGTAAACGGGTGTAGATCGCGTTTCGTGAGATTGGGTTTCAACGAATTGGGCTTCAAGATTTCGGGTTTAAGCTTCTTTTTGTGCTTCAATCCTGAACGAAGATATATCTGAAATCTTTTGTGTTTGCACTCGTAGTGTCAGCTGGCTGATGTATACATAAGAAAAGAAAGGTCTGTTGAAATTGATAACCTTCATTTGATAGTCAAGGGTTGTGCATGTAGGAAAAGGGCGTGTATAGAGCGGGAGCCAATATGTCTACTCTGCAATTCCCGTCCTTGACAAATTTGAAACAGTTATTATAAGTATTTATCTTTTTTATTATAAGGTTCCTTCAAAACAACGCCAGAGCTCAACTCAAACGGCAGGAAGCTGATATTGACAGTACAATGCTATCTCTTTTGATGGGCTCGTCCTTGAGGAAACGAGAGGCTTCACACTAGCGACGCTCCTATCACCGCTGTGGCTAAAAATGAAAGGCTACCAACAGCTATAGTTTCCAACTCGTATGAATTCACAGTTAGCAGACAGAACTTATTCTACCAACACACTCGAACACACGAGTTGCCCTTTACCGCCAAGATGTTCCAACTGGGAAAGTATATGGGCGAGTATCTAAGATGAAGTGATTGCTATCCGGGCTTCGTCTGGCAAAGTCTTCGAGTGAAAATCCTAATAAGCAAGGTAGCAGTGATTGAATCACCGAGTTATCAATGAAAAATCGAGAGGGGGGAATTTTCCAAAAGGGGAAGATGGCAGTGCTTGATTTGTACATTAACTCGATGAGGACGTTTCCAAAGAGGAAACGTGTAAAAGCTATCACGAAATCGTGGGCGAAGAATCTTGCGGGATTTTTGGAACAGGTAAATGCGAGCGATTGAATAGCACAATTACTACAGGAATTTTCGATCGGGAGAAAGTCATAAGGAGAGGACAGAGAGTTTATGGTAGGATTTTCCTGATGAATTTTCCAAGCCGAAAAAGTGCAAAGAGAAAGGTACAAGTACCTAAACCGCAAAACTATCGGTCCCCTGATTGTATGCTTTAGGCGAACGATGGAAGGCTCATCTCCTTATCCATACGATACAATTCTTGAAAAAAGCTTTGAACCAATATTCATTATGGTCCACTGCTATCCCCGACACCGCTCCCAGTCGTGGCACCTAAACCATTTCTACCCCAAAACTCGCACTTTCCTCCGTCGTCTCCTCCACCCCATTTCTCCTAGCCTCTTCAAACGTGGCTAGCTTGAAATCGTACGGCAATTCGAAGTTAGCTTTGGAATCGCCCTTACACGGAAGAAAATTGACAACTAGGGAGAATTTAACGGCGAAGACGGCATCGTCATTGATATGTTTGTCGCAATAAGCTTCGGTGGCTGGGCCTCTGCTATTGCGGCTAACGTAGGTAATCGAAGACGTGTTTCGACCCCTCAATGTGAGATGTCCTGTGGCCATTGTAGCCATGTCGGTACATTAACGGTCAGGAGTGTTGTTGTCTTTCAGTTAGATTAAGGATACGTGGTTGGACTTGTGATATCATATCCAAGGCATGCCCGCGGATATTGCCGCCAAGCGCGAAGCGCGCATCTTCTTTCACCAACCTTTATGCTGCCATTACTGCTACTCGATACTAAGACGCCAATTTCGCAGATATGGCATCGGGTTATGGACTTGCAGGTGGTGAGTGCGCTTCTGGACACCTCTTCGTCCACTGTAAAGCTCTTGTTGCTGTTCAATGGCAGTGTGAGGTGTCAAAGCTGAGCAGCTCACAGGTCCATCACGCTGCTTTCCCTTCTGGCAAGAGCTGCTAGCCTGCTACGTCGTCAATACCAATACCGATGATATTTCTGGGGGTAAAAAATGCTTGCCGGTGTTGGAGGACTACTATGAATGCCTACACCATAAGAAAGAGGTACATTCGCATTACTGGAGGATCCCGAGACCCGTTCATGCTCGAACAAAGCTAACTCTATGTGTCACAAACAACACAGGCAGCTAGAACGAAAGCGCTACAGACCGCATATAGAAGGGCAGAGGCTGCGAATCCTAGGGATAGTGCGCCAAAGGCGGGGCAAATTAGGAATTTAGGATTGCTAGATGCGGATGACGATACTAAAGCAGTATTAGGTTCGAAATAGGAGACATAGTTTTCCTTTCTGATTGAATCATTCTCATATCGTAATTTGCCTACATAGGATCCCTCCAATCAAATCAGATGACCTCCAATAGGACTACTTCCAGATCCCGGTTTCCCACTTAGTCTTCCTCCATCTCATCCCCTCAGCTGCCAAATGGACTTCTTGGTTCGGGGGCAATCACCTCCCCCTCTGATTCAAGCATAACGCCCCCTTCCTCCTCGTCATCCTCCCCACTACCTTCAATCCGCTCTCCTTCGTCACCCTCGCCCTCTTCCTCCTCCGTCCCTTTCCACACCTCCATCTCGGCATCTCCATTATCTTCTCCCTCCTTTTCATCCTCAATCCCCTTCCCTTTCCCCTTTTTTTCATTTGGAATATGCTCTATTTCCCTATTCGACTTCTTCCCTTGGGCCCACCAATCCTCCGGTATGAGATAATGCTCTTTCGCTTGAGCCGCCTTTCGCTCCTCACTCAACCGATCCCAAACCCTCCTTGCCTCGCTCGACAACATCCACAGTTCTTCCCATTTTGCTTGGTCCGCCAAAGACAACTGGAAGAATTGCTTGAGCTCCTCTTGCGCAGAATGAGAGACTTGGCGATTTTGGCGTGTCAACTGCAGGAAGCGATAATTTTGTTTACGGAGGCGATTCTCCGTACTGGTCTTCTGGTGGGCAACATTTGCGGCTGTGCAGCGGTAAAAAGAGAACGTCAGTTTGGGCTTTGGGGTGTAATGGTGGATTAGGGACGAGATGGAAAGATAGATCTTACGGTTCAATAAATTAGGTCGACTTTGACGTCCGCCACGACGACCACGACGCCGAGCCACAGGACCACTGGAAGCCTGTAGCTTGTCATTATCCATGATAGCTTTACTAAAGGACTTGATATCTATGTGGATTAATGTTAAGAAGGAGTGATATGATGGTGTGATTTGAATTTGTGGTTGATGAGATGAAGAAAGAAGCAAAGTGTATGGGTGAAGTGTCGGGTTTGTTGAGTGGCTGTGTATTTAATTCACAGACTGAGAGTTGTGTAAGTGAATATACCCTGCCACCCGGCATAACATAGAAAAAATGTGTATATATTAGGAATAGGCATCTTTCTTAGTAACAGCAAGCGCGCAGGGCAGTTGTGTTATGTGCGCAATCGCATTTCCCAATCAACAGCTGAATTTGTTTTTTGAATTTTTGAAATTTTTCGCTATATGTCATGGGTTCGAGTCATAGTCTCGGCTTGTAACATTATCTTCCTTTGCTCCTTTTTTTGTTCCTTCTCAACAGTGACTCAGTGCCAGGCCTCATACATAGTAGGAACAATGCAACAGGGTAGAACATTGGTGGTAGAGAACTTTCGAATAATTATAATCTGCCCATGAATTTGAGGTATATATTGATAATAGAAACTTTGCTAGTATGGACAAGGTCGCAAGGCAGTTGTGTTATGTGCGCAATCGCATTTCCCAATCAATAGCTGACATTGTCTTTTTGAAATTTTGGAATATAGGGCCCGGAGTTCGAATCCGAGTGGTGTTGAATTTCCTTTTTACAAACTTGAAGCTTCCATATTGCTGGCGTAGGCTCCGCATCCTATATGCTTCATGCGATGTGTTACCCCTTAGATATTCGGTGTTGCAGCTCAAAGCCATGCCGTGAGTGCTTATCATTGCCGTTATCAAAGAGCGTTCAGTAGCACTCCTTTTTGTCTTTTATTTCTTGCATGCCAAATAGTCAACAGACATCTACTATATCAAATTTCTCGGTATTTCAGAAACGCCTACAAGCAGACAAGCCCAAAGTGGCAAACAGCATTGGCAACAGAAGAAGAAGCTCCACGTACGAGACAGTTCCACAACATTATGGGTTCAACGGCAAGTATCAAGAACGGGTCTATCAGGGCAATGACTCGGTACATCGAAGTAACCGAACAACAAGCTCATTCAAGGCAGGATAATGTTACGCCACGCACCTCTATTCTACCCATAACTTATGCACAGAAGCAGGCTCAATAGTCACCATTGGATCGTGGTCGATCGAAGGGCGTAGGCTGGAATGCGTATCGATGCAAGAGATAAAATTGGGGAAGACATCAAGACAGGACGTCGAAATTGGCCTCTAGAATAGAACTTAGTCATCAGCTACAGGGGTATATCAACGCTCTGTCTTTTTTGCTGATGTTCAGCAATTGTAATCAAGAATGACGTTCCCTCAAAGATAGTAGCTATTGCAGAATACGAAGGGTATTTGGCACAACTAAGGTACTACATACTGACTTCCCAGCGATCCTGCAAGAACCGATCGAGAGTGTAGGGAACACTGCATAAGACAGCCGAGACCTGCATAATTGGATGCATAAAGCAGGGGTATTAGGTTATCATCTACCAGCATCACCCTGGCTTCCCCGCGCTTGACTTGCTCTCGAAGTCCTGGCCCTCTCGATCCTTTTCAGGTTGAAGTATCGTCGTTACAATGCGTTTCCTCTTCACTGCTGCAGCCGCTGGCTCGGTGCTTCTCGGCCGTTCAGTAGAAGCCTCCAGGCTTACTCCTCCCGTTCTCCCTCTGATCGTCCGAAACCCATATCTGAGCGCATGGCTTGGAGATGTAAGAGAAAACCCGTGGAACAAGTGGCCCATGTTTTGGACGGGAGAAGAGGTATGTGCCGTTCCCTCATGGAGCTTGCGTGTTTCCAAACTGGACCATTCCAATTCCCACGGGCTGACACTCCTGGTTGCATAGATCGGTTTTGGGGTGCTAGCTTCTATCCCTGATTCTGGGACTGTCTATCCCCTCCTGGGCCGCCCCCACGATTCTCTTCTACCCGTTCGCGAAGATGATGCGTAGGTTGACTGTGGTCTGCGTCGAGAACCCAAGTTCTAACGCTAAGACAGCTACAATGTGTCGTTCCCTACTTTCGTCGGCGCCAAATACGATGCTTCTACAACCAACCTTACATACCTGATCCCGGGTCCCCCTTCTAAGAAGAAACCACAGCCCCTCGAAGTAGTCATCTCCTTCCTTTCGCCTATTACACCAACCTCCACCCTCCGCCAATCCATACCTGCTTCCTACATGACAGTGCATGTCAAGGGAGGCTTCAACATCGATATATATGTCGACGTAAATGGCCAATGGGCAAGCGGGGATAGAGGAAGTCAGATTATTTGGGAATTGGATCATCAAGAGCTCGGAGATACCCAGATGGGTCTAAAGACATGGAAAGTCAGAAGACGGACAGAAAAGCTATTGTCCGAAATCCGGGACCAGGCTGAGTGGGGAACGCTGCACTTTACTGCTCCATCGGTAAACATTAAATGGCTTGACTGATTGACCAAACACTAAATATGTCTAGGACGTTCGCCATGAATCTGGAACCTCGAGTTTACTTCGTCAACGATTTTCTCGGACGGGCACGTTGCAGAACGCAGTCGACGAAGACTACCGTGGCATCATGGACGAAGAGCCTGTCTTCGCTTTCGCAAAGTCTTTCAAGCTTAATTCTTCGTCATCTTCGACCTCATTAAGCAGCGACAGCGTTCTGTTCACCATTGCGCACATCCAAGATCCGGTAGTGCAATTTGCTGCAGCTCGAGGTCTAACGTACATGCGGCCATTGTGGGCTTCATGGTTTCCTTCAGCAGAGAAACTCTTAGCATTCCATTATATGGACTACGGGAACGCTGCCAAGCTTGCTGGCAACTATTCTGCGCAGCTCCATGGGGACGCCTACAAATCCGGGTCTGATGACTATGTCGACGTTGTTGCACTGACGGCTCGTCAGGTACTGGGCGCTACAAGCTTTGCTGGTACTCCAGACAATCCAATCCTCTTCTTAAAGGAGATATCGTCAAATGGGAATTTCCAGACTATTGACGTCATTTACCCAGCTTTCCCCTTCTTTCTCTACACAAATCCTCGCTGGCTAGCGTACCTCCTTGAACCAATACTCGAGCATACTTTAAGCGGGCAATACCCCAACAAATACGCTCCCCATGACCTTGGTGCTCACTTCCCAAATGCAACTGGGCATCCCGATGGGAATGATGAATACATGCCTGTCGAAGAATGTGGAAACATTCTAATAATGGGTCTGGCGCTTATTAACAGTCTTAAATACGATACAGAAGCCACTGCTGGATCTGCTTGGTCTAGTATGGGAAGCGGGGATTTCGATGAAAATCCAGAATCAAGTGCTTTCTCTTTAAACAACCTTGAGACACGAGATGATATCTTTGGACTTGACGATAGCTGGGGTGGGTCCGCCAAGGGAGTGAAACAGGCAAGGAAATGGGTCAATAGAACTTACCGGCTATGGAAGCAATGGACTGGGTACTTGGTTGAGTTCTCTCTCGAACCCTTTCACCAGCGTAGGGTACTCTTGCATCACCAACGTAGAAAAACACACTAACCTTCTCAGTCTCAACCGACGATTTTGCCGGCCCTCTAGAGCTTCAAACCAACCTAGCTCTCAAGGGCATTATCGGTATCAAAGCCATGAGCGAGATAGCCAAAGTTGTCGATAATCTCCAAGACACCGCCCACTACAAAGTAAACACCCTCTTCCCTACAGTCCACGGTCCACTAATCACTGCCACAGAATATATCCGAAACCTATATCTCCAAATGGGAAGACTTCGGCGTCTCCCGCGACGGCACCCACGCCAAACTCGCCTATCACTGGTACGGCTCCTGGACCACCCTCTACAACCTCTACGCCGACGCCCTCCTCTGCTTCCACCTCGACGGCACCCAATTCCCCCCTACCAGCTCCTCCCTCAACCTCGACTCCCCCAACAACGGCCAAAAACCCCTCCACCCCCACCCTCCCACCAGCAACACAACCGGGTTCGTCCCCCACCACATCTATGCCATCCAATCATCCTGGTACCACACCGTCCACCAACGCTACGGCCTCCCCCTCGACTCCCGCCACCTCTACACCAAATCCGACTGGGAATTCTTCGCCGCCGCCGTCGCCTCCCGCGCTACCCGCACCGAGATTCTGCAGGCGACCGCGCGCTGGGTCAATGAGACGAGCACCGATCGCCCGATGACGGATCTCCATGATACGGAGGGGGATGGCGGGTTTTTGGGCGCGTATTTTATGGCGAGGCCGGTTGTGGGGGGGCATTTTGCATTTTTGACGTTGGGGAGGGCGTGTGGCGGGGAGGCGGTTGGGGGTTTGGGGTTTTTGGAAGATGAAGTAATTGATGAAATGGAGTTAGGGGAGGCGGTGGAGAGGATGAGGGCGGAGCGGGAGGATGGGAGGGTGTGGGAGGGTGGGGAGTTGTGAGTGAGAATGGGGAAGGTGGGTTGGAGGTGTGAGACGGGGAGAAGGGGGAGGGGTGTATGATGGCCTGGAAATGGACTGTGTGAGGAGTATATGATTGCCGTGATTTACTTGTACTTACAAGAGCATTTTTCGTATCTAGTCTATTGTACTACAGTACACCTATTTTATCATACTATACATACAAGATCTATCCACCCATCATCAAAATCACCAATCCCAGAACCATCAAATCCCGTCCCACTACCCAGTATAGCGATTCGCTAATCCACCGGATGCATGTGTATCTCAAGTCATTGAATTCGCTGTGTCGACCGAGTATTCTTCACGGACTTGAGGATGAAATTCCGCCCTAGCTACCGTAGCATTTCCTAGCCAGTGAGCTATGTAGCTACATTGTATCCATCTCCCGATGCTGCGAAGGCGAATGTAAGGAAAGACAGGAGAATCTCTAGGCGTCGTCGCGTCTCCATGCGATGAACGCTGTTTCCTGCAAAAGAGCATTGGATGGCAGGCAGGATTGAGAGATGTTTTCTAGCTTAGGCGTGGTTGCGTGGGTTGGTACATCTAAGGTAGGGGGGGTGGAAGTGAGTGAGTGAGCGAACGGATGGATGAATGGTGGTATTTGAGGATGGGATTGGGGGGGGGGGGGGGGTAAAAGTATGTATGTACAGTAGGATGCAGGTGGACAGATAAGTAATAAATTCGAATTCACAGAGAACATAGCAAGACGGCAAAACAGACATCCCCAGTTCCAGCTCCAGCTACAAACTCAAGACCCAAACCACTCCACGTTGAAAGAACAAAAACTCACAATTTCTCCCACAGGCTCATATTACTCTCCGGTTTCTTTCTCGTGCGGCCTCTACGCTCGCGGGAAACGTCACTCCCGCTGTCAGTGCTCGTTTTGGACGCCTTTTCACTATCATCGCTTTTTCTCACTGTAGAGTTCTCGCCGTCACCGCTTTCTCCCTCGCTCGCGCGTCTCTTGCCCATTTTGATCTCGCTCTCTCCGCTCTTCTGTACCTCCCCGTTGTTCGTACCATCTTCGCCCTTGCTCGACGGTCTTTCGGGTTCGGTTGATAACGAGCACATATGTTCCCGTGGTTCTTCGCTCCTTCCCCGGCGCCTGACGGCATTGTTAACCACATCCAGCAACACTCCTATACTCATCGACCTGTGTACACGCGTAGGGCTAGGTGAAAGCGGCCTATGCCCCTTTGAGGGGCTCATCGCGCGCAGAAAGTTGGTGAAATGGGTTTTTGTAGTGATAGATTTTGGTCTTGGTGTGGCGGACCCCGGGACCTCGGTGGGTCTGTTCTCGGAAGACTGTACAGGGGAAGTCGCCGGGGCTGGACACGCGGGAAGGAGGGCGTGCGCTGCTTTTGCGATGGATGTGAGGTCGATGGCTGGGTGGGAATCACCAAAAGACTCTGCGTTTTCGCTATCGGTGATAACGGAAAAGCCTGTCGAGGTTGAGGAAGTGGTATTAATGCTGTTTTGAACTGGAGAGGCCGGGCGCTCTGGTGGTGAATCCGTGTGGCTGGATGGGGAGGTGCTGGGGGAGTGTGAGCCTGGAATGATACCTAGGTATTCAAGCTGGTCTATGTGTGGACCAAGTGTGAGTTGATGAGCAGGTAGTAGTTGGGGAGGGGGGGAAACCTACCCCAGGTCCGGTAGAAGTAACGGAATGTTGCAAAGGGCTGGTCGAGAGGGTCTAGAAGAGCATATTTGTAGTAGCGTTGGGGATGTTTTATTGGAACCAACCCTGCGTTGACCAGACTGTAGCAGAGTAAGTAGTTTACTGCTTGTGCGATACCAGCAGAAGTTGCTTGCCTGATGCCACCTCCCCCAAGCTGGTGAGGGCTCTTCATAGTAGAATTCTTCGCAGCAACAATATTGTGGAAGTCTTCAACGGCAGGCTTTATCCTCTTTCTTCCCTTTGCTCGAAAGACCTTCACTTCCATAACATCTTTGGGGTCGTCAACGGTATGGTCTGGCACGAAGCCATTCTCATTCGAAAAGGACAAGGTCCTCTTCTCAATCACTCGCTGCCCAAAGAACACCGCGCCAGAGTCGTACAGTCCAAACATCGTCTTACCCTTGTACCCATCTTCCTCACCACAGCCCCAGCTCATAACACAAGCGCCATTGAGGTAGAGCTTGAAGTAGTAGAGTGCCTTGGGCGGGTGAGGCGCAGAAATGCTGTAGTTGAGCCAGAATTGAGACGAAGAGTATATAGGAATGTAGACAGATACGAGAGCTTGGTCTGAGCTTATGAGAGTAGGAGAGGCGACAAAGGGATCGTTGGCTACCGCAGGCGGAGAAAATTCTGGTATAGTCAATACGTCAAACTGCGACAGCAAGGAAATGGTTATGCTTCGGTAGTTTGGCATGATTGCCACGTTCGATGGGAATGGTGTTGTGCAGTGTGGTGTGTAGGTAGTGAAGTCAATACATTTATCGGCCGTGAATCTTTGTTGTTGATTGTATGAGCTTGAGAAAACATAAGCTAGTGCTAATTGAGCCCTAATACACGATGGTTCATATGTGGACGCGAAAAATGATGAGGGTGAATTAGGAGATATGACTGCGAGAAGCCACCATGTTATCAACATAAGCGAGTACTAAGCGAGCCCTAACACACGTTATCTATGTGTGAACGAAAAGTAATGAGGGTTGAATCATAACGATGTAATAGCGAAGATTCATCACGCTAGGATTCATCGCGAGGCATTTATATCTCTCTGATTGCACCGTACTCTCTTCCTCCTTCAACTCACAGAGTACAGACACCTCTTGATCGCTTCAGCACAGCACGCTTCTGCTCTTACCAACAGCAAACTGCTATCAGCTTCAGCCCTCAACCTGCTTAACGATTACCTTCACATCAACCTCAAGTACTCAGCGCCTGTTACTGTTAGCCAGGGTGCCTCATTACCTGCGGAAGTTGACTCACTAATACTTATTCCCACTATCGTTCCCACTTCTCCTATTTTCACACGTCCACACTTCCTCCTCCATTACTCCTCACACCGGATACCAAGGTCTGCTCTGAACGTAGCACATCCTCAATCAAGTATTACTCTCCGCAACCTATCGACAGAAAATGTCAAACATGCTATTCAACATTCCCAACTTCACAATGCAAGTCGCCCCCACTACTCCAAGCTTGAGCAAGCGAGGAAATGCAGCGTGAGTACCAAAATATTCCTCAAGAAGATAGTCACTGACATTATAGCAAAGGCTCATGACTGGCCAAAAGGTCAACCTTTTTGTGAAGAAGGAATTGGTCTTCCAGCTCCCACGGAAGTTGCTCGAACACTGGTCTCCCACATGGAAGTACCAGTTGGTACAGCAGCAACTGCCTGTGCTCTACATGACTGGTTACCACAAGGACGCCATCAAGTACGTCACTCAGTGGATGGTCGCTGGTGGCATGGACAGCACCGTGAAATGCGCCATCCCGTATCCCAAGGATGATTTCGCGGACCTAGTATGTCTCAATAGGTTGGCTGCGGATTTGGGAATCCGTCCATTGAGAGAGCGAACCTTGCAATCCATAGACACCTATACGCGTCATCATCCAATGCCGCTGATGGTGATGCAGCAGGTGGTCTCAATGGCTGGGATCCCCATTGAGACACGAGCCATGATCATTGGTAATCTCAAGAAATGGATTGGCTCTCGAGCTGATGGGGAGTGGGTCAAACAAGGAGAACAGCATCCTCAGGCTTTTGAGGGAGCTATGTCTCTTCTTGCAGTCGTAAGAAAAGAGGTGGCACAGGCTGAGGAAGCTCGCCGTAAGGCAAGATTGTCCCGCGAGCAACGCCAGTCCACCAAGGCGAAATCCACGGATACTGTAGCGCCCACTGGAGGAAAGACTTCTGCTAAAGCTCCCGTTGCCAAGGGCAAAGGTCCACGAAAGGAAGGACCAAGTCCATCAAATAAGCCAAACAAGTTGGCGTACGCTGGAAAGAACAATATGGGAGCTAAACCAGCTTCTAAGCCTTTCGATTCGGCGGACGCAACCAACGGAATCCCCGCGCAGGATGCAAAGGCTGCCAAAGCGAGCGTTGCCTGCTTCAATTGCGGACAGGCTGAGTGAGTACCTTCGTTGCCTTTTGTTGATCACTGCTAACAAATACTTAGCCATACTAGGCCATACTGCTCAAACCCTCGTGTTTTCATTGGGAAATGCTATACCTGCGATCAGCAGGGTCACCGCGCAGCTGACTGCCCCTCAAAGGCGGAGGTGAAGCCCGAGGTAAAGACAAAGGTGAAGTTTGAGGCGAAGGCGGGCCTGAATAAGAAGGGTATTAACAAGGCTGTACCAGCACAGGCGAAGAGCATGGTCGGCCAGAAGTCCCACTACAGCAAGGGTGCGAAGACCAACGGAAAGGAAGCTCAAGCTTCATTCCCACCAATGGTCGCGAGAATTGTTTGTGTCAAAGACGTCGGTCGCGCTTCTATCATCGACAATTCTACCAAGGGTACTCCGCATAGGAGCACCTCAGCTCAGAGTAGCTCAGCGACGGATGGATCATCCGGAAGCCAACCGTCCGCGAACTCACCACCTACTTCGCCTGAGACTGAAGCTCCACCCAACAAGCTGGCGGAGCAGGAGCATCAGCCTAAGGTCCATCGCTTCGTTACGAAGAAAGTACGCGCCCTGAATATCACGGCCGACGGAAGCGTCCAGCGTGAGATGGTTCCTGGCTTTCAAAAGAAGAAGCGTTCCACCTAAAGGCAGTCCCAGTGCGAAGGCAGGTGGCGGAGTTGGCCATCGGATTCGGTGTCTGTTTTTCCAGCAAGTTTTCCCTTATTGTAATTCCTGCGATGCTTCATATAGACCGGTTTGCAAATGATTTAGACGTTGGGCCATCAAGCCTACTTGTTTCTAGCCGTACTTTTAGATTTTAGAGGGGGACAAATGCAACAGTACCAAATCCATGACCCCAGTGCAACACAGACTGTGACAGATGATATCTGAGAATATCTTATACCCGCCATCTCTGCCTGTGCCGCGACTGACAGCAGTTTTCCTTTTTTCGAAACTTTACGCTGTTCATGCCTACCACTATACAGCACCACAATGTTCTTAGAGAATCTTTCGTGGTAACCTATCCTGACGTCGAAATGTCGCCCCAGAATCAACCGAACACGACTGCAGTACCACCTTATTTATCGGGGTTTCGTCCATCGGCCTTGATCTCAATAGGAAACGGAATATTCAGCCACCAGTCGAACATTTTCAAATCCCATTCTCTTGCATGTTCTCTCTCTCTTCCCTCCCTTCAAGCACCTTCGTGATATCGTCCTTCATCTCCGGCATGCTCTTCATCATCTCTTCCGCGAGAACATCTCTAAATCCTGCGAAAGCTTCACTTTTTCCCTTCAGAAACTGGTTTAATTTCTGTACCAGCTCCACAAATTCTCTGGTGTAAATGTCTGGATTTCGACCCTCGTCCACATAGTCGATGATGTCCGGAGGGATGTGCAAGGGAATCGTGGAGGCTGTAGTTGAGAGTGACGAGAGTGAGCTGCTGAGCTGGGTTCTGAATATTGCACACAGAGAAAGATTAGCACTCGAAGCAGCATTTCTGGAGCTGCGATCAGCCTTTGGGAATGTGTACATTTTACGGACAAGCTCCTGTTGTGTCTCAGAGCCCAGGTACCCGTGGACGGCGGATTGGATCTCGAAGAGGTTTTGGATTACATCTTTGAGTCGATCTGGGAAGGTTTCAGCAGGCTCACACTCGATATCCTCAAAAATAAACATACCATCGACATCGTCGAGTGGGATCGGTGCCATGCTAATTCTACTTTCTGCCAAGGGGCAGAGTGCAGATTCAATTCAACGTGATAAGCTGCCACGTCCTAAGCTACCTTCGAAATGAGTGGAGATCTGCCAGGTCTGTCAAGATATTGTGGTTTGTGAGTTGTATTTCAGAGGTGCAACAAGCAACTTTAACAGCTTCCTAAGTGTGTTCATCACCTTCATCACAGCGCTCGGACCATGTCGACGGAATCGATTCCGCCCACTGCTCCAACACGGTCCCTGACGTGGGAAGCACTGTCTTTCCTGTTCATCGTCTCTTCCTCACCTCATCGTTCTCGTATTCAAGCCATTACTATATACTATATATATTGTTTATTAGGAATTATGACTCAAAGTACAACGCTATCCTGCCTCAAGAAGTCCTGTCCGATGATAACCTAGCATGCAATTTTGTTTGATACTGTGATTGATACTTGTAATATTACGCTGCAAGCTTCCACTGCATCGAAGCGCTTCCATTCATGTTGTATCTAGTTCAATCGATCATGTCTATAAGTCTCGTTAGCCACTGTTCTCTTTCATTCGTACCAACTTTCTCCTGACTGTCCAGGTGGACACTGTCTACCTATCAAGCTCCCAAGTAGAAAATGCAATTTTCCCTTATGCAAATAGTCTATCAAGCAAAAGGAATTCCACACCCAATGGATCTCTCTGTTGTGGCTGGCCTTCGTGCCTGTGATCTACTAAATATCCTAAGATAGTCTCGGATAATGTCGACAATCCATAAGTACAAGGACCTATCGTATGGTTCTATCCGTTCAATCTTCACTCATGCGCTCAATACTCCTTTTATATCATCTACACAATGCCCAAGACGTTTTCATCTCAATACATATGGGGGTAGTAAATAGATAGGCAGTCACAGTCAAGTCTCACTTCGTGCTGTTAAGCCATCATGCCCTACAGTATACAGAATGTACATTCTCACTCTCTTTACACATCTCTCGCCCTCCCATCAATCTCCGTCTCCACCATCTCCAACCCTGCCAAACTCGGATACTTTTTACTGAACTGCAATTCCCAGTTATGGTCACCCAGCGTGGGCTCATCTGCGGACCCATCAAACGGCCGCTGCGGCAGAGGCCTACTGGTTGCACTGGCGGCAAGGGATGCTGGTTTTGCAGGGGAAGGTGGAGGCCGCTCACCCGTGCGGAGGGCTTGAGGTTTCGATGGAGGAAGAGGCCGGTTTGTGGGTGCCGCGGAGGTTTGAGGGCTATTAGGAGTGATGACTGGTTGCTGTTGCCTTGAGGTGAGAAGAGGGCTTCCCGAGAGTGGTAGTGGTTTTGATGATGGAATACCGTCTGATGGAGGTCTTCTTGATACTGGTTGCGAGCTTGTTCTGGTAGGATTGCCGTCCTGTCTCTGCGATGTTCGTTGGCTTGAGAACTCTGGATGTTGCCTGTGCTGGTCTGGTTTTATAGGGGATGGAGATGCTCTGCTTGTCTCATCGAGCAGTGTTTTGACCTTGCTCTGAATGGACGCAGCTCGGTTTGTTGCACTGGTTGAAGCCGGCGTATTGAGGCTCTTGTCGTTAAATTTCTCTCGATACGCGGCAGCTGCTCCGGCCACTTGCTTTTCCACTTGGTCGAGTTTACGCCGTTCAAGTTCTCGACGCATCTCAGGTGGTACCTCTTCGCTTTCGTCCATTGCATGGCCGTCATCGCTTCTACCGTCGGTGGCCTCGGACCCGGCTATTGGAGTAAGGTCTCTACCACCGCGTTCGGGGGATGGGCTTGAGGGGCGCTGGTTTGAATTGCTCGTGTTCGTTTCAAACCGTCGGAAGGCGTCCCCAAATCGGCCTGCAAGCAGTGACTTAGTGCCCGATAAGGAGATTGACGGCATACTCGCTCGCTTGGTGTGCCTTGAACCACCACTTAAGCGTTTATCTCTTTTCTTTGAAGGTTCTTCTTCTTCCATCGCTCTTAGGAAATCGACGTTGGAGCTGATCTTAGTGGCCTCCGTACCGAACCCGGAGTCCTCCACGAAAGCCGATGGTAACTGCCCGGGATCATAGGATCTTCGAGGTTCATCCTCTTGCGAGGAATCCCCTCGAGATTGGTCTCTGCTCCGGAAGAAGCTTCTCTTGGGCTCCAAATGAACGCTTGTTGGTCGCACTTTCGAATTCGTCGACCTTGACCTAGTTATGGTATTGTCCAGTTCCAGTTTGGAAGGCCTATTTCCCTCGAGCGAAGGTCGAGATGACACCGGCGATCTAGGGACAGTGAGCGTACTGACCTGGGACTTGGACCGGTGGTCAAGAAGCCCAGGTCTCGTTCTACCGAGGGAATCAGCCCTTAGTGAAGCGGCTGCTACAATTGACGCATCAGATGCTATTGGCAAGCTAGAAGACCTTAATTCAGGGGAAGGAGGAAAGTGGAAGATGGGTCGAGATGAAATTGATTTCTTCAATGTGGAAGGTGGGGGCGATGGGGAAGTCATCGTGCCGGTAGAGACCATGGCTGGTCGTTCAGAAGCTTCTTGTGAGGGTTTTGGCTTGTGTGTATCGCCGAACTTATGCAGTGGCTTCACACCAATATTAGTGACTTGAGGAACAGGCTTGGAATGAAGCGTGGAAATCCTATTGGATGCTGTAGACTGAGCGAAAACGTCGTCAGCAAGTGCCTCTGTCACCCGCTGGTTGATGTCTTTTGTCGGAGGTTTCGATACTGATTCATTTTTTTGACCTAATGCGAATTTGGTTCCGGAATCATGGAGAAGCGAGAACTCATCTAAAGGAGGAAAGCGAGAAGAGACTTCATCCACAAGAGCGCTACCAGGCACACCAGCATCTAATGCTGCAAAAGGATCACCAGCACCTCGCATAGGAGACGGACTGGGCTTGAGTGTTTTGTGGTCAGCATCGGTCTTGACGGGTCTGCCACGTCTCATAGGAACAATGTCAGGAATGATCTGTTTCTCTTCAACCACAGGCACACTGTATGCACCGACAATGGCGGGAGACTTTATCTGTGCTTCGGGTGAGGGCAATTGCTGATTACGCCGAGATTCTGATGCCGTTCGCCCAGCATATATCTAGAGGACTTAGTAGTGCTTGGGTTTTGCGGTTGGATACTTACATCCTTGATTGGAACATCAGTGCCACGCATGAGACATACTTCTCGCACGACTTGGTAGATGTTAGGCCGGACCTGGGGATTCTCTCGTAGCATGGATGCTGCGAGGAAGTAAGCACATATATATAATCATCGACAGTTAACAAGTACCTATCAACTTCTTCAATTTATCCGAGAACGGAGGGTAATTGGGGAATTTGAAGCTTGCGTTCAGAATAGCCATCTGCCCTTGATCTTCGAACGGTGTGGTATAATAGCATAATTTGTACAATAGCACTCCAAGCGCCCAGATATCACTCTTCTCATCTATGGGCTGCTTTCGATAAACATCTATCATTTCGGGGCTACGGTACTGTAACGTAGTATGCTTTTGCACATCATCCTCAATGAGCCTGCCTTCTACGGCACTGGTAGCAGCAGGCCTAGGAGGTGCTGTTGAGCCAAAGTCACACAGTTTGTACCGACGTGATGAGCCAGAAGATGTTATGAGAACATTCTCAACTTTGAGATCCCTATGGAGCAAGGGCGGTTTGAGGTAGTGCATACATGCGACGCCCAGTGCGACATCGGAGAATATCTTCAAGATTTCGGGCTCAGTGAGGCGATCCTTGAGACGCGTGTTCATGAAGTCGATCAATCCTCCCCCATTGCAGTATTCCATGAGCAGAAAGACCTCATAACCTCCTCCTTTCAACTGTGAAGCATGCGAATCGATGTATGTGACGATGGGATGGCGGCCTTTCAATTTCTTCATTGTTTCTACCTCTGTCCTCATACTGGCCAACGACTCTTTATCCGGTACCGCGACTCGCTTCAAGACCGCTGCATCATTTCCATCGACAGCCTTTGGCAACCGCACGAGGTAGACATGGGCAAAGCCTCCTTCTGACAGGTATTTTTCTATTATCACCCTATGACCACCGACCTGCACCTTGGTACCTGGGGCAAATGTCCCGGCAGGTACGATGGGAGCTGCAATGACAGGTGGTGCGGTGAAAGCTGGCTGGCGATGGGGCATGTTGAGGCTGGCATTGAAGGAGGAAGCCATGACAAGGAAGGGCGTTAGGTAGGCGTGCGCCAGGACCAGCACTGGAGTTTGACAACTATCGATGCGTCATCGGAAGTATAGAGAGCTCTGCCTTTATCTGTAGAACAATTGAGTCAGAAGGCCAGATGTCGCGCATGCAGCTTGCGCTCCAGGCAGCTTAGCTCTAAGACCCAAGATGGCCAGTGTCTAGGCCTCGGTCGTTCCAAACCACCAGGCCGACAATTCGTGAACTTGGAAGCACACAGATATGAAATGATTAGCGGTCCATGTACCGGTATCAATTTTCGAATTAACAAAGCTTCCAAACCGCTGATGTCGTAAATCGTATTCACCCTACGATGCGTCAGCCTTAGCAGGGCACCACGCTAGCCTTACAAGGTATGGTCAGGGCCTAATGGGTGCTAATGCTTGGATAGCGAGCCTAGCGTCTAGTATTATAACTACCTTAGAGTGGCATAGTGGGATGAATACCAGGAGCCCGTGATAGTCTCCATGACTTCTTCTTTCACATTAATTAACAAATCAACAGAGCCTTCCAACACGCTACGCAAGCACGTATAAACGTTTTATGACGCTTCAGGTTCAATTTAAACATGATTGTGAAGGAAGAAGGTCTGGTAGAAAGTAACGAGCTTGTACTTTCTTACGAATACATCCAGACCGACTTTGTTCTGCTGGGCTTCGCAGTCTTCATACTTTCAAGGTAGCAAGTTGATGACTTCGAGTCACATACAATCAAAAGTCAAGAACGGGATCGGTCAGCGTCAAATTCGTCCCCAACTTGAACATGATATTGGCAAGACCGCACCCGTCCTTGCAGTATTCCGAGACTGTGGGAAGACCGCTTTCTGAAACAAGCATCATGGTCTCTATGTCTGGTTTCTTGGGCACTGTGGTTGGTTGAGTGGCGCTTTGAGCGTTGAGTATTACTCAAAAGCGCGTACAGAATGACCCCAGTGGTGCTGTAGATGTTATTGATCAATGACCGTAACAAAGTTGCGCTGCCATTCCCCCCCATCGTGTGATTTCATCAACCGGAGTAAGGTACGACTGATACTTTTTGTGCTGAATCTCGTCTTGTATTTTTCGAGAAGGTACGGGCAGGCCTTCACTTCGGTTGCAGTCACAGAGCACCCCACAGAGCACCCCGAGTCATGATTCCAGCTTGATCATTAAGTTTACGTGGATTTAGGAGACGCCTGCCTGCAAGGCTTCCTCGTTACTTCAAGATCGAGTAAGGCTGGACCTTCTTGTGTCTGCCAAGACATGGGGTACTTTAGTCGTAATGGTTCCCCACCTGGCATTCGGGGGGGTCGCACATACATTTCTCATATCTCATAACACGGGGTGTGCGATGTTGGTTGCGCAGGTGTTGTGGAAGCATGAACTGAGAGAAAAGTTTTCTCAAGTGAGGTGAGTGTTAGGTGGTTGGTGGGTTGTTGCCCCTGGTTAGGCTCTCACTCGAAATAAGCGAACGAATGACAGGAGCAGGCGGCCAAGAGGCAGCGTAGATAAATAACTTAAACACTCCCGACCCCCCTCGCACGTCCACAGGGTGCTAAAGACGCACGACAGCCCACTGTTCAACCAAAGACCCACGGCAAGGCCCAGAACACGACCCTCTCTCTCTCTCTACCACTATGTCGTTTCAGCGCCTTCTTTTCACGATTAATGAATGACCTTTTATGGTAATGATAATTAATACTAATCACGGCGTCGGGTGTTGAACGAGCCTGTCACAACAGAACCTTCACCAGACCTGGGGGATTTACGACAAGTAATAAATAATAACAACAAGAACGACAAAAACAACAGCCTCGTAGAAAAGCATTTCTTGGGTCAGGGAAGGCTGGTGAAGCTATGACCTCGAGGTAAGCGGCTAAATCTACAGTACCGTGCATACCGCGCATGCTAACAGATCACGTGTCAGGCTTGATCGCTTAGTCACGTATGTGGAACCCTAACAGTAGTCCCCATCCAATAACGAACAATGAACCAACCACCGTGATAACTAATTCAACGTGGAAACAGGTTACTTGAGACGGGGAGTACTCAGCTAATACGGAACACTGCTGCACAGCAACTCGCTGACGTTCAGAAACAACATCCTGATGAACTCTTCAATCTCTTGACCCGAGTTCTTCCCTTTCTGAGATCTAAAAACTGGGATACACGAACAGCTGCCGCCAGAGCTATCGGAGGCATCGTCGAGAATGCAAGCACCTTTGACCCCAATACTACTAGTAGTGCCGACGATTCGAGCGAAGCGACGCTTGAAAATCATGATGCCGGACATGGCAGTCCTAATTTGACCAATGTTCCTGCGGCCGAGGATCAGCTACAGCTAGATACTCTAGACATATCAGCCGTTCTTACCTACGGCAAGAAGCTGCTTGGCAGCGCTGGCAAAGAACATGATTACGCTCTCGCGTCGCTGGACCCTGTCGAAAAGCTTGCGATTCAGAAAAGGAGCCTGAATGCAAGATTAGGTCTTCGTGGTGAACAGATCGAAGAAGAGGCCCTCGATGAAGAGGTTGCAGGCACTAACTCGCACAATAACACGCGTTCGAAGCCTGGATTACCGAGAGTCGACACATCAAATCATATGTTATTCGGCCATCAGAACGTGCAGTCTCCTTCGCCATTCACTGGCGCCTCACCAAGGGAATCGTTCTCCTCCACACCTACAGATGAATCAGGGCTAAGTAAACGCCAGCTTAATCAGCTCAAGCGGAAGAATAAGCTGAATGCCAGAAGCCAGTCAAGCAAAGTCCGTGTAGTTGATTTGTCGATTCGCAAATCAAGCAATGTGACACCCATGGTACCTTTCGCACCTGAGCCGCACGCGATCAAGACAGAGATCAAGAGTGAACTCGACAACGATAGTAGCTCAGATGTTTTTTCTCTTGATCGGACCAACGTCGATGAGGATGCTAAGATTGTTTCGGATTTCAAAGGATCGATATTGCCAGACAAATCAGTTATCCAGGCCGAGGCTGAGGAAGAAGGGCTGGAGTGGCCCTTTGAGCGCTTATGCGAGGTACTGTTGGTTGACATGTTTGACCACAACTGGGAAATTCGGCACGGTGCGGCCATGGGCTTGCGCGAAGTCATTCGAGTTCATGGCGCCGGTGCGGGCCGTGTACGGGGCAAACCTAGATCTGTCAACGATGCCCTCAATACCCGTTGGTTGGACAACTTGGCTTGTCGGCTTTGCTGCGTTTTCATGCTCGATCGCTTTGGTGATTACATATCTGACAATGTCGTGGCACCAATTCGAGAAACCGTTGGACAAACACTTGGTGCTCTTATGGTTCATCTAGTACCTACATTGGTGACTTCAGTCTATCGGGTGCTCTATCGTATGGTTATGCAAAACGACCTGCATCTCGTCAATCGCATTTGGGAGGTTTGCCATGGAGGAATGATTGGTTTGCGGTACCTAGTTGCGGTACGAAACGACCTTCTTGTGAAAGACAATGGTCTCATGGATGGAGTGGTCGAGGCAGTGATGAAGGGGCTCGCAGATTATGACGACGATGTTCGTGCCGTCAGCGCAGCTACACTGACACCCATTGCCAAGGAGTTTGTGGTCCTTCGTCCGGCAGCGCTTGACGATTTAATGAACATCGTATGGGACTGTCTATCGGATCTTCGAGACGATTTGAGTGCTAGTACTGGATCCGTCATGGATCTTCTTGCTAAGCTCTGCAGTTTTCCAGAAGTACTTGGTGCAATGAAACAAAATGCAGCGAAAGATCCCGAGCATTCCTTTACCCATCTCGTTCCTAGGCTTTACCCCTTCCTAAGACATACAATTACCAGCGTTCGGTTAGCGGTTCTTCGTGCATTACAGACTTTTCTTCACATTGGAGGTGAAGGGACGAAAGGCTGGGTCAACGGCAAAATTCTGCGGCTAGTCTTTCAAAATTTTCTTGTGGAACGCAACGAATCTGTACTTAATTTGAGTCTTGAGGTTTGGTATGCTCTCGCAAGTGCTCTTGTTGATCAAGGCCCCGAGCGTTTTGCCTCTGAATTTCTGCCACACGCTCCCGATTTATTCGATTTGACGACGCATCCTATTGGAACATCGCGATACTCGATTCCTCTGGAACTGTCTCTTTTAATGAGGCCTTCGGGGCAGATGTATGCTTTACCAAACCCTTCAACAAGCAGACTACCCTCGCATCAAACCAGTGAGCCGGCAACAAAACGACGGAGGCGTTCTGACAAGAAGGAAGACCCACCGTCTTCGTCTCACAATGTTGATGGACACATGATTCAAGGCGATGTCGATCTTGTAGGTGCTGACACGCTAATACGATCTAGAACCTTTGCGGCCAAAGCATTTGGTCGAGCCTTGGCCCTTTGGCTACCGAGCCCAGCCTTGGATTCATTCTTCGATGATCTCGTCTCCCGTCTGAAAGCTCCTTTTTCAACGACACAGACGACGGCCGCCATGATCATAGAAGAATACGCTCGTTCTTCATCGCACATCTCTGAGACGGTTGGCCGGTTCAGTGGGCCTCTCCGGGCTATGCTCGAGGAAGACCGACCTGAGAGTTATGACGATCTTTTGCCATATCTACGGATTGTGAGAGCGCAATGCCACTCACTGTTGAATGCTTTCCGAGATCAAGGTCATATTCCACCATCTAAGATACCAGTCCTCGCTATCGTGGTTCAGGGCGAGATGGGAGCGGGCCCTACCGCTTTCTCTATCGCTAACGCTGATACTGTCGTCGGCCAAGATTTTGAGCGCTTGAAGAAATCTCTAACGCCTGCTCAACGAATTACGTCATTGCAGCTACTTAATGATGCTCGGACATGTGCCGTCATGGCTATCGAAGATGCCAAGCGAGCCAAAGGTGAAAAAGACATTCGTATCAGGGCAGCCGCATCTGGTGCTGTCGTGGCTCTCAACGACATACCAAAGAAGCCGAGTTTGTTGATCAAAGGGATCATGGATAGTATCAAGACCGAAGAGAATGTTGAATTACAAAAGCGGTCTGCTGCTTCGATAGCTTCCTTGATGGGTTATTATGCCAAATCGGACCGTCGCGGACCTGCCGATAAGGTCATCGCCAATCTAATGAAGTTTTACTGCGTCGATACTTCTGAAACGCCTGAATTCGGACCCAATGCCTCTTTGCATGATTCTGTACTTTCACTTCGGAAAGAAGAGGACCGGAGAGATCATCCTGATGCGCTCAAGTACGAAATGGAAGCGAAAGCGGCACGAATCACACGACGAGGTGCGAAAGAGGCATTCGACCAGCTCACTCATAGTTTTGGCAAGGATTTACTTACAAAACTACCGGTGCTCAAAACCAAGATCGAGTCACCTCTCCGTCAAGTGTTTGACAATGATTTATCGGTTGAAGTCAATGACAATATGGAGCTTGGCCAAGAGGTTGTTGACGGTCTCTCCATATTACGAGCCTTGTTACCTGGCATGCATCCAGATCTTCATTATTTCGCTATTGAACTGATGCCACTAATATCAAAAGCTTTGCGCAATAAACTATCAGTCTTTCGCTATGCCGCAGCAAAGTGCTTCGCTACTGTATGCAGTATCTTAAGAATTCAAGGCATGACAATGCTTGTCGAGGACATCCTCCCCTGCATTAATTATCCGGAGATACATCCTCGTCAAGGCGTTATCGAACTCATATACCACATTATCCACGTCATGGAAGACAGCATCCTACCATACGTTATATTCCTTATTGTTCCAGTGCTCGGCCGAATGAGCGATTCTGACAACGACGTTCGACTGATAGCAACTACTACTTTCGCAACCCTAGTCAAGCTCGTACCTCTCGAAGCTGGTATACCAGACCCACCAGGCCTTCCAGATAAGCTTCTGAAGGGCCGAGATCGTGAGCGCCAGTTCATCTCACAAATGCTTGACCCAAAGAAGATACAGCCCTTCGAAGTCCCCGTGACTATCAAAGCCGAACTTAGATCGTATCAACAGGAAGGTGTCAATTGGCTAGCTTTTCTCAATCGCTACCATCTTCACGGCATTCTTTGTGATGATATGGGCCTTGGAAAGACGCTGCAAACTCTCTGCATTGTGGCAAGTGACCATCATCTCCGAGCCGAGGAGTTTGCCAAAACTCAGGCTTCCGATTCACGTCGTCTCGCCTCACTCATAGTCTGTCCGCCTACTCTTTCAGGCCATTGGCAGCAAGAGATACAGACTTACGCGCCATTCTTATCCTGCTTGGCTTATGTGGGCCCAGCGTCAGACAGAGTACGGCTGAGGGATCAATTAGGAAAGACTGACGTAGTCATCACATCCTACGATGTGTGCAGGAACGATATTGACATCTTTCTTCCACATAGCTGGAATTATTGCGTCTTAGATGAAGGGCACTTGATCAAAAACCCTAGAGCTAAGACTACCATAGCGGTCAAGCGTCTTGTTAGCAACCATCGACTTATACTTTCTGGAACGCCTATACAGAATAATGTCCTTGAGCTTTGGTCATTATTCGACTTTTTAATGCCAGGTTTCCTAGGTACTGAAAAGGTATTCCTCGATAGGTTTGCCAAACCCATAGCAGCGTCACGTTTTAGTAAATCATCTTCGAAAGAACAAGAGGCAGGTGCTCTCGCCATCGAAGCTCTACACAAACAAGTCCTCCCGTTCCTACTCCGTCGACTAAAAGAGGAAGTCCTCGACGATCTTCCCCCCAAAATCCTGCAAAACTACTACTGCGACCTCAGCGACCTCCAAAAGAAGCTCTTCGAAGACTTTGCCAAAAAAGAGCGCAAGACGCTCGCCGAAAGCGCCGGCAGCGACGACAAAGAAGCAAAACAACACATCTTCCAAGCCCTCCAATACATGCGCAAACTCTGCAACTCCCCCTCCCTCGTCGTCAAGGAAGGCCACAAGCAGTACGACGCCATCCAATCCCAGCTCGCGCGCCAGCACTCTAACCTAAAAGACATCACCCACGCCCCCAAACTGACCGCTCTCCGTGACCTCCTTGTCGACTGCGGTATCGGCAGCGAAAATGCCAGCACAGGCGAACTTGCTCCAGAAACAAACTACGTCTCCCAGCACCGCGCTCTCATTTTCTGCCAAATGAAGGAAATGCTCGACATTGTTCAAAACGACGTCCTCCGCAAACTGCTCCCTAGCGTCCAATACCTGCGATTGGACGGCAGCGTCGAAGCAAACAAACGGCAAAATATCGTGAATCAGTTCAACACAGACCCGAGCTACGATGTCCTGCTGTTGACGACAAGTGTGGGAGGCCTCGGTCTGAACTTGACAGGGGCGGATACAGTAATTTTCGTGGAGCATGACTGGAACCCACAAAAAGATCTACAGGCCATGGATCGCGCGCATCGGATTGGGCAGAAGAAAGTCGTCAACGTCTACCGCCTAGTTACTCGCGGAACACTGGAAGAGAAAATCCTAAAGTAAGTCCCTACTTCCCCTTTTCCCTCTTGCTCATCAAAACCCCCACCCCTAACACCCGCACCACAGCCTCCAACGCTTCAAAATCGACGTCGCCTCCACCGTCGTCAACCAGCAGAACGCCGGCCTCGCCACAATGGAAACCTCGCAAATCCTCGACCTCTTCGACGTCAACGTCAACCCCTCCTCCACCTCCACCACCGACAACAACAGCCACGATATAACGGGTAGAGAAGAGGATCTAGTCGATGTGGCGACGGGCGAGGTGAAGGAAAAGGGAAAGAAAGGGTGGGCGGATGGGTTGGGGGAGTTGTGGGACGAGAAGGCGTATGAGGAGGAGTTTGATCTGGGGGGGTTTTTGAAGAGGATGGAGAAGTGAGTCGGGTTTGGCTGGTTTGGAAAGAAGGGGGGGAAGCCGGGGCAGTGTGGGTTTAGCGGGTGCATTGCATGGAGTTTGGTTGTCTCGAAAGCGTTCATAGGCCGCCCGATAGGTCTTCCTCTTGTGATCTCCCCACCACATCCGATACGATACATCCCCACATCAAACCGTCACATCTCTCACATACCACAGGCACAGAATCCTTATGCACAAAAACCTAACCCCCCCCCGCGCCCTCACATTTCATAAAAAAAAACCCCTACTACCAATGAGAGATTCGTCATCGCATTACAATTCCCCTATCTATGTATGTACCTAGCATCTCAATCTTACAAAAGCAGCTCATATCCCGCCTTCATACCCGCGTCAACAAAGCATAACACATCTCATCCTATCTTCATCTCATCTCATCTCATTCCATCCTATCCTATCCTATCCTATCCTTGCCAATCATAAGATCCACATCGCCATTTCTTCGTTCCCTCGTCTTCGGTTCAAATTTATTAACGCTCCTTCCTGATGTCCCCTTTTCTGAGAAATAAAAAGACAGGTGGTAGGTAATGACACGTCCGAATGGAATGAAATTTTTTGACAGAAGGATATTGAAAAGATCAATTTTTCAAGGGAAGACTTTAGGGATTGTTGACTCGCAGCCGTGGCCAACTCGTCCAACACGACTAGCATAGTCTATGCCGTCATGACCACCGGACCCATTGCTAAAACCAGCCTTCGCAGCAACCCTTCCCCAATTCCTCGTGGTAGTGAACCTCGATACCACAAGCACCTATCGCCTATCCTTCGGCCTCGCCAGCATATTCAACCGACTCAAGCTCAGCACCCCCCTACCCCTCTCCTTAGCCCCACCCATCTTCGGGATACGGCTCCCACTAGCCGTAGTACCCTTTCGCTGTCCATTCAATTTTGCATCGATTTTGTCCTCTTTCGGCGCGAGCTTCTGCTTCTTCGGGCTTCGCCCGTTATCCTCATTATCAGGGTCTGTAGGCTGCTGATTTTCAATGCCCTCGTCGTCTGAGTCTGCGCGGTGACGCTTCTTATTCCCGATGCCGTGAGGGATTGCTGGAAGGTCGTTGAAGGTGGATGTAAGAGGGGTAGGAAGACCGCTGGGACGGACTTGGCGGATGGTTGATGGGGATGTGAGACCTGAATTTGCAGGACCGAAATTGATGGTTTTGGAGGAGGTAAAGGTGAAATCGCCTGGAGTAGATTTAGGGATTTTGGCGCGGGTGGTAATGTTGGGGGAGTTTGCGAGGGAAGGGTATGATATTGGTGTAGATTCAGTAGATTTTGAGGTAGTGTGCTGCATAGAGTGCATGGAGGGGATTTTCGAGGGAGACGGGGAGACGGATGCTAGGTCGTATCTGGAGTTTGTGCTAGGGGTAAAGCCGACACGTTTCATGGACGGTGAGCGTTGGAGGCTTTGAGATGGTGTCCCTGGTAAGCTAGGCAGCTCTTTGTTGAGATCCTTCTTCTCTAGAGGAACAGGCAAGTGGGTACCAGCAGCCACCTTCATGGGGTCGTCGGAGAACTTTGGTTGGTAACGGTGGAGAATAGATTTCATGCTGCCAAACCTTGATAGGGAAGATAGATATTTGTTGCTGCCTTCGGTCTTTGGGGCAACTGGGCTTGCAAGTGTTTTTGTTGACGCACTCCGGCTCAGCGAGGGGATATTGGAGGCTTTGGTTGCCTTAACACTAGCCGCTCGAGCCAGAGATGACTTTGTCGGCGTTGTGACAGCACTTGGTAGACCAGAGTGGGACTTGACGTGTGTCGGCGATGATTGTACACTCTCCATTTCAGAATTGGTGTCCCGTGATACTGGCCGTGCGGTAGAGGTATCATCATTGTAGTTCTGCTTGGCCCGTTTCCCTGGGGACGTGTTGTCAAGCCGGTCGACAAGTTCCTCTGCACGCATTGACTTGAAAGACTTTGTTCGGGAGAGGACACCTTGTAGTGCATCGAGGCCAGCTTTAGATGGACTCCGTTTCAAACTTGCTGTATTAGCTTGGAGCTTGTTCTTCCACACTGAAGCATGGCTTGCAATGGAATCCATCTTTTTGAATTCTTGCTTGTGTACATCACTATATCTCCCAGATTTTCCCTTGGGCTTTGCAAGTTTGCGGCCACCAACACCGAAGAGCTGGTTGGTTTTATTGTCTTTCTCGTTCTGCTTGTTGCGCTCCTCCTGTAAAGCTGCTTTAATCCTGGCTGCTTCTTCCCGCACACTCTCCATAATCTTGTTGGTTTCTTCGCTAAGGTCGGCCTCTCGTCGATGGAAGCTAAACTCGAAAGTAGGAGAAGACATGTGGCTTGGTAAACCACTCTTTGATTTGGTAGGAGTACTCTGAGCGGTTGCTATGGAACCAGAATGTGTTACAGATGCTGTGTTCCGAATGTCAACACCCCCGAAACCAAGCCGTAAGCCAGAGCCGGGTTGCTTGCTGGTGCTCTGGTGGACTTTGCTTGGATGCATCTCGTCTAGGCTAGGATAGAGACGAGAGGCGGTTTGGGGTGTCTTGAGGGGCGATGATGGGATCTGCAGCTTCTCCTGTGTTACAGCAGTATTTGGTGGAGCAATTGGAGACGAGACAAGTGTATCGATTTTGCGTGGTGTGCCGTCTTGTGGCGATTCGTTTCGTTCGAAGACAGAAGACAGCTGATTCTTTGCAGGGGATGCAGCAGAATTAACCTGAGTAGTACATGAGAATCAGTAAATTGCATCGAGGAAGCTGGTGAACATATGGGCATCTGGGGGCCGCTCAGGCTCTTCGGTGTTTGTTTACTCACAGGTGTTCCACTGCATCTGATGCGCGACGATCGCCGACGTGGAGTAGCCATTTTCCCAATGTATAATTATCATCCACTGAATTTTGTGTTTCTTTGAAAAACTGAGGTTTGTAGCAAGCCTTCTCAAATGATCAGTGTTTGAATTTCGTGGTCTTCGATGTTGTTTACATTGTTTACACCTCGGCACTTGTTTATCTAAGCGTGCTCGCGTGCTAAGGCTGAAGTCTTTGGTGCCCTCCTTTTCGCCGACCTCCACCTATCCATTTCAACTTCTTTTCCAACTTGAGCATAACTTAGTTATCTGAGTTGCAACCACCTGAATTCTTTGAACTCGAATCTTATACCCTACCACCGCAACCATGAGCACCGCTACCGTAGTTGGGGTTCCTGTCCCGAAAATGCTGCGTCAGTCCTGCAACTCCCCGCTGCATGTCCCTCACACTAATTTCATGTAACAGCTGTCACCGGCACCTGGACCCTTCCCTTCGCCGCCTACCTTCTTGTTCTCACCAACCGCGTCGTCTACCAGCGTATTAAGAACGAGAAATACATCGGTGACCGCCTTGACAATGCGACCAATGACGCCCCAGACCCTCTCATGGTTGAATCCCGCTGCCAGGCCAACTTCCTGGAGAGCGTGCCAATTGCGTTGATTTTGACGGCCGTTGCGGAACTCAATGGGGCGAACAGAAAGGTGCTCAACTACTCCTTGGCCGCGCTTTTTGTTCTGAGAATTGCGCATGTGGAGTTTGGACTCAAGGGAAGAAACAACGTCGCAATTGGGAGACCTTTGGGATTCTTCGGCACTCAGGGATTCTTGGGTGCGATGGCGGTTTACAGTGCTTACCTCGTCAAGGGCTACTGGTACTAAAGGATCTGAGAGGTAAAATCCTGGCAATATCTGCAATTGAAGTGGCATAATGGTAATAAAGATGGCTTTGACGATGTGGAGGTTGTAACTTGCATACATACTAAAATTGCCGCACCAGTACATATACTTGGATTTATACACTATCTAGAGCGCTATTTACTGAGCAGTGGCTTCTCTCCGTTCAACGTCCAAGGTAGAGGCCCAAATCTCTCTCGAGCTTGATCATTCCTTCCCTTTCTGTTTAACCCTTATTCTGCAGCTTTCGCAACCTCATTTCAGCTGTGCTTAAGCTTTTGTGTTTCAGCATTATCGATTGAAAGCGTATAGGCAGTCCCACACTCATTATCTCCTCTTGTCATTCATTACTTTCTCCACCTCCGATCCAAGCAACGCAGCAGCATCATCATTATCGTCCGAACTTCGCAATCAGTATGCCATTCCAAACTTAACAGAAGCATATTAAGCATCCCGCGTCACAATAACCCCTCGATGGGCGCCACGTACTCCTCTCTACACCAACACTTGGCAACACGGATCGCTCCTCCACCCTATGCACGTCTTTTCTCAACCGCCTCCACCCCCTGCCTTCCCGCGACAATGACATCCAATCCCGACCCCCACCCCCCACACCTCTCCTTTTCCCGGCGCTCTCGCCTTGAAACCCGATCTAAGGAACACCCGAACCCACCCATGGGCTCCCACCAACGCGAGTCCACAACCGACACATCGTACATCACAGCCCCGTCCCAGCAATCCTCAACGCCCATACCTCCACTCTCCCCTTTTCTCCTACCGCGGCGCCACTCCTACATTTCGCTCCCACGACCTCTCTTGATTCCTCGATCTACTACAATCAATGCTCCGCTCTACCCACGCCCCCTCCGCACGTTTAATTCTCCCACTTCGCCTTTAGCAGGCGAGGCCGCTACCTGTTGGACTTGCAACGAATCTTTGGGGCGCAAGGAAGGGAGGGTGAGGTACGGGTGGTCAGAGTGGCATTGGGGGTGTGTTGGGTGTTTGGTTTGTCGGGTCTGTCATTCTTTACTTCTTTCTTCCTTGCGATTGCTTTGATTTGCTGCGAAACTCCGGCGTTGACTGTAGCAAAACAAACTACTGACGGCGAAATAGACACCCCTCCCACCACCCCCCTGGTCCGACGACCCCTCAGGCATCGACCTACCCTCCCCGCCCCTCTGCAAATACTGCACCTCCTTTTCCCCCTCGCCCTTCCCCTTCCCCTCCCCTTCACCCTCCCCATCCCCCAGTCTCTCCCCCTCCTTTCCCTTCCCCCTCGATCCCCTCAAACCACCCCACCACCACCACTCCCATCAACCCCGCAAAAACCAATATCCCCACTACCGCCCCCTCCGTGACCGCGAGAAATGGATGACCCTCCTCCCGACCGACTGGCGCAACGAGCAAGCAGGCAGAGACGAGAAAGGCGGGCTGTTGATTGGGAAATTGCTGATGGGGAGGGAGCCGCATGGGGGTGCGAGGGTGGGGGGGTTGCCAATGAGGGGGGAGAGGAGGTGTTGGTGGACGGAGGAGGGGGGGTGTGATTGGTGAGGGTTTCTAGTTTAGGGGGGTGAAGGGGAAGTCATGGGAGAGATGGTTAGGTGCAGGTGGGGGGGAAGTGATTAGGGATAGGTTAGATAACGGTTAGGGAGGAAACAGGGTCATACCCGCAGAAACCCTCTACCGGAACCGGTATGGGCTATCCAACTAATATATCCAAAGGAGCAACGTCACCTCGTAAAAACAATGCACCATCTACAATACGGAACCCAGCGACGATAGATCAAGATCTCGAGGGTTTCAGGTGAGCTCGGATGCTAAGATGTAGTTTTCCATATCGATATAAAAAGCGATAGTGTACTGTAGGTGGTGGAAAGAGGCCGAACGGGGCGGGTGTGCGATTGTCTTTGAATGTACAGTACCTCCGCAGATGACCTAGATTACATAGCTCAGGAGGACTCGTAGAAGGGGTTTTTCCCACTGGTTTCCACACAACAAAAAGTCTATGGATGTTAAAAAAAACCCGAGCGAGCGTTGAAAGGAAAGGAAATAAAATAGAGAAAGGAAATATATATATATATAATGGAACATGAACGATGTATGTAGTCAGCATCCCCTCCCCTCCCTAACCCAACAGCCGTATATATATATATATATAAAAGAGACAACCGTACCGGGGGATGTTGTTGTCGTTGTTGCAAGGGTATTTATTTTAAAAATCGACGGAACCAGGCGTGCGTGCGTGCGTGCAAAAAAGGGGGGAGGAAATTAGGCGGGGATTGGGTATTTCGGAATGATGGGATTGTTAGGTTAGGTAGGTAGATAGATAGATAGATAAATAGATAGACATAGATAGGTAGGTATGAGCTAGTGATTGAAACAATAGACGATAGATAGATAGAATAGCGAGTGAGCGAGTGATCGCCCCAACACAAAGAAAAAAGCCCCAACACGAAGCACACCACCACCCCCCCCCCCCCCCCCCCACCACCAGCAAATGAGAATATCCAAACCATACATATCCTCTGTTGGAAATACAGTACACCTCCGCTTCATAGGGCCGGTAGGGCTGGGGGCCCCGCTAGTAGAGTTTTTCACCTTCTCCTACAGTAACAGCAATAACCAAAATAAGATTGGAGCATCCAAGTGCTGGCGGCATTGATTTTTTTCATTTTCGGTTTCGGTTTCAGTTTCGGTAGAGATGGACTGGCTGGAGAAGGAGCCCCAATCAGGATTTATAAATGGTTTGATAGCTATGAGATGAGAGGTGTAAAAATAAGCCCAAGCGTAGCAGAAATGCTATGTACAAAAAATGCTATGTACAAAAAATGCTGTGTACAAAAAATGCTGTATACACGGAATCGATATGATAGCATATTCCAAGTAACCATATCCAACTCACACCATCCTCCCATAACCAACAAAACCCCTCAACCCCATCTCTCCCTCTTTCCCTCCCTTGAGTCTATCTCACCAACCCCCCTCCCCCTCCAAGCACCCGTCCATCACCCAACCATACCCCCCAGTCCCCCCTGAACAGCAACATTCTTCCACCCGACCGAAACACAACTGCGCTTCCTCGCCAACTCCAATTCTCGCTGCACTCCTCCCCTCCCACTCAACAGCCGATTTTCCTTATCGCTATCATCATCAAAGCCCATCCCGCTCGTGCCCCGCTGCAATCGTGGTCCCTGACTTTCGAAACTCGGTCGGGCTTTCGACTCGAAACTCGCGCGCATAGCTGCCGGATAGCTAGACGGGGGAAATCCGCCATGCGAGCGCATCTGCGGCAGCTGTTTCCTCGGCGAACCATCCAAATAGCTTGCCAAACTCTCAATCTCCTGCCGCGGCATCATGCTCGCGCTCAGCGTCTCGTACGACTGCTGGCGCGCGGCCAAAAACGCCTGGCCGGGGCGATAGCGGTAAGGGGATCCGGAAGCGGAGGGGCGGGCGCGGTGTTTGTGTTCGATGGCGGCGGCGACCTGGGCGAGGGAGTTTGGGGGGATGTCGATGGAGGAGGGGTGAATGAGGGTAATGGGGAGTTGGACTTTGAGGTGTTTGGGGGGGAGGGAGGCGGTGAGGCGGATGTTGAGGAAGTAGCGGATGCCGAAGAAGCGGCCTAGTTGCGGGGGGGGTTTGTGAGTTGAAGGTTTGGGATGGTGGGGTGGGAAAAGAGAATGGTGTACCTGTGTCGATTGAGGCCAGGCCCGTTGGTAATTCTAGCTGGCACGTTCTGATGTCTTCCGAGTGGGCTTTTACGCCCTGCCAGCCATCTCTCGATTCCTTCATTACCCACTTTCTGACAATGTCTTTTTCACAATGATCAGGCAGACGAAGCAAATCAGCAGACATCTGATCCGTGGATGCCGCTGCGTGTTTGTGGAATGCTGTGACCTTCTCTAGCTGTAGTTCGATGCTCCTTACTGCCTTACGGCTGCTGTTCACAATGTGAATGTCGACAAAGATGATGTAGCCGCTTATCCAGGTTTGGCGATGTAGACCTGCAGTCAGTTGGATATTCCCGTCTGATACTTGGAGTTCGTCGGAAGCGAGCAGTGGGCTTGGAAGATTGATAAGAGCTTTTTCAGCTGGTGTTAGGGTTAGCAGGGCTGCATTGGGAATACGGCTGGTAGAACATACGATCGTGGATAGTTAGAACAGCAATCTTCTGAGATTTCCGAACGAGTACTCGCTTTTCGGCAATGTTGGCTCCTACCGTTACACTGAGTAGGTAGTAGATGCCAACTCTCTTGCTTTCATGTGGTGGCGGGCCTACAATGACTGGCAGATCGAGACGGAATGGTAGTATGGAACGAGAGGGCACAGCTTCCCACATCACCTCCGTTCTTAGCTGATCAACAACCGTCATAGTAGTCGGAGGTGGGTGCGCTTCATCGATAAGTTCAGTTGCCAGAGACCGAAAGATCCATTGCCTTCCATTCGAGCGCTCGACGCCGACCAGAGTTACCATTATTCGGTCAATTAAAATTGGCGGCCGTGATTGACTTCCAGTTGAAAATTTCGCCGCATCAACTACGATGCACACCTCTCCCTCGACAGTTGCACCACCTACGAAAAGCGACGATGACAGATGAATATCCAATGCTATTCTGGGATGACTGAGCTTGGGAAAGTCCAGAATATCCGTCAACACTCCAGAGGGCACAAAAGTCCTCGAAGGAGCTTTGCGCAACGCTCTCGATTCCGGCCGACGTATAGGTGACATTGATCTGCCGCGCGAAGGGATTGTCTTGCCTGCTGTTGGAGGAAGCGATAGAGCGCCAGAAAATACAACCTTGTCTGGCATGGATTGGAGAAAATTCTGCGATGAACTTCTGCCGGGTACGGTTGTTGTCGTACTTTCAAAGGAGGCCCCTCGGCGCTTGGGAGGTGGCTGTCCCATTTCCCGTCACTTATGCTCGATAGGATGAGGGCAGACAATGACCGAGTCAGACCAGGCATAAGTCGTCATGGCACCTGCTACCTTGCTTTTTTTGAAATCTCCTCCATCGTGTCCCAATCGCAGCTTCCAGGTATGATATAACAGCCACCCAAACAATGATTTGTGGTAGTTCGCACCTGCCATTACAGCTGATTTCCTTCAAACAGTCCGCCCTTCTTACTCATAGACGCTTATTCCTGTCAACCCTTACTAGATAAGGAACAATGCACCTGGGCGTTGCACATAGCTCCTAGACATAGAAGCGAGACGAGAAAAAGCATAGAAGTAAGCATTGGAAAGACCCAGTGCTGGAATTGAACGGTTAGGAAGGATTCACTTTGGTGACTAAGAAGGTACCTCGTACATGCGCACACAAATATTTAGGCCCTAAGCAATGGGGACAATATTTATTGAGAAGGCCATGATTCTGTATCCACGAGATACAGATCTGTTGAACGCCTGAAAGTGTTTCAACTGCAATCTCGTGTTACATTCATGGATGGAAATACCAAGGGCAATATCACACCTGTGAGCGCTCACAGGTCATAGGTAGCTATAGCCTGGAGGTGTTGAGGTCGCCAATTGCTTGACAAGCGTCAAACATGTGTAAATATAACGAAATTAAAATCGAATCAATTTTCATTGATCTACGGCATTTGAAGTTACAGTTCCCACACAATGTACTGCACCCAGTGAGGACCCCCCAAGGTCGGTTCAGGTCTTACGCACCTTGTTCTCCGATCATGAAAGTCTCGGAAGTACCGAAAGACGCGTTCGAATGATCGACTTAATTGTTTGGCGTCCTCTTCTGCCGGTATGGACAGTGCTTCGTAACGGTTTTCGAACAGTGGAGCAACCTATCCAGTTAAAGAACTTCGGCGGAGATTGAGTGGATGCAGGATAAGAAAAGGGGCCTGGGGTTGCAATGGAATTCGATTTATCATTGTAGATTTTGCTGTAGTCTTCCGACGATTTCGCCTGAAGCCAAGAATGAGACTGAATCATTATGCTGGTACGATTCATACTTAGGTTCTGTGTCTTGACTTACACATCCGTCTGAAAAGTGTCTGAGATATCAGACCTCTCAGGTCAACTACGTACAGAAAAGAATCGGTACGAGCTCATCCGTGGGTCAACATCCGAAGACGACGATCATTGGCTGTATTCGGTCGCATCCAGTCCTTTGGCGACGACGTTCGTTCGATCCGAAAACTGGTGATGTCCGACTGCAATTACTCGTAATTGATCCCGACGACAACGTAGCAAATTCTGCACACAGGGTCGCTTGAGGTCTTGCTTGTAATTATGCTGCTTCTGAAGAGTTGGTGTGACCTACCGGCAGTCCTACGCAGGCACGCAGGCAAGCCTGATATAAAGCAGATTAATCGATCCCGATTTCCTCGGAGACAGATAGGTTTCAGATCATCCGCAACACTTTCTCAGGTGTTTGTTCGGACCCGGCAGGACCAGGAGCGTATAATTAGCATTATGCGACCAGACTGGATGAGTAGATCACACCCTTGGCGTTTGGTGCTTGATGGAAGGATGGTGACGTGAGGGGCAGGGAGTGCCCCCTATCTTATCAGACCGCCATCATTGCCATGTGATCGAGTCAGAGCGTGCACCATGTGGCCCGGATGTCGCGCGCAGTCAGGAGTAACGTTAAGTGTACGGAATCTCTAAGAGACGATTAACACATCAGGCAGCTTGTCGTCTTTGTCCTGGGACTCTGAGGCTGCTTGCTTCCAGTTGTCGTTGTCGATCAGGGCGGGACGAGGGGGTTGTTTGATTGAATTTCCCAGAAATCTGGTGCTGGGGTCCCCGCGGAGATGCCTGCCACTTTACGGGGTACTTTCCTACTTTAAATCTTCCACGAAAGCAGTAGTCGACTGTACTAAAAGTATGGAAGTAGGTATGGTATCCACGCACCCACCGTTCCAAGGCATCGTACGCGCAGTAAGCCTTGCGGCGTTGCTTGGAGAGAGCAGCCAATCACTCTTTTTCCTGCGCTCAATCCCCCCACCCCCCTGCGAGAATCCTGTCCATGTCCAACACTTTTGCAAGAACCTACTGCGATATATGCGTCTGGTCACTCGTGTCATGTCGTGTGCCTCTTGAATCGTCTGAGCAGAGATTACTTAGGACGGAGTATACATCGTAAGGCTAGAGCCAAAGCGCGCCACGGCTACAAGTACCGTAACCACCGTTCGCACTCCGGAGGTACTCCAGAAAACCCCACCAACCGACTTGGTCCCCTGACGTACCCATTCTCGTTTTTTCCCGGGATGAGGTGCGACCATCGTATGATCGTAAGGACGGAATCCTGAGGTATCAACCCCACAATATTTAGACTAATTAGACTCCCTTCAAGCGTTTTCGCTCGGGTAGCCGTGCTTACCTACATGAAGCAGTTTCATGCCGTAGCGTCTGACTTTGTCCTCCCCACACAATTCTTGTTCCTCCCTCTCCCTCCTGTTTTGTTTCCATTATCTAACACTTTGCACCCCCCATATCTCGGTCTTCTTACCTTTTTGCAAGAAGCACAAGCAGTTAGAGCAACTCTCCAACTCCGGCTAAGGGCTGTCAAGCGCGTGGCTTGACTCGCATGCGAACCCTGGCGCCTTTCCTGGACGAGCAGGTCATTGGTAGACTCAACCGCGTTGTCGTCGACAACGCGGATACCTACGGTGTGGGCATGTCCAGTATTGAGGACGCTCCAACGGCTCCAAAAGCCGAGCACTCGGACGAAGAGTCCTTCTCCGAATCCTCTCCGGAAATAGACGAGCAGAATTTTGTGCGAGAGGTCACACAGGTCCAGAAGCGTAAAGGTGGAAGAAAGCCTGTGCGTAATGACGCGGAAAACCGTTGGGATGTTTGCCAGGGGGCTAACATGATCCTAGATCTATGCGACCTCGGAGGAACGCAAGCAGAGGAACCGTCAAGCTCAAGCTGCGTTCCGAGAACGTCGTACTGAGTATATCAAGCAGCTCGAAACGACCATTAAACATAATGAAGACACGCTCCAGAGTCTGCAGCAAAGCCACCGCTCGGCGGCCGATGAGTGTCTCATGCTGCGCTACAAGAATTCCCTACTGGAACGCATCCTTCTTGAAAAGGGTTGGTTGGCCTCGATCGACCTTTCAGCCGCACCGAACTGACCGCAAAGTAGGGATCGATGTACAGGCTGAACTAAAGTCGAAGACGGACACCACGCATATGCCACCGAGTAACCTACCGCATTCAGTCCCACAGCCGTCTCCGCAGCAGAGAGCGGTCATGAACCGTCACAATCAAGCCCGTCGTCCAGCGTCTGGCAGTGGGCTGAAGATCCTCAATCCTCCATCATCCCAAGTAACCTCGATACCCAACAAACCGCCACAACTCCAACCGAACGCTCCGCTACAAATCCAATCACCACTGACGGCCAAGTCGCCAGTGAGCTTAGTACAAGGCGGGATGGCCTCACCTGGCGGCGATCGGCAAGCTCAGCAACAACCACAGCCGCAGCGTAAGCCACGGAGCCAGTCGTCACGCGGACAACTTGGCCTAGCGATACCAACATCAGCTCCTAACATGCAAGCCATGTCTCCTAACGCAAGAGGTGGAGGTCGAAGCAATGAGCCGCACAGTGCTTCGGGCAACCCGGCAGGCTACTATCCATCTTTATTTCAGACTCATATAGAGCAACTCGGCAAGCTGTCCCGCCCCCTCCTTTCCCTTCTTCCCTATAGAGCTATGTTCGTCCTAGATTGATTCCGTCAGTACAGAACAGGAGTACGATGCGCATGCCGACATGCTTGACGACCAAGATCCCAGCGATCATTCCGCTGGCCCGGGGCCATACCCACAACCGTTTGACCATCAGCCTCTTCCTCCAGGCCAGCAGCTCCCCATGGGCATCCCGGGACACCCACCGATGCAGCCGATGCAACCAATGCATCCACCGCCGGCATCACAACCTGCGGATCCCACCCATCCAGGCTTTGACGGAATGAATCAACTCTTCGATCCGTTTGACCCCATGCTGGACGCCGATCCATTTGGTTTGACCGCAAGCATGCACTTCCCTACGCAATTTACCTTTCAAGAAAGCTCTATGAGATGATAGGGTCAGTTTCGACTTGATATTTACAGCGATTGGCGCTGGTGGATTCCGTGGGAACGGGGATGATTCTGGTGGACTGTACCTTAAGGATTACCCGGTGGCATACTGTTTTGCACGAACGGTTTGGAAAAGCACAGCATAAGCGTTCGGCGTCATCTTATGGGGTTATTCCCAGCACTCAGCTTGGGGTCGATTCAGATCTTACCAAAGCAGTAACCCCGATAATTTGTATGAGTATGGATCCCTTACTATCCAATTCAAAGGTTCTGCCGCGGGGCCTCCGACTCTCACAACGCAAGAGCCAAGGAATGCAGATTTTTCCTATTCGAAACCGCATCAAATCGGTTAATTAGGCATTGGCATTCCCCAAAAGAATCTTCACACATCGCCCGTGGCATAGACAGTCATTGGCAAACCCTTCAGCAAAGTCGAGAGGTAAGTTCTGGTGCGTAAGCTTCTATATAGTATGTCCATTCTGAAGGCGTACCACAAAAGTTGTGAGATTATGATGGGCATTTTGCGACTACGTTCATTATGGTGTGCTCATATTATTTTCTTGTTTCTGTGTTTGAGATATCGTTCTGATGGCTTTGCTGGGAGGTTATGTAGCTCTTTCAATGAAAATTCATTTCTTTTTATACCATCCTTTACAGATTGGCTCTCAGGGATCATAGATAGCATATAAGGGTTCCTTTGGCATCAGATACCGGTTACAGTTGTTAATGGCTTCTTTTCCTAGCACTTTCCCGTCATTCCGTCAACTATGTCTACCTTCATGAATTCAGTCTCCAGCCAAATCCTAGTAGCAAAGGGTCATCCAAATGGAGTGCCTATCTGCATGAACTCCCTCTAGATTTGCATGAGCTGCGTGCCTCACAGAAGGAGAATTGCCGATGTAGATCGTAAAATCATGCTCTGTAGCCACCACCATTTGAGATATTTTCCCCATGGCTTTGCAGTGGGAAGCCCGGCGAAGAAGCCTGATGGTGCTCTTCGACTCGCCGTTGTAAGCGAGAGCCCTAGCTTCACTAGCGCCAGCAGAGTCCGTGGCCTCGTTAAAATTCGCACAACCCTGGTGGAAACTGCACAACTTCAGCGCATCCTCAAATACCGCAACCAGCGATATCGACATAGGGAGACAAGACTCAAAAATGGGGTCTCGTCGCTCGTGATAGCAGAATCTTAGAACGAGTTGCTGTGATAGCAAAGGAAGCCTTCGGTAGAAGGCTGTCGTAGGTTGACGAGATGGCCGATGTCAAATCCAAGGTAAGGAGCTGCAATGTTCGACAACGCCCCATCAAGTAGCCGTAAAGTGTCGGTCTTTACTATCTCTAACTAAATAAAACTATGATTTACTAATATCAAATCTCGCAGAACCTTTACGAGCTCCTTGGTATGCACGATTCTACCGCGACCAACTCTGCCCGCTAACCAAAGAACAGGCAATGACCACGACGAGGACTCTGACAAGGAGCCCGAGCCCCCCACAAAGGTCGTCGACAAGCCAATCGCAAGGACCAGTAAGCGCAATGCTCCCGATGCGCCACCTAGCGAATCTCGCGGGGGTGCTATTGGAGGTGATCGTGGTGGACGCGGTGGGCGGCGTGGAGGATTCTCTGGCAACGAAGACGGTTCGTGTTTGATATGTTCAACTTGGGTTACACTGGCCTTGAGCATCTTCAAGGGTTTTACGTCTAGAGCCCAAGCTGATCCTGGTCCTAGCCTTCCGTGACCGCACAGCTGGTTCTGTGAACAATCGCGGCAAACCAACTGACGATGGTCTCCGTCAAGATCGCCACTCAGATCGCATCGGAGGAGGACGTATACAAGGCAATTACGAGGGACGTGGTGGGCGTGGAGGTCGCGGAGGCAGAGGTGGTCGAGGCAGTCGTGATGATCGACATAGTCGTGGCCCGCCTAAGTACATATTTCATCGGAGCAGTTATTTCGATCAACTAATCTTACATCTTTTAGTGACCACGTTAAGCAAGCTGACCAATCCTGGGGTGCACCAACTGGGACTTCTGAGTGGAACGATGAGAAGGCGGGTGAAGCTATTGCGAAGGCAGATGAGACTGGTGCTGGTGGCTGGGACTCTTCCGGCGCCGATCCAATTGCCGGTGGCTGGGATAATACAGAGGCCAGCGCGGTAGACGCCGCTGACAAGCCAGTCGACGCCGAGGGTGCTACCACTGGCGATGCTGCTGCTACCAACGAGTCTCAGCCAGCTGCAGTGCCGGAGCCAGAAGACAACAGCAAGTCCTATGACGAGTACCTGGCCGAACAAGCAGAGAAGAAACTCAAACTAGGCGGTGGGGTGCCAGAAGCGCGTAAGCCGAATGAAGGTCGTAAGCCCGACAAGAAGTGGGAAGCGGCCAAGCCTTTGCCCCAGGGTGAAGGGAACGAAGAGTATTTTGCAGGCAAAGGAGAGAAGGCAAAACGAGAGAAGCAGCGAAAAGAAAAGAACGTTCTGGACGTCGATCTGCGTTACGTCGAGCCATCTTCTGGAAGGGGAGACCGTGGTGGTAGGGGCGGGCGCGGTGGAAGAGGCGACTACCGCGGCGGCGAGAGAGGCCGAGGACGTGGACGTGGAGACAGCTACCGAGGACGAGGCGACGGCGAGGTTCGTGGCGGATACCGTGGGGGCCGCGGTGGACGTGACGGCAACTCGGTCAACGTCTCGGACGAAAACGCGTTTCCCAGCCTCGGCGGCTCATAGCTTCGATGTGACCATATTCAGCAAGAACAGACCGTTCGTATTGGAGGAGGTTTCAATAGATCTGGACGGGGCAAGTTTAGTTTGATCAGCGAAGGCATCTTCTTCTGTCGTTGCTTTAGGTATGGAGAATCTTTCAACTGTCGGGGCAGCTATTTCCGAGAGCATGTAAAAATAGGCCCAATGTAGCTCACGCAGACACAAAAAGCACGTTTCAAGCTCTGAATTTTTACTGACGGCTATACTCTCTGCCTGAATTGATATTTCGACTGTGACCACGGAGTAGACTAAACCCTGCTTCATGCTTCAAAAAGATACCTTACCCTACCTACCCACACGCTACCTTAGCATTGAGCAGACGACTAAAACCGCGCCAACCAACCGAATCCAGCACCGCTTCGTCCTTTTCCCAACTCCTTTCCTCTGCACCACCATCCATCCATCCATCCAAAGCCCCTAAAGCCCCTTACCATTTCCCTAGTGACAGCCATCCAGTCTTTTAAAAGTCCTTTGAATTTTTTCTTTAAAAAAACCCCCAAAATGTCGGTGAAGGTTCTTGGCTGGCCAGTTTCAGAACGCAAGAGACGGGGGCGGGTTTGTTTGAAACAAAAGAATTTCGAAGCTTAAGGCCGGTGTGAAAAGTCTGGTTCGGGGGAGGGGGTCGTTGTGAGCTTTGAGCTTTGAGGTTTGAGGTTTGGGCGGGATGGAGGTGCGTTCTTTTTGACGTATGTGTTGGGTCTGTGGGGGGGGGAGGGGTGGATTGGGAGAGGGAGAGGGAGAGGGAGAGGGAAAGGGAGAGGGAGAGGGAAAGGGAAAGGGAAAGGGAAAGGGAAAGGGAAAGGGAAAGGGAAAGGGAAAGGGAAAGGGAAAGGGAAAGGGAAAGGGAAAGGGAAAGGGAAAGGGAAAGGGAAAGGGAAAGGGACAGGGAAAGGGAAAGGGAAAGGGAAAGGGAAAGGGAAAGGGAAAGGGAAA
>JAABUI010000078.1_pt1 | contig 155651 bp, 159 predicted proteins | sample 5559111 | NCBI WGS metagenome assembly JAABUI01 (sample SAMN10711870, study PRJNA513365) | rock metagenome | isolation source: Antarctica rocks | place: Antarctica: Victoria Land, Buttleship Promontory | reverse complement strand
ACCACCCCCGCCCCCCAAAACCCCCAAATCCCCCCCCCCCCCCCCCCCACACACTCTCTCAGCCCCAGGAAAGGGAAGCTAAGCTTAACCCTGGCTGACGAAGAATGAAGGAAATCTTTCCACCGGCGGCTGGAAACGGCCTTTTTTTTGAGCTTCGGAAGAGCTTGGTCGAGGTGTGGAACGCTGCGTTGGCGAGCTAGTGTAGTGCCTGGTTGTTTGAGTGAGGAACGAGGTCGTTGGGAGTGTTTTTTGTTTTGTTTTTTATTTTGGGGGGGAAGGAAGGTGGAGATGCAAGGGCGAGGTATATGTTCCTGGGAGAAAGCGAAGGGGGGCGTTGGGGTGGGCTTGAGGATGAGGGAGTTAGCTGTACAGTAGCAAGGGGGAAGGTTTGGAATGATAAAGGAGGTTGAGAGGTGTCAAGGAGGAAGAGTGAGTGGATGGAAGGGATGCGGATGTTGTGGGGTAGTTGGATAATGGGGTTCGAATAATCAAAGAGCTGCACGATGTAGCAGGGAGAGAGACTCAGCTGGTCAGAAGGTGGGGAGTAAATGGGATATGCAGGTGTCTCAAGATGTGCTGGACGAGAAAGGAGTTGATCTTAGAGGCCAGCAGTGACGTTTAGCGTGCGGAAAACTGTTAATACAAGACGACACCATATAGGTAGACTGTAAGCTTTTCCCTTGTCGTCGCCCAGTCGACGAGAGCAAGGCCCGTGTCAACGGCGGTAAGTGCATCGCAGTCCACGCACCATCATCATTAGTCAACCAGATGCACATAAGACGAATCTATTTCTTGCATACCGTGGTAAAGAAATCCTCTGACACAGGCTCTGCCCCAGCGCAGAGTGCCTCAGCTACCATTTAAAGGAAGAAAAATGAATCGCCGACATTTTTGTGGTATCTCAAGGAAAAAAACCCTCGCTTTTTGCACAGGCCTAGAGTATAGCCTAAGCGAGAAACGTGACTAACCCTAAGGCCCACAGCTCCCGATTAATGAATTATGACCACCAGCACCAAAGAAATAACGACGACGTCGACGTCCACCTGATAACATTCGTGTAACGTGGCACACAAATCCCGTGAACCATTATCGGAACCGAAACCGAAAGATATTGCCGCAAAGATCTCGAAAGACGTGGCGTGTTCCCGTGTGCAGTAATTGAGTGGCTTTGGCACTGTATTAGACACGTCAACCACGTCAAAACCGAGCATTAGGCCATGGCGTCGTAGCTCGTAAGTCGTAAAGCAAGCGTCCGTTTTCCTTTCGTATACACACCAAGGTACCACCTCCGTTTATCCCTCTATCACTACTTCTCCGCGCACATATCACTAGTATTGCGCCCACCAACAAGCATTAGGAAACTCCTACAGTCTTCCATGCAGGTCGTTGTGCACTGACACGTCTAGTGAGTGTTCAAAATTCTCCGCTTTACAGCTGCCCCGTGTGGCGGACTCGTACCATGCTCCCCATCAAAAGCATCACTCAACCTTCGTTTCTTCAAAGGACTAAGAGGCGCATCAGCGGCAGCGTGTCTGCCACCTTTGAAGGCAAGATTAGCACGTTGCGGAGAGCCATCAGATGGCCGTCGCTGTGCCGTCTTTTGGTTATGCTGGCTACGACGAAAGGCAGTGACAACGCCGTTGTCGAGGTGGTCCATCAGATTCGGAGCGGAAGAGTTGCCGGATGGCGTTTCCTCAGGCTTCACGGTTGCGGATACAGCACTGGTCATGGAAGAAACCGAAGGCGAGTGAGGCTCATTAACGGCCCCCTGATTGTCACTATCGTCGGTGTCCTCGCCAAAATCGATAAAGTCGTTGAGATTCAAGAGGTCATCTTCGTCCTCGTCATCGTCCTCGTCCATGATTACATTGCCACCAGCGTCAAAGTTAGTAAAAGGGAAAAAGGCCTCAGGAGGTCCTAATACTTGTCCACCAGGGAGATGTTCGTTGCCGGAACCGACGTTGAGGAGACCAGACATCATCAAATTAGGGCTCGACCCAAACATTGGGCTTACAGGATCTTGACTTGAGCGGCCGCTTTGCTCAATCTCACTATCATCTATTGCACTCGCTAGCTGGGGTATGGAAAGGCGAGGGCTAGAGTGTGCGCTACTTGCACTACTACCAAGTGATGCGAAGACCTGATTTGGCTTCTTTGGACGCTGAGGAGGGAAGATGACCACTTTGGTACCAGTACTGTCCACGATCGCTATAGGTTTTGTGGGATCGGCAATCCATGAACCCATGTGTGGGCCCCAGCGATAGCCGGGTGGAGTAGGAGGGAGCCTTCTTCGTGGCGTTGGTGTTGTCAGCGCTCCACCCTGAAATGATGACATGGATGCACGACGGAGAAGTGCTTGCGGCCGAGTGGTTGCAGATGCCGGAACGTCTTCTTCCTCGGTCGTCTCGCCAAGATCAGCTGGAGGCACCGTTTGTTAGCGTTGCAAAACCGATAGTACGGCGTAGCAGTACCCACTTTCATAGCCACTGGATCTTCCACTAGTACTATCGGTATCTTCGTCCTCAGAGTCATGGTTTTCAGAAGTAACTCCCTCTTCTCGTTTGGCTAAACCAAGGGAGCCACCCTTCGTGTCAGACACAACGGTGCTAGCATTGTCTGGTTCTTCTACGTCTTCGGCGAAGCGAACACGACGTGCTGGTGTAAGGCGTGGTGGGACTTCGATATCACAGAAGCCTTGCGAGAAGTTCGTCGTGTTAAAAATCTCAATCTCTTCTGCGAGAATGCTTGGGTCTGTACGACCAATCTGCTCATCGAAGTAAGGCACGTCCGAAAGGAAGAGGTTGCCCTCAAGTTCAAACCCAGGCCAACCATCTGAAGAGATACTGGGAAGGACAGGTGGGGTTCTGCAGTTGCTATCGTACTCCTCCTCGGACTCAATGATCACCTTTTCCTCTAGTTGCTCCACGGTGGGTTCCTCTTCTTCCGAGTCACTTATCAAATCAACACCATGGTAATCATCGTCGTCGTCGAATCCAGCGTTTTCGTCTTCTACCTGGCCGATGGATTTTGAGGCCTTACGGCGATGTGCTCGCTGCTTTTTCTTTCCGATATTGTCAAGAGAATGCTTTTGTTTCTCACCGGAACTTGGATTGTGCTTCAGACTCCTTCCAATAATGGGCCCCGTCTGGTGCCCGTTGCTCGCAATGGCGGCATCAGACGGGGCCATCTCATCTGCATCCCCGTTGTCATCTTCATCCGGATCTTCTTCAGCGCCATCATCCTCATTGCCGTCTGCTCCGTCGATGGATGATGTGACTGAAGAGGCACTGCTTCCAAGTCCCGGGCTCCCGGCCTGCATCTGAGTTGGGTTGGAAGAGTCATCCCTGTGTGGGTTCTTCATGGTGCTGGCATGTTTCCCGGAAATGAGCGATCCGGAGCTTGGATGGATCGCTGAAACCTTCCTAGTCAAGCCCGATAGCGCCTTCATGGTACGTTTAGACTTGCGAGCCATTGTTCAATGTCTGCTCGTCCTTTACGTTGCAATTTTTCAGGTATAATGTGGAACACTAGCACATGTGCGATCGATGCGTGTGTGAGGTTGTAATAGGAGGTAGGGTTAAGGCAAGGTTTCTGAATGTTTTTGTTGTTGTGTAATTTGGGTAAGGTCAGGTATCTCTGAGCTGATACTTTCTAGAGGCGAGAGAAAGCGCGGGCTAACCACAACAACCCTTCAGTCTCGAGGACCGACGAGCGTTACCTGTGTTGCTGTTCGAAAAGATTCCGAGAGCCAGCGGGAAAAGCTTTTGAGCCTCGAAATTAATAATGTCGTCGAGATCGATAGAAATTCTTCGGTGGGCTGCCGCAACTGGAAGAGCACGCGGGCTGATGCCGCATGCCCCCCAGTTGGGATTTACAGCTCAGCGATAGCCTGGGGCATATTTTCTCGACGATATTATGGGATTGATGTATGTTGTGATCTTTGTATAATTTCTATAGTGCGACTTCGTTGTCTGGAGTTGGTATGAAGAGAGAAGGAGAAGGGAGGAGGAAGATCAGAAGCAGACGACATTAAAAAGTGGAATTTGACTTTTAGTGCGCTAATCGTTCTGATTGGCTCTTAGCGAAGTTTCTCTTCACCGCCTCGACGGCCTGATTCCAATGTGATGCAGAGATGCATTGATCGACTATGGACGTACTTTCGACATCCATGGAAGTCACCTGCTACGAGTAGTACCAGGCCATCCTCGTCGCTGTTACACAATTACCTACATAGTACAAGGAGGTGAGTTCACGCCGCTGGACGCACATTTCCAGACGCTCAAACCACCGACATGCCTGATCAGGACCACGAGCACGCGATCTTGATATTGCTGCTCTACAAAACATCAAAGAACCTTACACAGCAGTGGGGCACAGTGACTGGAGAAGAAACTCCTATTAGATTGCAATACAAGCGGTCCTTCCTTGGGTCGAGATTATTTATTCACTGCAGACTGCGGGGCAGAACATAGAATAGATCTACCTTAGGAAATAGAAAATACCCCGCCAAGAATTCGGAATTCAGAATTCAGAATGGCTATTTTTCCCGGGTGGGAACGGTCCCCTTGCTCGCCTACGGACAGGGATCCTTTCTTCCAACAATTGCCGCCCCCCGATGGTAATCACAGTCTTTATCCTCTTGAGTCACAGCAGATATTGCTTGTTCAATGGCCGTCGGTCTCGACCATTGCTGTAGCGAAGGAGGCAGCACATACTCGTACTCTGCAATGATCTCAACTTTTGGAGTACTCCGTACTTGGACCTCTGACTCCAGAGCTCCCCGCGGTACGTCATTGGAGCGGCTCCTCGGACTTAATCCCATTCCCACTTGTCGCCCTATCCAAATCTCTGCTCATGATGATGGTTTCTTCCGGTCAATAACAGTGACTCTTTTGCCGTGTGAAAAGGAGCAATGCCTACCAACAGGATGGTGAAGACTTCGAATCAGCATGGCATACGTCGTCTTCTCCTTGTCTTCATCTGCCGCTAGCCTTTCTTGTATCTCAATTCTACTTCAGTACAATTGTCTCATGACTATACGAGAAGACCCTACTGTGATCACGGTGCCAAATTTCGATACATGTGGGTGGCGAGTGACAGGGTGACAGAGCTTTGCTTGCAGTCCTGTCAAAGGACTCGAAGACTCTTTACGTATCGAAAGTAACTATATGAGTCATGACTTGCCAGACAGGTGGTGGATAGTAATGCACCTAAAATGTTATACCATACCAGTAAGTCCAGCTTCTCAAATGTCCTTGATTCTCGTAGCGGTAAATACAAGCCACCTGGAATTCTTTGCTATGGATCTTTAACAATATTCCAATCGAGTCACTTTAAATACTTGGGAGTCGAGAGAAGGCTTCTACCAGGTAGTTTAACGATTCGACTGAATGGTGATACGAGAAGGGGAAATATTGATCGAGTTTCTTGCTCGCCATGATTGACCCTAATCTAGGGTATGGGCCGGGAGAACATGCGCCTGACCAACGCCTGACGAACGCAAGCAGGAACGCTGTGGGAGAGAGATAGCGAAAAGCATCAGGGCAGGCTCGTCTCTCAAGACAAACTTGATAGTAGTAGTAATCTCGACGGTTTTTACTAAACATGTCATTGACCCATGGGGAATACCAAAAGGATTGGAATGCCATCAGACATTTGTCGATTAAAATCTCTTGCTACGTAAATTAGAGAGGCATTCAGGTATTCAGGTATTCCTTCTACGCAGTTTGAAGGAGAAATCCCAAAGTTAAAAGACAGTTAGTGCTTACTTTATGTAGGAGGTACTGTAGGGAGCTGAGCTAAAGGGCCGGTTTCCTACAGGCCAGTGCTACAGTAGGCATCTTAATGGTTGACACGAATGAAACTCGCAGAGAACCGGGAAGAAGAAGAAGAAGAAGCAGGAGAGCTGGCGCCAAGGAGCGGGCTCTGACAAATGCATGCAGCATTGCAGCATCGGTTGTGAAAATCCGTCCACAAGGACGCGCGCGTATGGGCACGACTTTGAATGATTGATCACGTTCAGCCTCAGTATCCCGGTGTCTAAAGTTGTTGAGGAACCTGAGCTGTGCGTTTTTGTTTCCGTGACACGTCGCACGGAATTGCCTTTACATTATTAAAGTATCATCTGCTTTATGAAATGGCTGATGCAGGAGGCGGCGCGGTGGGGAAACATCAAATCCCCAAGGCTGTGTGTGCACTTGGGTATGTCACTACGCCATGAGCCGTAGCTTCTAGGGGGGTTGTTTCATGGTTTGTGTTCGATGTTTTGGTCCTTTGATGAAGCAGGAATTCTTGATGTACTCTGCAATTCTTTCGCACTATTCTACAGTCTGCCATCAACTCCAGACACCATCCAGAAATCATCCAAACCATCTAGAGGGGTCTGACTACTGCCACGCACGCACGTCAGCAAACTTGATCAATCAATTTCCCATTTAACGCCATGCTCGTGTCGGTTGCTAAATATAGTGGGGATTTGACTGAAGTTCAAAGGAAGCCGAACAAAGTATTCCGTACGGAATACGGAAGTACTGTACATAATACGCTACAAGGCTTCAACGCCGAGCCGGAAATTGCGACCTCCTCGACCTGTCAGAGATTTCGTGCATGTCCCCCGCTTTGAGTGATGAAACCGTGAGCTTGTCCCTTTTGGGAAGGGCCAGGTTCTCGTACAGTCGTGGGCCGCGAATGGGCGGGTGTTCCTGCATGACTAGCATGCACTCTAGACTTGATTGGGTGACTTGGCCTTTGTCGTTTCAACCGCCGCCACATAAAGGAGGATCTTCACTAGTTCTAGTCGATGCTAGTCCGCTCTACTCCAATGAATCGGCATCCACAAACACTTGTCTGTTGTTTGACCACGCCCCATCCAATCCTCAAGGAAAGCTATCCATCGCCTTTCATTGGTTGTGCGGCGGCAACGCTTCCTTTATTGAGCATGGTGAGAATGATGCCGATGGGGCCCGAAGAAAGGGGATGTGGTGGAGCCCGCGGTACGGAATATACACAGTAGAACTAGCAGTGTTTGCACATCGGGATATGTGAATCCCACCCCCCTCTCGAAGCGTACCTATTGATTCTATATATTATTCATTTCCCACCTTTCCATCTCTCTATCTCATTGTTGTCAATAGTAAAGTCACTCGCTTCTTTACTTTGGCTCCTCAGCAGAGTTGTCTTATCAAACGTCTAATTGATTATCGTCACTCACTGAATTTATTTCTTGAAAATACCTTATTATCTTGTGCCAAATCGTCAAGATGCGCACGACATCTGCTGCTCTTTTTGCCCTGTCCCTTGCTGTCCAGCAGGCTGCAGCTACCGTAAGTTGAATCCACCCATTGCTTGTACGCACGATGCTAATCGGATCTTCACAGTTTGACTGGACTGGAGCCCCTGCTTTCGCCTGCCCATCCAACACCGACAACCAGTGCACTGACCAGCAGAAGTCTGGATTTGACTGGAGTGGACTGAAAAGTGGAGACAACATTGGCAGATATGGTGGATTAAACTTTGGCGGCTTCACCTGCGCCAACTCCCTCGGCAAGAGGGGCCTCGTTGCTCGCACTGGCTTCCAGGTGGGTGCGACGTGCATCTGAATGCAACAGCACATTGACATGATACAGGACAAATGCATTACGGGTCAAGTTGCCAAGGACAACGGTCCATCCATTTCCTGCGACTCGGGCAAATCCATGTCTATTGACAAACTCCAATTGTCCGTCAGCGAAGACACCGATGTCGAATGCCACTACGGCTACCCCAACGGAGATACCTGCAAACACACTGTATCCTGCTCAAAGTCTGGATCTGAGGTCAAGAACACGCAGTGCGGTGGCGCCACCTCAGTCACGTTCAAGCTTCCCAAGGATACTCCCCAGAAACCGTGCAACATCGGAGTCCACAGCGTTGGCTTCAACTGCGGCCCACCGGCTCGCAGCGTTTCCGTCTCCAGCAGCCCGAGCACTGAGTCATCAACCTCGTCCTTGTCACCAACAAGCCCGAGCGTACCGTACTCAACCCCTGCCAACTCCACTACCCCTGCCGGCCCCACCGGCAGTGCCCCGGGAACACTTCCTGTGATACCCACTGTGCCTGCTTCAACCGGTACCGCCCCAGGTACTGCTCCAGTGTTTCCAAGCGCGCCTACAACCTCTGCCAGCAACTCGACCACGTCTTCTAACTCCCCTGGTACAACTCAGCCAGTTGTGACAACCGAGATCGTTTACACTACCCTGACTACCTGCCCAGTCACCAACACCATCACGTCTGGCAGCAGCACCTCGACACAAGTCAGCTCCACGGTTTCGACTGTTTTGATTACTAGCACCTCGACAATCTGCACAAAGTGCATTGCCCCGTCTAAGACGCCCGAGTCCACCACAAGTGCCCCCACTGCCCCGAGTGCCCCGGCTTCAAGCCCGGCTTCTTCCCCAGCCAAGAGCGCAAGCGTCAGCTCCAACTCTCCCGTGACTGCTTCTTCTCCATCTGCACCAGGCTCAACTCAGGCCGTTGTCACGACTGAAATCGTTTATACCACATTGACCACTTGCCCTGTTACCAACACGCACACATCGGGTACTAGCACCTCGGTTGAGGTTACACAAAGCGTTTCGACTGTTCTTACCACCTCCACTTCGACAATCTGCACCAAATGCGTTGCACCAACCACCCCAGTCTCAAGCCCCAGCGCTCCGGCGGTCACTCCTTCCACCACCGCAGGCCCCAGCTCACCAGTATCGTCGAACTCTCCTACGACCGCCCCGGCTCCTTCAGCTCCTGGCTCCACTCAGGCTGTTGTCACAACAGAGATGTAAGTCCTTTGGTTGAACAAATGAGGTGATCGACAGCTAATAAGCAATTTAGCGTTTACACCACATTGACCACTTGCCCTGTTACCAACACTCACACATCTGGCACTAGCACCTCGGTTGAGGTTACACAAAGCGTTTCGACTGTCCTCACCACCTCAACCTCGACTATCTGCACCAAGTGTGTTGCACCAGCAACCCCGACCGCAAGCCCCAGCGCTCCGGCGTCCTCGCCCGCCGCCCCGGCGCCATCTGCACCTGCTCCATCTGTTCTCCCCAAGTGTATGAACACCTGGATCACCTTGACCAAGTGCAAAGACAACTCTGACGCCGGGTGTGTGTGCACGAACACGGAGTTCACCAAGAACGTTCAAAGCTGTATCTCATCGTGGGCAAGCAACCCTGCTGAGGAACAGGCTGGTCTTTCTTACCTCGCCGGTATTTGCGCTCCTCACGTGAACCAGAACCCTGGAATCATTACCAACGTTCCCACCACCATTACGCTCATCCCCACCCCGGCGGCCACCACTCCAGCCTCCTCTGCCGTCTCTTCTGCTCCTATCAGTGCTCCAGTCGTCACTTCTTCCAACTCTCCTGCAAGTGCTCCAGTCGTAGCGTCTTCCAATTCTCCTGCAAGTGCTCCAGTCGTAGCGTCTTCCAACTCTCCTACAACTGCACCAGCTGCGCCAGCCGCACCAGTCACTACGATCTCTCTACAGACCACTGTGACCGTTCCCTGCACTTACTCCACTGGAAGCTCTTCTGGCTCGCCCATCCCGAGCTCATCCACCACTTCAGTGCTCTCCACCCAGGTCACTGTGCCCCAAGTCAAATTCACCACCAACTCCCCTGTCAGCGGCTCTGCTGCTCCCAGCGTTGGTCTTGCAGCTGGCAGCCCCGCCCCAGCAGCCGCGACTCCGACTTCTTCCAACAGCCCAATCGCCGCCTCTGCTCCGGCTCCGGCTGGTGGTGCCCCAGGCCCAGTCTACGGCACAGGCTTCAACACTGTGGTGGCCAGCACTGGCTTTGTCGCTTCATCCCAGCCAACTGGCCCAGCCGTCTTCAAGGGTGCTGCTGGCAGAGTTGCGCCTGGCATGGCTGTCGCCGCCGTCATGGCCGTGATGGGCTTTGCTGTCAATATGTAAGTGTACGGTGTGGTGATGATAAGGAAAGGAAAGGAATCGAAAGTGCATATATTTTCGCGTCTCTCCTTAAATGGCTATTGCATAATGGAAAGCCTTGGTTTTGGATTAAAAGGTGCTTGACTTGCATTTACAAAGGGGGCGTAATCTGGAGTGGTCCTATATGAAGCAAGCACCTGGTTTATAATGATTGAGACAGTTAGAATACTACACTACTGCTCCTTTGATAGATTGATCACCTTATCTCTTACTTACCTCCGCATATGTCGCTGTGCAGAAACCTTTTACAGGATTAACTCGCCCTGACATGTGACTGAGATCTACTAGCGTCGGTTAGACTATGCGATGACATAGTGGTGCATGCGCGCGTCATGGTGGCGATCCAGATTGTGCTACCCATTTCAGTTCATATCAACATCAACCTCAGAACGAATCCACTTGTGTCTGTCGTAATCTAGATTACTGGTTACTTGAATCTAGAATTACTTTCAATAGACCGCTAATATGATGGAATACTTCAATTACAAGAGGGCCAAGAAGCATATTGAACATGCAGAGAAGTCCGAAGAACCCATTCTAACCGATGAGGACGAGGCTTTCCTACACCGTATTGCTGAAGAGGGTACGCCGCCCGAGCTGCCAGAACGCCCAGAACAGCCTCCACCTCTACCTGCCCGTCCCCAAGATCTTTCAGTCGCCGGCGAAACCGAGGGTAACAATGCGCAAATCGCGCTTATGAACGGCGCCCAGAACATACCCTTACCAGAGGCCCCAGACACTCCCGAAGGTACCCTAACAGCCATTGGATCCGAGGACCTCAGCCGTGGCATGGAGAAGGTGGGGACAGTAAAAGAAGGAAAGAGACCATTCAAGTGGAGTTGGCATCGGCGAGACAGCAGAGATAGGAAACGCAAGACTACTGCTACGGACCTGATGAGTGCTGCTGAGGGTGTGAAATCGCCTGATGCGCAACCGAACGAAGAAGGACAGGTCACAGATTATGAGGCAGCGAAGGAGGAAGAGGAGATGACGACGGTTCTGGAACAATTGAATCTGGCAGCTGTCAATAACCGAGTCTTCTCGATTTCGAAGGAGTCACAAGAGCTTCTGCGCAAGTGCGTCTTGAGTATTAGCTGCTTGAGTATCAGGTTCTAACGTGCGTACTAGGTTCACACTCGTGTTTAAAGACCTAGTCAATGGCGTTCCAACTGCCTACGACGACCTCGAGTCACTGCTCACGAATTCCGAAAATCAATTACAGCGGTCTTATGCACACCTTCCTCCCTTCCTTCAAAAACTGATTGAACAACTTCCCTCCAAAATGACTAAATCTATTGGCCCAGAGATGCTTGCTGCAGCCGCAGAGAAGCAAGGCATCAAATCGAAACATCTTCAGCAAGGAGCCAGCGCGGCCGAGAAGATGGGCTTGAAGATGAAGGTCCCCAGTCTAAAAGATCTGGTTACGAAACCAGGAGCTGTGGCTGGCATGCTCCGCGCCATTATGAATTTCCTAAAACTTCGCTTTCCCGCGTTCCTTGGCATGAATGTACTTTATTCACTCGCCCTGTTCGGTACGTATTATCCTTCTCCATCCTTATCTGCAATTGCATAAGCTCTCAGTCGCATGAAATCCGTATTTGGTGTCGCTAATGCTCCCTCTAGTCCTCCTTTTTGTCTTTTGGTATTGCCACAAACGCGGTCGTGAAGTTCGCCTCGAAAAGGAGCGCCTCCTAACCGAAAATGAAATCGCAGCTCTCCAAGCCCAGATCTCCGCCGATGGCCCCGCCCCTACCACCTTTGCCCCGCCCGACGCCTCCATAGAAGAAGTCGAGGCTGGCATGCACCCTGAACCTGAACGCACCGAGGGGGGTTATGCCGCTGGAGGTTCGCTAGCCAAGGAGATGGCGAAAGAAAAACAGGCCGGTGAGCCATCTCAGCCTAGTGCAAGCTCTGCGACTCATTCGGTGCCGCCTTTGCAGGGAACGTAGATGTTGAGGTCAAGGAAGTGGAGGGGAGTATACAGGGGAGCAGCACTAAGAATGGAAGGTGGTGGCAGAAATGGGAGGCGGCACCTAGCAAGGCCCCCTTGGACAGGCAGGAGAGCTGTGTTGTGTCTTAAAAGGATAGGCTCATGGCTGGATGCCATTGGTGGCTGACGACTCGGGTTTCTTTTTTGATGCATGAACGAACATACGTAATGATTAGCACGGTGGACGCGATGAGACGATAGCGATGAACAACGATCGCCCTTTAGAGGTATACTTAGTCTTTATTATAAGCAAATTGCCCTATCTTCCTTACGCTATCAAACATGGTTCCTTGGTGCAGTCAAAGATGTAGGACAAACTGTCCTATCAGGAGTTTTTTTCAACGGTATGTCCTTTGCGTAAGATTGTGCTCTGTGTTGGTGCTGCTAAACCTTAGGCACGCTTGGTGTTAAACATAGAGAATGCTTCATCTTATGCTAATTAATCCTATTGAAGTTGTGCTATGGTGTCGAATCTGTCCTGCAACTGAGGTTGAGAAAGCAAGCAATCAAATTGTAACATACATATCACATATTCAAATCTTCCGTCTACAGTAACAATTCCATAAATATTGCTGTCTATTCCTTATTGTGATGACCTCATATTCATGTACATTCTCTTGGCCAATTTGTATAAATTGGGATGAAAATGGGAGATCAAAAGCACACTGTTACTCACTGGCTAGATCGGTACGCGAGTCAGTATCACAGATGGCAGCAATCCGAAGACCATCTGGGAAAATACTACTACCGCCCTCTAGGAGCGGTTGAGTCATTATTCGATGCAGATGGCACCGAGTTCGAAGGTCGGGCTGATGTGAACGTGATCTTGACCCTGGAGGTACGCAGCACGTTGACAAAAGCACAATTTCGCAAAAGGGTGCAGTTGGCATGGGCCAGCTTACGCATGCACCATGCTTTGTTATTAGCAAAAGCTCTTTCTGGTCATGTCTTCTTACCTCAATGTCATGAGAAGGCTGCGGAGAGATTGTTCGTTATAAAGCAGCCCAAAGGTTCCGACCAGGCAATGGATGAAGCCCTTGGAACGATGGCCTTCTTGGAGGATGATTATCCGAATGTCCAATCCGAAGACTTTTTCCTCCACTGTATGAACTCTGCTAGAGTTTTCGATCCGTCCCAGCATCTAGCGAAAATGTTCGTCATGCCATTGAGACCTTTACCTGGAGGCACCTATCGATTCGAGGCCATCCTCATTGCTGCCCATCAGATCACAGACGGCCTCTCCGTTTATCAATGGATGGCCCATTTTATGCGTCTCCTCAACCAAGATGAACAAGATCTCGAGCGCGGTTTAGCACGAGCCTGTCTCCCAGAGAACCTCTGGCAACGTCTTCCACCCGCTCAAGAAGACCTCTACCCCGAAATCGCCGGAGACAACCGCGCATTGCAACGCTGGCGCTGGGCCATCACTCGAATCCTCCGCCACGTCCGCCACCCACCACCTCCCTGTTTCCCAAACCCACTAAGACGGCACACGAAGCTCACCCAGGCAGTCCCCCTGCCACCCAAATACCCCCAAGTTCTCAACTACGCGAGAACACCGCCCCTCAACACTATAACCCTCTGCCCCAAACTCTCCCCCTCGGCCACCCACCGCCTCCAGTCCCTCTGCCGCTCCGCCAACGTCTCTATCGGCTCTGGCTGCTTCGCCCTCGTCGGCCTCACCATCATGGAAATCTACGAGCAAAACAACCCCAGCGCAAAACAACACCTCCCCTTCGTCGGCTCCTTCCCGCTCAACCCCCGCCACTTCTTCTCCCACACCGCCCCCGCCGATTCCCTCATGCTCGCCTTCAGCGACGGCCTCACCCTCCCCTTCCTCCCCTCCCACCTCCCCCTCGAAGGCCGCTTCCGCCTCCTCGCAAAACACGCCCATCGCCAATTATCACTCTACCAGAAAAACCCCCGCAACCCCCCGACCGTCCCGCTTGGCTCCCGCAGCCCTGCCCAAGTGCTCCCAATGAACTACATCGGCTGCATCGAGCGCCTTGCCACGAAATTCCCGCCCCACCTCCGCAGCAAACTCCCGAGCCCCCAGGGCGCGTATCCCGCGCGCGAGGACTTCGGGACCGCCACCTGCGGCGTCAGCTCCACGGGCTCGCGCGCGCAAATCCTCAGAAAAGGCATGTATGCCCTCGACGCCGGGAACACCTCCTTCGCGGCCGATTTCCGAGACCTGGGCGCGTTTGTCCGCGCGAGAGATAATGAGTTTCTGGTCGGGTCGGTCAGCGATGCGGATACGTTGGTTTTTGGGGTTAGCTATGATGGGAATGCCATCGATGAGGTGGAGGCGCGGAGGTGGGGGGCGAGAATCGAAGGGATTTTTGAGGGCGGGGGGAAGTTGTGAGTTGGGAAGGTTTATAGGGGGGGGTTTGAAGGTTGTTTAGGGTGTTGAGTTTGATTAGGAAGCTTTTCCCCCATACTCGGGGTTTTTTTTTTCTTTCTTTCCGGGACAGCCCTCGTAAAAGTTTCAACAAGCCCGATATCCATCCGACCTTTTTTCCACCATCATCATCATAGAAACCAGCTTACCTATCTTGTCGACACATGGTCTCGTGAATTTTTTTTTTCTTTTTCCAACGCCCCTGTCATCACTTCCGCCCTAATTCCGTCCTACTGTAGCTCCCTTTCCCATCTTTAAAAACACTCACCTTCATCCTGACGGCTTACTACATACAGTGACTTTCCTTTCCCCGGGATGGGTATTTTGAGGGGATTTGGGGAGTTGGGGGTAGATGGCGGTTTGGGTGGGGGGTTGGAGATGGGGGGGTGTTTAGAGTGAGGGAAAGGGGGAGAAGAGGGCTGAGGAGGAATGTGGAGAGAGCATGTGGAGGAGGGCATGTGGAAAGAAATTGTGGAGAGGATGCGCGTGAAGGGATTTGAAGATTGAAAGGAATATGAAAGATCTGTCTAGATTCTTCTCGTCTTCAAATCATGTAAAAATTACTGCTTGCATATTTCCTACTCTTGCTTTCATACCCTTCTCGATTTCTCTAAGCTTACGGTTCTTCTCATCCGCACCTTTCCTCGGTTTTTATTCAGCGTCGTCACCCGACTTCCTTCTCGAACCGAAGGAAGTTGCTTATCTGTGCCTGCGGGTCGAGAGAAGGCTGATGTTTGGCTGTATGACCTTCATGGGATTTTCGCCAGAGGGGATCGCAGCGGCAGCCTTGGCGTGAGTTGGGCTGGGCTCGGTCACAGCATTTCTCGGTTGAGGGGTGAATTATAGACCCTGCGTTTGGACGTCGTCGTGATTGCGGATTTTTAGCACGAACTCTCTGCGGAAAGAAATCCTCACCGCGAGCCCTCGACCACCTTTGGCTCTCGTACCTCAGGCTGTAGATCCTCAGGAAGCAGCCCCGGCGCCATTGCAATCGCCCCCTCCATATCCCCCTTATTATACAAGAACAGCCCTTGCAACGCCGCCGTGCTCGTTCTCCTCGCAGAACCCCTCTGCTCCCCTCCCTCGTTCTCCAAAATCCCCAGCTCGTCCAGTCGCTCCAAAAACCTCGCTTTGAAAACCCCATCTCTGTCAAGATCCCCATAGAAGCGATCCCATAGCGTGCCTGTCTGCCATCTCGTCGCTTCGCCTAGGCGGACCGTCATGTCGACTCTTCCGGGCCGGACGAGGGCGGAGTCGAGCCGGTCTGCGTGGTTGGTTGTTAGAAAGAGGATTCTTTCTTCTGCACTGGCAACACCATCTAAGGCGTTGAGTAAACCGGAGAATGTCACATTCGCGCCCCTGTAGCCGTCCGCATCTGTTTGGATCCGGCGATTGCTGAACGCAGCGTCTGCGTCTTCAAGAAGCACTAGCGTTCTTCTTGGGATGATGGTAAGGAGATGATTCAGTCGGTCATCTGTTAAGCCCCGCTCACTCAGGTTGAGTATAGCAATGTTATAATCCAGCGTTCCAGCCAGCGCCTGGATGAACGAACTCTTGCCGCTTCCCGGAGGTCCATGGAGCAGGTAGCCTCGTCGATAGGGGATACCGCGGTCGTAGTACCATTTCGCGCTGGCAAGAAAATCCAAAAGGTCGGCGATGATGCGTTCTTTGACTCCCTTGTCTAGGATGACAGACTCGATGGGCCTCTTCCGACGGGGTTCTCCGAATTTCTCCCAGCTCGTGCTTCGAGAGGTGTAGACAATCGTTTTCCCTTCTGTAGACTGCTGGGCCAATTTATGCGCTTCGGTGAATAAGGACTCGAAAATATGGCGCTGGGAGTAGAGCGTTGTAAGTGTGATTGTTTCCCAGGGCTTTCCCATCTGGAAATCCATGGATTTGGTTTCGCGCACGCGGTTGACCATGAGGAAGGCACTTTTATAGCGAAGGATGTGCTTTCCTGGGCCAGGGATGAGGGTGAATTGGGTTTGGACAGAGCCATTGGGGTGCTCGATTTTCTCGGTTTCGATGGAGAGGTGGTGCATTCCGGGCGTGAAGCGGCGCATGAGGGATTCGAGGGTGCCCAGTTTGGCGGTCTTTTCTCCATGTCTAGTAATATATCTGGAATGTGTAGTCGATAGTTGTGCGCGCTGGTGGAGGGTCATCCAGTAGAGAAACCACGGGTAGGACTCGTCCTTGACGTTGATTTCCACGTCAACGAGCAGGCGTCTCTTGAGTAGATTCGCGCCATGACGAACGCTCTTCTGCGCGACAGCAAGTACAGCGCCAAAGCCAGCTAAACCCAGACCCTATTGCAGTTAAGCAATTGCACAAATACTGGTCGATCATGACCTACAGCCGTAAAGAACGGGTTGCCAGATATTTGCCCTAGGAAACCTCCTTCACCTCCTGAAGCTCGTGTGGGCGTCGAGACATTCAATCCATCTGAACCTTTTTCTTGCGGAAAATGACTCGTTGCAGGTAGGGAAACATTGGGTTCCATGCCCAAGGGACTCTCAAGCTGTTACATCCACCGATCTTTCAAGCTTCATGAATCGGGCCCGCTGTTTCCCCGACGCCGACGGAGCTCTCCATTGTTTTTCTAAAGCCCGCTATCACCGCAGGATCTAAGGCTTCCATCAAACGTACACTTTGCTCACCCTTTTGATACTAATTGTCTCCCTTTCCTTTGCCCTTTCTTTCCAATGCGTGCTTTCATTCGTGGTCTATTTCGATCCTTTAAAAAACCCTCCTACACGCCAAGCCGCTCATTCTCTGAATCTTCAAGAATGTCGAGCTCAGCAACGGCCGCTGCTCTATATGCAGCCACGGTATCGACTTCGCAGATAACTGGTGCTGTACCAGAAGAGGCCAAAGAAAACAGACATCACCTGAAAGATGGAAAAGGGTTCACCAATCCGTGGGATAGCTGGAGCAATATGTCTGGCCCGACTATCATGAAGGCTTTGCTATGGTATGTCGAAAAACCAACCGCATATTCTCCGGCTAATTCTGTAAAGGCGACGCATCACCGGCACCAACAATAGCCCAGACACAACACCTCCAACCGTCACAGTCCGAAAACCAACCTTTCTCCCCTCCCGCGAAAACCCCACCCTCCGCGCAACATGGCTCGGCCACGCCTGCTACTTTGTCGAATTCCCCGGTGGCCTCCGCGTCCTTTTCGACCCCGTATTCAGCGAGCGATGTAGCCCGTTTAGTTGGCTCGGGCCTAAGCGCTACACAGACGTCCCGTGTCAAATAGAAGATATACCAACAATTGACGCTGTTGTTATATCGCATAACCATTACGACCATATGGATCACCCTACTATAATGAAAATCAAGGCGAGACATCCTAATGTACATTTCTTCGTACCACTGAAAAACAAGCAATGGTTCACAGCGTCAGGTATCCACGAGGTCACAGAATTAGATTGGTGGGAAGAACGAGATATCAAACTAGCCCCTACAGCCAGCAAAGCCCAGGTATCAGCCAGCAAAGACGACCTCGCATCGCAGTCTCAAGAAAAGCCAGAGTCAACCATCCACGCCCGCATATCCTGCCTCCCCTGCCAACACACCTCTGCCCGTTCCGGCTTTGACAAAGGTAAAACCCTCTGGGCCAGCTGGAGCGTCTCCAGCGGCGGCAAAAACGTTTGGTTCGGCGGCGACACTGGCTACCGCGCCGTGCCCGAGCTCCCCAAGCACGTCGACGACTACGGCCCTGAGCACAACTACCCCCACTGCCCGGCCTTCAAGCAAATCGGGAAGCTGCGAGGCCCGTTCGACGTGGGCTTGATTCCTATAGGGGCGTATGACCCGCGCTGGGTCATGAGCGCCATGCATGCGAACCCGTTTGATTCGGTGGAGATCTTCAAGGATACGAAGTGCAAGCGTGCAATGGGGATTCATTGGGGCACGTGGGTGCTGACGGAGGAGGATGTGCTGGAGCCGCCGGTGTTGCTAAAGAAGGCGCTGAGGAAGAGTGGCATTGCGGAGGAGGGGGTGTTTGATGTTTGCGATATTGGGGAGAGTCGGGAATTTGTCTGACTGGCAACTCCTATCAGCATCCCGGAGAGCTGCACTGCGAAAACCCTCAAAGCCAACCGCTCGAGCCATAGCGGATCCGCATCTCAGTCATTTCCCCATCCCATTTAACCACCACCTACCACCTCAACGCATAGGAGTCACGGCAAGGTATCCCACACCGGCGTAACGGGCGTTCGGAGGGAGTACAATGGTCGTACGGTATAACAACCCTTTTTAGGCCTCGTCGTCTCGTTTACGTTTAGACATATATACCCTAGAATTTTCCGATTTGGGGCGCGAGTGTCTTATTGTTCATGGGCGTCCGTCCACCCAGTTTCATCTCTACAGTTGCTAGATCTATTATTCAGACCGAGCGTGATGGTATTAGAATGTAGGGATGTGTTAGATGTAAAATAGATATAAATAATGTATTTCCCACTCGAACAAATTCGAGTTTTAATAGTCCATGCCGCTGATCAATGACAATCCCCCGCCCTTTTTTTCCTTCCTTTCCTTCCGCTTCCCTCATCTCTTGCCACTCGCCTCTCCGCAACTGATTTCTCACTCGACTAACTAGGGCAGGGGGTTGGGAATGGAAGGGACGAGGACAGGATGGATGGAAAATGAGGAGTACACAATCCTATTGGTCCTCCATATCTAACGAAAAGCAAATGTTCATCCTCAAACGTATAAATATGGTCGAATTATATACCAATTATTAGCGCTACCGCGAGCCATATCGGCAGTTTCAAATAAATACCTTATACCAACATATCACAACAACAGGGGCTGAAATGAAACTGTCCTCGCTCTTTATACTCGCTTGCTTGTTGTGAAAAACGAGAGGATGATAAATATGACTCGAGATCTCTGCTGACCAAAAGACCGAGCCATCGCGAAATGAGAGAGGAAGACGCTCTCAAATTTGGAAACTGGAAAAGACGCAGCGAGTGTGTATCACAACCCCCTTCAATCATGCAACCCAAACGCCTTCCTCAACATCGGAAACCTCTTTTTCTTCCCCGTCTTCGCGCTCACCACCACCCCATTAATCACCTGTCCTGTACTCCTGCGATTCCCCAACTCTGGCCTTTCCCTCTGCTTTCCCCCAGCAGTCCCGCCATCACTTGTATTCGGCCTGCCATCTGCAACACTGACAGGACTCTGCGGCAACGGCCAGGAATCCATCGGCAGCCGCATCGGCGTGTTCCTCCTCTGTAGCTTTGGGCTTCTTGGGCTCGCCGGACTCTTTGGGCTTACGTTTGCTCGCTGGGCGGTGGGGGAAACAGCTTCACCGAGCACTCGGTCTGCTTTTGGGCTTGCAACGGGAGAAAGTGGAGATATGGCGCGAGCGGCGCTCTCGACGTCCGATGTGCGGACTTTACTATCGTCGCGGCGTTTGCTACCTAGGGCGCCGAAGAAAGAGCGCTTCTTCTTTTCGTTCTCGGCTGCGCGTTTGGCCTGCAAGCCTGTGCCTACTTCTGTGGGGACGCCGCTGCGTAGGGAGCCAGTGGCGACGGCGGTACCTTCAAGTTTGGAAGGTGGGGCAGTACGTGCGGGCTTTGTTCGTGGAGTTGGGGGGGAGTTCTCGGTGTCACTGTCTTCGAGTTCGGTGGAGTCGCCTTCGTCGATTCGCCGGGGGATCCCGCGGACTGGCGTGAGACCGGTTGGTTCGTCTTCGTCGCTAGAGTCGGCGAAGCGGCTGCGGGCCAACCGCGGGCCATCGTCCTCTTCGTCACTGGAATCGCCGAAGCGGCTAGAGAAGCGGGACTTTGGTTTTGATGCTGCCGGCGTAGGCTTGGAGCCCCTACCGAACCCAAGAGAGCGGACCGGGGACTTTGTGCGATTCTGCCTCCCAGAGTCCATAGAGCTTCGCATGGATGTTCGCATACCTGGGCCGACAGTGCTAGGACCAATAGAACTGAAAGGTCGTCTTGTGACAGGTCCACTTGGTGATGGGGAACGAGCACTGAAAGCACGAATGTTGGCTGACTGAGGTCGAGAATCGACGGATCCACTTCGCATTGATCGTCTCATCGAATAACGGTTACCATCAGCCGTGGTAGAAGACCTTGCCTTCTTGAAACTGCTTGAAGAGTCGCTACCGTTGGAGACGGCACGACGCATTGTCGACTTCTTCTTTGGCTGAGCGACCACAGGAGTTAGAGAACTTTGCTGCGTACCCATGGAAGCGGCACGATCGTGATTTACGGTTGACTTGTCCTGGGGTTTATTATAGTCGACCATAGCTACTGCGGATACGGGACGTTGCTTCTTTTGCAGCGCACCCCTAGGCTCTGAAGATTTCGGAGGTGCGCTCTTTCGCATTGATGAACGCATGTGCGTTTCCGGTGGAGACTCTGGTCCAGAAGCTCGCATTGACTTCTTCATCGCAGGCACAGTGGGCGATTTGGCTCTCACTATGTCCTCGCGATACTGCTTGTCCGGCCAAGGTGGAAATGGTGCATCCTGATTCGTGTCTCGCGGCTGAGAAGCTTGTTGTGCCACTACCTTTCCCTTCTTTTTCGGCTTTGGTCTCAATTCTGTTGGAGGGTCATCAGCCGTGCCCGGGGCAGCTGCTCTCTCCATCTGTTGTTTACGACTTTGACTCAGGCCAGACCAATATTGTTGTGCTCGGTCCCATCCTTCCTCTTGTGCTGGTTCGGAAAGTTCACTCTCGTTCCTGGCCAAAGGATTAGGTCTATTTGGTTTAGCGACTGGTGCAATGACAGGGCTTTCGACAATAGCATTAATGGATCCAAAACCGTCGCCCTCAAGGTCCGATAGATCTTCTGCCGCATCGCTGTAGATGCTGCTGCCCGAATCCTCGGATTCCTCGTCATGATGTGGATCAGTTTGTATCCGTAGACCCTCTGCAACTTCCCCAACAACTGGAGATCCAGGTTCATGGTGAGTAGCTTCAGGCTCGGGCTCTGAGATCCCTATACTGGCGGGCGTTGGGTCTGTCGCATAATGCTCCACGAAAGGGGCTGTAGAATGCTCTTGAAATTGCGAGACGTCGCTCGAAGAAGGGAAACCACCTGGCATTCCAAACCAATCTTCTTGATCTGTTTCACGACTTTCTGTGCCTGGGGTGGCAGGTTGGACTGCAATTGATGGTACGGAACTGATAGTTACCTGCGTTGACGACTCCTCCTCGACTGCACTGTTGGTGGGTGCAAATTTCTGACCAAGGGCGGTTCCGTTACTCGATAAGGACGAGGCCAGAGTAGTTGGCGAATTGTACGATTCGGCCCCATCATCGCTATATGTACTAGGATCTGTGTCGGAATGGTAGCCGGAACCTTCAACGGACGTAACCTCAGGAGGTAATGGCTCATTCGATGCATGCTGGGGTATGCTGATGTAAGGGCTACTACTCTTGTTCACAAAATCTTGATAAAGTACACCGCCTACTATTTGGTCAGTAGAGACTTGCGTCTCGCCAAGCTTTTCGTCGGAGTTGTTCTGGTTGACTGTTGGCCCAGAATCTGGCCTGGCCCGGTCGTTTCGCCCGCGTATACTGCCAAAGGAAGGTAGCATAGGAGTAGGCTTCATAATACTTTCTTGATCCGAGTCTGATCCTGCGACCACTTTATTCTTGTCGCGTCCGGAACCATACCACGCTTTGTCCGAGTCCTCCTTGTTTTGTGGACTCAATATCACAGGAGAATCGGGGCTAGTGGGTGGACTGGCAGCACGACCGACAGCGACTGGCTCATCGTCAAAGCTAACACGTGCCCTTTTCTTCCTAGAGGCAGGCTTCAAGCCTTCATCTGAGATGACTGATGTTGTATCAGACGCCTCGCTTGCTGCCTTTCCATGAGACTGATTCCAACCTCCAGGTACAAACCCGGCCGGCGAAGGCCTACGTGGTGACGGAGAATGTTTGAGAGCAGACTTTGCAGGTGACACTGAGCGAGCTGGCGGTTGATGTCTCAATTCCTCTGGTGTATTTGATATGGGTTGAGACGAGAAGTGAGCAGCTCGTGCTGGGCTTAGAGATTGATGTCGAAGTGTGGATCCTGTATCTAGCGAGATAGCATTGGCCGGCGATTGTGACGATAATAGCTGACTTGTAGCCTTTTTATGCTGTTGGCCGTTTGCAAGTGGCTTTGACATATTCGGAGCTGTTCCTGTGCTAATGTTGCCCTTGTACCCCACAGTCTCTTGCGTCTTCTCTACTAGAATTGTTTCGTCTTCTTTCTCTTCAGCTTCACGGTCTTCTCTCACAACGGAAGGTTGCTTGGCCAGCAGTCTGGCCGCCCTTGTGTTGTAACTTCGGGGTCGCTCCGCCGAACTGCTCACATCAGATACCACCGAGTCTGTATCAGATGCGTAAGAAGACGTCTGCGTGCCTACGGCAGGGGCTATCCTTTTCTTTTTCCTTCTAGGTGCAGTATTTACAGTGTTGTCTAGCCCAGCTGGTTGAGATGTGGGAGCTGAAGGTGAAGGAGTTGATGAAGCACTTGGCGGTTGCCTTCTTGGGGTGGCCTCTCTAGTCTCAATTGCACCAGCCGCCAAATGACTGCCCTCTGTCAAGTCTCTGGCTACCACCGTTTTCTTCTTCTTGACTGGCCGCGCCGCAGTCTCTTGCATTCGGTATGCTATGTTTTGCGCTTCACCTTCCGGTAACCTCTGCGCAGGACTGCTCTTTGCCGAAAGCTGCGCAGCAGTTGATGACTGGCTCAAGGGCGATTGCGGACGTCGGCTGGGCAGTGGTGAGGTAGGCGGTGAATTCCGTGGGCTCATCGGTCGCGAGAAATTAATTGATTCTCGACTCTGTGCGCGTTCCTCATCCAACCTTGCAATCTTCGGCTTGTAATAATTTCGAATATCGCCCCTACCCAGCATAGCACCAGGTCCTCGGTCCAAACTGACACCTCGCCCGGAAGGCCCGGGAGGGGGAGAAAGGACCCTCTCCGGAGGCTCGACACTTGCTGCCCGTCGACCTGATTTTGCCGGCAGCGGTGGGGGCAGCGACGTATATCCTTTGGGGAGGGCAGGTACTGGCGGAGGATCATCGGTACGCATGCTTGCTGAAGTCTTTCGATTCGGTGAAGGATCCCTGAATGACCGCTCGGTCATCGATCCAGAGCTGTTCTGCCGCTGTAACCCTCCACGGAGACTAGGACTTGCGCTCCCATTGGAAGATGTAGATCCCCGTCGCTGCATACGTTTGGTTTGTATTTCCCCCACTGGTGTAGGCGTCGTAGTGTGAGAGCGGAGAGCTGCCGCTGCAGCGGAATTGGAGAGACTTGCATTGGAGGCACGGCTGGCGAGGAAGGCCTGTACGGCTGCTGTAGACGCTGCAGCGGTTGGAGGGGTTTTGACATGCTAAAGGATTGATGTCAGTAGGATATTCTGCTTGTGAGAATGACACATGTATCAAAACGTGGGAAATTTACGGGGTTCGATTGCGCTCTCTTGCGATGGAACATGTTGCGCCGCGATTCGAGACGGACTCGCAGATGGGCTTGCAGTCAATGATTTGGATATATATCCCAAGCTGGCCTTCCTCCTATCGTGACCGGATGCTCTTACGCGAGGGCACAAAGGAAATTTTCCAAAGGCGGAGACGAGCTCAGTTAGTGCAAGTTAGAGGATGAAGCTACCGCGAATGACGTCGGAACAGAACAGCCATCCTGGTGATTCTCGTGGTGTCTGATACAAGTAACAGGTGTACACGATGAGGTAGATTCCGCATGGAATGTTAGGCGATATGTGGCTCAACGCACAGTTTGCGGCTGATGTTGGAAGTTTGATGGGTTTCACTTTCAGGGCAGCGGCGCGGCAGGAGCGGACAGCAGTGGTCTGGCCCTTCTGTAAACTTTGTGCGCGCCTCGAACGTCATGTTGTACGCTACCACTACTGAGGTTTTCATTTGATAGTTTTATAGTTGAATCGATATGACCTATTGAGTTCTAAGAAGATTACTTGGAAGTTTCCCAGATCGAACGAAAGTACCACCACTGCACTTGTTGACCTTGATATATCATTAATCATTCGATCTCGCCTACTCCTTTTTATTTTGAAAGTGTGGACTGTATTCATATTAGGGCAGTTCCTGTACTCCATAGGTAGCACTTGAACGATAGCAAACATGGTTTTCTCATTCGATGACGAGTAATGTTGACTCCTTAATATTCAATGCCATCAACCTTCCCATTCCATGACCATGGCGCCCTCTACTGAGACGCCTCTACCGCAGATACCTCTGCCAGCGGGACTTCGCGAACGACAGGTCACAAGCAGCGCATCCGATCTTTCGTATCACCTAATCGAGGCCGAAGAGCGACCCAATCCCCTTATAATACTACTCCATGAATTCCCAGAGCTCGCCACCTCGCGTATTGCTAGCGTAAGATTATGCCAGCCCTAGCAGCTACTAAAAATTGTGTTGTAGCCTTTGATCAAAGAGGGCACGGAAGAAATACAGGCTGGGACACTTCATCCTTCGAGGACGTGGATCTCCGAAATTTTCCTTAGACGAACCTGATGCGAGATATGGTTGTTTTGGTACAACGACTTGGATACCATGTATAAATTACGTAATAGGCACTACTTTGGCGGAGCGATTGCATCCTTGTGTGGCCTTGCGAGGCCAGACATGTTTTGTAGAGTCGTCTTGATGGGCTATCCGTTTTTAGGGGCTCCTGAGTTGCCCTTCAATAAGAGTGCGGGTCTGGATGAAGAAAAAGGACCCAGTCTGGATATACACCAACAATTAGCCAATCTGCCAGAACCAAGGAAAAACTATAAATGGTATTACTCGACTACGGCTGCTAATGCGGAGATGTCTTCACTGAAGGGCTTAAAGATTTTTTGAGGGGATGCGCCTAATGATCCTCATTCATTGGAAGATTCGACGGCCGAAGAGCTCTCGAAGCTGCCCAATTATTACATGATGCCGTTGGACATGGGAATGCCTGAGACAGTGTTTCAAGCCATGTTTCTCGCAGAGATCCAGCGGGCCAACCGGTCCAAACGGCTTATTGACATTGAGCTCAAGGTTTATACCAACGAGTTTGGCCGTATTGGTTTAGAGGACGCTTGAATTGGTATCGTGTCGCCACTAATTCAGAGCTCATGCGGGACCTCGACATCTTTGCCGGGAAGAAGATGGAGGTACCACTACTGTTCATTGCCGGAACGAAGGATTGGCTGCCCTACCAAGTCCCAGGCTCGCTCGAACGAGTGCAGAAGGCCTGCGACGTATTTAGGGTACGAAATGGATTGAAGGCGCTGATCATTGGGTCCAGCAAGAACAGCCTGAGATGATCGCTCAGAAGTTATTTGACTTCCTGCGGAAGGCTGACATGTAATTACGGTGGGAGAGTGATCAAGAGGCGCTGGCGTATCGTATCTGAATCCTATGTCACCAATCTATAAAGATGATCGAGACTTTCATCTAGCGAGTACGCATCATGCCTAGATCTCATTCGTCACTCAATATGTAATCTTGAGATGGTGACGCCCCATCCTCGTAGAAATGTAAGAACGATTGCCAAGATCCGAAGGCAGAAGAGGTGTAGAATGCGTCTTGGCACAACACAATAGCATATAAAGCAGTGCTGATGATGATCGAAAGGGAAGCAAGAAGGGGAGTGTAAAGCTCGCAGGTCGTCGGATGGCAAAGTTTGAGGTAAAGAAGGCAAAGACAGACCCACGCACAATATACAAGACAACGATCTGCGGCTGATGTGAGAAGGCATCACGTTTATCAGATGTGGAGCGATAGAGGCTCTGAGGTTTGCGGGAGATGAGCGTGCAGTAGTGGCATGCCTGAAAATTGGTGGCGGTTCAAATGACGAACAACGAAGCAATTATAGATTTGTAGTGTCTCGTAAATAGCACAGTGCCAACCTTGTCAACGCCGCATCCAAAGATTTCAACCTGAGCCCTGGCAGCAGGTTTTAGTACATCGTCAAAATACAACATATGTTCCAAAACGCCGAAAATATGCCCTGCGGTCTCAGACCTTATACCATAAATGCCCATATAGCTACTGCGGCGATTGGTATTGATGCTGGCCATGACTTTGGCGTTGAGATGGATGGTAAGGCGTCAGACTTGAGATTGTTCGTACTGAAGACGAACTGGAAACCGATGTCTGTCGAGTTGGAGCAGTTCGTTTCGTTGACTTCTGGTACGTCTTTAGGATCGGCGAAAGTGATGTCGACGCACTGCAATCTTCGAATTAGCGACTGAACAGCATTGCTTAGTCCAAATGAAGCACTCACATTATACAGAGCTGCGCCGTGCTGCGCCGTCTCGATGATTTGTATCGTAGCATTTTGGCCGATTACAGCGGTATAATTGACGGGCAGTGGGACTTGAGGCATGCATACGCTTCCTGGGTATTCATCGTTATTGGGTCCAGTTATCGCAAAGACCGTTTGCATAGGCAACGAGAAGTTCCCAGGTGTCGTGCCGTCGCCGAGGTTGATGTAGATGAGAGCTGACGAGTGACCGGGGAACCAGCCAGGCTGGAAGCCTACGGCGCCGCCGCCCACAGGCCAGAGGGTACGGTTGTTTGAGCGAGGCATACCACCACCTTTGTCTTGTCAGTATCAGGCCCTTGTACAAGTATCGGATTTTGCCATACATGGATATATCCATTGCATGCCATATGGGTAGCTGCCGTTGGGTCCAGCACCCAGACCGTCAACGCCTGGGTCTGTGACATTGCCGTACGAGTGTAGATTGTTCCCTCGCCATCCGGGATACGTTATGACCGTGTGCGCTGAGACAAGTGATGAGAGAAAGAGGAGGTAGATGGCGGCGGTGAGGAGAGGTCTTGACGAAAAAGGCATAACGGAAGAGAGGCAGTGTAAGAGTATAGCTATGCTCTTTTGTTTCGAGTGATGAGGTTCAACTCTGCCAAGTGCCAACAATGATAGAAGATGAAACCCAGCGACAAGAGGAAGCCTTGCGTTGCAAGAATAGACATCTCAAGCTCCGAGGGGGCAGCCAGATCCCTTTTGCTAACCGGCACGCTGGCAGAACTTAGCCGCGCCAGTACAGCGAAGAAAGCCATGTCGAGTTGTCAACCAAGCATTATTGGCCCGTACCACCCCCATGAGGAAACTGTACGGATACGACCCTCGCGCCGTGAATTAATATGGCTGGGTCGAGGGGGGTGACAAGTGGGAGGAAGAATCCATTGGCGGCTGGAAGCACTTACGTGCATGCGGATTGCAGTAGCAGCAATAGTGTTAGTGAAATGGGTGCATGTGCAGCCAGTCAGCGTTGAGAACTTGAGATGTTCAATTTTCAAAAGGGTGTGATTCGAGGGAATCACGGGCGGCTGCTTAACCCCTACGAATCCTTGGCGCCTAGAAGTTAGAACCCGTGACCTTGAAAGTTCCTCTCATTCGTATATGTATATACCTAATACCTTACTTTCGACACGGATTACATTATCTACCTTACGAGGGTTACCTTATCTTCTGACTTGTTTCACTGTGCCGAGTGCAAGTAATCTCCTACGCCTTTGAACGTTGTTGCTGACACTTTATCGCACCGCGAGGATGCGTTTCAAGACTGATGCTGAATTGTTTCGGGTGCGCCTGAATCTACTGCAGCCTTTCACCATTTCCACGCAGACATACAGAGGGACATCGCTATGAAAGCCTAGGCCAGGTACTCCAATCGAACCTGGCTGTGTTTATAAGCCCTTGCTGCTTCTATAAGTATTCGTCACCAGAATTCATCTCACCCACTACGGAGTAGTTACAGAACGGATCCGCAATCAAGATGTAAGCCCTATAGTACGCAAGCCAGTGCGCTCTTCCAGGTCCCGTTCGGCAGTGTCTAAGAGCGAGCCCGAATCATTCTTATCTGGCAGAATAGATCGTGATCTATCCTTCCCTTCAATAATGATCAAGCACCCTCGGTACTATTTCTCAGCAACGGCGTCTCCTCATCCCTCGTCTCTCCTTCACCACCACCCTCTGCCCCAGCTTCTCCTCCGTATTTGGAATAGACCCTACTCCCGTAGTACACCGAAGCAAGTACCGCAGGACTTTTCCCAGAACATCAGCTGCTCTTCCTCAATCTCGGCACACTTGATGCAAAACAAGTAAGACCAACTCACTGCTGAAACACGAATTCCGTTGTGGCAAAATCGCCCACATAAGACCACCTCATCCGCGTATAAGCCGCGATACTCATAACAACCCAGAACACTCCGATCATTGTCGCTTTTGTCCACTGACTAATAAGATAGGTGCGGGTTGCGAGTTTATGTTTAGTGAATAGGATGATTTCGGCAATGTTGATGAGGACGTTGAGTACGGAGAAGACTATGATAAGCCATGTTCTGTACTGCAAGCATTAGTTTTAGGTACAATGGTTCTCCACCAAGAAAAGTGAAGCAACAAATAAATCTTGACAACGAGGAGGCGCTGGGAGCAGAGCACAATACGCACCGTAGATCCATATGCCTGTTTCTCCAATCTGGCACATTGTTCTGGACGATTGGGACGCCGACTAGGAACAGTATTGCGAGGCAAATCTGGATGATCCAAAGGGGTGCAAGGACTGGAAGCTTCCAAGGCGCATGGGTCTTGGGCCTCTCGGGCATCTTGACGCTGTACAGAAATATTGGTGTATCTTTGCTGTTATTTCTGCTTGGATGTGTAGCCCAATCTTCGTATATTCCTGGCTAAACTTTGAACAAGAACCAAACTCTGTGTAGCAGTATGAGTATACTGAAGTCTCTTTCTTGTAATAATTACAAATATAAGTTGGATGAGGCACTCTGGACATTATATCTGTTATCTAGTTGAGAGCATTGCCTGCCCTGGCGCCAGTTGAGGGAGCGCACTGCCTCAATCCTTCAAACGCAGAGTTTCAGCTATATTAATCAACAAATATCTACCTTTTGTCATCACCCATCACTGCAAAATATTTTACTATCAAATAAGTTCTTCCTACTCTCATCGCGAAATGGAAGAATCGAAAGAATTAAAGATTTCTCTCGATCCATAAGCTCGCCCAGCTGCTAGCGCCGTTCAATATTCCAGATTGATATTTATTTATTGGAGCATCACAGGTACATACGACCCTGGAGACCAGAAAGCTAGGCATTCTCCTCACCTTCATATCAAAACATCCAGATATGTCTGGTTCAAGAGTAGCTCCAAGATGCCTTTGTATCATCTCATCTGTCCCTCGCTAAGGGCCTACTTTATACCTAACCCTTTAGGATACACTCACCCTCGCCGTTTTCCATTGAGCTCTTCCTAGACTACGCCGCTAGTGCTTTCATCTCGCGCTTTAGCTATGTCACTCACGATCGTATAATACTGTCATGATCGAGACTTTTTTTTCAATTAATTTTCTTGCTCACTGGGTCTTTATCGGCTAATCAGCCACATTATCATCTACTGGTTTTAATTGTAGCCTCGTAGATCGAAGAGCACATCAACATGGCTGAGCTGACGCGAAGGTTGATGGAGGTTTACAAGAGTAATCATAGGGTAAGGCTCTTTTGCTCTGAGGAAGCCTCCGTGCCGTGATCAGCCGGATGAAGAAAATAAAGAGCCTGCTTATCTTTAATACTGTCTTCATCTCCTCTGACGATGACAACATCACCCTCCAACCTTGACGCCGCGGAGCAATACACTGCGTAAATCCTTGCAGCTGCTGCGGGCACAGGAGACCTCGTGACAGTCAGTGAGATACTCCCACAATGGCTGCTGCAACCTGGTTCTGAGCCAGCTCCCGCACCTAGTAGCCCAGATCTATGACCTTTCGCCTTAGTCATGTACAGAGCCATTGATGAGAAGAAGCCCCAGGTTGTCTCTTATGTGCTCGCTCTTGGTCTGAAGCTGGAACGACTCGCCATTGAGAGAGCCTTAGACGTCAAGTCAGTTGATATCTTCCAGGCTTTCATCGACAATGGCTGGGACATCAACGCTCCACTCGGCGAACTAGAAGCCTCCCCTCTAGCGTACGTATTGCCTTCTGCCTTACTTCCTCCATCCTTCTCATTCCTTCATATATGTCTATGTAACGCACTACCCGATATGCTCACCGAATCCTTAGTCGTGTTATAACCGACAAGCCTCTTGTCTGTTGGTTTCTTTTACATGGAGCATCTCATTTGGACGTGCTTCAGAGTGCTGCAGAGTCGCCTGCAGAGGGGCGACTACAGGTCATGGAGTTTCTTCTGGATGCCGGGGCTGACATTGACGCGGTGAAGTGGAAGCACCACGAAGAGAGCTATACGAGCTTTGAAGCGTTAGGGTTAGGTACAGCATTGCACTACGCGGCTAAAAATGGTTACGCATATAGGGTGGAGTTGTTGTTAAGGCGGGGGGCTAACGCTGACGTTCTTGATTCGACGGGGAAGACCGCGTTGGATCTTGCACGAGCATATGGGCGAGACAATACCGCTACTCTGTTGATTATCCATTCGCCCACATAACGATAACCAGGAATAGAATAATATAGGTTGCTAGAGGTCGGAAATCACTGCTATGTAGGATGATACAAAGGATGCTGTGTCTGGGTTTTGCAGACATTCTGCTAGACTCTCCATAGTAGTGCTAAGAAGTCATATATGAAGCAAAGATTCTTTTTCCTTAGGATCGATGAGGTTTGCACTCCGTAGCTCAACCTTGCGCTAAACCTAAATTGGCGATTGCAATTCTCCTCAGCGACCGCCGACTTGGACTCCATACTCAAAACATCGATTGAACAGCTTTTATTCGAAGATGCAAGCCTCACTGAAGGCAACCAGAGTCTCTCCTCATATGTGCCTTTGTTAGCAGAAAACCTACAGTTTGCTTGAATGACCAACTAGTTTTGCACCAACGAATAAAACAACCCATGCCATTTATATTGGTAAGAAGTAGAAGTATCGGTGGCCCAACTTCATACATGATGCTGAAAAATATCATATCAAGACTATAGATATGGTTACGGGTGGTCGTGTTAACACATCAGCATTCTTGATACTCTTCGCTTAGTTCTTGTGGAAGAGGATTGCTGTCTTCATATTGAAATCTCGATTGCAGATAGAGTCGAAGACGTCAACGTCGTCTCTTGATCCCTTCACTGAAGGATTGGTTGATGGCTGCTGGCCTAGCAAAAAAAAAACTTCATATCCGCCCATAATGTCCCGGAAAAAGCACAAGAAGCAAAGTGAACAGCAAAAGCGTCTTCGGGTGACCGACGCATCTGGTTGGACACATATTATCAAGGGATCTCGGGGTCAAAACCACCAGAGATACACCAACATGCATGAAGACGGCAAGCCCACGGAGGCTCCTAGAGATCTTACCGTTGACAAGGTGTTGGAGAAATTCCAGAAATATTGCCAGAATTGGAAGGAGTCTGTTTCCTTCAAGGACTTTCAGCTCATTGTAGAAGAGGACGTCTTGGCTTCGGAGAAATGCAAAATTACTCGATGTGTGTGCCTAGGCCTTGGCAGCTTCACATCTGAAGATGGCAGAGAAGCCTCAATGTATGAGCTCGCCTTCTTGTCCACCACGCTTGAGATACTCGGTTCGTCTGTTAGCCTGCTAACAACATTGTCCCTCCACTTATTTGCTTGCAGGGAGGAAGCACAAGATCGACGATATCTACCTCCAAGACCCAGCGTTCAACCACTTAGACGAAGAAGTCATCCAATCACTCGGCTACACGGTCCTCAAGACTCCAGAAGCTTTCGAAAAGATTTCCACAACCACCTTCCTTTTCGTCCCACATCTAGAACCGCAATTCTACGCTATGGCACTGGACGCTGCTCACCCCTCACTATGTATCGGTAACGACTTAGAAGTCTGTGGGTAAGTTCTGCAGGCGTTCCCATCCACCAACGACGACAATTGCGAGCTAATACCACGCCCAGAGATATATATCCCAGAGACCCAAATTGGATGGTAGCAGCTCGCAACACCTTCGACCGTTACATGGATACGACAGTGTCGAGACCCATGCCTCTCTTCGATCGAGACACCTGGCCATATTTCATGCGTATATACTGGCCTCGACCGAGCGACGACCTTACTACACAAAACCTCCAGCCAGTTCCCCAGAAAACCCCCGAAGACGGATTCGAGATTGCCAAAAAGCTCAACCGGCTAGAATTAGAGGAGCGAAACCCAGGAACCGGCCATGTTTGACCATCACAGGGAGATCACGTCGACCTCGGACAAGGCATGGGACCTAGCACACTGACTTTGGCCAGTGAATCCCCAGAACAATTACCCCCAAGCATATCCCCACAACAGCAGAAGAAGCAAACACATCCTTCGACCACACTCAAACTCTTCCCACAGTCAACAACCGTTCAAGCAATCCAATCGCAGTATAACGTACCTGTTCCTTCCCACACGCAGCAAACAACCCCCAAAACGAACTCACAGCTCCTCTCTATCAAAATCTCCCCTAGCCTACAACAACCTCATCAGCGCAGTATCCCCCTCATCCAGTACTTAAAAGTCCTTCCTGCAAAACCGGCGCTTTAGAGTATATACAACGACGACTGCAGAAGAGAGGCAAGAGCGCCTATCCAGGAAAGAGAGCTGTCCTGAATGGAATCACATAATTCAAGAGCGAGTCCTGAACAGTGGCTCTCGCTGTGGTCGTACTTTGGTATCAATCACGGCCTATCCTCAGCTACCATGAGCAGAACGTCACGATTCTGTCCGTAGAGCCAGTCAGCCCTTTGAGCTACCCGCGTCATAGTCCTTTTGAGAGCATCAAAGACAAGGTTCGGCCAGAAGCATAACATTAAATCAGGCTCCCGGATGTTCAGAAATCAAAAGCAGCCTGAATGGTATTCATATTAGCCTATCTAACCACTACAAAAGTACGCCTATGCCGCTAATGCTCCCTATCCACACCTCCCCTCGTGCTAAGAGGACAAAATACCACCATCCCCCTGAGCCATGTGTCATGTCCCCAAAACATCTAGCCATACTCTCCATACAACAGCCTACCTGCCTTTCCTCGATAAAGCAAACCGCCACCCCATAATCCCATTGCCACTACCCTCCACCTCATGCGCGACAAGCATGTCATCATACTTTACCTAGCCGAACATTACCCTCCTTTTCTTCTTGGTATTTGTTCCGACATTCCGCTCTAATATCTCATACTGTAATGCCCCAACTCCAAAACATAGACACCTCCCCCTTTCGAAGCCATTCGATCAGACAGTTTTCCCTCCACAATCAGGAATCTTCAGCCCGGGCTTCAGATTCCTCGCCGTATCCATCAAACCCCATTTGTCTTCCCACTCCCTGCCCGGAGAATCGAGCATGATCTTCCATGGCTCGTCGAAGGCTTCGAACCTGCTCGCATCATCAGTCACCCCTCTACCATGAAATGCCCATGCCCTGGCCCCAAAATCAAAGAAAGCAAGTACCAACTTACCAAAAATACTCTGTCCCATTCGACAAACTCTGGCACACAAAATCGCTCATAAATTTATTCATCTCATTAATCCCCGCCACACTGCTTTTATCCACCGCGATCGCATCCGTGCAATTGGAGGGGCCGCAATCTCTTCCTCCGGAACTCGGCCACCCAACTTCAGAGATGATGTTCTTCTTATTCGTACCTTGTGTCAGTAACACATCTTTTGTTTGCCAAAAATTCCATGTCCATGCTGCTGCGACGTCGACGTTGACACCGGCGAAGAAAGGGTGGACGTTTGACATCACGATATCGGTGTCAGCCGCCAGACCCGGTGTCCATTTGTCTCCAAGATCGGATGTTGCGACCGGGAGGTCGTATTTCTGAGAAGTAAAGTTTTGCCTGATATCAGACAATACCTTGCCCAATTGGGTTTCAGTCATGTCCTGGCGGTAAAGTACCTCATTGCCGACGATAACACCTGCAAAGGGCCCCGCACCATTTTTTGAAAGAATGTCGTACATGCCATTAAGGCCGCGGTCATTTGTAGTGGTGTTTGTGGCAAGCCAAACGCCGAGCCAAATTTTCATGTTTGTTAGGCCGAGCTTGTCGATGGCATGGAGAACCATTTCGGTTTGGTTACAGTCGGTGCCGTAAAGGCGGACAACATTCGTTAGTTGGGATAGGACTGCCATGTCTCGCGTAACATTGTTCTGACTCGGGGGCCACTTAAGGCAGTCGGGGTATTGGACGCCCCATGGTGTATAGTCCATTCCCGGAAAAACCTTGTGGAGGTTTGGATTTCCCATCAGTGCCTTGATCTCTGCTGAATCTTTTGTCAAGTCTCCATGACCGTCGTCTTGTGCAGCAGTTTGTGACTGTGTCGAGTTCGATGAGGCTGCATTCTTATTTTTCTCTGATGCTTCAACGCCCCCTACTATTCCACCAACGATGGCCGCAAGGACCAGGATGACGATAATGGTGCCTACTATCCACCTCATCCTGCTCCGGCCTGAGGTTTGTCTGGAAAGCCATTCGCTTTTCTCGACTCCAGCATCATCAAACCCTTGCCTGGCCACAGGACCATATTGCCCGCTAGGATCTCTCGCCCCGTTGCTGACGACGTTTTTCTTCCCTACCAAACTTCCCAGCTTTCCGAACACGCCTCCTGCGGCTGCTCTTCCAGCTACAGCGCCCACGGGAACGGCATGCTCCGAGGAGGAGGGTGTCTTTAGACCTAGTATCGATCTGCTTCGTGTGACTGGTTCTCTTAGACCGTCATCTCCATCATCCGCAATATCATTGTGATCTATTTCGCCGCGCGCTACTCTTGGATCCCACGCTGTAGAAAATCGCTTGTAAGGATTATCGGAATAACTATTGCCACCTTCGTACTCCCCTTGTGATGGATACTGAACCAGTGGTATGCTGTCACGCGAGGAGTAAAGTCGTGGTGTAGACTGTGCAGGTGAGGGAGCAGCGGAGATGTGTTGATTTTCATCGTCGAAGGGATCGCTCCTCGATCGTGCAGGTGAGGTATACGGATCTCGTTGTGTTACCCGACTTTGAATTGGAGGCGGGACTGGTATGTAGGGTGTGTCCGAGCCAACTGTGTCAAAACCACGTTCGGGTGGTATACCCGAGCGCCCTTGGGAAATCCTGTTCAGGTCTCGCAGAGCTTCCACTCCGCTATCTCTTTCATTGGTATTTGCTACACCAAGGGCAACTCCAGCAATGCCACCTCCAGCAGCTGTTATGCCCATGTTGTCAGCACCTGGCGTAGTTGTTGATGCAGTCCGGTTGGAGGTGGAATGGTCTAGTCCACCGTCTCGGTAGCCTCTAGTTTGAATCGGTGGAGGTTCCCTTCTTGAGTAAAAAGGCTGTGGAACAGGTTGTGAGTCCGAGGAATCTGTTTGTTGAGGTAATTGAGGGACTCTGGAAAGGTAAGACTGATGAGCTGGAGGAGATGGTGGGCTAACGTCGTGATTTCTGGTTGGGGGAAGTGTGTATGCGGGTGCAGTGGAATACTGCATATCTCGGAAGCCAGTGTCTTGTGAATGGGGAAAGTGGTCCTGGCCGCCCCCTCTTAACGACAACTCGTCATCGTCGTTGAATGAGAAGGTACGATCTGGCATCGATCGCGCCATGGCAACGAATGAATATGGCAAGAGGAGCTCAGGAGAGTTGTGGGACTGCAAAGCCGTCTCAGATGAGGCACGAACTGCTGGAACGGTTGGGTGGTGCAAATTCCCGTGTGCCTCGTATTCGCCGCTGTACACCACCGTGATTCTCAAGGGGTTGATCACTACTCGACCGGTTTCTGGCTCTGACCCTTTTCCTCGAAGTTCTGTTCAGTGCAGGGACCAGCTTCGGTACGTACTCTTTGCTAGTTTATCTGACACTTTATCGAAGTTTATTCGAAACGGTAGAATATGTTCCAAGAATAGAATTTAATGGATTGGCGGGACAACAAAGCGGCTCTTCGACACTTCGACAAGCCCGGACACAATAAGTACGGTACCTACATGAAGAAAGATATTGTGCAAGCTGTCCAATGCTACGCGTTCTATCTAGATCAACCGTGATGGAGGTGTCTAATACAGGTTCAAAGCAGGTAGACGTACTCAGTACAGGGTCGTCAGGCTCCGCCGGCTACGATAGGAGCATTAGCTTGCAGATACGGCAACAGTTTTACAACGGTTGAGGCTCCTACGTGTTACTGTCAATTGAACTGTTAGGATGAGTACGGGCAAAGCTCGTTACACCACTGTTTGCAATCTGAATTCTCGCTGAGGGGATATGGAACAGCAAGCAAACAACAACATCATCTTCGAGAATGACAATAAATCGGAGCCGCCGTCCCAGCTGAGGACAGGAAGTGTGACTGTGTTGGACCTCGCATCTTCGTCACCGTCAGACAACTTCAACCCAGGATGGCGCTTCTATGCTTCATTCATCAGTCTCTGCATAATTACTCTCGCAGTGGCCTTGGATGCCACTTCGCTTTCTGTCGCTCTTCCCGTAATAGCCCCCCTTGCCATCAATAGCCTTTTGAAACCCTCCATGGTTCCTGATCGGCGTGGTACTTCTGAGACCCATCGACTGGTTTGGAGAGGAATACAAACTAAACTAACGCTCAAAACTAGATCATCGCTGAATCCCTCCACGGCAGCGCCATCGACGCCTTCTGGTGCGGGACATCCTTCCTCCTATCCTCCACTGTCTTTCAACCCACCTTTGCTTCGCTCTCCCACATACTCGGCCGTAAACCTCTCCTCCTCGTCGCCCTCCTTTTCTTCACGGTAGGTGCAATAGTCGGTGCGCTCGCCCAAAATTTCACCTCTCTTTTGATCGGCCGCAGCATCCAGGGCGTCGGTGGCGGCGGTATCATCTCTCTGACTGAAATCCTCATCACCGACCTCGTCCCTCTGCGTGAGCGCGGCAAGTGGTTCGGTTTTCAGAGCCTAACATGGGCGCTTGGATCAGTCACCGGTCCCTTGATCGGCGGCGCCTTCGCCCAGGAAGCCACTTGGCGCTGGATCTTCTGGATAAATCTGCCCTTCTGCGGCCTGGGCTTCCTCACGCTCCCCTACTGCCTACGACTACACCACCCTCCAGGTCGGCTTGCAAGCAAACTTCTGCGCTTTGACTGGGTCGGCGCCATCCTCCTGACTGCGTCCACCACCTCGTTCCTCATGCCGGTCCCTTGGGGCGGCGTCATGTTCGCGTGGTCCTCCTTTCGCACTCTGGTACCACTTATACTTGGAATCTGCGGCCTCTGCGTTTTCGTCATGTACGAGACCTATGTCGCAAAGACGCCATTGATCCCTCTACACATTTTCTGCAACCGTACTGCAGCCGTCAACTACATTGGCACGCTTGTCCACGGCATGGTCCTTTGGTGTTTACTCTACTATCTCCCGCTCTACTACGAGGCCGTCAAGGTCTACAGTCCCATCATCGTCGGCGTCGCCGTCTTTCCCGAGACTTTCACTGTCGCCCCAGCGTCTATCTTCGTCGGCGTCGCCGTCAGTCTCACGGGTCGCTTTCGCTGGGCTATCTGGTCCGGATGGTCGCTGACGGTGCTGGGCATGGGATTGCTGTACTTGCTAGGCCCGGAGACGAGCGTGCCGGCATTTGTGTTTTTAAACCTCATACCCGGCTTGGGAATGGGCTTACTGTTTGCGAGCATGAACTTGGCCATACAGGCAGCGACGACAGAGAGGCATGTTGGGTTTTCGGCGGCCATGTATATCTTCATGCGCTCGCTAGGTCAAGGCATCGGCGTTGCCGTCGGCGGTGTCATCTTTCAGAGCCAATTTGCCGTTGAACTCCGCGGGTACCCGGACCTGGCGAGGAATGCGACGAAGCTGGCGCAGGATGCCAGTGGGCTGGTGCAGGCCATCAAGGCGATGCCGGGGGGTACGGCGGAGAGGACCGCGATTGTGAATTCATACGCGAACGCGTTAAAGATCGTATGGGCGGTCATGACCGGGCTAGCGTTTGTCGCTTTTGTGCTGAGTTTCGGAACAAAGGGGCTGAGTTTGAATGCGGAGATGGAGACGGAGCAGGCGCTCAAAGAGCGAGGGGACGATCAGCGTTCCGGGTAGTAATAATGTCGAGAACGTGTAAAGCTATCACCCAAGGAGGAAAAATTAGAAGGAGTGATGGATTTCTTCCTAATATATACATAAATTCATAGAAATAGATATATAGACTGACGAATGTTGTAATAACCGAAATGCGCAGCTATTCTACAGCCGGTAGGAGACAAGCCAAATCTAGGCTCTCCGTGCTCCCTCGGAGCTCCCTTCAAAGTGATGATGCTCCCTTTCCCGAATTAGAGCCGGCAACCATCAATCCTAAGTTCGGGAAGTATACAACATATATACAATTAACAAGGGGAAGAACCATCTCAACATGAGGAAGTCAACGATTGTGTAATTCTAATCTTTTATAATTTACCTGAACACACCTAGATTGTATCGAGATGCTTGTCAAAAGTGAGTGGAAATCTCCAGAATATCAGTATCAATATCAATATCAAATATTATCCAACACTGTAAATCTTTCATTCAGTGCTTCATATATGCTTCATTCAGTGCTTCATTCAGTGCTTCATCCAGTGCTTCATCCAGTGCTTCGTTAAGTATAATCATGTAAACAAAAAATAAAAGAACTGAAAAGACGTGTACGGACGTGTACGAATTTGAATAAAAAGAAAACAGGATAATTCGGTGTTCGATCACGAGTAGATTAGATGCTGTCGTTAGTCTTACATTCGACTCTTTGCACTCGGTCTCTCCGTTCCTGTCGCCTTATCCCAGTCCCCTTGCTTGTACACCATCGTCCTCTTCGTCATTGCTCTTCGTATGATCCAGTCCTTACTACTAACCTCCTCATCCACCTCACCCTCTCCTAATTCCGGTATCACGTTACTGCCTTCCAGTCTCTTCAACACAACGTCATCCTCCGGCCTTGAAAAGTACACCAGGCTGTATCGCGTGCATTCGGCCTGCGCACCCGGTGGGGAAACCACGCGATGAATATTCGACCGCAACAACCCATTCGTGAACTTGACCATCGCGTCCCCCAGGTTTACGATAGCATGGCCAGGTAAAGGGCGCACATAGCACCATTGCGCATCTTCGCCGGGAGGAAGCACCTGAAGGCCTCCAAGCCGGTTGAACAGGATAGTGATACTGCCGTAGTCGGTGTGCTCACCTAGTGTGGTACGACGGTCATCTCGGGGTTGCGGGGGTGCTTTGATAAAGCGGATCTGGTCACCTGAAGACGATGTGAGGCGATGCAGCGAAGGGAGTGTGGGGGGTTGCAGGTGCAAGTGAGTATCAAGGTGAGTGAGGAGGATGCTGACAATGGAGTGGGCGGCATGGATGTAGGAGCTTTGGAGAACTTGGGTCCGTCCAAGCAGTTCGGGGGCCGGGAGAGGTGGGCAAAGACAGATGACGTCGTCTTTGGAGACCTTTAATAAGCAATGGTTAGCTAAAGGTTAGGTAGGGCAAGAATGGAAGAAGACGGACATTGTAGAATTCGTTACGGTCTAGCGTGCCGGTTCTGTCAATGACAGCCTTGCCATAGCCCTTGTATCTGAAATTGGGATCTGAGACTCATGGTACAGAAACATGTTCAATGACAGGCGCCATACCCATAGTATGAGTGCTGGGCACTGAAGTCATATTTCTCTTTCTCTTCCAGATCCAACTCGAAAAGCTTTTCCCCAACGTCGAAGAGCCTGTCGGCGTCTTTGAGAATGGACTCGCCGATTGAGGTGCCTCGCAGATCGAGATAGAAGAAGCCTAGATTTTTACATGCTTGGTAGAAGCGCGTCGACTCCTCTGTGTCATTGTTGAGTAGTTTCTCAAGAGAAAGCCGCAGTAGAGGCGCTGTTGGGACGTCACTGGGGAAAGGTGGATTTATCGTAGAAAGCCGGTCGTTTTTTCCAGAGTCTTCCATTCTTCAAGGACGTCCAGGCGTAACAGTTGTTTATGACTGGGAAATATCTCCATTCCTGGAAGCCTGCAGTCCTACCTCAGATCGTCCATGGACATTTGCGGGGTTCGCAGGGAACGATGATGAGTGGATTATATTTAAATAGCCCAAGATTTATCCATTAGCTCAATGGTGTAGTGGTATGCTTGTCTCCAGAAGCTCTAAATTGTGGCAGGCCGAGGGTCGGTTGGTTAAGTCGTTGCATACTCTTACCAAATCTATGATAACCTTCAGAGAGGAGTCTGAATTTTGACTACTTTACGCTCATAGTTGAGTCTTTAGATTCTGCTATACTGTAGATTAGATGCCAGCATTTGGGACTATTGAGAAAGATTTTTGGATTTTTCTATCCTCGAATTAATACACGTTTCGGTGAAGGTTATCCGACTGACCCTCAGGCCCCGGGGTGAGCGAGCTCACTTTTTCGAAAAAATCTAACAACAAATAGTCCAAATCCCGGTTGAGTCCGTTGATTTTTTGATTTTGTGTGAGAATACCGTTCGCAGTCATCTTCCGGTTTCCAGATTTTCATGCTCTAGATGAAGTCCAAAAACGCTTTTCCAAGCGCTTCGTTCTCTTGTATGCTACTCTTGTCCTCTAAGAACCATCATCACATATCCGAATTCGACACGATTCGCTGTGTCACTAAAGATCATGTCTCGTAATACTCTTCAGGTTCGACAGCAGGTACCTTTGCCAACTTCTGAGTGTTTGCAAAGGTCAGAAAACATGCTGTCTGGGTCGACCTATATTGGCCTCTTTCAAAGCATTCGTACTTCGAAATCTTAATTTAGAAGTACTTGTTCTGAGTCAAGTCGTTTCGCTTCTGCTCTCATCGTCTGATAGTCGTAACATTTATTCCTTCTTTGATGTTAACATACTCGGATGCAGCTCTGATTCTGACCCACTGGCCTCAAGTCTGTTCGCACGTTCTCACAGCAGTCTTGATGAACCATACATTAGCGTCTACCAAGACCTTCTACTTGTCGACCTCTGACACTATTGTATCGGATATACAACAGACATACCCACCTATCGTTATCTTGATATACTAGTCATAGTATTCAAACATTCGGCCCCCCCCCGTTCCGTGAATCTTTGAGACTCAACCACGCGCGACTTCCCAGCTACTCTTGCCTCGGACTTTGAGCGCCGTGTTCCATGCATGTCCCCCTTTCATGAAATATCTCAGCTCCTGAAGCTTGAGCTCAATAGAAACATACCGTCCAAGCCGCTAATTTCATGCTCGTGAGGCCGAACGGACATGTTGCGTGGGAGGGTGATGGGACCCTCGATAAGGAGAAGGCGAGGAGGGTTATGGGGGCGATATTGGGATGGGAGACTCATAGTGGGCATGTTACGAGGGACGGGAATGAGGAAAACGACGAGGACGCCGGGGGTTTGGGGTTGTTAGGGCTTATGGGGGCTGGAGGTGGAGGTGGAGGAGGCGCCTCTTAAGGATGGGGGAAACGGCAATGTCGAAGAAGGGAAAAGGTGGCAGACCAACAGCAATGCTGAGGCAACAGTCACGAACCCCATCACCCCACCATCAACGAGAGAGCCATCAGCAACACAAATCAACCCCAGCTTCTACAGCTCAGCTCCTAACCTACGCATAAAACGTGCTCCAAAACAAGAAGATCGTCCGAGGCAAAGCTCCAGAAGCTTCAGATGTAGTCAAATGTATCCACAAGGGCAGAGTCCCCACTCACGCGGTCATATCTAATTCCATCTACTCTGGATTCCACTGAGCACGTTGGGTCACTAACATTGATCATTAAAGATCACGATCTAGACCCCCAATGGACTGATACTAGCGCTAAACAATCACTATACTCGTCATCTAGCCACGATTTAGAGAGCGTTCACAGAGTAGGGAATGCTTTACGAGATTAAAGACTGTTTATACCGAGGGCAGCATGGAGGAAAGATGAGGTATTTTCCATCAGAGCAATCGCTTCATAAGAATGCACGCTCAAGTCACAATGACACGAATCAGCATACTATCCAGTCTTCAATTTTCCTAATCTACCAGATAACCTATGCAACCATGAATTACCACCGCTAGCCTGAACAATTTGGGTGCCGCGGTATGAATATGTTGAGTAAGATACAGTTGAAATTCCGTAGCTTGAACGGAGAATTGAACATGATCCGGATGTGCGGTAAAGTTTGTGCTGACGCTTGCCTTTATGTGATGGAGAGTTGTTCATGATTCTACGTGCAGCCTGAACAAATCCGAGTTAGTCGAAGTTCTCATACTTTGGTAGGTGGTACGTACCTTGATTGATGGCTTATAGCCTTGAGCCATGGATGACCTTGTAGTCGACAGCAAGCTCACGACCTCCATCGTTGATCACCAACACGCGGACACTGCCGCGGCCATTCGCAAAGGATTCATTGAGTCTGGACCACAGACCGCCCTGGTCAATGACAGGAAGACCTTGCTTGACATCTCCGGTTTCAGTCATAGCCACAACACGGCCGTCATCACGAATATCGAGGACACGGTATTGCTTGAAGACGGGACCGAGCATGTTCTGGACAATGACCGAGGGAGAAGGGTTGGACACGAAGCTCGACTCCTCGTGAAGTTGCTTGGTGAAGAGATCAACTCCAAGGTAGCGATGTTGACCGGTTTGAGCAGATGTGGTGATACGAATGACCTGGCAAGGTCGGCCTTGAAGGATCAACAGATCGCCAACGCGGATGTGGTGGCAAGGGATCGTGATAGTGTTTGGGCCAATGGGGCGGTCGATGAAGCGGACGCTCTCACGGACACCTTCACGAACGCGAGTGGGACCGCGGTCTTCTTCATCAATGATTACCTCCTCACGCTCATGGCGATGGTGGTGAGGGTGGAAGGGATGAAAAACACGATCTGCTGCTTTCTCAATGCCGTGACGGAAGGAGTGGTGGCGACCATCATCATCGTAGTAACCCATGTTGGAGCGAGTGGGTGGATCGACAGTGGTTTCGGCTTCGACTCTTATCTCTTCTTCTCGAGGTTCCGGACGGCGACGCTCGTATTCGACGTCGTAGGTTGGCTGGACGCGTCGGCGATAGTCGCGCTCGGTAATATCAATTTCTTCTTCGCGGCGAGGAACTTCGATATCAACTTTGGTTTCTGTGCGGCGTTGGTAGCCTGGTTCGCGGTAGCTGTTGTGGAAAGAAGTGTCAGTCAATGTTGGCTTGAGCTTAAACTTTTCCCCCGTACAATAGTACAGGGGGTAATTAGAATAGGGGTGGTCAATCGATAAGACTGGGCTGAACTTACCGTTCTCTGGAGAGTTCTACTTCTGGGAAGTGGTCTTTGTGGTGATGATGGCGATCTTCTTCTTCGTAGACGGTTACGTCTTCTTTGCGGCGCGGACGGCGATTACGATCCTCTTCGTAGATGACCTCTTCCTTTTCGTAACGAGTACGATCTTTACCGTGGGGAAGAGATGCGGAGAATGAGGAGAACCGACTTTCGTGACCTTCCCGTCCGTCGCGCGAAGCTCCTGGAGGAAGGTTGGCCTCTCCTTCTACTCTGACGCGAGTAGTCTCTGTGGCAGCGTCGCTCCGGTACGACGACGGGAAGACACTGAAAGGGATCGGGACTCTGGCGTCAAAGTCCAGGATGACGGGTGTGAGGGAGTCCTTTCTCGAATGCCTCTCGAACCGTTAAGCTAACAATTCAAAAGGAAGACAAGAAATGACTCTTGTTCTGGAGGTGAGGTGAGGAAAGAAGGTGGAGGGTGACGAGTTGCTAGCAACACGCTTCAACCTCTCAGTAATATTGACGACAAGGACTCAATTGGTAAATCGAGGTAATTTAGGCTATGCAAGATGACCTTAAAGAGATCTAATACTTGAGGTTGATGATTGGAGTGGGTTGTGGTGAAGGAGAGTGGTGAGGAGCCAGTTTCGCGTTTGCTTTACTTTAGCGTTGTGTTCTTTTTTCAAGCCCAAGTCACCCCGGCAACAGCAGCACTTGGGTCACCTTTGAGGCTTTGGAATCAACTTGACTACTCTACAAACAGCCAATGACTGCGCATTTACTACTCGATGTGTTTCAACTCGAGTTGTATGAACAATAAAGCCGTGGGCGGGAGTTCTAATGGCTTGAATGGGCCTCAATAATTGATCAACACGCCCTTCTCGGGGATTGTGTTTGGCTGCTGCACTGCTGGGTTGTTTCCATGTGATGCCAGTATGCGAGGGCTTCGTGGCCTGTTTTTTCGTGGCTCTCATCCATTGGCCTAGAGGTAGGCTTCATGCAAGCTTCCTTCGCTGCCCGAGGACTTCTCACCAGACCCAGAGCTTATCATTGGGCGAGCCATGGATCACTACAGACGATCCACAGAATGTGGCTTTCTGCATCATGCATTTACCATCACATCTACGTTATGTACAACAGTACAAAGCATCGACTCAACCATTCGGTCTTAAAGCTTTCCTATCTCGCGCACATCTCACACATCACGAGTTTTGGCTTTGAGTGGTTTTCAATTATCTTATCTCTAGATGAACCTATGCTTCCATTCGAACCTGCTGCAGTCGTAAGTACACTTGTTTGCGACTTCGACAGACAGTCCATTATTGCCCTGCTGGTTTGGAATTACAAGGCAATAGACTTCCCTATCAATGAGGCTCTCAGTACAAAATCCAGAGGTTTTCGGTTTTTGCCAAGCTTTTACCTGTGCGGACCCATCACAATGTGCTTTAAGGACATCCTCGGGGCACCACCTACTCACTGTCTTGAGTCTCCAGAAGCTCTAGCGGCATGGGACGTCGCTCGAATCAGCTAAAAAACAGTCTTGAAACGACTGTGGAGTCGACATTCCGCTGTTTGTAAACTGTGTCTAAGGATCGAATCTTCCATTGTACGCGCTGACAGTATGGCAACCTAGAACGTGCCGATGAGATTTCTTTCGAGTGTTTTTCTTCGATATTCCATCAAGCCGCTCTGACTTCGACGTGCCGTTCTTCACTAAGGATTCCTCATACACAACTATTGTCCACCGAGGAAGGATTCCATCAGCAATCAACGAATAATTAGGTGCCTTCCAAGGCAATCATGCATCAGCTAGGCAACCGAGTCAAGCTCTTTGAAGTCACCATTTGGCGCAAATAGTACATTCTATCAATCATCAACGTTAGATTTGATATTGATCTCCTGGATAAGCCGAGGGGAATTTCTAACAGAAGCCTTTTGGCAGCAAGAAACATGGTCTCAAGAGGATTTTATTGGAGGCTGAAGGGTGATCAAAAAGCCGGTGTCGTACAGGATTCTTCACCGATCAATATACTCTTCAGCTTGCGGCTACCAAGAATTCACCATGGTCTGCCAGAATACGGCACGGGGTGTTGGGGGCGCCTGACCCCACCAGAAGATTCCATTTTTGAATCAAAGAGCAACTTCTCCCGGTCTCCTGCGGAGCGGTTTCTGTAGGCTATGGCGGTGCCTGCCGAACATAATGAAGTTGCTGCCCAAGGGGGCACGCCAGCCCGGCAGCGAAGGTGCGTGTCAAGGGTCTGCCCATGTCGACGGACGTAAGTCCTGGCCGCCAGTGGCAAGTGAAGACATTTTCAGCTGCAAACATCATCATGACAATGAAGAAAACTTGGTAGTACAAGCGATTATGGGCTGAAGGGAGCCAATGGTTGAAGTCCCCAGTCGAAGTGAAAGGCCAATGGAATAGGGTAGAGTAGACGGAGTTGAATTTCAAATCCAACAATGCTTCACAATGCCTTGTCGGTAATCAATCGCTTGACTCCACATATAACAGTCGCCGCATCACCTCTAGGCAATCTTTTGCCTCTCCAGCTGACTCAGTTGTATCATCATTTGCCTCCAACCCTCTACCGACATCCGCGTACAATTCTCCGTAAAAGAGCCTCTTTTGCTTTGCTATCTATCGGTCGGGAATCTGACAACTGCTAACCGAGTCTCACCAATTCCTTAGTGGCCTCCAGCCCTGTGTGTCATCAACCGTGTTCTCTCCCACTCCGACTACTCAGCCTTTTTCCCTCTGGTTCCACGCAAATTCGCCTGCCAAGGAATGCACGCAACCACGAGACGATCTATTGCTGGCTGCACGGTCCTGTGTAGCATTGCTTGCGTTGCCTGATCAGCCTGCTCAGAGATAAACAACCACCCCTCCCGACCTTTGCTTCCTCACTAACGCCGACGGTCACAAATATCCTCGAGTATTCCTGTCTTACGGTTGCGGAGATAAACGACCAACTGCTTCAAAATGGAGTCACGGTATGGCGGAAGACCACTATCTCCTGGCGGTCGTCGCCTTACTCAACCCGCTCGCTCCTCCACCGGGACCCTTGTTTATCCTTCCTCCTACGATCCCTACCGTGGTCCTATTCAATCGAGCAGAGAACTAAATTCAGGCCCACGCACAAGTGCTGAACGCGTCATCACACCTAGGGTTGTTCCTCATTACAAGCCAGACAGCCCACCAATGAGACAGCCCAGAGACGACTATGTCGTTCGCCCTCGACGATTGGCATTAGACCCCAGTTCCGCCAATACACGAACGCCTTTGGGTTCCATTGCGCCTAGCTCTCCAAGTCGCTCGAGGCCGATTATCACGACTGCCATCGAAAGACCTCCGAGTCCTCTGACAAAATCATCGAGAGCTCGTAAAGATGAGGACTATTACATACAGCCAGCGTCGACCTCGTCCCGACGAGAGCATCGTCGCTATAATACTATCGATGGCGTGGATATGAGCCGGTTGGCCATTGCAGATAGAGATGTAAGAGATAGACCGGATCGTGGTGGCTACAGGAGCTCCGGCATTGGCGGTGGACGCACCGGATATAACCTAAACCAACCCCTTGTCCGGCAGGCTCCGGAGAGTGACTATGATGGTTACGAGTATACAGACCGCCGAGAACAAATGTACAGGGACACTGCACCCAGACCCAGGCCCAGGCCAGCGGACGACTATAACGGCGGTAGGCGCGAAAGACCACTTAGTATGACCGGATTGGAAGGTTATCCGCCAAGTAGGACCAATCTGAACAGAGATGCCGGGCCTCCACCATCGACGAGAGGATTTGGGAGTGTTGCACGATCTGGGAGCGTGAGGCATGACCGAGCCAGGGATGAATCAATCCCGAGAGACTATGTACGCAACGACTACGATGCTCCACAGAGTCGGAAGCTTCCCCGCCCGCAGGTCGCTCTACATCATCCTGCTGCAGACGGTCGTGCACCGTATCCTGATGACGTAAGTGATCACTATGAGTCACGACATCATAGACCTCGAAAGACAACTCTCGACGATGGGAGGTCGGAGCCCAGGCTTAAAGATCCCTATGACGACCCATACGACCGAAGCAGTGATGATCGTTCTAGGCCACACCACGAGAAGAGTCACCACAGACGCCATGACGATGAGGATAGAGATCGCAGAGCCCGTGACGACCCTCTAAGAGATAAACGTGACCAGAGAGATGGCAGTGGAAGTAACAGTCTTCTACTCGGCGCCGGTGCTGCAGGTTTAGCCGCAGCCGGTGCTGCTACCGAAGCTGCGAGACACAAGCACCATAGCAAAGAGCCCCGAGACAGAGATAGGGATAGGGAGAGAGATAGAGACAGACATTACCCTCCGGAGAAGACACGAGATGACCGCGGCCGTGTACCAACGGGTCGCGATACGTTGGATAGCAATAGCCACAGCACCGAAGCCAGTGACGAGGAAAGGAGAGTACGGCGCAGAAGACGCAGGGAAAGACACGACAGAGAAGCAAGAGAAGCGAGGGAGGCAGCAGAAGAGGATGCCAGAAGGAGGGCGGCTGAATTGGCTCCATCAAAAGACCATGCACTCAAAGAGCAAGGCTCCTACGAGCGATCATCGCAGGCTGGAAGCCACGATAGCGAAGAGCAGAAGCAACTAACAAGGCGCCGTCGTCATCATCATTCTCGTAGCCCAGGTGGAGACTCTTATTCCGATGAATCGTCCAGTGACTCTGAAGTTGAACCTAATCGCCAGCGACAAGTTCGAGTCGTTACCCCATCGAACGAAAAACCGGACCCGCCTGTTGTCAAGAGTATCCTGCGCCAACCACGCGAGAAGTTTCCCGAGGATCCTGCTCCCGTTCGCGAAGGAGTTGCTCCTCTCAAGGACGCTGGCAAGAAAGGCATACCGCCAAATGCTCGCTGGACCAAGATTGACCGTAAGCTTGTCAATCCGGAAGCGTTGGAGCAGGGTAATGAGCGTTATGAGGAGAGGGTAGATTATGTGATTGTGCTGCGGGTGTTGACCAAGGAGGAAATCGAGCAGTATACGGCCAAGACTAATGAGATCAGACAGAGGAGGGGTTTGATTACAGAGGGTGGGCATGACTCGTAGTGGCGGATGTGATGATAATTCGAAGTGTTGAAACGTGGCAGAGCATTGTAGCGATCAAGGCGAACGCAGTGGGTTTGATAGAGCCGGTCTACCACCGAACATTTGAGGCGGTCAAGGAGGACGCGCGTAGCATAATAGATGAGAGAGGACGAAACCAGCATTCAATGTCCAACAAGTTTCACCAATTTCCCACCAAATACTGACGGCACACGAGAACAGGACGGGCCCAAGTTCCTAGGAGTCGGAACATTGCACTGCAACTTGCCCAATCCTTCAGGGTCAACCCCAAGCACGTCTAACAAGCTATCCCACCAGGCCAAGGCCAAAGTTTGGCAACAAAGAAAAACGAGCCAGCCGATCAGATATTCGCCATGTTGTGGGCGCTCATTAGGAAAGGACTTTGCATTCCTGAGTTCCAGAACAAACGGGAACGGAACGCGAGGGGAGTGCAGGAGAACTGAGGACGGGATATCTAGGGAGGCGTGAGCGGCGGCTTTCGTGCATTAAGAGAGTGTGATGGAGGAGTTTACGTGGATGAGTTTTTTTTTTGACAAAGTCTTTGGGATGCGATGCAGAGCGAGATTCGAGAGTACGAGCCTATGTAGTATCAATACATCAAATTTGATATGAAAAGGGGGTAGAAGTAAGCTTTTGTTGCACTCTCAAGTCTGCCCACCCTTTGATTTGGATATCTCATACCCCATTGAAAGGCTTATCCCTCCCCCCCCTCCCTCCCTCCCTCTGCAACTTTATCCCCCCTCCCCCCCAACAAGACTAGCTCGTTTGAAAAGCTGTTGTTTCTCTGATTCTCTCGTTTTGGGGGGTCCTTTTGGTTTTTTTGGCTGTTTTTGCTGTTTTTGCTGTTTTTTTTGGGCTTGGTTGGTTGGTGGGTGGGAGTGGAGTGGGTGGATGGGGAGGGAGGGAGTGGGTTGAATGGATGGATGGGGGAAGTGGTGATGTGTTTTTTGGCGAGGGGAGGGGTGGGTATGGGGTTGGAGGGCGTGTGGTGGGAGGAGTGGAGGTGTTGGTGTTGGTATTGATTGTTGGGGGGGAAAGGGGGATGTTTGTCTCGAGTGGGTAGACTTGGGATTCGTAATATCTATCAGAAATACGGTCTTGGGATTGATTAATGAGACTTTGTCTAACGCCAATTGATTATTATATATATGTTTTTGGGCTCGGAGCATCGGGTATACATACCTTACATAGCGAGGATACATAGGTGCAAGAGGCTGTGGTGTAGATAGGATGGATGCTCTTACATGGGGTGGGGGTTTGCTGGTGAGAAATGTTGCCAAGGAGAGCGTGGATTTTGTTTGGGGAAGACGGAATTGGAGAAGAAGCTTTTTGACTACGCTGAGGGTCGGAGGCTTTTGTTCGTTGTTTGTCAGGTAGAAATATAGTTTCATTCACGCTGAGAACTGGATGTTGGGGGGGGGGGGGAGATTGTCGTTTAAATCAAGGATGAGAAAAAATCAAGAATGAGGGAAAAATCAAGAATGAGAAAAAGCTTAGAAGTATGTAGGATTATAGGAAAATTGAGAGTTGGCCTTGGGAGATACGTTCAGAAGCACTTACTGCTCACCTCGAAGCATGCATGACCATATCTAAACCAAGAATCGTCTTGTCGGTTGGTCTCCATCATCCCTCAGGAGCGATCGCTGGAACAATAGGAGGACTCAACCTTCTTCTCTCTGCGGTGGGTGCTGGAAGAGATGCCCTGTCCGCGCTCCGGCGAATAGCTTCCAGCTTCCCGGTCTCGCCTGGTGTGTGTTCTTTACTTCGGATCACCAAGCCTACGAACGATAGCTTGCTTGATCGACCCTCGGATCCCGAGGCGGTTCGCACTGCCACCCGATGTGGACCCAGAGCCATTAGCCACGGACGGCATGCGCGATCGTCTGGACACCGTAGAACGTCTGCGATCCATATCCATGTCCCTGCTATACTGTCCAGAAAGCACCGCACGTCTGGCGCCTCCGCGGGATCTTTCCGCATAGTCCTCGTCACTCCCAGGCAGGGGCTTTGCGAACTCCATATTGATATTCTCGACCGGCACGCGGGCTGGTTTGGTTCCGGTGCGAATTAGGTGCCTATCGTACTGTCCGGAAGCCACGGCGGCTCTGTACTCATCGATACTCATGTCTGAATAGTCTTGGTCGGTCATGTCTTCTTCGCGCTTGCGGGGTCGGTTGGGATCCAAGTTCCTGCTGGCTCGGTAGTTTTCGTCGGCTTCACGCAACTCGGCTTCGAAGAAGTCGGGATCTATCCCTGATATATCAGCATAGACGTCCCGTTCGAAAAGCGTCGGGCGACTGCTGTAGGAAGGCCTCCTGCTTTGCTTTCGGGCGGTTAGAGCATTCTCGCCCTTGTAGGGCTTTAGGGAATCGTTGCGGAAAGGCATTCTGCTTAGCTTTTGAGTCGTCTCGAAGCAATCGTTTTGGTTTATTTTGGACGAAGTCTGTTTTCTGGTAGCAAGATGGAGAATGGAAAACCCCTGATTTGAATCTTCTTAAATACTTCTCTTCCTAAAAAAACCCGGACGATCCCTCTTTGTCTAATCCAATCGTCTTTTACGTCAACTAGTATTGCACAAAGCCCTTGTCAACAAGAAATAAGAAGACGCCGTTGTTCGAAATGTTCAAAACAACAAAGGCCTTGTCAAGTCGCTGTCGAACGGTGAATAACTTGGCTCGTGCCGGAATCAGAGATAGTGCCCTGAGATGCAGTACCATATCGGAGGGTAGAGGAGATTGTGGATAATAGGCTTGATTAACGTCGGCCTGGAAGACAGGTCTCGGAACCAGGGAGAGGAACCTTGGAATCGCGAATTTCCGCAACAACTGCTGATGAGGCTCAGCGAAGAATCAAGCACCAGGAAACTGGGCAGACAGGACCTCCGGCAAGAGAAGATCGGAAATTTTCTATTCGAAGTCTTTACAAGGATTATTTGACATAGTTAACTCTCCTACAGTATATCTCGGCTGCACGGCTCTAGAGTTCCTCTATTGCTCTCTGATGGTATTGCTGAAAGTGATCATCCCCCGCCTACCGTAATCCCGCAATGGAAAGTTGAACGCTTGTAGCAGATGTCTGACCTGATTGATGAACCCTAGGCTTCCAGGCTAGAATCGAGTTCGCATAGATCACAGGCACGAGAACCATATCCTCCTATCGATATATATCCCCACCTCAGAGCCACTGCGGTTACATCGGAGGCAATCCTATCCATCTTCAATTTCTCTTCACCAAAGTAGCATCGCCGACTGCCCGTCCCCTTTGAGATCTGCATTCTTAGCTACGGCCTCTACCCCGCTCTTGAGCTGACACGTTTCATTGTTCGTTACGGTCACTCCGCTACATAGATCGTAGAACCCATATTGTGCCCCACCATTTGGAACTCGTATATTGTATATCGAGCAAAGATCGATACAGGTTGAGAGATTTGTCGCTGGGATATATTGAAGGTCTGTGATATTGCCGGTGCCATCGCGATTATAAGACGCATTGTAGGTCAAGCCGCAATGGATGGTGTATGTAAGTGTAGTAGAGTTGACTGTATAGGCGGTGGAAGAAGCGCTGTTTGATGCCGGGGTGTAGTTGAGCGTATCGTTGGCCGGACAGCCGAGACTGGGATTGGATGGGGAAGGGGGAGTGGAAGTTGATGGAACGTTTGTGGGCTTCTCTTTGATACTGGAGGAGGAAACGGTAGAGGTTTCGGTTGTAGTAGGTGTACTGAGAAGTGCTATGATCAGTCCCGTACCGGGTCCGAGAGAACAGGATTACCATACCTAGCAGTGCTATTGCTAGACTTTGCCGACAGGCCTACCCCCAGACCAGCGCCAAGTCCGGCTGCCAATAGAGTGATCATCAGGAGTATCAAGATCCAGAAGACGATGGGGGCGAGTCCGCATAGCCGTCGAGGATAGTTTGCATTCTGCGTATCGGGCACATACTGGATCTTCCCGTCGTTCCATTCCTTCTCATAAGATTCTGGACCATCTTGTGGAGCAACTTCCAAGTCTCCACCATCGGGCACGACCTCCGGGTGCAAGCTCTGGGGGATATTTGTATACTCGTCTTTGGCCTTTGTCGGGGAAGTGGAGAGACGCGACATCATGGTATCTTCCACCGATGTTGGTTAGGATAAGCGTCTATCGTGTCTGACCCGATCTTGGTAGGCTGTGGGATGATCAATGGACCTCTGCAACACTTGGTCGTTGCCGCCATAGTGGATGAGGCTGAAATTCGATCCAGCTGCAGTTGATGGAACGCCTGAAGGTGTAAAGGGGCGTAGGCGATTGGGAGGGTTTGGTTCAGTTGGTGCCTTGGTGGGGTTAGTCACGGAGGTTCCTCCTGTCCGGCAGTGGAGGAGTGAAGGGTCTCGCCGAACGCTCCAAGGATTGCCGGGCAGCCTATTCTACAGGGAAAGCGGGAAGCAGGGCCTCCTTGCTTTCCCTTCCAGTGCCTTGTTATGGCGCCAGCTCTTGTGGCCGCACACTTGTTCCACGCCTCCCAAGTCCCAACAGGTCGTCGGGAAAGAGATCCCTTGTTCAGACGTCGACTTCGGCCGTCAAGGGTTGGCGCTTATGCATGGGAAACCGTTTCTGCAACCCTCTCGAGTTGAGTTTGCGAGCTGGGGGTCACCTACAGCTCCATACCTAGCAATCACAATTTGGAGGAGAGGATGGTACGGTAGTATGTGCTCAGGAGTGCAGACTGCAGATGAACAACACAACACATATGTACGTGGTAAGCGCTCGCGGAGAAGGTCTGATCGAGGTAAAGTACGTAATTGCAAAGCGTCGGACTCGGGGCTTATCCACCAATCTACAGTAGAATACAGTGTTCTCCCAGGTATTTCCACGACAGCCGAGAACAATAACAAGAGATACTGAGATCTGTCCAAGGGAGTTAGGACTTAGGAGTCCAGGACCTGGAGGGCGCAGTCAGAGATCATTTCACTTGCGAACACGCTTTGGACGAAGCCAGGAAAGCTGCGCCAATACTTTCCAAGTCTTTTTGGTGCGTGTTTGAGCCTTATGCCACACCACCGCCAAGAGCAGTAAGGTAGTCCCTTGACGGTGTCAGGGAGGTCCGGGACTTGGATGCTGGTTCGCGACAAGGCTGCTCGGAAGCAATGGAAGAAGGATGAAAAGCTTGGTACTTGTAGCTTGATGGTATTTTCTGTCTGTACTCGTACTGACGAGGACTTTTACGCGTAAATCCGTTAAGACTCTTTTCAACCCATTCTGATGATTGGGATTCCTCCAGCTTCCGATGATCTCACACATACTACTTGAACGTATTATTCTTCATCAATTTGTTCATTTCAGGCAAGTTGATCGCCACAAGGGCGGGGAGCGGTCTCGGCTTCATCTCAGCGCAGCGGGAAAGGCGATCCCCATAGCCCTTTGGGGAGATTGTAATTTGTCAGATCGCAGAGGGCAAGTCCCGCCCATCACCCACTCTGATACCTTACCTGACTCGATCCTCGGAGAAGACTGTCTGTAGTACTAGTATCGTCGTAGAAGGATTAGTTTCCTTACGCTTGCAGCTTCTGGCTTAAGAACAAACGATGGAGATTAGATGAAATGCTGAGGCAGCTGAGGCAACAGCTAAGCCCACTTCGAAATGGTCCAATGGCAAGTCATGTCATCATCAATCTAACTGCTTCCAGAGTAGTGGGCTAGAATCCCCCCCCCAGAAATGAAATGAAAAAGATTTTGAGATTTTTGAGACTTAGGGACTTTGAGAGAAATGGGGCCATAAAGCCGAGGCCGAAATGGAAGGACTGACTCGAGCACTTTATCTCAATCACGCTTGTTGTTTTGGTGGATTTTTGCGAGATAATCATATATCTGATAGACGCGTACGGCATCGGTAGACGTGAACTGTGGATTCAACTCATTCAAGGATCCGTTAAAGACTGTTTCCAGTCCTTACCTGCTTTACGGAATACATTATCCCTTCAACCTTGTGCTCAGATCATTCCAAGACCCCCTGTCCTGGCGATAAGTAGCCTATTCCCCGCTGTCAAACCTCCTGATAACCTTGAACCCGTAAGTCTTTTCGCTTTTCGCTTTCGGTGCTTATGACCCCGCCGTTGGATATCAAAATCCAAGGTCGAGTTGTGCATTGGCATTGACGTCTGGAACATGCTTGTTGAGGCATTTCTTTTCTCCACAAGTCCTCCCATATGCCGAATGCCTGGTCACATGACCCTGGTCAGTAATAGAGGATTCGATTCAGTTATAAAATTGGCGCTAGATACGCGAGTCGCGTTATTCTTTGCTTTTCGGTGAACACCAAAGTAAATCGGAGAGTTTGCGCAACTCTATCAAGAGCAAATTCGAGGACAAGCACAGCATAGGCTTGGTTCATCTCCGATAGACAGGCTGTGAGAGAGTGGAAAAATGTTAGTCCAACCACCGGGAAGGCTACTTACAAATTCTGACATATCCAAGAGCGAAGGGGCGAAGTGGCAGTGAATATCGACTTTTTCCCGGGAAGCTCTTTCCTTCCTCCAACCATCACCCCAAATCTGGGATCCATCCACAAGCCAAAAGGAGTCATCCAGCGTCTCTCTTGCAACCGATTCCCCAGTCTCGAGTTTCACGGCATAATCCACCCATTTCCGGATTCATTGAGTCGTTTCCTCCCACGCTCAAAGGCGCAACACTCGACCAGAGTACCCCGTCACACGAAATTTGCACAACACCGACTCGCGCATCGGGTTCCCAGTCCACAAATTTCTACTGCTGTGGAATCCAAGGTAGTGCATAACAAGCCGGCGTGGAAAACATCAACGAGAGTTGACGTTGGTAAAAGGTAAGAAAGAATCCCCGAGGCCGGGAAGTCGCAAAAGAGTCGTATGGCAAGGTAGAGTCAGTCACCGGCCCTGAACCATGTCGACGACGCTTGCGCAAGCTTAAACGGCTTTCAAGCGTTGGGACTTCATGGCTTCATGCCCATGCCCATGCCCATGCCCATGTTCTTCTTCTTGTTCGCATGCGCGAGGCAGTGGTGGTTATGTCACCAAAGGCTCGGAGGCTTACTACAGTAGTACTAAAACTACCCTACCTTATAATATTCTACTGACCGCGTTTGCATGACTGCTGTCTAGATCGAGATATCATTTCTTCTCGGGGATTCAGCGAACATTATCTTACTGGTCAGTCCATCTCTTTTTGGTGTCTGTGTGCTGCACTCCAGTCTCCACCTCCACCTCTACTACTGGGTTACTATGTACTACTGCAAGTTTGCACCCCCGCTTCTTGCTGTCGTTCTTGCTTTTGCATTTGTAATATAAGCAAGTGCTTTAGCCACTTGGCAAGGGAGTGTCTCGGCACTCGATCAGCCCATGCATGCATGCCTGCACGCATGCGCGACGCATGGGTGTGGGTGGGTACTGGACGGGGATCCGGATTTTACCAGCCGAGGTTTGATTTCCCACCACGACCGTGCAGGCATCATCCCAGTCGATCCAACGGTCGGGATTGGCAGCCAATCGCAGCTGTGCGCAATCATACTGTGTACTCTGTCTGTTCGTCTTCTTCTTCTCTTCTGGCAGGCAGCTGCAGGCAGATGATGATGGCTGGTCTTGCAGACGAAACAAAAATACCTCACTCCTGTACGGAACACATCATCCCGTACTCGCTGTGTGTTTTCGAGTCAGAGAGTGTTACACTCTCACTCACCCTCTCACTCTTGTGATGTTTTCCTCAACTGGTTCGGAAATGCCATGGGCATGGAGACCCCACAACCTCCCTACGTGTAGCACTGCACGTTTCATCGGTACCGTTATCACGTGTTTCGTCCGTGGCAAATGCCAAGCGCGTGTTCTTGAACTCCGTCAAACCGGAAAGGTCTTAGCGGGTGCAATCGTTGCTGATTGGTTCCCAGGCCGTCTCCTATCGAGTGCGACTGCAGCAGTGCCCACTCCAGATCGACCTATCACACCCACGCCTGTCCACGTCGCACGCACCCGAAAGTCCCCCAACCGACATTTGGTGGCGCCTCGACAGACATTCGAAACAGCATCCACCATCTTCTGATATCAAGTTAATTTCGAGGTGATTACTCTAGCTGACGTATGAAGCGACATGAAGGGTGTTTGGGCGGTGGCTAACTGGGTCTCTTAAGGTACCACAACAGATAACAGGTTTTACCTGTAGCGGTTGGGGGGCCAGACCACGCTACCATTGTGATTCTGATTATTGTTATTATTATTCCTGCGACTTTAATTGCAGGACATCAACAGTAATAACAAAAGTCTCACACCGGGAATATCGCTTGTCGAATCAACAATCACGACCCGTTATCTGCACCCAAGGCCACGTTGATACTTACTTAGGTAGCCAGCCTCATTGGTGTCAGATAACACCTTCTTAGTGGTGTCTGCTCTGCTACGGAAAATTCATCGCAGGCGGCTGCCTGCCCACGGTGAAGATCAAAATCCGAGTGTGCCTTTGGTCATTCGCTCGTTCGCTCATTGAAGGGTTTCACTTATCATTATTGTTCCAAAACCATAACTGGTCGGAGTTCGACGGACAGAGAAAAGGTAACGTGTTTCCGTTTATGCATTAGACGCAATAGCAGGCTCGTGTGGAACAGCCCATGTACTCTGTTGGGCGTGCGTACTGTATTGCTGTGGTAATCAGGAATGAATTGGCTGTCCACTGCGTCTGTGATTTTGATAGTATCGGATAAAGTCGACTAACTTCGAAGTTTTGGGTTGCAGCAGTAGTCTGTTCTCCGCCAGAATTATCGCGATTACGTGGTTCGTTAGGTTGTTTCGAGTCGCAGGAAGCAGCTTAAGCAAGGCCCAGGGTTGACCCATCTGCAGCCTGCACAACTGCGCCCGCACGGACGGTTGACAGAACCGCGATTGTCAACAAACGTTGGAGTTGTTCTACCACTACGACGCTTCCACCAAGGCACTGCCACTGAGCAGATGCAAAGCATGGCTCACCAGCAGGGAGTGTATAAGGAAGACCCGGCGCCTGTAGCGGGCGATCCTGTAAGTACCGCCAGATCCTTACCTTTTCTTCATCATTTCCTTCCCTCAAACCCTACAGTACTTACCATCATCATCATCATTGTTGTTGTATTTTTTGCTGTTGCCGTCTTGAGCTCTTTGTCCGTGCTCGATATCACGATATTGCACTCCACACCATCCCGTTTGGTAGAGGGTTTTCTTTTGCTGCTTACATGAGATTGGCCGTTGGGTGCCCAATGCGAATTACATGGTATGCCACAGTTGCCGAGACACTACCGCAGCCCATCTTCCTTGTCGCCCAAACACCCCAGCCTGCTTTTCACTTCTACCTTACTACCTTACCTGCTTGGACCTCCCCCCCTGTCTCGCGCTCGAAGCTGCAACCTCTCTTTGCAAACTTTATACTCAACGGCCATACCCCTCCATGTTCTTCACCTTCCCGTTGTCACTGCAAACGTCTCCTCCGTTATTGCCCTCTTGTATCGTTGCCTGTGGTCGTTGAAAACCTATCTCTCAGACCGTCGCTGAGGACTGTGCACCGTCGCATATGAAGTCGTTTATCTTTGTGTAGTACCTTGTAATGCCCCTTCTCCTAGTCCATGTCATCAAATAAGGCTTATCTACCCTCGCCTCGCTTGTTCAATCAACGTACCAAGCATCCCCCCCCGTCTTTTCCACCGGTTCAGGGTGATCTGCCATCCCTATTTGTATCCTTGTCCTGTTGTGTCAATACTCGTTTACCTCGATTGTTGAATCGGTTGTGCGTGAAGAAGGAAAGGTCACTGATGCTAGCTCGTGTTGCAATAGCATCATCCCCATCATATCCAGCAGGGCCCTGTTCAGCAATTGCAGCATCCTCGTCCATCTAGTATTGTTCATCAACAACCGCACCCGAACTCTCCACATCAGCCAGCGCAACCCCAGCATCCAGGCGCATTTCCTTCTCCGCACTCTTCATCTCACGGATTACCACTCCAGCAACATCAGTCACCTTACACCCAGTCAGGCCCTGGACCGAACGGCCAACCTCCTCCAGAAGTCGCATACTACCATCCTAGCCCTTACGGCACGCCAGCATCAGGGCAGTACTCTTCGTCAGGTAAGATTTTTTCCAGCGCAGGATTATCGAACTTTCTAGAGTCTTGCGATGGGCCTGTGCGCCACGCAGAAGTTATGCTGATCTCGGACATAGAACCGCCAGACCTGATGGCAACAGCGCATATGCAGCGTCCATACCCACCAGTATACCACACCCCTCAATCCAATTCGCCTGCGTCAGTAGCTTCCTCACAGAGCCACGATCAACATGCCCGTATGTACGGTCAACCACCGCAACTAGCCCAACAAATGCCCTACTATGCTCAGTATCCACCGCCGCCAGTAAATCAAATCCACCCTTCCGCATATCCTCAGCATCCGGGACAACAGCCGCAACACCCCAACATGACCTCTCAACCTGGCCTGCTCATGTCACATCAGCAAGGCCAACCAACTTTACAGCATCAACAGCCGCAAGCCCAAACTCCAGGCATGGCCAACAGTCCGCGACCCAAGCTAGAACCTTCGCAACAAAGACCCATGGATCAAGCTGCACTACAGAGGGCTCCTTCGGGCCCCCTGGTTCAGAATCACAATCCAAATCACAATCCACCAGGAGGCCCACCGAGCAACGGGAGCGGACTGCATCCGGGTCCGCCTGGGGGTGGAGGGGTGAATCCGAACGCAGCGCCGGGACCGATACCAGCAACCACTCCTCTTGTCGTACGTCAGGACAACAACGGGGTCCAGTGGATTGCTTTTGAGTATTCACGAGATCGAGTAAAGATGGAGTACACCATCCGATGTGATGTGGAATCGGTCAATGTCGACGGTCTGAGTGCAGACTTTAAAACGGAGAATTGCGTGTACCCTCGTGCATGTTGCCAGAAGGATCAGTACCGTGGCAATCGCCTTGTTTACGAAACCGAGTGCAATACGGTGGGCTGGGCTTTGGCGGAACTAAACCCGTGCCTGCGAGGAAAGAGAGGGTTGATCCAGAGAGCGGTGGATAGCTGGAGAAATAGCAACCAAGATCCACGATTGCGTAGTCGAAGAGTACGGAGGATGGCCAAAATCAACAATCGCAAACACGTGCAAGCAAGTCATCCCACCCACCTGGCAGGTCCAGGTGGTCCTGGTGGCGCTGCAGGGGTGGCTCCTGGTGCAAACCCAATGGCTGCACCCGCGCAAAGGCCCCAACCAAGCAACATCAGCATGGGAGGCCCCCAGTTGCATCACCACCATGCTCATCCGGATGGAAGTGTACCTGGCAGTACGGAGGATGTTAGCGGTATGTTTCACTGAAATGTAAACTGCATTGTGCCCGAATATATTGCTTCGACCTGGCTGTCGTTTGCTTTTTCCACAAATAACCCGTACACGATCGTTGCTCTGTGCCACAAACTTTCATGTACCATACTTGGCGTGTTCTAGACGTTCTCTGCAACACACATATACAGGCCGTGTATTAGAAGGCTAACTTGTCATGCTTGTTCTTTCTTGGCAGTGAATGGTGATTACGATGCTCAGCGTCCACAAATAGCCAAAGCTCATCCTACCAACCCACCTGGCGACGTCCGGCAAAGCCAGGTCTTTCACGGGTACCCGAACTTCCCCAGCAACCCTGCCGTAGGTACTGCAATAGCCCCACCACTCCATGACGGTATGGAAGGAGCTATGGTTGGTCACGGTGTATCGAATCCGACCGCTGTTGCAGCCGCTGTTCCAAAAACCGAAGACGAAGAACGCAACACCGCTCTCTTCGGAGACCTACCCGAAGCCAAGCGGCGGAAGTTCATCCTCGTTGACGATCCCGATCGCAACTCTCGTGTCCGCGTACGTGTCATGCTCGAGCATGTCGATATGAACGAGCTACCCGATGCTTACCGCAAGGCTAACTCTGTTTACCCACGCTCCTACTTTCCGATTCAGATGCAATCGCCGCCTGGCAAGGCTAGGGGGAATCGATTCTTCGACGATGATGACCTAGAAGGGGGAAGTAAAGATGACGGTCTGGCTGTGAGAGGAAGGACGTTAGTCCCTGTTCCGATGCTTGACGGAAACGAGGGAGAAGTTGCGGTGCCTAAGATTGGGAGGTCGAAAAGAGGAAAGGAGATTTTGCTAAACGATCTGGGATACCGAATGAGCTGGAGTCAAAGCCGGGTGTTTGCAGGAAGGACCATGTTTTTGCAACGAGCGCGCAAGTTTTCCCGAGCAACCATGTCATGCTGGTTTGTTACTAATGGTTGGAGTAGTAGACGCTTACAGAAACAAGATGAGAAGCACCATGACGGCCGGCGGCCAAGATGTCTCGTCGGTAGCGCCGCACTTTGAATCCAGAGTCGGCAAGAGGAAGTTTCTGGAGAGGAAGCGTAAGACGAAGCGTGAGGCCACACCGTCATGAACTCCCCCCCCAACCCGAAAAGCCAACTCTCAAGTACATTGCTCCTGCTGCGGCCTGAACTCGCAAAACCTCCGAACACCATCAAAGCCTCCGCTTCCAACCTTGCAGCCCAATAAATACTTATCTCGTCCATATGAACACTTGCTCCACCTCTAAAATCTCTGATACGCGCACATGCTCAAGATCCGCTTGCTTCAGAAGTCTCTGAAGCATATACATAGGCCATCAGCAACATAGGCCCTCCATTTTTGCTCAAATACGAACTTGGCGTTTAGGAGTGGAAGAAGATCGATGCTAGGAAAGGGTTGTACTAAAAGATGAAAACGATGAGGGAAAAGTAGTTGGTGGATGTACACAATCAAGTACGTACCAAGTACAGCCAAAAGCAAAGAGATTTTCGGGTTTGACTTCTTGCGCTGGCTAGTAGGCATTCGTACGCAAAGTTGGCTCTCTGGCCTGACTGCCTACATTCTCGTCTTTGCTTGGATTGAATCACTGGGCTTTGTGCAAAAAATAACACGTTGATGCCTTTGTCCTCGGGCTTTCTGCGTGCTATCCAAAAGATGTAGATGAGGGATAGTTTCTTAGCTTTAGCTTAATACTAACCCCCTTTTGCTCTGTTATTGTTGTTATACTCGTATCAATCAATCCCTCACCGTAGTCACTAGAGAGTAGTGAGAACAGAACGTCTTGTGCCCTCTTGTTTTTCCCTCATGCATGAGAAGAATATATCTCTCATCTCGATCAGACAAAAGGCGATGACACGCATCATAAAAAAAAGTTCCCAGCAGGTATGATATGATTCTCTCTCTCTCTCTCTCTCCCCCCCCTTCTCACAAAGAAAGAAAATCGGTCAATACAACACAATACAAACCCGATTCCAACGTTCTGACTGTCATAAATAACTTTATTTCTCATGTCTGTTTGTTTGTTCATCATTTGTGAGTTTTTTCGCAGGGTGGGAATGGTATCTTTCTGTGCGTTTTTTTATTTATTTATGTGTAGGGTAGGGTAGGGTAGTGCAGTGCAGTGGAGTGGAGGGTAGGGTAGGGTAGGGTAGTGGAGTGCAGTGTAGTGCAGTGCAGTGCAGTGAAGTGTAGTGAAGTGAAGTGTAGTGGAGTGGAGTGGAGTGCAGTGGAGTGAAGTGAAGAGTACCTTAGGGTAGTGGAGTGGAGTGTAGGATAGGATAGTGGAGTGGAGGGAAGTGTAGTGCAGTGTAGTGGAGTGGAGTGCAGTGTAGTGGAGTGGAGTGAAGTGGAGTGAAGTGTAGTGCAGTGTAGTGCAGTGCAGTGCAGTGGAGTGAAGTGTAGTGCAGTGCAGTGTAGTGCAGTGCAGTGCAGTGGAGTGAAGGGTAGTGGAGTGGAGTGGAGTGCAGTGGAGTGGAGTGCAGTGCAGTGAAGTGTAGTGAAGGGTAGTGAAGTGAAGTGGAGTGGAGTGGAGTGAAGTGTAGTGCAGTGTAGTGCAGTGCAGTGCAGTGGAGTGAAGTGTAGTGCAGTGCTTCATGTACTTGGGATTCTGGATCTGGATCTGGATTTAGGCTGGGCTGGGCTGGGCTGGGCTGGGCTGGGATGGGATGGGAGGGTGTTTGCATGCTTTGCGTCGATTTAACCAGTTGTTTAAACCCCCTTCTCTCTTCCCTCTTCTCCTCTTCCCTCTTCCCTCTTCCCTCTTCCCTCTTCCCTCTTCCCTCTTCCCTCTTCCCTCTTCCCTCTTCCCTCAAATCCTCCAGCCTACCCTGACTTTACCCTCTTATATCGATATTCATATCTAGGTAATTGGGTTATTAAGCTGATAGAGGCGAGGAGGGTAGAGGCGAGGGTAGAGACGAGGGCAGAGGCGAGGATATAGAGGCCGTTTGGCGGAGGTAGAGTGGGGGGAGGTTTGGAATGGGGGGATGGGGGAAAGCGAGGGGGTTGGGGTTGGGGTTGGGGATGGCGGGGGTTTGGGGGAGTTGTGATAATGGAGGGAGGGATAGGGAGGGGTTGAAAGAAGAGGGAAAGAGGAAGAGAGAGGGAGAGAGGGAACAGGATCCTAGGGCCATACCAGTAAGATAAGGTACCTTTGCAGTTGTGAAGGACATGAGCTATGTAAAGCACTTGCTAGCTGCCTAGCGTTCTAGCTTATCGAGCTAGTTTTTCGAGATGCTAATATGCTTGCATCGAGGAAGGGGAGCGGGCCCCTCTGAAGAACAAGAGCATGACGAGCATACTAAAGGAAGTGTCGTCCCAATGATGAATTTTCCCTGTGTAGATACCCGGAGCGTATCTCTTTGGTAGAGCATGTGGAAGCGCCTGTGCTATGCTCGACCTCTCCTCTCTTCAGCCTCTCCACTCAGCCGCCAAGCTTACACTTTCCCTCCCTCACATCCCTCATTGACAGACATACAAAAGCCTCTCAATCCAACAAACTCATCTCATCCCCCTTCCCCTCCACCTCCCCCTCCCCCGCCTTAAACGCCCCCTTCCACACCCCCCTTACCATCTCACCATCCCCATTGTCAATCTTCCGCATCAGCCTAAACGCCCTCCCATCACTAGCCCCACAGTTCCCAAACAACGCCTTCTCTGCCTCCTCATCCGCCTTTTCCAGCTGCGCTTTCGCCAACGCGTCCGTCATTAGAGTCTCCTGGATAGCATCAGACTGCACGTGTCCGCCTTGGGCAAAGTCGCGGTAGGCTTGGGTTTCGGGGGCGTCAATGAGGCGGAAGTCGAGGTCGGTGGACATGCCTCGCTTGGGTGGAGAGCCTCTGGCTGGTGAGGCTTGCTTGATTGGGGAGGTTCCTCGTTTTGAAGAGCTATAATTTGGTGAGCCTCCGCTAGGGGGAGGCTTCTTGGGTAAGCCGTTGCCGTGCGGGCTATTACCGGGCAGAGGACGAGGCGGTGGCTTGGGTTCAGATGACCGCTGGTAGGTGGGACCTTTGCCCTTGGTGCAGATGCAGCGGCAGAAGGCGGTGTCGCAGGATTCGAGGCAGGGATGGCCGCACGGGAGGGATTTCTTGCAGGGTTTGCGGCAGATGACGGTGCTGTGAGCGAACGCGTGGCAGTTCAACGGACAGATGTGGCCACATGGGAGTTTTTCTTGGCAAGGCATTCTGCAGCCGCCAACGAGGTCTGAGAAGGATTCCGCACAGGTGGCTTCAACCACCCGCGAATGATTCTCACAGGTGAGAGGCAGTGGATTCCCAATTCGGAGCGGATCATTCCTCATAATCTTGGCTACATTCAACCACAAGTCGCTGTTCTTGCACAGGAGTTGCCCGTCGCCGAAGATATAGAACCCACGCTGAGCTCGAGACAGAGCCACGCAGACCCGATTTTCGACTGATAGGAAGCCGATGCTGTTCTTAGTATTACTCCGCACGAGCGAAAGTAGCACAATTCCGTTTTCTTCACCTTGATAGGAATCCACAGTCACGACTTTGAAGAAGCAGCCTTGCAAATTAGGATGCCTACGCAATCCTTTCAGAATTAACTTTCTCTGCCCGTTGTAAAATGTCAGAACGGTAATATCCTTGACGTCCATCCCATTGTGTACTAGGTAATTAAAAAAGGCGACTATCATGTCTGCCTCCTGCTCGTTGATCTTTGACATGAGCTGGTCGGTAGTTTCTGGCCAATGATGGCTAAAGAAGAAGCTATTGACTCCGCCCATACCAGGGACACGGAGTTTCTCGAGAACAGAAGGATGATCTTCCAAGTCATCGTAGATTGAGGCCAAAAGCTTCCGAATCTCGGGGATCATGCGGCGTTGTCGGCTTAACCGAGAGAAGTCGATCTGGTTGCGGACTAAGCGCTCAAACATTGAGACATCGAGGTAGTAAGGATAGCCCTCTAAATCTTTCACTGAACAGTGACCTCGAAGTTGCTGATGGTCGCCTACAAGAATAAGGTGCTCCAGTGAGTCAAAACAAGCAGCGGTAACGTAAGACTCGAATGTTTCGGCGGCTTCCTCGATTAGGACAACTTTTGGCTTTAGACCTTGAACTAGACCCCGGTATTTGCTGAGACCTGTAGTAGTCATACCGATGACTCGAGCTTTTTTCAAGTAATTCAAGTCGACTTCCCAACGACCAACTTTTGCCTGAACTACAAGTCCTGCGTACTGTTTGGCCAGTTCACGAAACGTCTTCCGTATAGCCTCTTTCGCCTTTTGCTGCATATATCGGTAGACTGGCCCTCGATGTGCCTCTTCTATCTCCCATAGGTCTTGCTTCTTCAAAACCTCCCTAATCTTCTCTTCATCGTTGTGCCCGGCGTCAGCTGTGAAGGGTTCGGAGAAAGTTATATGCGGTCCTTTCAAGGTGTCAAAGTCGTCGTCGTCATCGAGCTTGGTTTCGGCTTCTAATTCCTTTAGCTGCTCAAACTCCAAATCGACCTCCTCAAAGTCGAACCCGAGATGTTCTGGCATGATATTCCGTTTTGCGATGATCATGTCCTTCCCAAGCCACATTGCCATATCGCCTGGTGTTTGTAAGGCGTCGGCTCTAAACCATTCCGCAGCTCCTTTGACTAGAGACTCGTGTTGGGCCTCTGTGATTATACCAAGGCTTCTGAAGAATTCGGACCCAAGAGGTTCCGAACCCTCGCTCAAGGGTTTCAACAAATCCAGCATTTCCTTGTGTAACTGGGTCATCCTCTTAGAAGTTATTCCTTTCAATCCTCCTTGAACAATGCCTGGGGAACCTCCACCCTTGACTGCAAACAGTGTCCGTGGCTTGATGATCTCTATATCCGATGTCCTCCCTCCAAGGCGGATGAAGTCTGGTTCAAACTTTGCAACATGACGTAGCAACTGATCGAGTGCATGGTTGGTTTGACAAGCGATTATGATTGGCGGACTCCCTAAACGCATGTTCTCCAGAAGAATTCGTAAGGCAACGACAGACACGTGGGTTTTGCCTGTTCCTGGTGGACCTTGAACGACGGCCAAGCGTTTTGTTAGGATCCGATTTAACGCAGCCAGTTGAGATGGATCCAGCTCTGATGTAGCATTTTGTGGCCAATCTTTGAGAATGTTGACGTTGAAGAACTCATTCCCATCGGACGGAAAAGCGAGTGTTATGTTTTGCATGGGCTGTTGGATAAGATAGTCCGGCGGCCCAACTTCCCTTTGTAGACTGATAATATGTTCAGAAAGTGGGAACCTATGAGGTGTCAGCCGCGCTAATCCTCCTTGTCAACCGACCATGTTGCGTACTTTTCATGTGCGAGCTTCTGTAAACTACAAAGCGGGTGACGATATGCTTCATAGTATCCATTTCGCGCTTCGACCATCACCCACTCTTGTTGGGGATCAATCTCAATCTCCTCTGGCCCTCCGAAATATATGTCGATCTCAGGTGGGTTCTGCTGCACCGCTTCGAGGGGTCGTGCAGCTACGACAGCAATCCGACAGATTGTTTTGAACATGTCATTCACCGGTGTCAACGCAACCAGCGACCCTGTGATCAAACGTTTCGACTGCTCCCACACAATCTTCTTTCCTGCTCTCCTCATAGAGAAAGTAATTCTTGCAGCTGCACCGCCAGTGGTTAATCTGTAGCCTAGAATGTAGACCTGCTGTAATCAGTACCTGATACTTAGAAGAGGCCTGATCGAGGTACCTTCTCGTAGATTGCAGCATTTTCCTGAGAATCTTTCTCCTCGATTTGAGGCACTGCAAGCAATTCGGACACCACATTGCGCAGCGGTGTTACTGCCTCTTCTCGGAGAAGCCCATAATGAGCTTCAAGGTATTCCTCTTTAGACGACCAAGGTTTCGAGATCTCATTGACTGGTACCTCAATCTCATCATCTTCGCCATTGCTGGCAAGGTCACCGCGGATTTCCTGCGACGTAGGAATCTCGCGCTGTTGACGCCACAATGGAAAGTCACCAGTGTCCTGAGCCCCTTTCTCGTATTCTCTTATGCTGAGGTCGAGCGTCAACTTGGGCCTTGTATTCGTGGACCGAAGGTCACGAGGTTGCTGGATAGCGTTTCCGCGACCGAAGCGCTCCTGGAGGCGCTGGTTCATGTCTGCTTGATCTGTTGAGAATCATAGAATCAGCATAAAACTAAGATGGATCGTATCTTGCATGAGACTCAGGTCGCGGAGGACTTCAAAGTGGAAAATGAATATGGCGTGTATATTACATGTCCAGTGAACGTTTGGTCATTGATATACAAGATGTGACTGGTAAGGACTGAGGTTACGAGACAGAACAATAAAAAGACCACAACATCAGAATTAGCCGCGTACTTTCACCATCCATTGCGTTGTGCAATGCTTGAATGTGAAGATCATGTACAGGTAGTGTAGAGGCAGGCGATGGCTGTTGTACTGTTGATGGCCTTTGGTCAGCATTGATCCTGAATGACGAGACATCAGTACTCAGTACGTCTCTTACTTGGGGGTTGGGTGGATCGTCCAGAAGCTTTAGGTTGCCTCCTGGAGGTGACCGTCGTCCAGGCTTGATCCGCAGTGCCTAACGAGTCCAGCGGTTGCTGTCCAGAGCCCATTCTGTGGGTGGTAGAAGAATTGCAATGATTGAATTGTTGACATGGAAGTAGTCAACTCTGTGGTGAATGTATCAAAGAAGAGATTTGAAAATTGATAATCAGAGGAGAATACGCCAAGGATAGACTAGACTAGTCTACCCAAGGCGAGGTGTTACAAAGTCCACTTATTTACCAGCTCCATGAGATATGGGATTAACGGTCAGCTCAGAAATGGAAATTAGAAAACAGCGCCATTTAGGAAATTACATAAGTACATAGAAACTTATAGATCTATGCAAGGATCCGAGAGAGTCCAGAAAGGTTGCTAGAACACAAGCGTATCCTTTACCTACCTGTGGTATTCGACATGAATCGATACCGGGGTCCTTTTTTCGGAAGCCCTTCATTTGGGGGTCCTTTGCTCTGAGGATGGACGCCAGCCACATGCCAGTCCATGACTTTGTCCAGAAGATATGAAGATACTGGTCAGATAATGTGGATCGCTCTGGATGCACGATTCAAGTAAACACCGGATGACAAACAAATCACCAAGGCAGTTCGACACCCATAGAAAGGAAAAACTGAGGCCTTAATGGAGATGTTTGTGACAGCAAATTTCTCTGCTCCCAAGGAGCACAGTCAAGACAAGGCTGTGTACTTCTGGTTCCCGGCAACCAGCTAGTACAGTACCTGCTTGGTATAAGGGATATAAGATGAAAGCCGTGATTTAAGTGTTTTTCAATAGGCAAAAGGTTCCAATTGTTCTAGGATGTTTGTGCGGCAGGGAGCGGCTAGTTGAGCGTTTGGGTCATGTGATCACGGATGACCAATAAGAAAGTTCCGGTAGGGCTACACGAAACCTGGGGCATTCCAAAACCGAACGACCTTGGACATATCACGACCAGTGGACATAATTTTAAGGATTTAAATGGTAGATTACCTAGGGTCGGCCACGGCGATGGGTTTTCGAAGTCAGCTTATGATCTTCGTCAACCACTGCCGAAGACTCGTCATATCAAATAGAGTAAACGCAGGCCATACACAGACTCCAATCACTGCCAAAAACTTGTTACATATCTAGTAGAGTAAAGGCAGGCTCTACGCAGACTGGAAGCCAACAGGCTATTTAATGTCTGATATGCAATCGTTTGGCGGGGACGAAGATGACAGAGATAGCGCAGGTTTGATACTCTCGATGCTCCGGTTCTATATCAAACTTAACTTAGTGCAGGTTCAGCAGATGGCAGCTCAGACAACGAGCAAGACGGGCAAATGGATGATTTAGATGTGGATGGGGATGGCGACATCGAGATTGACGAGGACAACGAAGAACATGACGATGATGACGATGAGCAAGACCAAGAGGAATCTCAGGATTCGTTTGGCGATCCATCTAGTCGGGGCCTGACCAAGCCTGCAGCAATCTCTCATAATTCTTTACTGAGCAGCAGATCTGAATCAATCCGTGACTCGAATGGCTTTGGGGGACCTGTTCTATCTGCACCTACGTCACATCCAAATCCGACCGTCCTTCTCACTGCCCCTTCGCCGAAAGAGAGCTCATCGAATTTGAGCGTCCCCGCCATTGAGACTCCAAAGATACGGCCAGAGGTATTGACGGCTTCTGTCTATGATATAGTTCCCACCATTGCAGCGCCGCACTCCACTTCAATAAATTCCATAAAGGCAACGCCAGATCTGCGCTGGGTGTTCAGTGGGGGCGCTGATGGCTATATCAGGAAATTCAATTGGGTTGAGACGGCTAATGGCAAAGCTATGCTGACTGTAGCGCAACGGCATCCTTTTGTCGACAGTGTCACAAAGGCTGGAGTATTGATGAGCTATTGGGAAAACGAAGACACGAATGGTAAATGAATCTCCATTCTTAGTGGTTGCGAGCTGACCATAATTGAGCGATAGTGAAACCAACTAACACTGAAGATGGTCCTATTCTTTCACCTGTGTATTCACTCGCTGTGCAGCATGAAGGTCTGTGGCTTTTGTCCGGACTTGAATCGGGCGGCATTAATTTACAGTCGGTTCGTCATGATGAAGGTAAATTAATTACCTGCCTTCGTAAGCATACATCGGCTGTATCTGTCTTGAATCTTGCTCAAGATGAGAGATCGCTCTTGTCAGGAAGCTGGGACAAAAGCGTAATCGACTGGGATCTAAATACGGGGCAAATAAAGCGCACCTTCGAAGGCAGTGGGGGTCAGATCTCAGCGCTTGAGATCCGGCCTTTGTCGAGTCTGCCAGTACCTGAGGCCTTAGGCGACGTGGTCGTGGCCATTAGTACTCTCTCCTCGAATAACTCTGATAAGCCCCGCGTCAACGGTGTCTTAACCAATGGCATTGATCACGGCATGGATCCTGATCCTCAGTCTACAGGAGATGATAATGCAAACGAGGCAGGATCTCCCACAGATTCGCTATTCGGCGGTAATGATGCCGACTCACTCTTTGGTGATAATGAAGATGGCGAGGCTGGGGCACCTTCAGGGGGCAACTTCGTTGATGATGATGACGACGAATTTTCGAAGGCGGTTGCTAATGGTGTTCAAGAACAAGTACATGAAAATGCAGAACATGATGTCAACATGGTCGATGCACCCGATACCACCACCCTGCCATTTAAAAATGGAAACGTCAAAGACGGGTCAGCATCGGAGCAAGAGCCTTCAAGCAGCCGAATAGCTACCAAGAACCCATCATCTGAAAGTGCAGTTAATGGACTGCCTTGCGTCGAATCTGCAACGCCTCACGCTGAAGAAGTGCCCCCAAAACTTGACGCCCAAGACAGTTCCGCGGCAGCATCTGCGGATGCTTTGTCGACTGTAGAATCGACGTTTCTTGCCGCTTCAATCGATGGTAGTCTACGCGTATGGGACAAGCGTCAGTCAAGGCCCATAGCTAAAATCCCACCCCGAAATGTGCCGCCCTGGTCCATGAATGCCTGCTGGTCACCCGATGGAAATTACATCTATGCCGGTCGCCGAAACGGCACGGTCGAGGAATACAGCCTCCACAAAGGACTTCGGGGCGTAGAACGAAGCTTGAAGTTACCTAATGGCAGTGGCCCAGTTAGTGCAGTTCGAGCTATGCCTAATGGACGACACCTGATATGGTAAGTCGTCCAGGCTTTATCAGGATGATCAGTGTTGACGTATGAAAGCGCATCTTATGACATTCTACGACTTTACGATCTAGAGCAACAGCAAACATTCAAGCATTCTACAGTTCCGTTCCTCATCGTGCCTGGCCATCGAACTGGCGTTGTCTCTCAGTTATATATTGATCCAAGTTGTAGGTATATGATTTCCACGGCTGGTAATAGAGGATGGGAAGGGAACTCTACGGAGGTCCTGTTGGGTTATGAGATTGGTGTTGGAAAGTAATGGGAATCTGGACTGTAACATGTACGATTTGGAAAAGGAGGTGCTGGGAAGGGACATATTGCTGTTATGGATGCCTTGGTTTATGAGACCTAATGCGCATGATGTCCCACGAGTTGGTTTGGCATAACGAAGGGAGTATGGAGGTGAATTCTTAAGTCAATATCGTTGATGCTACACGATTGTGTCCGATTCGCATAGCATTCTCTCTTGACCATTTGCTAGTGCGCCAATTATAGAATCGCATTCATTGTAACATTGTTGTTGTTTTGTATTATCTCGCGAATCAGATTGTGAGGTAGAGTAAGGCATGTATGTCTTAATATTGTAGTATCGCGACTTCTTCTTTGAGAAGACCATCTTTACGCATGACACCATATGCCAGTCAAGGACCCATTCACGTATTTGGCTCTATCCAAATCTTGCTTATTGTTGGGAACAACTATTCGGCTTCGCCTGACAAGACGACCTCGGTACAATTACTGTGTTGTAGCTGAAGCTTGTATAGGGGTGTCCGGTGAGCCTTCGACAAAAATTGGATCTACCTTTGTTAACCTCGAATTTTCATCAATCACGCGAATATCAGTAAATCGCGAAGGTCGGATGGGTTGTGCTTTCAAAACGATTCCTCAATTCGAGATCATTCGTTGCGATAGCATTGCTCACCTTGATATGTCGTGAAGGTAGGCGTTCATGTTATGACACTGTTTCGTGGCTGAGAGCAAGACTGATGAACATGGTGCCACAGAATCGAACATTGCAGAGGCTTCTTGACTCTTTGGATATTCTTCACAATCATCGGCTGCCACAATCCTCGCTCGAATTCGCAGGCGCTTCATTATTTAGCTAACCAGGACCCAACCAAAATGCCTGAACTACGGGACGTTACTGTTAACGTCACAGATGATCGAGGAAATGCTCTCAAGGAATGGGGCATGCAACGACTGCGAAGTCAGGACAAAGTATCCGCATATATTCAGTCAACTACAGACATGCCTTTCCGAGTCTCCATTCAGCCAAAGATCCCATATGTTGGCACTGAATTTCATTCTCCAAATGCTTCCTCTTCAAGACGTGCGTGGTCCAACACTAGCGATGATTGTTTTGACAGACGCGGCGAGTCACAATCGACCTACAAACCCAGAAGCTCTTCCTACTCACCCCTACCTCGACCACGCAAACGCTATGACTCTCCTTGCCCACCAGCATATGATTTCCTTGCATCCCTCTACGTGGATGGTCGCCAGATGCCGGAGCGTAGGACCATCATCTACCTCGATCCGAGTGATCCCGATTTCGCACCTCCAGACGGCAAAGTTAGATTCAAATCACGCTGGGTACAGGGTCATGACGGTAGTATGAAGGAGCATGCCTGGGTCTTCAGAGACGTCGGAATAGAGGCTTCGTTTGGAAAACTACTTATTTCGCAAAACGGGCTTGCAGTCGATGACTTCGACGAACCACAGGAAGACGCTCTTGTGAGGTCTCTGAACTCGACCGATCTGGGTGCAGAGACTGGCCCTAGGAGAGAGCAGACTGGCAAAGTCGGACAAATAGTTGTTACGCTCCAGCGGGTCAAGCTTGGGAGAAAAACAAGGGAGTCGGACTATCAGGCAAAGCATAGAGAAGGCGAGAAAGATGAATTCGACATGGATGGCATTGAGCGAGAGATTACACATACTACTGGGTACTTTAGCATTTGGCCTCCCTGGTCATATGATCACTGACCGTTATAGACTTGCTCATGTAGGGACCCTACCACGGCAGCCAATCTGCGTGGTAGACTATTATCCTTATAAGCGTGGAGAGGGCACCTATGCTACATTCCAATTCTTTTACAGAAGCCAAGGTGGGTCGATCCAAGATGCTGTACTGAATATTTGCTCTGACACTATTCAATAGAGAGACTAGAGAAATTCAATTTCATCGACTTTCCTCGAAAGAAAAAGACAAAACCTAGGAAATTGGGAGTATTAAATACAGGGTTGACCGACACAACACCTCTCAGTATAGCTCGTGGAAATCAGGGTGACACCAAGCCAACAGAGCATAAAGGCAAAGCCTATGAAGAGAACGTACGGGACAAAACCTTCAAAGACTCTGAGCCAGAATTTACATGCAACGACGGATATCGTGATACAAAAGCTGCTGCGCTGAGAGAGAAAAACCCCCAGCTTGGTAGTCAAGCCCAAGCTTTGGTTCCACTTCCTCTGGCTCCTCCAAAAGCTGGCCATAGGATTAGCGTCCCGCATGGCAACAAAAACACTCGCTTTTCCGGGCAGGAAGACATCATAGAAGGCCACTCAAACACATCCTCTCCCAACGAGGACGAGAAAGGTGGTGGTCGTTCGGTCACGCCGTCCTCGACATCAAGCACTGAATTTGCCTACTATCCACCCGTTTTAACGAAAGCACACATGACTACCAATATTTTCCCACCCAAAGGGCCGCACAATCCTGTCAATAACATCGTAAAACCCATGAAAGAGAATATTCCCGCCGGCCCTCGATTAGCCAAAGACCATCAACCCCTCATGAGTAGTAGCACAGTGTCTACGAAACTCCGACCACCAACCCCGCACCCAACAGCCTCGTTGTTCCCTCAGGACCGCGAAACTGCAGAAACCCTTGCTGCCTTGAGCACCCAGCCGGGCAACAAACTTTACCGCAAGACCACCCGATCCAGTGACGCCGATGACGAACGCGATGACTCAGACCCCGAAATCCAACCCGATGATGACAAGGAAAACAAAGATATCGCCGATCCGGGTGGCTTTTGGAGCGCGGACAAAGATGACGAAGGATTGCATGAACAGTTGGAGGCTGTGAGAATTAGCCCTAGGAAACGACCTTTTGAAGACGAAGAAGATGAGAAGGCTGGGGCCAAGATTGAAGAGCCCAGTGGCTTCGAAGAAGGAGAGATACAGGAGCTGATCGCGGGTGAAGACGGGGCCGAGCTCTGGAGTAGGCAGAGGAGGAACGCGCTTACCGAAGGGGACAAAGAGGCGATTGAAGAGGTTAATAGGGTGAAGAGAGTGAAGACTGGATCGGAGGAGGCGCTTTTGATATCGTGAGTGTAAGGGGGGGGGGGTCTCTGCGAAATGATGGATTTTAGGGAGTAAGAGGAAAATAACAGAGGTTCGTGACAACGGCGATAGTGATCTGGGCAAACGCTGTCACTAGAGCAGGGAGCAGGTTTTCGAGAGTGTCTCGACGCTCATGTCTTCATTCTGCCTGTGCCTTCAGCCGGAAGATTATGGACTGATAAGCCTCTCAGCCCCCTGGATGCTTGCAAGGACCGATAGGGACCGACAGGGATGGTTTCTTCTGCACTTCTCTTTGTGGTATGCGTCCGTTCTAGGTCAGATAGGCGCGACGAGTGCATGTAGCAATAGCGTATAGAATGGAGCCTTTTGACACACCTGCGGGTCTTGAATATGCTTACCTGAGACTGGTTTTTTGTTCTAGCGGAAGCATGCAAGGCTCATTCATCTTTGTGAGAATGTCTGGTATTTCTTCCCTCCTTAGAGCTATCTATTGCCACAGCCGCACATAAATCCCCATGGCCCCACTCAGTCAACTAATCACCGTCGTCCCCTACTCTACTTCAAAGCCTCTCTAATCTCCGCCACCACCCCTTTAACCCTCGGCTCTCTGACCGTGGATTCCGCCTTCTTCAGCACACCCGCGTAATCATAAACATCCTTCGCCGCCATTGTAGCATCCTCGCCGAGTGTCAGCAATGTCCCCACTGCCACGAGCGCCCGATATACGGCTTCGGAGTCTGTTGCTGTTCTAAGCAAGATCGATAGATCATCTAGGAGTGTGATGGCACGATCGAGACTTGAAGGGAGCTCTGAGTGGGTTGCGCTTGTTAGTAGCACGGCATAGTTGACCCACAGCGTTGCGGCCGCGATCTTTAGATTCCGATTTGTGCTACCTTTGCTCGCCTCTTTCACCATCTGATGTGTCTGATCGAACTTAAGGTCTGCGAGCTCTCTTCCCCTAGGAGTTTCGAAAAGGTTGGAGAGGGTGCGGGTGGCAAGCATGATGTTGTTCGGTCGGTCTTTATCGGCAAACACGCCGCTTTCTGCCAATAGAGCGATGAGGTCCTGGTTTGTGGATGTGGTATAGGATGCTGGTAGGGACGAAGAAGCGGTTAGGAGGCGAAGGAGATCGAGGCCAGGGAGGCGAAAGGCGGGTGGCCATGCGGTGGCGATGTGAAGAGCCAGTGGAATGCTGTCCGGTGGAATTTGGGCTTGGGGAGGTGTGCCGGAGAGGAGGGTTTCGAGCGAAGATATTAAGTCGGATAAGGTGGAGAGCTGGGAATCATTTAAGGAAAGGTCTTTGGAGCCCTCATTTATGAGTTGTTGGTTTAGTTCTTGGGTTTTCTTGAGGATGGTACGAAGGTTTGCAGTTTTAATACTGAGATAGGTGGTTTGAGGGAGAACTTTCGGGCGGGACGTCGTTGCAGGGGTTGGGGCTGGAGAGGATGTAGAGGCGGCATCGCCTGGTCTGTAACGATTTTCCATGCCGTAAGGGTCCGAGCCAGCCGGCTGGGGTTGGGAGGTTTGACCGAGAGTGGCGCCTTGGGTGTTGGTGATTATGAAGTTGGCGACTTGGTCTAGGTAGGTAGCTGGGAGCTCGTTGTCTTGAATGAATTTGGTAGCTGCTTCGTAGGGGTTTTGGGAGAGATCAAAGGGGAGCTTGAGAGGTGGTTTACCGTCTTCGATGTCAACGTCAAAGACGTAGTCGTAGGACTTGCCAGCGTAGTCAACCTTTCGGCCACTGCTGCCAACGGCATCCACGACAGTGCCCACGCTTAACCACTCATGCGCTCCTTGCGACCATTGGTACGCCCCCACAGAGCCGTTCGCTTCTCGGACCATCACTACTTGACCTTCCTTGGTCCCCGACTTTTGCGTTAAGAATTCGGGGCCTGGTAGCTTGTCCTTCTGCACGTCGCCCATTTGTTGTTGAGGGATTGAAGATGACTTAACAGAATCCTCGAACGCTTGAATAACTTCAGGTTCTGCTTGTCGTTCTTTTCTTCTGCTAAAGATTCGGACCTTGCGATCACTAGCGCCACTGACAATATCCCCGTTTTCTGAACACGCCGCCACCCCCCATACTGATATGGCAGGGTGTGTAATGGTCTGTACGCACTCGCTTCCTCTCCATATACGAACTGTGCGATCTTCGCCCGAGCTAGCGAGCTCACCGCTGGGTAGGCTTACTAGGGAGTAGATGAAATTCTCGTGACCGTGAAGTTCGCCAACCTGACGTCCATCTAGACGCCAAAGTCGAATAACTCCGTCATTGCCGGCAGAGGCAAAGTCTGCTTTCGAGGGATGGTCTGCAGGTACTCGACAAAGCGCTCTCACAACGTCTGTGCTTGCTTTAACTGTGTGCAGCAGCTTCCCCGAAGGACTGAATATTCTGATGTGCTTGTCGGCGCATCCTAAGCTTCTGGTTAGCATGTGTAACATTCTATGTTCCTTGAATAGCCACACCTGTGATAATAGTCTCTTGGTTATATGCCAGTACTGTCCACACGCTCCCCTCATGTCCCTCGAGCACCGCCTCGCACTCCCACTTCCCTATTCTCCACACTCTTGCTGACCCATCCCAACTGCCGCTGACTACAAAGCCGCCCTCGGCACTAGCATCCAATGCACACACATTATGGCTATGTCCAAGAAGCAATGCTTCAGCGTTATCGTCAGGTGGTTTCCCCGGTTGCCTAACTTCTATTATTGTGTCCTTCCCACCGGATATCACGAGGCCTTCTGGGAACGTCGGTGTTGGCTGGAGATATGTAATTGCATTGATAAACGCTGAGCCATGAGAAGATATGGAACAGTCATATTTTGGGGGGCTGGTGGAAAGAAGCTTCCATAACCGGACTGTTGCGTCTCTGGATGCGGAGAGGACGAAACTGGGATTAGGGTATACCACGCCACGCACCTAGCTCGAGGTCAGAGTCTACTTTGATTAACTGTGAAGCAGGTTCGGTTTCTGTTTCTAAGCTTACGTCGTCTTCATGTTCCTCAAGCGAAGCGGAAAGCTTGTAATCGCCCATTTTGGCCGCAGTTATGGATGTGTGACGAAGGACAGAAGAGAACAAGAGAGACTTGATTCCTATTATCGTCTACGTGTCAAACTTCGTAGCCCTTGGTTATTACATAGCAGTATTCACAAGATACTTTAAAATGGATGGTACTAGTAGTGGTTTGTTATACAGATATAGCCATAAAATGTTGATGCGCTCAACATCATGGGCTGCAATATTGCCTGAGGCAACTGCAATACACTGAGCAGATCACGCTTAGTCATACTCTGTATGGTTTTTAGACAACCTACTCGTAATGCCTGCCAACCAACCTTCCAGGCCAATCTTCCAATAAAAGGCCGGCTCGGCCGTCGAAGTATCCCCCTTGCAAGACAACCCGGCGTCCGAACATCCAGCACTCCCAAGTTCTTCCTAGTTTAGAGGTCTGCTGATCCATGAAGGATGGTTCGTAAAGGTTGGGACTGATGAGGCTGTAGATGGAGTGGACGAGCTCGTGGATGACAGTAATGGCTAGTTTTAATCGCACTTTGAGGATGCTACATGGAGTAAGTGACAGAAGCCCGTTGTCATGATTATGGAGATTACCGAGAAGTCCTGATTAAGGCAAATTCTGCACATTGCTATCCCCTCCAAGACCCTTCGTTTTCTCCCAGACTTCTGCGTCACAATAGCCATAACGTTTATTAGAAGTCCTTGTCCCTCTGAAAAACTCATAGGCAATATTGTGGTTTCCGAAGCCTAAGTCTTGAAACCAGAATTGTGTCAGTTGCAGCTGTTCAGCCGTCAAAGGAGAACCTACAGTAAATGACCTAGAGGGCAATTGCAACCTGCCAAGGATTCCGGTAAAGTTTTCCGTGCAAAGATTAGGTTGTAGAAGAATTGCATCAAGGCATCTTCGGAAACGAATCTGGATGCTATTCTAAGAACAGGATCGAGAGTATTCCAGACACTGTTATTGGAATTCACTTCGTAGCTCCAATGCCCCCTCAGAAAAAGAGGGTGTATTTCGTTCTCCAATGGCTTTAAGAACACTTCAAACGATAGAGGGATCTCTAATGCCTCCTCATTCTGCGACTCGCGTAGACCGAAGTACTCACGGTACTGAAGGCTGCGAGGCGGAACACGGAAAAGCTGTAGCACTCGAGGGAGCCGCTCCCTTCTCCGACCCATGCCTCGTCCTTCGAGGAATTTTTCAAGCTTTGTATTTCTGCGTTGAAACCGAGGTGGAGCGACTAAGCACAAATAGAATGGCAGTTAAGATAATAGTTTGATGCTTTTCCAACTTCGGATGTCTTACCAGCTGCATGGTTGCGACTTGCGGATGACAAAATATTTCATTCTATTCTTAGCAACCTCCGTAGGACGAAAGCTGTGTCCATCACAATTCCTTTGTATATGGTGACTCGAGAAAGCATCCCTTTGATCGGTGTTCTTATGTTGATGGGGTGTGAGGTGCTTTGATATTACCAACGAGCTCTACTGAAAAGGTCTTTGTTCCCCACAGCCTAACTGCAAACCAGGGACAAACACCCAAAGACAAACAGCAGGGATAGCTGAGCCTTACTAGCTCGATCGAATAGGAGAAGGAATTAGTTCGTGTCGATGAAAATGGTGCGCCAATCGTGTCAGCGGACAAGATTGGGTGATGATGTTGAGGGATTCGGCGATCTCACTGCTGTGGTATTTCGGCTGAACTAAAGGACAAGTAGAAAGTATTGAGACGATCAGATGTTTCGTATTGAGAATACAATTGGCGTTGGGCGAAAGGACTAAATTTCTTAACCATTGCAGCTTACCTGAACAAAGTTGTTACTGTGATATACGAAATGAAAAACGAAAAATTGAATAGTGAGTAAATTGATGATCCTGGCTACTCCTACAAGAGTAGAATGACTTTAAGTCATGCTGCCGTCGCCGGTGCACGACTCAATGGATCGTGCAGCTACAGATACAGAGCTGGGTCAAGATAGAAACATGATAGGGGTACAGCCCGCGTAAGACCATGCATGACAGACAGACATAGGACAAAACAAATGTGTTGCTGAGCTGGCATGAGAAACATACAGCATGCATTGTGTCAATATGAAAACAGATCAGGCAGATTCTGCGTAGGATAGCATAGATCTCACCGACAGCACGCACAACTTGTCACAAGCAATCAGAAGTACCACTCGAACTCACGAGACCTCCGCACGTAGCAAGATCACAAAACATACGAGCTATAGGCAGAACTGATATGGTCCTGAGCCTTGCGCTCTGCACGACCAATCCCATCAGTATTTCCACATCAGAACCAGATGATGTTACATGTCTTGAACATCTTCGAATATATATGTATTATATAGTATTTAACACAAAGAAAGATCTTATTGTGGTAACGAAAATGCATGTTGATGGACCGCGGCAATCTCCCTCATCCTTGTCCTTCATCGCCTAAACTTCCATTCTTCATCTCTTCGAGTAAACACTGCATGCAAGAGAGTCTTGCCGTTGTTGAGTCTGGGGGTGTGTGAAAGGCTTTCAGACCTTCGTTCAGCTCTTTGGATACTCATCCTCAAGATACGACCTCACGATTTAACGATCACTTACGGCCTAACACCTACACTGAAGATACGTCCCGACACTACAATCTCCATCTATTACTTTGTGCAATTGATTCTCTCTCAAAGCTCTGTCAGACAATAGAGGCGATACCTTGATTATATATCTGGTCTATTTGCTTTACAATATCACATACGACCTCAACTATGGCTTCAGGTGAGCTCTGACCCCACCGCCTTCCTTCTGTAGACATCTCAAAAGGACGATCATCGAGTCTCAAGCTCAGCAGACTTCTATACTTCAACGCTGACTTTATAAGAACGCACCCCAAAAGCCGTTCCTTTGACCTGCCATGGACATTCCCGCCCTGTCACCCACTTGAGCTTCTCCTCTGTCGTGGATGACGACCAGTACTATTTAATTTCTGCTTGCAAAGGTTTGGTAGATATCATAATCAGAAGAGAACCTGCTAAGGCTCGGTAGACAACAATCCCATGCTCCGGGATGGCATCACCGGCGACTGGTAGGTAGATCCAATCCAGCCTTGAATTACAACTGCTCACGAAGCAAAGGATTGGTACATTCATTGGCCACAAAGGTGCAGTCTGGCAAGCTCGTCTCTCGTCTGACGCAACCCTAGCCGCAACGGGGTCCGCAGACTTCTCAGCGTATAGATGATCTCTCCACAAGAACTGCCAAACTATAAGCTAAATCGGCCCAATAGCAAAGTCTGGGATACCCACTCCGGCGAGTGCCTTCACACCCTCCAGCATTCCCACATCGTCCGCGCTATCGCCTTCCCTTCACAACCTCGCCCCCAAATCCTTGCAACCGGCGGCTTTGAAAAGAAGCTCCGCATCTTCGACCTCTCCCGCTCCACCTCTAATGGCAGCGGCGAAAACAGCGCCTCCTCCTCACCCACCTCCCCCATCCAAAACGGCTCCACCACAACTCCTCCACCACCACCAAGCCACGAGATCGGCCCGGGCGTCCACCAAGGCCCCATCAAATCCATCGTCTGGGGCCCCGACCTCAACATCATCATCACCGCTTCCGACGACCGCACTGTCCGCTGGTGGGATCTCCGCTCCCGTACCCCCGTAAGCTCATACTCCCTCGCCGCCCCCGTCGGTAGCTGCGAGCTCGACTCCTTCAGCAGCACCCCCTCTTTATCCATCGCCGCCGGCAAGAACGCATACTTCTTTTCCGGCACTACCCCAGGGCAACTGCTCAAGTCTGTCAAATTTGAAACAGAAATTGCGAGCGTGGCGATGCATGCGGAGCAGAGGAAGTTTGTCACGGGTGGGGCCGGAGATACATGGGTGAGGGTTTACGATTTCGACGGGGAGGGAGAAATGGAAGTGCACAAAGGGCACCACGGACCGATTTGGAGTGTGAGTTTCGCGCCCGACGGGAAGCTCTATGCTACGGGGAGTGAGGACGGGACGGTAAAATTGTGGAAATTCTGCTCAGAACCGTACGGATTGTGGAGGTAATCAAACCCATGGATGCTTCGCAAGGAAGCCAGCGGCGAGGAGGTTGCACATTTGCTGGGGGGTTTATTGATTGGGTCTACAGGGGATTTTTCGTGACTATTCTTTGATGATACCCCATATGTATCGCGCGATAGATGCATTTCAGAAAGATTGGAGCAACTAGGGCTTAAAAGATCCGACAGATATGTACATAAAATTATCAATCCACATGCAACACCCAAGAGTACATACAAGTCAGCTGATTCCCGTAAAGCTGTAGCTTGTAGAGCCCACAATGGCTGTAGTAATATGAAATCTTGAGTGCATGAGCAAAGGTAGAGAGGAGTTTTTCCAATCGGAGAAGAGCCATGCACAGCTATGCAACCTCCAACAGCAGGACCGAATGGCTTTAGATCTATTTAGACATCCCAGCCCCAAACGCATAGACACCCCGCACACACATAGCATCTTCATCCCAGCAACGTATTTTCTCTAAAAGCACCGATACCCTCACTCACAAAGCCATATCAATATCCTCATCAATCACCGCCGGCGCCGCCGCAACGCCATTCTCCACAACCCCGTTTCTAACCCCGCTGCTCTCCGCCTGCACCTTCCGCTGCTCAGTCCAATAATCCTCCATCTCCTTGTCCAACTCGTCTTGCGTCTTCCTCGGCCGGCCATTCACCGTCTCCCTCGCCCCACCATCTCTCCTGCCCCTCCCTCTTCCACCACCTCTGACCGGGCTCATCCTCCTGCCTACGGGTGTCCTCGTCCTTCGTCTTCGTACCGGACTCCTACTCCTGCTCCTCCTATCGCTAGGGACATACCTATCTACTCCCTCCGGCGGCGGTTTTCTCGTATCCGTTCTTCTTGGTGCGCCCGGGCTCCGACTCCTATCCCTACTGGCACCATTCCTCTCTGGGTCCTCAATGCGCTCAAAAAGGCTCCTCCCAGGTTTGACAGCCGTGTCAAAAGGGTTCCGTGGGGCAGCTCCTGCTCCGCGGCCGCGTATGCCAATGTCTGCCGCAGGAGCGGTAGGGAGAAGGGTAAGGCGGATTGGTTGTCCATTGGCATTGGCGCCGTCAAAATCGCGGATGGCGCGGCGGGCATCGGAGAGGGAGGTGTAGGTTACGAAGGCAGTGCCGGAGGAGCGGCCGGCGCGGTCGAATCGGAGGGAAAGGGTTGTTATAGGGCCGATGCGGGTGAAGAGGTCCTGGTGTGGCGTCAATTGGGAGATGCCAAGGTGAATAGGAAGGGGGGGAATGTACATCAAGATCGTCTTCTGTAAGGTCGTAGTGGAGGTTGTCGACGCGGATTTTGCCGCTTGGAGAGATTCTGTGGGTGCTTGTCAGTTATGCCTTGAGATTTGATGGATCGAAGGTGGCATACAGATCTGCTTCTGGAGAGTATCGGTCGGTTCGAGCCGTAGCAGTACGGGGACCGCGAGTCGGTCGACGGGCTTCGAGATTGTCAGTTGCTGAATTTGGAGTGCATAGGAGTTCGGACGCACCCTGAGGATCATCTTCGTATTTGTCGTGAATCCAGTCACTGTAGAAGATTGGACAATCAGTCTGTGCTTGGCAATTGTTGGATGGGGTTCTGGAATACGAACGTATCGATATTTGTAGAATCGTATCCACCATTCATCTATGTCGCCATAACAGGGAAGAGGTCTAGGTCAGCTTTTACATGCATTTTATAGGTAGAATAGCATCGTTATATCGCGAGTCGATCCGTCGGCAGCTAAGGGACTGCTCCGTACGGTCGAGGATGGGGGTCTGAGGGCGCAGCAGGTGGAGGGATGAGGTGGAAGAACCTGTAATTGCATTTCCTGATCAGCCTCGTGCCCAAATCGACAAGGCAGCTATAAAGGGATCAAGGTTAGGGCTTTATAGCGTGTACCTTTCTTGAGTCGTCACGAGCCCAATCATTCGGACGGCGATTCCTGCCTCCACGATAACTTCTTCTCTAATAGATAGGTCAGCTCTACCGGGCGTGTATATACTAATTGAGGCAGCAAAGACCGCTCATACCTGTCGATCAGATATCACATCGTCCAGCGGTCGGTCCATGGCGATCGATTAAACGACCAAGGGGCAATAAACCGCTGTTCGAAGTAGTCGAATGGAGCAGTGTGCGTGTTGCGTAGACTGAATTTTTGCTTGGGTGATTACGGGCTGGGGGTGTCTTGTTGGGTTGGGCTTCGCAAGGCTTCGCAAGGGATTATTGTTTCACAACTCTCAGGCGGCGCCGCTAGTCCCCTTCTGATAATCTCTCCAAAGCCTGCCAGTTACGATGATGTCCAATGCATGTCAACTTGACACTTTCGGGAGGCAGATTGGCACTGTGGAGAGTGTTTATGTGCTATCGTAACCTATCCCTGAGTCTATCTACTAGAATATCGACTTTTCCACCTCTATTACCCGTTTGTGGCAGTAGGATGAAGTGAAGGCTGCGCTCTATGCTGGTAGGGAGTGTGGAATGTTTAGTGCGGAATAGAAGGAAAGAAAAAGGGCCATATTGGAGAATGAAGAGAAAATAACTGCCGGCTATGCAAATGGCAGCAATGCAAACTGTACAACTGGCCCGTGCCCGGAATCTGAAGGAAATGCGACCATGCAGCTTCGAACCTGATCCTCCAAGCAAAGTCTACATCAATTCCAAAGCCGACTGAGTAATGCATAGCTCGGCGTGCCGTTGGAGACCATTATAGCCAAACCAGATCAACCCAGCAGGAAAACTGTGAACGCAGACCTAGGCCAATTCCTGGAATTCCATGTCTCAACTTCAGGCTGCTCGTCCTACTGTAGCGATTCCATTGTGGGCTCCTCTACTGCTGATCGCAGCTCGTAAGCTTTGGTTATGGTTCTGGACTATTGGCTGTGGTATCTTCGACGGGGTTTGGGGTACAGCAGCTGGCGTAGGGATAGGATCATCATCATAATCGTCCGCCAGATAATCTTCACTCTGTGTCCCCTGGTGCTGCATTGTCGCCTCATCCACGGGTTGCTGGTCATAGCGCTGCTTCTGAGCGGGCGGTTGTGGTTGCGTAGCAACATTAACGTTCTTCGCCGCGTTCTTGTTCCCTCTTTTCCCTTTCCTACCCTTCATCTTGGCCTTCTCAAGTAGTCGTCGTTTCTCTGCAAGACGTTTACGTTCTCGTCTATCTTTGATCTCATACTGCCTCACTAGAGCTTCAGGAGGTGAGCCGAATATGCTTTCGTATTCACAGAATTCGCAAATCCATATGTCTTCGGCCCGTAGTGGATGATGGTAATTGTTGTAATCCTGCTGCAAGCGCCGCTGACGTGCCGCCATAGCGTATTGCTTGGCTAGTGGACGGCGAGGCTTTTTGGGCTGCTGCGGAGCTTGTTGATTGGCACCCGTCTGCGGTGGATCACTCTGCTGAGTCTGACCTGCCATACTTGGACTTGTTTGTGTCCCTTGCGTAGCAAAACCTTTGTTACCGTGCCCAGTTTGAGTACTGACGACGTTTGGCTGAGGCGTTGTATGGTGAGGTAGCCCAGGCGACGAATTGTGCTTTCCAGGCCACAGCATGCCTTTAGCTGAATCCGATTCACAGGTGAAAGTGAACTGAGTCTTTGTCGCAGTAGACTTCTTGTTGGACTGTTGGTCTAATAGGCTGACATTTTCTTGGCCATTCGACGGTGGGATTGATAACGCAGCTGCATTTGCTATAGCAGCTGATATGATACCCTGATCTGCTTTGTTGATAAAAGCAGATTCTGACCTTGCGTTAGTCTTTAATCAAGAATCTTGTAAGTGCACTGTACCTTTGCTGCCAAAACCTCCTGTAGAAGCGTAGTCTCGCCTTTGTAGGCTTTGCCGGCCTGCTTGTAGCGCATTGGATCCATTGATAGACACGCCAAGAGGGCTCCTTCCTCCAGTAGTACGTGTTCCAGCGCGCCCGTACCTGCCTCTTCCGGCCCCAGAAATACCTGTCCCAGATGATATAGCTGGTATTGCTGAATTCCCTGTACCGTAATACTGTCCTACACCGCCATCCGGTTCTGTTTGCAGAGCTTCCATGTCCCGTGCTGACGAAATGCCCATATGAGCCATCTCGGCTGACAATGTCGAGTGATGATTACCAAGAGTCCCTGAAGTGGGAATCTTACGTTTTTTCTTATTGTTTGTGTTCTCAAAAGAATCATAGCCATCGATGGACTCCGCAGAAGACGGTGTGGATTGTATATGTAGTGGCTTTGTGTATTTTCCGACTTCCGTTCGTCCTTCTCCATGTGCAACACCCCGTAGTGTCATTGGCGGTGTCTGGCGCTGCACCTGATAATGACGTAGAACTCCTGAGCCATCGTCGCCGTCACTGTCAAGATCGGTGCCCTTAAACTGATATCCAGTTTTCACGCCCCCATTGTAGACCTGTTGTGTTCCATCTAGCTTTATGTCCGCCTCTATTGTTCCACCGCTCGATACAGATATGTCTGGATAAGCTGCTGTATTCCCTGAAGGTAGACAGAACAGAGGCTTGAACGCAGGTGGTGCAGACTGAGAAAGGATTGAATCTGCGAATTCAGGAGATAGTCTGGAACGCAAGCGTCTTTTCGGTAAAGGTCGAATGGGTCTTTCGGGATATATTGGAGAAGTAGTCTCCGAGAATTGCCCTGCGGCAAAGGGTGGAGAATATACCTGGTCTGCACAACACCACCATATGCACCATGTCAGTTTGAGTCGAAGCCATTCAAGAAACATAGTGACTAGAATTAACCTGAAAGGGAACATCCTGATGGTATTTGATAAGTTTTGTGTGCAGGGTTTTCCATAGTACAGATGTTGTGTTGTTTTCAAGGTGGAGAATGAACGAGTGGACTATACCCATAGTAGCCGCCATCACATCAACAAGTTTGCCAGACCAAAAGTTTCCCCCACATGCAAATGTTATTGCTACAATCAGCAGCTTCCAGCATTCACAGCTTCGTTGTGCAAGGTACTTTGCGAAGTATGGAGACTCCTTAATCAAGCCAGTTGTCAGCACTATTCAGGAAAGGGCGTTGGACACAACAAACAATCAAGGCTAATACAATGTGGCTCTGGCGTCAATGATATCAGACACCGTATATACAATGTGAAAGACCCTATATCACTGTTTCTGAATGACGAAGGCTTCCTTACCAACACTTGTACGGATCCAACACAAATGGCAACACCCCTCGGTCCAAGGGAACGCTGCAGCACGAAAGGAGTTCTTCTAACGATGTTAGGCAAAACCGGAGTACTGGCCTCAAGTCAGTAGAGGATGCAGCCAGCGTGTGCGATGGTATTGATAAAGTCTTCAAGTTACTCTGCAGCCATACATGCATTACGGTATGGTATACACTAACGGCTTCGGGTGGACTTCCGGCTGCCGAGCTTTGTAAGGTACCCCTACCCCTGATAATGTACAATGTACTTTCCGAACCCCCTTTGTTTCTCTCCATCTACAGATGTATGCTCAAATCATTGATGGTGTTGTTCCTTTGGGTATGCACTTCCAGTCCAAGCAAACGTCGAGGTGTAGGAAACATCCCTACCTATCCACACATCTGGTAGCGTGGCTTCTGAGCTTTCGCTAGTGGTACATTCATCAACGTTACGTAGAAGGAATGCTACTTCTCCCCAGCTTGGGCAAGATGCCAGACGACTTGTCCTGTAGGCTATTGAGGAGGTTTGATCGCCTCAAAGTTAATGATGGGCAAAAGATTGCCAGCATATCCCAAGTACATAAGCTGGCGCTCTCGTCGATCGAAGTTGGTACACCGTCTTGTAGATTCGAGTAAACGAGTCGAGGCACTTGCTACATGCTCATTCTGGGCCTCTTGGCCCAAAGTCTTGAAGGTACGTCGTATGAACCAATGGTGAATATAACTTCCGGCCGCACGACACCGACTCAATTACACATTTGGAGCTGTTCCCTAACTGGAGCCTGAACACTTTCAAAGAGAAGTTCTATTTTCACCGCGTTCTTGGAGAAGTATCCGCTTTCATAGGAATGGCTGCAGTGAGCATGCTGCAGCCTGATGGATGTACGAATCACTGAGTGGTAAGTTTCGTCGTCTATAGAGCGACTACGGAGTACTCCGTACAAAGCTCCGAATCCTCACTTCTCAATGCTAACCCTAAGTCATCGCTTAATCGGATTAGTACATATCTAGTTAGTTAATCGCCTTATGACGGGTTCCGCATTTTGGTTAATTCCGCTATGCAGCGAGGTGCTTTCCTTCGCACCACAAATGGAATTGCACCCAATCACTCCATATCCCACTTACTATCGCCCTGAGACTCGAAGAACGACATCAAGGCATATTGTCTTCGCACTGTAAACCTCTTTATTACACCAATATAACTCGAGAATCTGTACAAAGAGCACAGAAACCCCAGCACCACTCTCACCCTGCTTCGGCTTAAGGTAAACCTTGGTCATTTGCCAGCCACGTAAAAACCGGGCGTTGGATTTCCAGACGGTGTCAATCACAAAGCTTCCAAAGAGCATATGGTTATGATCTTACAGCCTCAGAAAGCTAGACACTCGTCATGACGCCCCGGCGGTCCTCTCGCGCCCATACCACGCAACCCACTCCTTCTGCGCCGCACCAGAACAACTCTTCAACATCCTCGGTCTCTTCAGGCCGCATAGATCGCAACGCTCGTGCCCATCACAAGCTCCCATCTCCACGAAGCTCAGTCGCTCATCGATCGCAGTCGTCCGATGAGATCGACGGCTCCACAAAGCCTCAACCGCGTAGAACCCGAGGTAGCCAGGACAATGTTAAGAATGAGGCGACTAATATTGCTATCGATGATGAGGAAGACGAGGATGGCGAGGAGGAAATAACGCGATGCATTTGTGGCCAGGCAGAATACCCAGGTATGCCTGTCGAGGCCAGCGACCCCACCAAGGCCGTTTCCAAGGCCAATGGCGACGCACTCTCTTCAGTAACCTTACAAGAAGATGCTGGCGGTCTCTTCATACAATGTGACGTCTGCAAGGTCTGGCAGCACGGCGGCTGCGTCGGGATCATGGACGAAGCCATGAGTCCTGAGGAATACTTCTGCGAGGAGTGCCGAAGCGATCTGCATAAGATCACCTCAACTGCCAATGGGTTGGTACAGCGCAATCAGAAAATCGCGCACGCTAATGGTCTATCTTACAGGCAAAAGTTCTCTCGTTATCTTCCTGTCCAGGAAGAGACCTCTCCTCCATTTTCTTCTCCCCATGCGGCTCAAGATTCTTCCTCCAAAAAGCCCAAAGAAAGCCGGGCCTCGCGTTTGAGCGCTGAGATTGCGGCGGGAAAACGACGCTCGACAATGAATAGCCGCGATTCTGCTTACGATGAAGCAGAGCAGCTCCGCAGGGCCATTGAAGAAAGCAAGAAGGAGGCGGGAGCTCCCAGCACTGACGCCAGCGCACGAAAGGGGAAACGAAGTCGGAGCGAGAGCGAACAGTAAGTCCCTGCCTTGCATTCGGTGGTCGGTGTATCCTCTAGCTGACCATTGTTTGATCTTCTAGGCGCCTCGAAGACACTAAACGGCAGCGTACCGGCTCCGGCTCCTCATCCTCTCCTTCGAACGGTAAGACTCTCCCACAAGAGGCAGAGTCCGAAGACGAAGGCGACGCAGGCGAGAAACTAGGTGAAGGTGGGTATAAGAAAATACGTGGTGCTGCAGCAAGGAATCATCGAAACAAAGAACTTCGTGAGCGCGAAGAGCAACGTGAAAGAGAGCGAGCAGATGCAGCTGGCCGACGAAAGGGCCGTGCAGAGCGGAGGCGCGGTGACGGTAACGCTCCTTCCTGCCCTACCCATGACTCCAGCTAATATGTCTTCAGACTCCGACCCTTCGGAAGAACCCCTCTCCCGCACCACGTCCTCGAAAGGCGCGGAACCCTCGTCTTTCCCCACTATCTCCTCCCTACCGCCTCCACAAGACCCACCTCTCCCAAAACCCTCACACAAGAAAACAGGTCGGCCCCCCGCCCGTCGCGGCCGCGTAGGCCGAAACCAATACACCAAAGACCGCGATTCTCGTCCCGATAGCTCTGCGAACGCAGACAACAACACGTCCCCCGCTCGCTCTCGATCCAGAGATGGAGAGGAGACACCGCATACGAACGGCAACCACCATCACTCAAATACCAACAACGAAAGCAGTAAGGCATCTAAGCCTAGGTACATGAACCCCAACAGGACCAGCATGAACGATATGAAGCGCCGCGTGGCTGGTATACTGGAATTCATCAGTCGCACACAAGTAGAGATGGCCGGGACGGAAACGGCGTCAAGGACGATAACGACAAGTCCGCCGGATCATGGCGGTGGGAACAAGGAGTTCGGGAACATGTTAATGAAAGAGCTAGAAGACGGGCTGGACGGTTTCGGGAAGCTGAGTGGTGTGGAAATGATGGAGGTGCTGACGAGAAGATTGATGAGGTGGCAGGGAGAGTATGGAAAGTTGGGTGAAAAATAAGTGATAATAATCGGTGAGGAAAAAGGTGTCGGATTTGCACACGCTTGTCACGTTGTAAAAATGGAAAGTGGACAGTGTCAATGTGTCAATGTATGTGGCTGCAGTGCCGCCTAGGTTTGGCGTTCATCGTCTCTAGTGATATGAGACCAGAGGAACAGAATCTGCTCTGGATAGTCGCACCTGAATCTCGCACTCGCATCAACTTGACAACCCATGAGACATCCTGAGGTAATTACGGCGTTCCAGCCGGAGTCCTCAACATTTTTTGTACGAACGGCGATATCACGTGCTCACGCGTCGTGCTTCGAACGCGTACGGTGAATTGACATCCATCTTGCATCGCTTATAATTCGCTCTTCCTACCGACTCGAGAGTAATCGTTCCTCTTCCTACCTGATCGGTTTTCTCCTTCCTCTCACCCATCGATGCATCACTTTGGATTCACTTCACTCAACCTTCCCTGCGCTCTTCCACTTAGTGATCGTCTCATAGCGATCGCTTCTTCACTCCTGAAAGATTCCTATAACCCTTTTCGATACTGAGGCCCTCGCTTGGTGGGGACAATTCGTTGAGCGACCTTGATGTATATCCGCAGAGTTCGTAGGTAGGGTTGTTTTCGGCAACAGCCGTGGTCGGTAGTCCATGGCTTTAGCTGGTACATATGTAGGACTTCCTACCCAGCTATGTACATAAGCGATAATACCTTATGGACAGAGTTTTCTGCGCTTGGATTTTCGCAGTATTCTTGTTGAATAAGTGTTCTCTGTTATCTCGAAACATTCGCTGTACTAAGAATTCATACCTTGGCTATAAACACGGGTATGGAATGGGAGTTCATATCCGTAGAGCCCCGTCATCGTCGACAGCGTGCCCAGTAGTCCATCGCTTAGCTGGGTAGGAATTTTCCTACCAGTCCTTCGGCTAGCGGGTCCTTGTCCTACAGTACAACATCGAACCACTTTCTCCCTTAGGTTGGACGACATACCGCTCTTCCTACCTTCTAAGTTCAACGAGAACAAACCGCGTTGTTGTGTAGAACCTCATACAACACTCATCACCTCATCCTCAAAGTTGGTAGAGTTTATAATCCCACCGATTGTGACAACATTGATAATAATACACTCTACACATTCCAAACGCTACAAAGGTATCCCACCATATACAGACCCTTCTCTCCAAACCATGAACGAGAGGGAGGACCCAAAAGACCTTTACCAAAACCCTTGGCCTCTACCACCGTCCTGTTGGCCCGACATCCCGAACTCCCAGCAATGCATCATTGAACCCCCAAAACCCATATCTCGTTCACTCACGCCGCGTTATTCACAAAAACCCCTTACTCTCACTCAACATCCTCCTCACATCCGCCCCCTTCACACTGCCACTCGCTATTCTCTCATGCCCTTCTCTCCCACTCCTGACACTCCCGCTCCCATCAAACCCTTTGCTCGCACCCCTCTCCATCCTCAAGCCCTTCCACCCTTCCAACTCCCTTTCGAGCCTCAAACCTTTCTCCCTCTCCTCCCTCAGATCCCTCTCCGCTCTCTTGGCCGCCAACGATGTTCTCGTCTCTTCAGCTTGTAGCTCGTCAACCGTAGCCAACAGCCTCTCGATCTTCTCTCTGCCCTTTGTGACATCGTCCTCTAGCTGGGTGGCCTGTTTCTCGCGCCGTTGGATCTGGGATGTGAGATCCCGCACGGTGCGGTCGACGTTGCGGACGGAGCGGAGAGAGGTGGTATGTTGGGAGGCTTGGGTTTCGAGTTCGTGCTCGAGCTGTTTGGAGGTCCAGGATTAGTTTGGTGTTGAATGCAAGGGGGCGCAGATTCCTTACCTCTTGGATTCTGCCATTGAGGAAGCGTACGTCTTGGCTTGCGCTTGAGTATGACTTTGTTTCAAGATCGACGACGCGGCCTTGTAGGTCCTTGACCGTCTTCTCCAATGCCGCCTTTTCCCTGTGCAACATAACGTTCGTCTCACGTTCCGCGATCACGTCCTTTTGCATTTCGGTAGTCAGTGCCTCTGCTCTCCGCATTTTCCCAACCGCGGCCTCTGCCACATCTTCCTTTTGAGCCAGCTGAGACTTGAGGCCCAATAGTTCGCGGTCCATACCAGCCGCGTTGCGCATCGACGGACTTTCGCCGCGAGCAAGATCCTCGAGACGTTCTCCTGCTTCGGTCAGGCGGGCTTCGAGGCCACGTTTCTCCTTTTGAAGCATATCACGTTCGGCCGCGACATCGTCCATGGATGTACGCAGGTTACGGACTTGTGACAGGAGAGAGACGATTTTTCCTTGAGCTTCGTTATGAGCACTGACGGCCTCTTCTCGTGACGTTGACAGATCCTGCAATGTCATTTCGAGCCTAGACTTCTCTTTCGCCCAGGTGGAGCTGTTGAGTACCTCGTCATCCCACTTTGACCGGAGTTCCTCCAGCTCATCACGCAGGCGAGTAGTCTCGGATCGAGCATGGATGACATTCTCACGTTCGATCTCCAGCTCATTGGTCAGGGTAGAGAATTCATTCTGATACTTTTTCCTGGTTTGCTCCATGGAAGTCTCCTTGTCTTCAATGTCCATGGCGCGCTGGCTCCGGTAATCCTCAAGCTCGTGCTGAAGCCTCTTCTTGGCCTGAAGAGCGCCATCGAGGTCAGCTGCTAGATCCTCGATTTTCTCTTCGTAATGCTGGTTTTGTCTTTGCAGATCTTCGATCATGAAATCCATCTGCTTTCGCTCGGCCATAATAGTCGCGCAAGTATCCTCACTTTCTCGCGCCTGTGTCTTTGCAGATTGCTCGGCTCGAGAAGCTTTAAGGACTGCGATCTCCGCCTGCTCTAGCTTACTAAAATACTCGTCTGCTCGGCGCCTGTAGAGACTGAGGCTTGATGACAGATCGGCAGCTTTCGATGTTTCGGCGTCCAGTCTGATCTGTACATTGGAGAATTCTTGTAACAGCCGTTGCCTACTTGCAGCTTCATGCTCGTTGGTAGCAGTGACCTCTCGAAGCTCTGATCGTGCGTCTCGGAGTTCTACTTCCAAAGTTGCCCTGGCATGTTTGACGTTATCGAAGTGGGACTTTGCTTCGGCCAAATCCTCCACTGTGCGGTTGTACACTTGTAGCAACGACTTCCGGGAACTCTCTTGCGAATTAATGAGACTATATAGTTCCTCGTGGGATTGTGCTTGGACATCTCGCAATGATAATTCTCCGGAGTGCAGTGTCCGTTCTAGCGCCGAGACTTTCTTCGCAGAGTCATCGAGCTTATCATGTAGGCGGTTGTTCTCTTTCTCAAGTTTCTGCACTCGTCTCACCGAGGGACTTTCATCCTGCCATGAGTCCTTGAGAGGTGTAGCACGTCCAAGCTGGCTCTGGAGATGGCGATTTTGCATCTCAGACATCTGCAACTGATTTTGAACCATCTCCAACTCGGCAGCAAAATCCATGCGTTTGTTGTATGCAATAGTATCAACTGTCCGATCAGATCGTGCAGAATCATTGGTTCCATTGCTTATATAACGGCGGTCAGGTGTAGAGGTATTGGAATATGGCTTAAGGTCCGATCCTTTACGCAAATGTTTTGGTGACCTTTGTGTGGGAATCGTGTTTTGATTGAGCTCTTCGAGCAGCTGACGCTTGGAAGCGGAATGACGATTATCAATCTCGGTGACATCGTCTTCATGACGGCGTCGGAGCTCACCAAGCTGGTTTTCTGCTCGTGTCCACTTCTCCCCAGTCACCCTCAATGCTTGCTGAGAGGCTTCCAATTGGCTAGCTAGATTGAGATATTCAGGAAGACGAGGTGCTACCGACTCCCAAGAGGGTTGTAGCTCTTTCGATTCTGGGACGAACACATTGTGTAACGTTACAAGTTGCCGACGTGAATCCTCAATTTCCGTGTTCGCGTTGTCGAGAGAACTCTGCACTTTCCTAGTATTTGCCTGGGCTTGAGTTTTAAGCTGCTTTTCAGTTTCCAGACTCCGGTTCGCCTCAGCTAGCTGGCTACTTAAGGTCGATGTTGATTTCTCAGCGTTGCGACTGGTCTTGTGCTCTCGGGCCACCTCATGGTTTAGGTCCTCAAGGCCAAGAGCAAGCTTCTCCTTTTGTTTTTCAAGAGACCTAATCGATACTTGAGCGTCGTTACATTGACGGACTAACTTCTTGTTTTCCTCTTCCAGTCTGGTCTTTTCGGCTTGGAGCTGAGCCATCCGTGATCTCTGTGAGTCACCAGCTCTAGAATTTGTTCTCGCAATGTCAAGGTTCTTCTGCTGGACCTTGTTCAGTAATGCGCGATTATCGTTTTCTGAAGCCGTCAATCGGCCTTTGATCGTTACCAATTCTCTTTCTAATCGTTCTTTGTGCTGATCATGATGTAGGCGGAAGTTCTCCGAATCCGATATCATCTTCGTCAACTTCTGGACCTCAGCGGCAAGTCGGTCCCTTTCGGCTTTCATGTCATCTAGCTGTTCAATTTTACCGTCAAGATCTTTCCTCAGAACCGCCTGTCGCTCATTCGACTGGCGAGAAATGCTTCGTTCCATTGCTGTCTCGACCTCCAACCTGGAAGCTTCCACCTCCAAAAAGCGCTCGCGCAACTTTTTAAGTTCGGTTTGGAGTTCTTTACGGCTTTTTTCGGCACTTGTCCGTGCTTCCACGGCACGGCGGAGGGTATCTTGCTGTACATAAAGTTCTTTTTCAATGATAATCTTGGATTCATTCAAATTTTCATACTCTTCCTTCAAAGTCGTCATTTTGTGATCTGCTAACATCTGAACGTCATCTCGTGATTGCCGCTCTCGGCTGAGGTCCGCCTGGACATGGAACAACTGCGACTTGAGGTCTTTAATCTGCTCTTCCAATATCTTGCGGCTATTGCCGGCATGCAAATCTTCGTTCAATTTTGCATCTAGCAGCTTCTTCGTGTCTACAGCCTCACGTTCTAGCTGTGCTTTCTGGGAACGTGCAGCATCAACTTCAGATTGGATTTCGCGGAGCCGGTTTTGTATGCCGTCATGCCTAGCCGTAAGCGTAGTCCTCTCTGTTTCTAGCATCTTACGTTCGGCCTCGTGTCTCATGTTGTCCGCCTTGAGAACAGCAATTTCGCTTTCCTTACGTCTCACCATGTCCTCATAGTCGGTTGAAGTTGACGAAAGCTCACTCAACTGCTGCCGAATCTGGCGATTGTCGTCGATAAGTTCCTTGATCTGCATCCGAGAACTATTCAGGTCTTTTGTGGTATTTGCAAGTTTGACATCCAGGTCCTGATCGGTCTTGAGAAGTTTGGCCTCTAGGTCTGAGACCTTTCGTTCCTGAAGGTGTAGCTGACTCTGTAACAGACCATTGTCGTGGACCAAAGCTTCATGAATATCGTTCTTCTCGGATTTTGCCTTTTCGACGTCTAGAACGCGTCCGTCTAGCTCTGCGACCTGTTCTAGGAGATCATTCTTGTCGGCTTCTAATCTCTGGATGATTTGACCGGCTTGCTCTAGTTGACCACGCCTTTTGTCGGCTTCTTCCTCTGCCGTCTTCTTCGCATCGATAAGCTCATCGAGCTGATCCTCTAGATGTTCCTGGTCTTCGATTGCACCAGCAAGTTTCTCGCTTAACTCTGTTTCTCGTTGCTGTAGGCGTTTGAAAATCTCCTCTTTGTCAAGTGCAAGGGATCGTTCACTTTCCAGAGTTTGCTGTATCCGCTGCACTTCCGTTTCTGCTCGCCTACGCTCTTCTTCAAGCTTTTGTCGGTCGTTGTTTTCTTGTTGTATCTTGATCTCGAGCTTTTGAATCTTTTCATCCCGCTTTTTGACCTCGCCGGCGGTCCTCGTAGCGCCTAGCAAGGGTTTCATGCGTACGAACAGCCGCCACCAGGGGTTGTTGCAGAGGTCCATGTAGACTCCGAAATTCCGCTGTATTATCCTTGTGGCTTCAGCCCGGTAGAGTCGCTTATTGGCAATTCTTCGTTGAGTAAATCCGCGTGCGACAGATTGGAACCTGGACATGATGTTACGAATAAGAGCATCGCGCTGTTCTTCGAGCTCTGCTAGCACACCGGCTCTGAAAAAAACCTTCGTTAGACCAACTCTGTAGAGAGCTTTATCTAGGTCAAGCTTCTCCAACATGATCTGGGCAGCTGTTTGGCCTTCCAGATAGCCTTTTGGCATGTTTCTACAAAGGACTTCGTACCGTTGGCGGAACTCAGAGAAAGGTAGTCGGTTCGGAAAGCCTGTTCGGGCAATGCGTATGCCCTCTAGTACACCGTTGCAGCGAAGCTGGTCAAGCACGAGTGGGGCACTGAACTGCTTGGGTCTTTTCTTGTGGTTTGGTAGGATACAACGCACGAAATGGGGATGAGTGGAGTGAAGTTGGTTCATCAAGCTTGACAACTGCTCCTTATGACGCTGGGCCACGGTCCGAAAGAGGCCTTTCTTTACTCGGCTTCTTATGGCACCGTTGTCTTCATTGGGATCAACACAATCGACAAACAGACTCGCCACATGCTTGTCTCTCGATGAAGCAAGTAGTCTTGTGATGTTATCATTGAGGGGATCCTTGTTTTTCTCAAGCCATCCACTGGTGGAATATTCTACCTCGGCAGCATAATGCGTCAGTACGAACCCCTGGCTCAACCGCGATGGTCGGTACTTGGGGGTTTTCCGTTCCCACAAAGAGTGCATCTTCTCGGTGAAAGACTTATCCGTAGCCTTGGGCATCACAGAGTCTTCGTCCAAACAAGAAAATATTCCGATAGGATTTGGCAATTCAATTAGGTCGATTGTAGGTTGGAGATCCTTCCCAAAGTCGATGAACTTCCACTCGATTTGTTCTCTTGCATACTCCTCCTGTTCAAGGACGAACATGTGATGATTGAAGAATTGTTGGAGTTTTTCGTTAGTGTAGTTGATACAGAGCTGCTCGAAGCTGTTCTCCTCAAAAATTTCGAATCCAGCGATATCCAGCACACCGATGAAATGAGAGTCATCAAGGCCCATTCCTGTTCTATCAAGCTGGCGATTGATTCGGGTAACGAGGTCTCCAAAACCTCGTTCATAAATACCCTTAGACAACGCGTCAAGCGATGATCGAACTTGATCTGGAGTCTGGACCTTCTCTACCCATTCCTTCCCAGCCTTTACCCTTGGATGCAGTAACCCCTGGATGAACGCATCTACAGGTATCCCAAGTAAATGACAAGCTTTTTCCGCTTGAGGATAGGCTTCCTCGGTAAGGCTGGCTTGATCAGCTCTGATGCTTTCCTTAGCCACAGTGACGTTTCCAAGAAGTAACACTGCAGCAACAGTACGGAGTACGGAAGCCTGCTCTTTACCAGAGAACCCCATGACGTGAAAAGCCTCAATCAAAGAGTTCCACTCCTCGCTGTCTGAGACACCAACAATCATGTCATTTCCTTCTCTCGTGTAAGCGAAGTCCTCGACGCCGAGGCCAGCAAGCAGGAAATCTTCTTTCATTCGGTCATCTGCCCCTCGAAGTAGCTGGTAAAAGATGTGGTAATTTCTTTCGTTCGTGTTCAGTTTGACTACCCTTGATTTCTCCAGAAGATACCAGTCGATGAACGCACCAGCAATTTGCCCCGACCTAGTGAACTCGATACGTATGAATTTTCCAAATCGCGACGAGTTGTTGTTGCGCACAGTCTGAGCATTACCAAAGGCTTCAAGGATAGGGTTAGCTCTTAGAATTTGCTGTGAGAGGTTAGAGAATTGGCGCGTCCCAGATCTCGCGGCCGGCGAATCGGAAGTTGCTACAGCTGCAAGATATTGGATAACCTTCTTCGTATTCTCTGTCTTTCCAGCCCCTGACTCTCCGCTAAGACCCCAATCAGCAGGGTTGCGCCCTTGGAATCGACTCTAACTTACGTAACCAAGATGCTTTGATTTTCTCCCTCTTCTACCAAGCTTCGGAAAGCACCATCTGCCATGGCGTAGATATGGGGCTTTGTGTCCTCTCGACTGCGTCCCCTGTACATCTTCATGTATTCATTGGTGTATATAGGCAGGGGACAATACGGATTGACCGTGACCAGAAACAAGCCGGAGTATGTCTGTGAGTCGTTAACACTTGACGAGCTGTATAAGAAAGGAATAAACATACGTATATTAAATCTGCTTGATACCTCGTGTGCAAATTGTGGACTACAGAGGCTTCATTCAGATGCGTGAGCTCTGCCATGTCGTCGGCCTTGTCGAATTTCGCAGGATTGACTTTGTCTACGCTCTCCGAATCCACCTCTCTTTGCTGAAATGGTAGATCAGCTATGTTTTGGAACAGGGACCGGAGCCAGTGAAAGGCTTACACTGCCGTCCTCGCATTGCACCAGCAACCGGGTCCCAGCACGCTCTTCGATAACCCATCCTTTTGTAAATGCCAACTGTGAATCGCGTAGCCAAACGTATCGTTTACCGGAAAAGTCATTTTCGCCCTCAATGCCTCCAACTCGTTCTCCAGTCCTTTCCAACTCTCCAGTCTTGATGAATTGTGGGGCAAAGGTATTCGATGACTGATTATTACTCCTATTCGAGATCGATCTCTGTATCGTAGTCCTTGGTGGTGCAATATTCGACCCACTCAGAGGGGAGAATGACTGGTTACGACTGTGACCCCCAGAGCTGAAGCCTCCCGTGGGGGAAGTAATGACAGCAGATTTAGGACGGTCGCCAGAGGTGGTAGGAACCGGAGATGGTGAAGGTGAACCTCGATTGAAGGGATTGTTGCGCCATTTTGCGCCGCCAGCTGCTGAAATTGACATGCCGGATTATTGTACAGAGTCACTTATTGAGGCGCATCGGGTGCAATCCTAGGGAAATGTTTTGATCTCAAAGGAGTATTAGGAGAAGCATCATATAAATGAAAGGAAAACAGTAAACGAAGCAGGAGGACGGGATATGTGCCCTACACTCCGCACAGTTAACTCACAAACCGCAGAGAATAGAGTAACGAGGATGTCAACAGTAATCTTTGTTTACATGCGCTAAGCGTGCATCGTGCATCGTGCATCGCGCTTGCTGTGCTGAATACAGACTAGTGCCGGTACTCGGACTAATGCTGAGGTTTTCTGAGTGCGACCATACGAATCCCTAAAGTACTTAACATTCCCTTACTGCGACGGCACAGTTCAAACACCTTCATCTTTGCGCGTCACGACTTAGTGAATCAACCTTCACCTGCTTCGTTTCACTACGCTTTTTGTTACCGGAGCGAGTCCGTGCTCAGAGACGCTTCATTACAGCAACCCGAGTCGCCTTCCGCCTTTGAGACACTCTATCGAATACATCTCCTTTTGTCCTATGACCTTGCTCCATTACAATACCGTGTACAGCCCATACGAGCAATGATGCTCAAGCATTCTGTCTTTCGCCCATCACCTTATGATTTATGAGGCTCGGGCCTTCTGGAGGAATCTACGGAACTCCTCATCAGTTTCATCATGTCGGCCTATCATCCACCTCCTTCTTTTGGGGGTCCCTTCAATGCACAGGCCCAATATCCTCCCTCGTCTGGTGGTAACAATGCTGTTATGCCTCCTTTTCAGTATCAGCATGTGCAAGATCCTAATGTGCAACGGCATGGTCAAATGGGCATATCTCCAACGCACTTTGCAAATGCATATTCTTTTCACTCGAATGCTCACACTTCAAAGCCGCCTATACCGAGCAATGGAGTGCCCAACACTTCGTTTGCAGGATACGGCTCGGCGCCAAATAGTTCGTTCCCAACACCGCCCTTCCCTCCTGTACCGATTCCGCCATATGGGACATTCCCGCACCCAGCTCCACTAATGCATCACCCGGTGACAAACATGGGCTTGGCGCAGCTCCCAAACAATCTGCCGCAGAAGCCACCGCCACCTTCAGGGCCTGTAGAGCTACCTGATAAGGGATCCGAGACCCCGACGAATGCCGTCGCTGCTACTTCCGACTTGGAAGATGGGGAGCTTAGTGATGGAGAGTCCACTAAGTGTAGCAAAGAGCTCAAAACAGGTTACACAAGCTCTCCTCATCCGCCGACGAACAAGGTGAATGAGGATCGTCAGCAATTTAGACGAGTCCAAAGTAAAAATGTTAACGGTGGATATCGTTCGCCAAACGGTAACAATTCTCAACATTCGCCGAGGAATCATCCACGGCCGAAACGCTTTGGCCAGAGTTCGGCTCAGTCTCCGTCGGCTGACTCGCCCGGACCTACCAATTCTGCTGTTGAGAGGAGAGAAAATGGTCAAGATACACCAAACCGTTGGACTGGCCGAGATATGATGCACAGTAACGGACCATCTTCAGGCGCTAGGTACTCTCCAAAAATCTCTAGTGACATTCAACAACAACCAAAAACACAGGATTTGAAACCCTCGCATCCGCCCGCTTCGGTACTACAGCCTACAAGTTGTGTCCGAAGTAAGGCAACAACATCCAATAGCGATCACAGTCTCTTAATCAATGGCAATCCGCTATCAGATACAAAGATAGCGACGAAGATTCGTGATCGTGCAAAAACCGCATTGCAAGAACTTTATCCACATAAAATTGGGTACACCAAACTTGTACAAGAGGGGCTGGATTCAAGTCTTCTCTTAGAGCTTTACAATGAAATGGGTATCCAACTTGCTTCGCCTGTTCTAACTAAACCGAATGACATTGCGTCAAAGGCTAGTGTCACTGGTGATGGCCTTACCAGGTCTGACAGGCCGCAGCTTCCTCAAACCAGCCCTGTCGCCACTACAATAGCGCCGTCTGCAAATCGTACTACAACTGCTCAGGACCCCGTCGTGCCAGTGCGCCATGATCTTACAATAAAGCAGAAGAAGAATGAACAGAGCAGTGAATGCAATGCAAGGGATCAAGCTCTGCAGAGCTCACAGTCATCAGATGTTCGCCCGAGCTATCCGAAGCCGCAGGTTGCGGAAGACCGAGGACCTACAGTACCAAAGAAAGGCAGCCTTTTAGATGAGACGCCGGTAACCAACACCAATAGTGTTCCGGTTGCCGTCGTCACGATGGATACAAAAGTCGACGCGACAATGACATCGATTTCAGCTAAGCCTCCACTCTCGTCCTTGCCAAAAAACCCCGTAGTAGCTAAAGCTGCCGACAAAACTCTGGAACGTAAGGATTACATCGCTCGAATGTTGGCAGCCAAGGCAGGCAAGCTCATGCCAACGTCGAAGGCACCCTCTCCTCCCACCACTTCTGTCAACCTTGGGGCTAAGACTACAACGCAACAACCGCCATCTGTTGACCTCCAAAATACCAGGACTCCCGAGCGGCGTCGTCTATACCTTGGCAACCTGGCTCGTTCGACAAAAGAAGATGACATAAGGGCCATGTTCGGCAGCTATTCTATGTAGGCAATCCCTCAGCGTTCCCTATTTGTCAACCTGAATTCGACTAACAGTTCTGCCTAGTGAGGAGATATCGATCCCATTCAATCCAAGGACTGCAGAAATAGTAGGATACGGCTTTGTGCAGCTTTCTACGGCTCATGAAGCTCAGCGTGCCATTTCTGAGCTATCGGGTAATATCCTGCATGGTCTTAAAATATCCTGTCAATTCGCTCACAAGCCAGAGGAGGCTTCGAAGGCTGTAGAACCCGCCGCGCAATCCATACCTCCGATCTCACACGAAGGCTCTCAGGATGCTTTGGCTGAGCAAAATGGGAGCGTAGAGGCAAAGAGGAAGGCTCAGACGGATCTTGCTCGTCAAAAGATGGAAGCTCTGAAGAACCGCACTCTGTCGCAGCGAGAGACCTCAGGTTCCGGCAATATTGTACCTCCAGCTGTTCGACCTCAGTCGCTACCTGAAATTCCTCTCTCAGGCGCCTTCCACGAAAATTTGGCATCAGTAGCTCAAGTGAGCAACCATTCGCCAACGACACCACATGGCTCGTATTTTTCACCAATCAACGAGCGGCAGCCATTCAGCATTCCTGGGCTCTTTATGAAATCTGCGCGCCCAATATCATTCAAGAATATCGAACAGCCTATGGCTACTCGCTCAGCAGCGGCTCAGGAAACTCATCAAGCCACCACAAGCATCCTATCCCCTGATAGTACAGTGCATCCCCAAACGCTTTCAATTCCCACTACGTCAATCTCTCTTTCAAGTGAAAAGCCAGGCTTGCTATTCACAACCGAAACACTTGACAAATACGCCAACAGTGCCTCGAAAGTTAATGAGCCCCGAAAACGTCAAAGGGCATCTGACTTCATTGACTCTCCGCCAAGAAAAGTTAACAGGACACTAGGACAGAAGGAAGATGCCAGCGTCATCATTGATGTCAGTGAAGAGGAGGCCAATGATGATTCAGAAGACGACGCAGATGCGATGGACATCGAACAGGATGTCAACATCAATCCCATTTCGACACAGCTGGAGCACGATGAGTTGGAAACTGGCAAACAGAGGGCCATCCGAGACCTACCGCCTTTGACTGATTTTCCGGCGAGGAAGAAGATTCCTGACAATTTAGCTTTCATGACACCACCCGCAGTGCAGACACCTGGAAAGCTCAAAGAACCAGACGGTCTGAAACCAAAATTGAAGGAGATAGAGCAAATGAAACGGCGGATCGCTGAATTAGAACAGCGAAACAAGGCCAAACAAACATCCAGCCGTGCGCAAACCCCGGGGACTCCTGGACATGTGAAATCGTCACCTAGACCGGTCGAAACATTAGTAGAGGGGAACGAACGACCAAGATCTAGTGCAGAGGTGGAGGTGCCAGTTGGATCGGTCCAAGAGCATGCCCAGGCTCATGCAAAGGCAGCCACACCCTCAGCTACAAAAAATACGCAGGCTATGGAGCACCAAGAGATAGAGAAAGATCTAGCCGTGGCCGTTTCGGAAACACTGCAGCTTGGCAAAAATGTTACCTCAAAGGGACAGCAGCAAGGCCAATCCGCGGATTATGACTCGGAAGAGCTTCGATCAATTAGAGTGGATCTTGATCGATCGAAGTCTGCTCAAGCCACGTTGGTGGACAATAAGGTACAACTTCAGCTTGTCGAAGAGCCGATAAAGGAAATAGCAGACGCTCAAGCCGAGACCGATCGACTGCGGGCTGCTGAAGCAGCAGCAGCTAGGGCAGAGGAACAACAACGTCTGATTGCAGACCAGCGTGTCAAAGCTCTAGCACTCGCCAATGCTGAGGTAGAGCGCGACCGGATTGCAGAGAGCGCGACCGGAGAAGAAGATCAACGTCGGCGACGACGAACGGACATTGAGTCTGGCTTGCCGATCCTCGACGCAGAGGTAGAGAGGACAAGACAAAGATTACAATCACTGCGGAAGCAGATGGAGGAACTTGAAGATGAAGTTCAAAAAGGGATCGATGGTCGGCGTATTCTTATGGACGAGTTGGCTAGCCTTTCGCCTGCTCCCTCACCAACTCCCAAAGCATCGTCGCATGAAGAGCAAATTTTAGCACCTGCCGGCAAGCCAGAGATTACGAGCGAGAAAGAGACAAAAGGTAAGTAACTCCATCCGACAATAGCTTCGTCTACCCGTCTAGGGACATTCAACGCGCAGAAGAACCACTCATGGAATAGATTATGAATCTCACATTTTGGCGTGTATTTGCAGACTCGCAACCCGCTATCGACGATGTCCACCAACTAGTACTACCAGTTCTTAGCGAGACAACAATGACGACTAACGAAGAAGAAGTCCCTGCCGCAATGACTCTGACTGCTTTGTGTCCTTCTATACATGATATGGACCAAATCGGCAACGGTGAACTGGCAGAAGATGTCATGGATATTTCTCGAAGCGACGTCGACGAGGGAGAAATCACTGACTACGGCCCGAAGTCTCCGGATTTAGTAGATCAAACCCCTTTACCGGAAAGCGAAGACACCTACGAGCCGCCACTTACGATCGATCCTGTACCGTTGCATCCATCGACCTCCCAACAATGTGAAATTGTTTCACCTGTCGCTGAGTCGGATCCATCTCACGTTACGCCCAACGGGACCCAGGAAGACGTTGAACCATCCCGTGATTCAAGAGCCAGCAGTGACTCCTCCCAAGACACTAATGAGTCAGGCGAAATACTGGCCGAATCTCGTAGCCAACCCCTAAATGATGATAGTGACCCAGATGATTATGAACCCCCAGAGCCAGCAACCCTTGTAGAAGCCCCAACACCGCTATTGAGCCGTGATATTGATTCTGCAGATACATCCTTCTCCCCGCGAGATCCTAACGCTCTCTCAGCTATCCCGTCACTACCCAACAGTATAACGTCAGCTCTTCAAGATCGCGTGGATAGCATCAACACAGAAATAGTGGACACCGACCATCCTACAGTACGTTCTCACTCTTATTTTCAGTGTTAAGCTAAGTTGTCATTAGGTTAATGACCGAGTCTCAAGCAGCAAGACTAGTCGGTTCACTCCGTATGAGAGTCCTTTAAAGCAATTCAAGTCATACCGGTACCACTCAAACTACGTTTCTGAAGTTTCAGAGGGATTTCGATCTTTGACCTATAGTCATGCAATCGAACCAGATAAGCCTATCTGTCGTTATGAAGCAGCAGGAGGCAGATGCAATGATGATTCTTGCGATAGTCAGCATTTTAGGGGCCTGGTTTTGAGTGGTGCGTTGGAAAACTGAGATGATCTGCGCTGCACATTTCTTTCGTCTAATACTCGTTTCCCCTGATTCCTTCGTCTTAGCTTCGTGCTTCCTTTCCGTCGAATTACTTGCTCAAGTCCGCGAGCTGACATAGGATTTCTAACCTTCGCAGATGACAAGGTTCTTGTTCAAATGGGAGCTACCCCCACCGGCTTCTCACTGCAAGAAGGCGAGGCTTATGTCAAAGGCTTGAGACAGATCATCCAGGAAATTCGCGGTAGAAGAGTCAAGGACTTCAATCAGGTGGCTGCCGAGATCTCAGCCTACCGCGCAAGATTCCTGGGAGATGGCTCTAAGATTTTGCCCTTAGGGACATGACGACAGTCAGAGGTATGTCCTTCACGGGCTTGTAGAGACGTGCACCTCCTCCCGCCAGGAGTCTTGAATTTTAGGAGGCCCGCCATCTCCTATAATTGGAGCTCGACACAACGAATATTTGATCATTATGACTCAAGCATATCACAGCCATGGCGACCAACAACCAACGTTTTTATTTCTACACCCGCACTTGTTCACATGTTTTATTATGCACGCTTCTCAGAGTTCTTTTTTCTCTCACAGATACTTCGAGCATAGCATCAAAACGGCGTAGGTAGCATGGATATACCCTAGCCGGCTGTTTTTGGACAGCCAAGGCAGGAAGAGCTTGAGAACCCAAGGATTGGTTAAAAACCAAAGTCTTACAACGAGCGTAATGTCTTACTCCTGCTACTATACTAAAAGAGATGGAACTGCTCGGGCGGGTTGCGTTGCTAGAAGACACGTTTTGAAAGAGCTGGACTTGAACCATAGCGATAATATCTACTGTAGCCCGAGGGGCATGGGGGTAATAGGCTCGTGAGAGCGTTCTCGGTTTAGCTGATAATCATAATGCAATAATTCTCTTCGCTTACGCTGCTCCCAAATCCGACTATCCGACTCAGTCAATACTGTGAAGAAGATGAGACTGATTCTTCGCTCACAACCCCAATCTCATCTCCTTAGCTTCAAGCTTTATCGTCGTGCAGTTCTACTAAAGTATCGATGGCGACTTTGAATACATCATCCTTCCAGCAGCAGATGAAAATCGGAAACTACATTAAGTCACAATGTACATTCCACAGCCAGCCAGCCATCCAGTATTGATCTCCTCCATACCGTTCCAACGATGGTGTTTACTTAAGGATATCCCACACCCCCCACACCCCCCAAATTCCGCCAAGCCCACCCCCCACATCCAACATAACCTAACTACCTTACCTTCCTCAATCCAAGATAAAAATCCCGGCAACATTTTCAAAACACCCACTCTCTTATACATATCTACGCACCCCTATCCATCTTTCCCTATCAGCTCCTTTTTCTTCTTCTCACATGTTAACCCCCCATCCCCTTTCACCCCGAAAAGTATCAAAGTGGATACGTACAAGCGATGGATAGTTGAGAATTTCATACGAGGGAGCTAGTGCGTGCTGGTAGTACGGATGAAGCCAGAAGAGGGAGGGGCGGAACCTGTGGGGATTTGGGGGGGGGATGTGTGACCATCGTACCCCCACAGTGCGGACGGTAGCAGCGTTTTCCATGTAGGCATAGCGTTGTGGGTAGGTGAATTTTCTGGAGCTTAGTAGGTTTGAGCTTAATGGGTGTGGATTTTGTGGGGGGTGGTGGTTGGGTGTTTTTGCCATTTCCTTGAGGTTTGTAAATTTCAGTGCCACTCCCAGAGAAAAGCGCATGGCCGTTCTTGCGTAGGTGGCTTGCTAGATTGATGGCAATGATTGAATTCCTACCGAGATTGAGAAGTCTACTTGTAGGCAGAATTGCGGTACCCAATATTTGAGCCTAGGTTGCGTGGAGCATCTTCTCCATCACTAAACTGGGGAGTAATGCGAAGGCCCGAGGTGTTGGTGGAGTCCAAAGCATATTTCGAGAGCTCAAGAGCTATCATAGAGCTAGCTATTGCCCTTAGCTCTTTGCGATTGGATTCCCCTGATGGCAGTTTAGGCATTTCGTGGAGTGGGATGATGTACTTCGGCGCCATGTAGTGTGTAAGGCTTTTCAGTGAGCTTCTCTTTGGGGCAAACCTGCAGCGGCAATTGGCAATCCACTTCAGGTGTAGTTAAAACAACGAAGCCGACGAGCTGAGAATTAATGCTTGAGTCGCTAACGACCACAACTGCATCTTTGACCCACGGGGCGTTGAGCAAAGCTTGCTGTACTTCACCCAGTCCCACACAATAGCCGTTGCGCTTGATCTGGTTATCCTTTCTCCCCAGACATTCGATGTGGCCGCTCGGGAGCCAGCGGCCAGAGAAGCCCTTTACAGCCTCCGCACCGCCATCTTCTTTGATACAGCCAAACAGGCAGACATCATCGTTTTCGTCGACAGTGAATGCAAGAAACAACATGACGGAACAGAAAGTACCCGTACCGCCGCCGCCTCCACCACCCTCGGATGGCGGTCTAGACGGATACTTGAAAGTTTTAGGTTCGCATTTTCTCTTTTTCCACTCATGGTGAGTTGTTCGACCTCCAGCCTCAACAACATCTCTTCTAATCCGACATACAGCTGCCCGAACGCCGCAGAAACTAACGTTCACTCCCCTAAACAGGGGCATCATCAACATCTTCGGCGTCTACCGAGAAAATTACGAGTCGGTCTTCCTTTCGTCCTATAGCTCGTCGCCATCTCCTGGGTTAGCACCAATCAAGGCCTCCTGCTCTTCCTTATCGGCATCCTCACCGGGCCCGTCTTCAACAGGGGGTTACTTCCGCCAACTCATCTTCACTGACACCTCCCTCGTCGTCTTTGGCACGATGTTGACCAGCTTAGGGATATCATACTATTAGAAATCTGCACACAAGGTGTCCCAGTCAGCCTAGGTATAGGATGCTTGTTTGCGCCTAGTGTCGCCTTTGTATCCACCTATTTCACTTCCAAGCGTGCATTGATGACGGGTTTCACGGCCGCAGATGGCTCAATTGGTCAGTCACGCCTCGTTCTCCTCGAAACCCACTTTGCTCCTCAATGGTAGACGAGAAAATCAAATAAATAGGCGGCGTCATCTTCCCAACCGTCTTCCGCCGCCTTCAATCAACCATCGGCTTCGGCTGGGCCACCCGTACCGTTGGCTGCTTAGCCTTAGCAATATTGGTCTTCCCCCCGTCCAACATGCGCTTACGAAACCCACCCCTTAAATACCCACGCGCATTACTCGACCTCCGCGCCTTCCACGAAGCGTTTCTTCGTCGTCTTCAGTCTAGGCCCTTTCTTGCCCTCGTAGGCCTCTACTTCCCTTTCTTCTATACCCCAATCTACGGCTCCCGCATCGTCAACCTTAGCCCCTCGGAATCATTCTACCTCGTCCCCGTGCTAAACGCAGGCCCCATCTTCGGCCGCATAATCCGAGGTCTCATCGCTGACAAAGCAGGCTCCCTCAACACCATCATCCCCTTGCGGAACAAGCTGCGTAGTAATCGCCTTCGCTTGGCTGGGCATTTCCAATGCGCCAGGTCTTTGGGTCTTCTGCGCTCTCAACAGTATCGTTGCGCGACTATCGCCAGATATGAGCCTGGTAGGAATGCGGATGGGCATGTGTTTTATATTTGCTAGGCTAGGGCTGCTGATTGGGAATCCGATCGCGGGGGCAATCTTAAATATTCCCGAGGGCAAGTTCAAAGGCGCACAGGCGTACTCGGCGGCGACACTGCGTGCTAGAACTGCGGGGTCCGTAGCGGTGAGAATGCTACTGGCGAAGAGCAGCGACCGCGGTGGCAGAAGTTAGAAAACCTAGAGATGTTTTTCATATAGAAAGAAATCTCAAAGACATTGTTCCATCAGAAAAGCATTAGACGGAAAAGAAGGTATCAAAATAGAGACGTTGAGTACCGAATTATTTGAAATGTAACAGCGTCCTCATACGATCCTTGTTGGATCGACCTTGGATAGAACCAGATCTTTTGTCTTAAATGCAAACATCTCATATATAGGGAAGGCCTCATATTGTAACTGAACTGGTCTTTGACTAGAAAAGAGGAATCACAAAACACATAGATAGGACCATCAATAGCAATTGGGGAATGACTCAGTAACATCCTAGCTAGGACCCACCATACAGAGATTCGAGCGATAATCAGCACAGAGACCTGAGTTCAGGAACACCTCTCGGCCAACGCTGCCAAGTGCAACATCAAAGGTTTGAAGCGAGAAGAAGAAAGTGTCGCGTCGAAGTCAAATTCCCTGCGTTTCGCTTACGTAAAACTATAGCAACCGAACACATCTCCCGCAACCTCTCTAGGATTTATTTACCACAAGCACCTGGGAACAACGGAAGATCCTAGATATGCGGTGGCTATTATCCTCTTGCCTTCTCGCGTTGCTGAGCCTGGTTCAGGCGCTCAGCAGCAGTGGCAATCGGTTGCTGGTTGTGATTGAAGAAGCAGCGGAAAAGAGCAAATATTCAAAGTTCTGGACAGATCTCGAAGGTGACAGTCGTCGGTTTGAAGAGAAGGGCACATTGGTCGCTTACACTGTTCGTGAATTCAGGGCGAGGTTACAAGCTCTCTTTTGAGTCTCCAAAGAGCGAGAAGCTTGCATTGTTCGAACATGGCGAGCGAGCATACGACCACATCATACTTCTCCCCCCAAAATCGAAAGGCATGTCTATTGCTATAGCCTTTCAATACGAAGGCTAACATCGCATCAGGACTGGGGCCGGCACTTACTCCTAATCTTCTCCTTCAATTCCTTAATCAAAATGGCAACATTCTCCTAACCCTCTCAGCCGACTCCCCTACACCAGCATCTATCTCTTCCCTTCTACTAGAACTAGACATCCACCTACCGCCCGATCGGACGTCGCTCGTTGTTGATCACTTCGACTATGACACAGTTTCAGCCGGCGAGAAGCATGACGTTCTTCTTATACCACAACCTTCAGCCTTACGGTCGGACGCCCGAAATTTTTTCGGAGGAGACGGTACGATTGCCTTCCCCAGGGCTGTAGCTCAAGAGCTGGGTAACGAGAGCCCCCTGCTTGCGCCGGTCTTGCGAGCCAAGAGTACCGCATATACCTATAATTCAAGGGATGAAGCCGAGACAGTAGAGGACCCTTTCGCTGTGGGAGAGCAGATATCCCTTGTATCAACTATGCAGGCAAGGAATTCAGCTAGATTTACAGTCGTTGGATCCGTAGAAGCCCTTGAAAATACGTGGTTTGATGCAAAAGTCAAAGCTGCTGGAGGCAAAGAGAGCAAGACCGCGAACAGGGCATTTGCTAAGCAAATCAGCGCTTGGACCTTTATGGAAACCGGAGTGCTCAAGGTCGGCAGAGTCGATCATCACTTAAGCTCGATCATTGACGGAGCTGCTGGGAACGACAGCGTTGCCCAGCTGGGCTACATGAATCCTAAGATCTACCGCATTAAGAACGAGGTGGTGAGTATTCTTTGTGCCGGTTAATATTTTCGATTCTAACTCTACAGACTTTCAACATTGAATTGTCTGAATACTCCTACGACCATCTCATACCATTCAAAATCTCTCCCTCGGACGCTCTCCAACTCGAGTTCACCATGCTCTCACCCTTTCAACGCCTCAATCTCCAGCCCGTTTCCACAACAGCCAACAGCACCGTTTTCGGCACTACCTTCAAACTGCCAGATCAGCACGGCATCTTCGCCTTCCGCGTCAACTACAAGCGGCCTTTCATGACAAACATCGACGTCAAGCGGGAAGTAACAGTTCGCCATTTTGCGCATGACGAGTGGCCTCGCAGCTGGGAAATCAGTGCTGGATGGGTGTGGATTGCGGGTATTTGGGTCAGCGTGGCCGGATGGATAGCTTTTGTGGCGATATGGCTATACAGTGAACCGGCGTATGAGAGGAGTCAGGGGAAGAAGATGCAGTAGAGTCAAGTTTTATACATTGTACCGCAATATACAAATATTTACAGCCACATCCTCTCGTGGCATTGGGATACTGGCTCTCTATGCCCGTTCCATACTTTCAATATCTTCATAGCGCTGCTGAAGCCTCCAATGCTCCATACTACAGCGACACTCCTCCAAGAGCCATGTAAGCTTTTTCACCCCGCAGCCAATGCGCAGAGTAGATTTCCACCGAATCAACAACTCCCAACCACAAACTCCATAGAATGCGCGCTCAACGCAACCCCCACCAACATCACTTCCCCCCCTCATCCTCCCTCCCCTCCGTCCCCTTCCACCCCCCCAACGCCGCCCCCCCGCCATACAACTGCGCCCCCTTCTCCCCCTCCAGCTCCTGGCTAACGGCCACGGGCTGGTTCCCGCGGAACCGCTTGCGCATATCCACCATGCCGCGCTTGCACTCGCCGTAGCCCTTTTTCAGCTGCTGGCAGCGCGTCGGGAGTGTTTCGAGGAGGGGCGGGCGCAGGCATGAGGTGGGGGTGTTGCGCGCGATGAGGACGCAGTCGGAGGATTGGAGGCAGGATGCTAGGGCGGCGCCTGTTTGGGGGAGAGGGGGGGTTAGTTTTTTTTGGTGGTGGGGGAGATGGGGGGGAGGGGGGGACGAACGGATGTCTTTGCAGGAGGAGGGCATATTGGGTGGGGTGGGTTGGGTGGGGAGGCTGTGGGGTGGGTGGAGTGGTTTGCGACGGTTGTGGAGGTGGACTTTGGTAAGCTCTTTTAGGATTGGACGCGGGCGGAGAGATTACAGAAATCTGCGTCGGGGCGGAGGTGGTTTCGAAGTGCCGCTTGGATGATGCAGCACCTCTTGTCCGAGAGGGATCAGTACTCACGACTGAATATATTGCGGAGGGTGATGAAGACTTGTACGATTTGATTCCGCAAGGCTAAATTTTGAGATAATGAACTGATTTTCTGAAGGGTTTAAATGGAGGAATGGCTGAGGTCGAAAATCTTCACACATAAGCCTAGCGGCGGTCAACCAAAATACCAGGACTTCAATCCTCGCTGCGAACTTTACAATTCCATATGATTGGCGACAGGCGTACAGAGTTGATCATGAATCAGGTTCACAAGTCAAGTGATACAGTCGATATCCTGAAGGTCAACCTCTGGACCTTCTTTCTGGTGTGCCTTCACTTCCTCAGGAGAACATGCGTTAGATGGTTGAAGCAGTCTCTACAATCATTCACTCCTTTATGGAAGAGATGGCCCGCAGTCCCAGTCATGCCATCCGAAAATTTTCACGGTCTCTAATTCTAATCATTAAAATTTTGATTGAGTTGAGATTTCTTGTTGCTTTAAGCAACTTTGGAAGCGCACACTGCATCACTCTTTCGACGGCTTTTGTTCTTGTCGAGGCACGAGGATGCGTACAAATACCTCAAGCTATAGCACAACAGACATAGACCATCTATTATCCATGGAAGAAAGCCCAGAAAGAGTAAAGACATACCGCGATATAGGCACGATTAAATCAAAACAGGACAGGAAGCTTGGTGATTCCGACATCCTTGCTAGGTGGGGTGTACTCGAGCTCAGATACAGGGACAGCAAGCTTGAGGTTCGGCAACTTTTGAAATAAAGTACCTAAAGTGACGACCGATTGCTATTTTTCAGCCAACCGTATCCTTTCGAGCCCTAGGGAAGAACAAAAACTCACCGAAGACTATTTCGAGCTCGGCACGGGCAAGCTGTTCTGCGATGCAAACATGGCTACCGTATCCAAAACCGAGAGCCTTCTCAGATCCTCGCTTGCGGTACATATTGAAGGTGTCCGGATTAGGAAACACATCCTCGTCCCGATTAGCAGATTGTGTGGCCGCGATAATACCCTCGCCGGCTTTTATAAGCTGAAGACCGAATGCGATATATATCAGTGAGACACGAGAGAGAGGCAATCTATTGGGACGATCCGTACCTTGTCTCTGACCATGATGTCAACTTTGGCGACGCGACGAGTGGCAAAAGAAGACGTGGTGTGGAACCGACAGAGCTCCTCAACAAAAAGCTTCGCAAGTGAAGGATCCGCCTTGAGGTCCTTAAGCTGGTCGGGATGTTCTAGAAGAGTAACCACTCCCTGGAGAGGATATATACATTAATCCACAACACAAATCACTTTTAGAGGTTCGTAGGACAATTACCAAGTCAATGGTGTTCACCATGGTAGCGTTTCCTGCAACCAGTATCAGAAAGGCGATCTGCGATACGTCTGATTTCTCGAGGTGTCCGGGCAGAAGCTGAGAGTCAGATTGTAGATGATCAGCCCAATGGATCTAGATCTGGAAATGTTCTTTGGAAAGGTTGCCTACCTGTTCAACCACAAGCTTGCTGATAAGGTCATCCTCAGGTTTTGCGAGCCTCGTTTCAACCAACTTGCCGAGGTAGTCGAGGAGCTCTCTACAAACGGATACAGCGACTAGCTCAGCCAATGCTCGGGCAGATCGCCAAAGATCAAAACGTACTTATTACTATCGGAAGCCTCCGTCGCAGTCGCGCTTCCATTGGTTCGGACGGCATTGCACTGGGTGAGGTACTCAAGGTCCTTTTCCGGAACCCCGAGCATGCCGTAGATAATCTATCAACGCGGAACAAGGGATAAGGTTCAGCGTTTGGTACGTCCGTCATACTGGTTCAAGAGATACTTACAAAAGAAGGAACTGGCAAGGAAAACTTCTCCACAAGATCGATGGGCTTCTCGCTACGCTGATTGAGCATATTTTCAAGGAGGGAGTCGACAGTCTTCTGGATTTTGGGGCGCATCTTGTCGACGTGCTCGTGAGTGAAGAGAGGCTCGACCATGCTCCTGAGGAAACAAGAATACGTCATTGGCAATCTTCGTAGCTAGTTCAGGACCGAGTCAAAGTCCAACCCCCTACCTTTGCTGCATGTGCTGCGGCGCATCCATATCCACAAACGTTGGCTTGTTCTTAGCTGCCGCTTTTCCACCGGCGCCCATTTCGGGGAAGCCAGGACGAGTACGGTCCTAGCAACGAGAGCGTAATATCGCCTAGTTAGCCAGGTGAACATAACCCAATGCATATTTCCTTTGATATATCTATACCTTCGATAGACGGTCATCGGTCAAGACACTACAGACATCTTCATGCTTGACAACGAGCCAAGGATGGCTTCCATCCCAGAGCTCGACTTGCGAAACGGGATCGGTTGCACGAAGCCTGGCGAATTCGACAGGAGGTTCAGCGGCTGCAGGTCTAGCGAAGGGAAATTTCAGTGCGGCTAAGATCAAATCAATTGCTGGACTTTTGAACTGTGTCTGTAAAACCTACGGGTAGTGGCGGACATGCTGTTCCAGAGCTATTGGGAAGACGGAAGAGTAAAGCTTTGTAAGACTATGGAAGGATACGGCGGTCTCTATATACGTTTTCTTTACGTACCTTTCATGTATATACTGATTTATAGAAAGAGGGGTTACATAACGCTTGCTCGATAGGGTTTCCCTTTCCTGTGGGAAACAGGCCACGTGCAGGCAATACAGTCAGCTTCCTTCCTAACTAACTGCCCTGTAAACCCAATAGCTTTGGCTCGAACATGTTCTATACAGTATGTTGCTATGATATATAAGATATATGGCATTTGGATTCCGAAGTTCGGGCCAGCTCTACGTGGGCCCCCCATACATACGACCGAGAAAGAAGAATCGCCAAGAACTTGAACATAGTGCCTTGTGTACTTTGACTATTCAACACGCGAAGGGCTAGCTGTCAAAGTTTTTGCGTCGGTCTGAATCATGATGGATGGAAGATGGATTACGGAAGTACCTACTCAGATCGCAAAACGAGGGACTAAACACGGAAGTCGCCTAAAATGGGTCCTGCCGAAAACTAGCGGAAGCACGCCCATCGTCGATTTCAACCTCATCTCATCCTCCAGAATTCTACGCCAAGGCGTTGGACAGTTGTCAACCCCCCGCGGCCCGAGAGCACGAAACCTGCTCGATCTCAAGTACTTTACTTCATGTCTTGATCTAACCCGACATCTCCCGTCCCTCACCAATTGACGCATCCAAGAACGAACCATGTCGACCCCCCGATTCTTCCAGCAACCCTTGCACTACCTCCGCTGGGCGTCGTACGAAAAGCCAGCAATCTTCTATTCCATGGTCGTAGGGAGCATGGGCCCAGTGGTTATGTTTACTGTGCCGCCACTACGGAAGAGGTTTGGGGATGGACCTAGGGAACACATACCGATGACATATCCGAGTAAGCTGCCTTGCTCGTCTTATTTGGGCAGAGACTAGATTTTCTAGTCAAGGGTTTGTTTTATTGGAGAGCTTGACTGACTTTGGTCGGGAATAGTACCAGGAGGTCCTAGGAGGATACCGGAGGGGTATGATGACTAGGTTGCCATCTTGTCAGTAGATAGGTATCACGGGAATGGCTTGGCATAATCATAATGAGAGCTGTGGAGAGATGACTAGATGGACCAGAAGAAAGGAACAACGTCATTGCGTACCTTTGCGCTATGCGGCAAAGGAAGGTTTAGGAGCCGCTCTCGAGGTTTACCGCATAAAAATGGCGTCTCCGGGGTGCTAGGCCTCTTCTTGATGGATACCAAAATAGGCTTGCCAGGAGTCATGTATATCCCACTTGCTGACCTATGCCGGTACCGCACTGGACCCGTCACCATGCCCACTTTGACCAAGAAATCAGCATTCCCTCGATTTGAATCTTACTGCCATGGTCATTGTCTGAGATGTTTCTTTGACCTTATACTACTCAGCCGTATCTTTCCCTATATCAAGTGTACAAGCTCAGCGTTTACTACTCTCCTTTACCCCTGCAAAACGCGTGTTAACATTTCCCATGGTACTTGCCAAAAACTTTAGAAACAAGCACTTCTCGAATGTGAAACCTGGTCTGCAGTGAATCCCGGGTGCAAAGCATTCAAGCCAAGGTATGTGTTGCAAAAAAAGACCTCCAAAAGTGCAAAAAGCTCGGATCGCCCCGTTGGGGGTCGAACCTACGAAAACTGGGTGAATTCAATCAAACCGTGTTTATCGAAACCTACTCGAAATTTGACCCTAGTGAGTGGCTGGCCGCATTCAAGTAGCCGCATACCACTGCACCATAGGTTCTGATCCTTAATACACAGGTTATTACTAACACATATAACCCTCTTATTTCGCGCCTTTGCTCTTCCGTTCCACTTCAGGCTCAGTTGTGTCTAAATGCTTTACTCTTTCAAAGTTCTCCCTCTATTTAAGAAAGCAAAAGCAAAAAGTGCAAAAAGCTTGGATCGCCTCGTTGAGGATCGAACCTACGAAAACTGGGTGAATTCAATCAAACCGCGTTTATCAACACCTACTCGGAATTTGACCCTAGTGGAATGGCTGGCCGCAATCAAGTAGCCGCATACCACTGCACCATAGGTTCTGATCCTTAATACACAGGTTATTACTAACACATATAACCCTCTTATCTCGCGCCTTTGCTCTTTCTTTCCACTTCAAGCTCAGTTATGTCTAAATGCTTTCCTTAGCAGACCAAGGTAGTAGGTGTTAACGGTTTAAGATCAATCCACTAACATAAACAGTTGACCTCGTAGAATTATCGTTTGATTACGAGTTTAAGCGTTTTTTGCGGTTTTCTTCACAGTTGTTTTGACTGCTTGACGTGTTTCACTGCTGGGTCGATCTCAAACCGTAAAAAGCTTTGGTGTTAGTCCGCTAAGGTTACTCTCTCAAAGTTCTCCCTCTATTTAAGAAAGCAAAAGCAGATTCGGTTGATAAACATCAATAAAACGTTTGGTTGGAAAAAGTGCAAAAAGCTTGGATCGCCCCGTTGAGGATCGAACCTACGAAAATTAGGTGAATTCAATCAAACCGTGTTTATCAACATCTACTCGGAATTTGACCCTAGTGGAATGGCTGGCCGCATTCAAGTAGCCGCATACCACTGCACCATAGGTTCTGATCCTTGGTTTATAGGGTGTTGTTATGGTATATCAACAATAATAACAGGAAGAACAACAAATCAGTACTGATGCACCAACAATGTCTCATGCACGCATTGCTAGCTATGTCTGTCTTAAAATAGGGTGTTCAAACGTTTACAATGCTTTGCACTCGGCAACAGGGAGATTTCCTTTAGTTTTTTAACATATTCATCTTCTTTGGCCCCTTATCTAAACCTCAACACCGGATTGCTATTTCAAACCTCGACAGTCCAGCTCATTAACGTAAGCGGCGGAGTAGAGGCTTTGATCGCCGTCGGCCCAACCACTCAGGAGAGGAAATGTTTTAGGAAAATAGCGATTACGCTTCCTCGCCGAAGGACTCGGAATGTACTGAATTGGATTGACGGAAGAATTTTGCATGGAGGAAGGGCATGGAGGAGCTTCGAGGTTTCTGATATAAGAGTATAGAACATGGCAGTCAGTCAAAAGATATCGCATCTTGGGAATGTCGTTGATAGCGACGGGATAGTCTGTCCACGTGGAAGATCAAACTAATTTTTGTTGCTAAGTGTGCGCGGTCCTGCAATGCAGGCTCATAAGATTTCTTCAATTTACAATATCTAATTGGGTTTTTACTGGACAGAGAGTTCTTGCGCTGGGACGATATTGATATTCGGGGTTCCATCCCTAATCGGACGCTCGATCGAGGTCCGTCCTGTTCCATTTTTCGTCCATTTTTCATCGGTCGCACAGTCTTGTACCGTCTTACAGAGAGAATAGGAAGACTGAAATAGTAGTAGGTCCTGTTGGTTACATTCTCAAATACGGAATAGCATCAATCAGGCCAAAGTAGGATATGTGGTGATGGTGAAGCGCGAGATTGGAGGTGAGATTAAAGTGCGTTTTGCCGAGGTGACCTTATTCTACTCGTACTGTACGCGCGGGAACTTCGGCATCCGAGTTAAGGTAGTTACTCTACTGCATCGGTGTATGTCGCCGTCATGTATTATTCTATTCTCTTGCCTCGACGGCTCTTGGTGGAAAATGTGTTCTCCCATGTTGACTTGCGTTCGAGTATTTCTTCAATCACATATCGCTTCTCGCCGTCGTGTGAGAGCTTCCCTGTGCTCTCTGCGTTGTTCTTTCATTATCGTGTGAAAGGTCAGCATCAGTGTCGCCTAATTGCCTGCCTTCTTCAGCCGCAGTCAGCCTGAGTCACACTGGAAAATCACTTGTCGAGTCCCAGACACATTTCTTCCTATACTCGCGATAGATTCCTCCTATAATGGATCCTCTTGAGTTGTTCAGCCGCGCAAGCAAAAGCGACGACCTGCGGGCGTCATGTACTCTCAAGACCTGTCCCATCCGGCTCTCTTACTACAACTACTTGCCGTCGCTTGCTGCAAATGGCACGTTGCTCGCTCTCTTTTCGTTCTCGCTATGCTGCTTCTTGTTCCAAGTCGGGCTTTCGCGACGCTTCATCGGCTTCACCATCGCAATGGTCAGTGGCTGCATACTCGAGGTACTGGGCTACGTTGGCCGTGTTATGAGCTGGTATAATCCTTTCGGCCAGGTAAGGCTGCCGTATTACGTCTACAAATAGGAAACGCAATGCAATCTAACCGTCTTCCAAGAATGGTTTCCTAATCCAAATCGTCTGCCTCACCATCGCTCCTGCCTTCCTAGCCGCGGGCATCTACCTCACCCTCTCCCGCATCGTCATAGTTTTTGGGCCTGAGAACTCCCGCATCAAGGCCATGTCTTACCCTCGAATCTTTATACCGTGCGACGTGGTTTCGCTCCTGCTCCAAGCAGCCGGCGGTGGTCTTGCATCCGCTGCAAGCCACTCGAACAAAAGCCCCGACATTGGTGATCACATCATGGTTGCGGGTCTGGCATTTCAAGTCGCGACACTGTTCATCTTCATAATTCTCTGCACGGACTTCGCACTACGAACTTTGAAGAGGATGAGGCAAATGGGCGATGCGGCAACTGACCCGGCTCATGCGAAACTTCGAGCCAGCTGGACCTTTCGAGCATTCCTGTGCGCTCTGGCGTTGGCGACGTTATGTATATTCATACGATCTATATACCGAGTGGCAGAGCTGAGTGAGGGATGGGAAGGAGCGTTGATCAAGAACCAGAAGTTATTCATCGGGTTGGAGGGTGTAATGGTGATAGTGGCTGTGCTGAGTCTGAATGCCTTCCACCCAGGTCTGTGCTTCAGAGAAGGGTATACGCGCAAGACTAGGGGAAACAGGAGTGGCGGAAAGTTTTGGGGCAGCAAAGTCAGTAGAAATACAGAAGCATCGGAGAAGGGCAGCCCTATAAAAGATGGGTCGAACAGCCCATCGGTGGTATAAAACTTAAAAATGTTCGGAGTTTTGTTTTACTACGTTACGCTAACGACTACACTGCACGGATTTCCATTTAGAAAGTGCATAGGATTTGGTTAGAAACATTAGAGAGATACTATTTCTTCATAAACAAATTCCATCCTAGAATAATTGAACGCGAATGCGGGCCACGGACTGCTTTACCACCCACCAGGGCAGTAGTCCTAATAAACAATCACCAAGCGGACTAATTTTCTCTCCAATGTAACCTCAAAAGCGGAAACCAGTCAATTGGAAATGCTTGCTGCACGGGCTTGCCGCCCGAACGTTGCAAGAGCCTGCAGCAGAGCAAACAACCGAGCAAGACACAGCCTACATCACGTCAAGGTGCGAAAAACCTGCTGCACCTTCACCACTGCTCGAAACGGGACAGCCATTCTACAAACGATGTCGGAAGGAGTTTCGGCTGCCTCTCTCGGCGATGTCGTGTCCACGCCCCTGAATCACGACTACGGAGCCCTCGTCCCGAAAGTATCGAAAAGGCCCAAGAGATCTCTCTCGAGTCCCCTGCAAGCTACGCTGTGCAGAAATCTAAAAAGCATACGGTTGAGCTCAGAGCCAGGGTTTTTTGCGCGGCGCCAATCAAGAACGAGCGCGACGGTTACGATACGGCTACTGTGGCTCAATTGCCACTTTCAATAGCCCGAATCCTTGAGGAGTATGGGAAAGATGTCTTGGTAGTTCTGCTTCGCAAGGGGCATGTCAGGGGGGGTTGGCGAAAGTTTGGAATGGGGAATACGTTGCTGGCAGAGGAATTTGGCGGGAGGTCTAGATGGAAGCTGTGCAGACGGTTTGAGAAGGGTCAAGCTGCTTGTGGCGATGCGGCTATCGTGTGTATTTGTCGATTTCATGAAATGGTGGCTCGCCTTTCTCATTGACGGGATGGGGTAGGGTGGTGGGGCTTTTTGAAGAAACTGCGTGACGGTCGTATCATCTGAGACCTTCGTTCATCAATCCACGACCCATAGCCAGAAAACAAAAACGGAAGATAATTAGGTCAATCATGAAATTTGCGCATTTCTTCCCTGAGAATTCGGACTGTGGAAAGCACGGCATTCAGAGCAAGACGGGCTCTTGGATTCCGCAAGCCTCCATTTTGTTTTGCGTCAGTCAACTTCCTCAACAGCAATTTTGTCCGGGCAGTGCGGCGATTTACCTCATCCCATCTCGTCTCGGACGCGCCTGATTTGTGCATCCAAGGCTTTTTCTCATAGAAAATGTTCTAGCGCTTGTTGCGTATTCCGACGGTCGAATGTAAAGCGAAGGGAAAGGAACGGATGCCCAGTGAGATCATTCGAAAAGGCATAAACCCGCCGTCAGTCAGCCAGCTACCTTGATACTGTAGCACCGCCCTAGCAACGTGGCCATGTATACAGTTGCCATCGTGCTTCCATTTCGACCTGCTTGACGGTTGTGTTTGAAAACTTTTGAAAGCCAAATGTCTGGTGTTTGGTACAACCAACCGCTCTCTGAGATGTGATTCGAAGAAAAGAGATGAACTAATGTATCTTTAATCCGTCAGAACCAAGTCTACAGCATTGCTTGCAATTGCCCTTTGGTAGATGAACTTGAAGCCGAGAGAACATGTTGTTGGATAAATGTTCAGCTTGGCAGGTCTTGGTATATATACACGCCAGCCGCGCCAGGTAACGAAACTGAAGTATGAACACAAGATCTACGGGATCAGTCATGGGTAATTTTGAAAACGGCCTCCGAGGTTACCCAAGTTCGCCAGCAGTAGCAGCGAAGATGTATGAACAAACCTGAAGAACAGACCAAATCCACATAACCTCCTTTCCTGTACCAACCCCCATCTAACATCATCAAAATCTTGATATCCACCCCACGCTAATTTCTCCAGCTCTATCTCCGTCTACACCTTTTGAGCTGGATATATGAAGGAAAGCTCTTCACCATTTTCGTCACTGTGTGTTTTTGAACAGCAGGGAGATATTTTTTGGAATTGTCAGGATGAAGGGTTGAGGTGCTGATCTACCATGGTGGCCGCTATAGAAGTTTTTGGTTCTGCTGGTAAATAGATCGGACGGGTGGGATCGATGGCTCCGTCCAAGCATCACCCCACCAAAGGCCATGGTGACGTTAAGACTACGGTGTTTTGTTGCTGGACCGCGCTTCAACTGGCCGACGTAAGGTGGAGAGCTCTGTGGGAGTTGTCTCAAGGTGGTTCAGGGTTCATGTATGGTCGGACTGGTGTTAGTAGAGTGGCCGATAGTTGTTGCTGGATGAGCATTGCGGTCTTATAAGGTGATGGGGACGAGCGCTTTCGAGGAGATATTCTATTATGGGGAGAAGAGCTGCTGAGAAAGGCGGCGTGGATGTTTTGGCGGTAGATGATCTGGCTTGCTGCCCGAGTTGATCACAAGGGAGAGGTGGCAAAAGGTCTCGGGATGCTTATGATGCTGAGCCGGAACGTATACAAGCGGCCTGTGGTCCAACTCGGAGCGGGTAATTTGCTGTTAAGCGGTTTTGGGTGTAGGAGAACGTGGTGAAGGGCGTCGATTCAACCATCCTCCTTTCCATAATTCCGCTGCACCTCAAAGGCCCCAGTCAAAGGCTGCGATCCCATCTGCAATCCAGTCAGCATTCCATACTAATAAAGACTTTTCTGAGAGCTGTTACCCGCATCTATGCCACCTGTAAAATCCACTCCGTTCAGCACTGACAAATCCCATCCTTGGAGTTGATCTTCCCAGCCCTGCCAAGAGTACTGGTCATTAATATCGCCCACAAGGCCCTGCTGCTGTCCCAGCTCGGGGGGGATAAGCCACTCCATGTTTTGGCTTTTGGGTAGCTTAGGTGCTGCTTCCTCTCGCTCACTGGTCTTGCGCTGCTCTTCGTCAAATGGCCGCGACAAATCAGCAGCGCGGGACCGACTTCCCATTTCTGCTTTCAAGGTTGCGCTTTTGAGTACGGATTCATAGAAGAGGGATGCGCCAAGGCGGCTTGTGACGTGCGGTACGACTCTGTTTGAGCGATTCCATTTGCCCATCAATTCCAGCCATTGGGCTAAGCGAGCCACTTCGATGTTGTTTTCGGTTCCACACCGTGTAAGAGTAGAGTAGGCGAATCCGACATGGTTCCGGGCAAGGTCCTGTTCGGATTTTGGGGCTTGAGTGTTCGATTCGAGGAAGTGGTAGAGGACTAGGCAGGCGTAGCAGAAAGTGAAGATGTAATGCTTTGGAAAGAATATCTGAGGCGGGAATTTAGAGGTTTCGAAGTGCGACCCGTCATCGTCTTGGTCTTTTAGTTCGCTGAAAGTGTAAATCATCTTGGCGGCTACTCCCATGGCCTCGTAGAGGAGAACATGGAGAGAGGAGTTCATCTCTGAGGCGGTTGTTGAATCTGAGACCTGAGGGTTGCGGTGCCAAGACCTGAACGAGAACCCGTATAGGAACATCTTTGCTCCGAGAAATTGAAGCTCGGTTTCCACAGCCCATTTATCGCGATATCCATTGCGGGTAGCATCAAGCTCATCACTGAACAGTCGGATCAAGGACATACGGAGAGCGTGTTCCTTGCATTCTTTAAGAGCTACGCAGAACTTTGCAAGGTGCCTCTGTACATCGATTTGAGCCGCAAAGTCTATATAGCAGGGATAGTCGCGGCATAATTGGGCGATTTCCCGCAAGTCGGATCCGCTTGCGAGAGATGGGGGCAAACCCATGCGTGAGCTGAGTCTGCTAGAATATCAGTCGATGATATCGTCCTTCTTTTCGCAGAAATTACATGATGTTGTGATTGAACAAACTCAACCATGTCTGAGTTCGCAGCTCGGTATCCACCCGGGTAACTTTTGGGAAACCATATTCTCTCTCGAAGCCTGGAGCATGTAGACCAATATGTAAAGCTGCGTTAGTGATGATACCGGCATAATTGTAGCTTGGGTCTTCTGGCTGCATTCGATTGGGAAGTGGCCACATAGCTATCATATGGACCGCCTGTATTGATTGCAACAAGAGCATTGGTCGAACAAGACAGGTAGCGAGGATTTGCTCATAAGGTCGAATTAGGCTTGGAAAGAGGGAAAAGTACTGGGGGTGAAATCTGCTTGACAAAACAATGATCGTCCAGAACAGGATAGGACAGTGTGCTAGGAGTTCCGATAATGAAGTCCTTGTGTCTAAGCATAGAACATGAGGATGATATTTTCGCTGAAAGCTACAGTCAATTAGGAGAGCCACGGAGGCTTAACCGAGTGGAACTTACTGCGTAAATAATTGAACAATGGCTTTACCATCTACCTTGTTGTCGCCTAAAGTCTGATCATTCAATTGATAGGGGGTCGAGCCTTGTATATCAAAGAACGAGGGCGGGTTGGAGTTTTCGCTGGGACCTTTCGACGTCGCAATCACGGTCGAGTCCTTTCGGCAGGGCAAAGAATCGGGAGAGACGGCGGGATGCGGACCATTTCCCGCAATATCATCGCTGTTCGATGGCGACGTGTATGATTTAATGGCTTCTTGTAAGGTATTTAGATGAGACGTGACTTCTTCAAGCTTGCTGCAGAAGTTCCACAACCGTCAACTCTCAATGGACACTTGGAAAGAAAGAGCATGTATGTGATAACAGAGCTGACTAACTTTCTCGTCGGAGTCCTTTTGAAGTTGGAATCGGTCCTGCAGTCCAAGCCCCTGCTGTGGCATCTCGAGCACGGGGCTGGAAATGTGTCTGCAGAATCGCATCTGGACTGAACCGACGATCTTGGCTTAGCATCGTAGAGCAGCCGTGCGGGGAGGGAGGGTCGCCCACCTTCACTTGCCTACAGCATGTGCATGCTCTGACCCTGCCTGTCGGCATTGGCTTGCGTTCATTGGGATCCGAAGCTTTACGTTTCAGTGATAGAAAATCATCCTCATCCTGCCTGGGGGACTGCATGGTCAGACAATCGAATCTCTTATTATACGAGTAAATGGATATGAGCATTGAGGCCTAGAAAAGCCCTTCACTGATGGTCAATATGATACGTACAGCAGCTTTCGTCAAGTATACGTTAGCATAGAGAACGGAGTAGATGCTCCAGACACGCGTGTTTTATGGGAGGTGGTGCGCCCAGTAGCTAACAGGTGCCTTAGTGCATTAACAGTCCCCAAGACTTCCCAAGCTCCAGGGGCTTTTACGCAACTGTGCTTGAACTGGCTAGATGGCTGGGGTGCTGAGTCTTGCGGATTTCAGTCTAAGAAAAAAATATCCCGATAGTAGTTCTCGAACGCCGAGGACACTCTTGGCGGTATGCCTTAAAACTATCTACCCTCCCTACCTACCTTAGTACGCACTGGAAGATATCGTCAAGAAGGTAGCCAACGGTGAGGGAAAGCCAAGCCGCTTAAAGTGGGTTGAGGAGAGAGTCAGCAATCTCGTGGACAACCCTTCATGTCATGACAAGCGAAAGAGGAAGTCCTTGCGGTAACTCTGCAGGTCGTATTGTGGAGTCTCTTGTTAAGTCAACATCCCCAACTATGTGCCAACTCTCCGTTCATTTGTCGGACATTAATTCTATTTGCATTGTGTTCTCTTTATCATGAGATTAAATACTTGTAATATTGCTCTAGCTCGAGGGTATTCGTGTTCTCCTAAGGTACTCTGTTATGCGAGTGCCCAATCCCAAAAAGACTCCCAAACTCTCTTGCAATCTGTACGTCTATCTTTACGATTGCCGCGCGTTCGTTCAACGCCCTTCTCATGCTCACTGCTTCACGCTGCCATCAAGATTTGTTCATTGTCTGGTCTCTTCGTAAGAGATTGCCCTGAAAGGCTTTGGCTCCTCAATATCACTCTGGCTGGCAGATTTCTCAGCAACGATGGCGTTCGATCTCTTGGATTTGCTGGAAAAACTCGCTGGCATAAAGTTCATTGGCCACCGACTTCGCTTGGGCTCAACGGCCTCACGTTGGCTGACTCCTCCCTCAGTGTCGGTAGGCTGCTGTCCCTTTGATTTGCGAAGTGTGAAGTTGGCAGCGGACCAATGCCCTTGGAATGCAACACCGGGATGGAGAACAGTCAAGACTGTGATGGCCACGATAATCATGACACCGTCGAGAACCATAAAAGTGGTCTCGTTGTTGGCAAGTGCACCGTGGAAGCCAGCGCTGAGTTCGGCAACACGAAAGCAGGATCGAATCAATATAGCGACTGTGGAGACGAGTAGTGCTGGATGGTATGTCAGCAGGAGTCTCGTGTGATTGAAATTTCAAGGAACCTTACCAACAAGGAAAGACTTGAACTTCAATGTGCTGCGAAGCTTGGAGTATGTTGGTTCCCAATCATATGCGTGTTGGTAGCAACGAAGCCCAAATTCGGCACAAAAGGCGAGGAAAAGGACCAAAGACGCGACTTGGGTAGACAATCCAGCAATCATGATGTTGATTCCCATTTGATCTTGGCTTGGAGTGTTCGCGCCTGAAGCAATGGCGCCTCCAGCAGCTTGGAGCAGGAGAGAAAAGAAGTCGCAGCAGATGAACGTAATGGTATAGATGGCTGGCCGAAAGCGTGAGATGCCTTCACCGAAGACAACGACGATCCGAGCCAGGCAGAGGTAGATTGACGCGCTGAGGAAAGCAGGACCGATAGTAAGGCAGACTAGGTACCTGTTGGATCCAAGATTAACGATCAGACGAGGAGCTCCGACCACCATATTGGTCGAGGATGAAGGAAACCCACATGAGGAAAGGATTAGACGTGAAAGGATTGTAATGCATTTGGACCCTAGCAACATATCCGATGATTTCGAGGACAACCCCTCCAATCATGCCACCCAAGAATCCCCACGTGCGATGTTTGACACCGATGAAGACTTGCACTGCAAGTAGCAGGCCAAAGATGCCCAAGTATAGGGCATTGCCAGCGAGAGTAGGGATGTATTGGAAGTGGGCTTGCAAAAGCGAACAGGTCTGCAATGTACAGAAATCATCAGGGATAGTGGGATTCTTGATGAGACCCATCTTGAAAGACTTGAAAAGACTTTGGAAGGATTGAGAGAGAAAGTAGTAAGGTAGGTGATTGTCTTAAAGACTTGAGTTGTTTGATACAGAACATTCTTCAACCAGGCTCCATTGACATACTTATACATCCTACCGCTACCCAAGAAATACTGCGCACTGCCAAGACATGCAACAAAGCGAACACCGCACCGTAAGCCTACAAGCAGAAAATGAAGGATATTACGGTCAAGTGTCAGAACTTCGTTAACAACGGTACAGATTCCATTCTTCGCGCAAGATTTCCTTTATTAGGCTTAGCTTTGACCGGCTGTCGCTCGTCCTAGCGAAACCCGCTGGAGCAATGCTTGCCGAAGTGCGAAACAAATTCCGGTAGGGCTCAGTATCAATTGAAAGTACGAGTACTGATAATGGACGTCTTTCTCCGATGTCTTGTTGAACGTATAGTGGAGTTCAATGGGAGAACACGTCGCCAGACTGCATATCAGCGATTGGACGACCTGACATGTAAGATCAATTTGACCATCATCCAGTGCACGCTAGTCCCGGTCACTTCCTGTCGGTATAAAAAATGTTGATACTCTATGCTTACAAGACCGACGGGACGCTGATAAACTTCGTCTAGCTACAATTTTCTTTCCTAACCTTCTAAGTCTAAGGTATCGCAAGCCACGCTTCGCTTTAGCCACGACAACATCTGAGGATTGAGACCATCGGATCTTGGATCGTCGACTATTCCCCAACTGCAAGCAATCTAAACGGCGAATGGCAGCATGAGAGTTTCAATATCCATCCATCTATTGGCGACAAATCTGCAGATTAGGAGGGACTCAAAGTGAGAACTTCAACAGTACCTCCGTACACTGGCACCCACTCTGGACCTATGCTTTGGCAGCCATAACGCTGGAGAAGCCCGTCGGAACGTCAGAAGAATGGCGCTTTTCCAATTACTCGCACTAATACCAATGCCTCGAAGACAGGAAGCATTTAGTGGAGAGTGAAGCATGGGTATTGACTCCGCCAAGACGGTACAACACGCAGGCCACTTGACCTTTCATCACAGAATAATATAGACATAGGGAATGAGGACGCCCATCTTGTCAGTGAGACTCATGATGCAGGTCCATTCCACAACTGTTTGTCTATACTTTGAGCTTTTAGAATGCACCATCCCAGGCCCGGCAAACAAACATGGCCTTGTGTCCGCCATGAAACCTCGACCGAACCAACGGGATGTAAAAGACCGAGTACCTAGTAGAAGGGGATGGTAGTGTAGGTAGCTCACAACCCCAACGAATTCTGTTACTCTATGGAAAAGAATTTGCATGTCTGCCGTCCCTCAAAGAACTCCAAGACGGAGAAGGTAGTCCGAGCTAAGCATCTAGGTACTGTATCATCTTCTGGACCATGCATGTGGAATCTAAGCCTTTGAGGCTCCGGGATCTTAGATCAGTCTCATGCTAACATACATGTCCACTACGGCCCTAGGGAGTACCGTAAGTGCATTTCTGACTAGGTTACACAACGCGGAATGCCCGAGTCATGTCAGCTCTGCAGAACTTAGTTGTCCCAATAACCTAAGACCTGCAGTTCATAGGATCAGTTTACTACCTAGGTTGCATCGCGCACCTTCCGAGTCCAAGCAGCCATGGCAGGATCCACCGCTAATGATTTGCTGCGGTACTGGCATTGACGTTTCGACACGGTATCAGCTTCAGCGTTCGCAAGTCTTCCCCAACGTAGCTACAACAATCATCAGCGGTCGATGTCCCGTGGACACGTATGGAAAACCGAAGCATGGTAGCTGAGAATGCCACAAGAAGACGTTTACCCGTCTAGTCTTAGTCCTCCTTCGGTAACATTTTTTTCCCCAGAATAGATAGGCAGTTCGTATTGACGACCGTGTCCTTCCCTCTGCGCTCTACATTCTCCTCAAAGCCCCAGACTCAGGCCCCGCATCCGCATAGTACCAGCCAGGGCCTTATCCAATCCCCGACCAGTCTCACGCGTCAACGATAGCTTCAGCGTCGGAAAGTTTTCTTAAACTTAGACAAATGGCAGTTGACTCAGATTTCCACGTCATTCGGGATTGTGATAAGATTGAAGGTTTATCAGTCAGAACGAATACACAAGCCCCGGCTCTTTAGGCAAGGAGACTGCATACACGCCTCATAGATTGACCGTCTGCGTTCAAGAAAAAAAGGAAGACATGCACCGGCGTAGTTTTAGCTGCCATCAGCTATCAGACCTATAATTATCTTACTTGCCAACAGGTGTTCAACATCATATAATTTCCGAATATGCAAAAGTGAGGTATCTGGATACTAGGTAGCAACGATAAAATGGCAAGACCACTGCTTTTTGGGCGGACAACAGGAGATAGGCACCTGTCAGTCAACCACCTCAAGCCCGCCAAGACTGTGAAACTATGTCTTGTGAATCGATACTAGTTCACACGGTGCGACTTTCACCAACATACTGTCGCAAAGTCTGATTGGAAGCCAAGTTGCTCTTCATGTCCAGCTGTACACCAGAGTGTTCGCCGTTTTCGGCGCTACGCCCTGCAAGGCGAAAAAAGTTGGTGAGTTCCCGCATCGATCAACAAACATGCTCACTTCAAACAACAGAGATGAGACTTTGAACCTTTCTTTTCTACTCTTCGCAAAATCTGTGTTCCTAGCAAAGTTCGTCTATTGCCATGTCGTCTGCTGTGGCGGGGTCAGTGTCCGATGCTTGGGCGAGCATGGATAGTGCAGAAGTTCACTATTTTAATAGGTAGACCGGCTCCTCGAAGGCTGGATTCATAAGATATACAGCTAATCTTGTGTAGCTACAACCACCATGGTACTGTTTAAACTTCTCCGTAAGTCTAGGAGAGCACGTGCTGACAGCTCTCTTGTTACTAAATAGGTATTCATGAGGAGATGTTGGTGTGTAGTTGGTTCCTTACCCTTGGCGCGATCACTCTTCTTAACAATCTTTTATTAATATTCAATCCGCTTTGCTAGAAAGACGAGATTCGCACAAAAGCATATCAACATGCTATCTACCAAAACAAGCATATCTTCAAAGATAAAGTCGTGCTCGACGTGGGATGTGGGACAGCCATCCTCAGCATGTGCGCATACCCCTTCTGATTTGCTTTTTAAAGATAATTAGCTGACGAGACACGTGATACAGGTTCGCCGTGAATGCTGGAGCTAAGCATGTCGTTGGCGTTGATATGTCAACCATCATCGAGAAAGCTCGAGAGATTGTAGACGTGAACGGCATGTCCGACAAAATCACCCTCCTACAAGGCAAGATGGAAGAAGTTGAAATGCCGTTTCCCGAAGTAGACATCATCATATCAGAATGGATGGGCTACTTCCTGCTGTACGAGAGCATGCTAGATACTGTCCTATTTGCCCGAGACAAGTATCTAAGCCCAACTGGTTTGATCTTCCCAGATAAGGCTACGATACACATGGCTGCCATTGAGGATGGAGACTACAAGGATGAGAAGATAGGCTGTGCGTCAATACTTCTTCACTTTGCGAATGAGAAAGTTGCTGATTCTATGCGAAGTCTGGGACAACGTCTACGGTTTTAACTTTTCACCACTGAAAGACACCGCCTTGACTGAACCCCTGGTCGATACTGTAGAAACAAAGGCTTGTGTTACCGACCCAACCACTGTTATGACCATCGACCTCTATTCCGTTAAGCCCGCCGACCTCGCATTCGAAGCACCCTTTGAGATGGTGTCGCGGAGAAGCGATTTCATCCATGCTCTCATCGCTTGGTTCGACATCGAATTTGCCGCCTGCCACAAGCCCGTACGATTCTCCACGGGTCCACACGCAAAATACACTCATTGGAAGCAGACGGTTTTCTACTTGCGGGAGGTCCTGACTGTCAGCGAAAATGAGCATGTTAAAGGTGTTTTGAAGTGTAGGCCGAATGCTAAGAAGCCGAGGGATCTGGACATCGAAATCGAGTACGAACTGGAGACGGAAGACCCAACTAGAGCGGCTAAGGGCAGCTGTGCCTATAAAATGTAAATGCTATGTATTCCCCCAACGTCAAGCGTATCTTCACTGACTTCAAGCAGGTGCTAATGAAGCCATGTCTCTACCGCAATCTCCTCTTCTGGTTACAAAAGTGGATAGTAGCAGTTGAATCTTTTCTAGCGAGCATCAGGCGCAGCATAATGGGTACGGCATAGCGAGTTCGAAATGCTTCGGAAAATATTTTGTCGGGCAGCATCCATAGATACCAGAATTTTCAAATGCACCAATCGTTGACCTAAAGTATTGGCTCCCAAGAACAATTCACGACTTAGAGGTCGCTTGCTTTGCTATAGATGCTTATTCTCTGACTGCAGCCGTTGCCTCACTTTTGATATTGCTTTACCCAGCAAATTCAGTCCCCAGTCCGATCGATTTGCTTCCGCATTTTCTAGGTCATATCCAACGCCCCATATTCTGTCTTCTGGGGAAACCTGCGTACTGGTCACTTCATAGCGTTCCTAACAATATCCAACAATTTGCATACCTCTACCAACTCCCTCTCCCCTGTCTCCAACAGCAACTCCCGCAACCTCGGCCCTTCCTTTGCATTTTTAAACTTATTCCAATTCCCCTCCTGTACGATTATATCTCTATTGCCCACCCATTTTTCCTTATTAAAATTCTTAACTTGTCTTCCTAAAGCTTGATGCTCAGCTGGCGTCATCGCCGTCATGATCTTCTCGGCAGTTTCGTTGTCGCAGAAAAGCATCGCTTTACGATACATCATGTATTGCTCGGTGTTCAGAAAGGACGTTGCGGGAGCGGAAGGGTAGAGAGAGGGGGTGGTGAAGGGAGCGGGATACCATTGAGAGAGGAAGCCGTAGGGTTCGTGGGGCATCCGGAAAAAGACGGGACCGCCGTCTGATGATATTGTTGCGGACATGGCTGTGCCGTTGAATCGAGGGTTCGATATGAAACGTCGAGCGGTGCGGATGAGAGCCTTGTGTGCGGATTGAGGACGGATGTATACGATCATGAGTTGGTGAGTTCTAGCCCCAAGTATTCACATCATGGCATGGAGATCCCAACAAGCATCGGCAAAAGTGCGAACCCAGCTAAAACCAGCTAAATGCGCCTCAAGCTAGCATAAGCCAAAAACATCTGTTTAGCCGAACTCCTAGCTGGCAAGCTCTAATAGCCACTCACCAAGAGCTAATAGCTAGCTACAAGCGCTATTAGCTCTTGGTGACGGCCAATTGTTCATGTAGCACCTTTGCTAGGGCGTTTGGTAGGGAATTCGGTAGGGAATTCGGTAGGGAATTCGGTAGGGAGTTTGGTAGGGCGTTTGGTAGAGCGTTTGGTAGGGAATTCGGTAGAGCGTTCGGTAGGAAGCTCGATAGGAAGCTCGATGGGAAGCTCGGTAGAAAGCTCGATAGGGAATTTGGTAGGGCGTTTGATCGGAAGTTTGGTATCGAGCCATGAAGGGTGCGTTCTATTGAGCTAATTAGCATGTGCTATGAAGCATGTATGAAGCATGTATGGAGCATACTATGAAGTAGGCTATGGAGTAGGCCATGAAGCGAATGACGCGTGTTTGAGCACGTCGCATGAAGCATGTTTTGAAGCGAGCAAGCTGATGAGTAGGCTAACGAGTAGGTAGGGTGGTGAGTAGAATGGTGAGCATGTAGAATGGTGAGTAGGGTGGTGAGCATGTAGGGTGGTGAGCATGTAGGGTGGTGAGCATGTAGGGTGGTGAGCATGTAGGGTGGCGAGTAGGGTGGTGAGCATGTAGGGTGACGAGTAGGGTGGTGAGCATGTAGGGTGGTGAGTAGGGTGGTGAGCATGTCGATGAGTAGGTAGGATGGTGAGTAGGGTGATGAGTAGATAGGCGAGTAGATAGGATGGTGAATAGAATGACGAGTAGTATGTATAGTAAAGTCAACTTTAAACCAGCTTGTAGCTGATCTATGTTGCAAAACCAGCTAACAGCTGGCTTGTAGCTGATCTACGTTGCAAAACATGTCTCTTCTAGTAGCTAGCTGATGCGCCTCAAGCGCATTATGCTTCGACTGACTTTGCTCACTAGCTTACAAGCTACTTTACTCAAGCTCTTCGTTGAATTGCCGATGCAAAGTGCACACATAAAAGACATCTGAAATTCAATCAATCTTCTTACAGATAGAATGCAAAATGTATTAAACATGTTTATTGCCTAATCAAATTAAATTAGTCAAAAACATGTTTTAAACATGTTTATTGAAGCATGTTTTAAACACAGAGATATATATAAATAGCATCAATTATTTGAGTGCTTTGTTCACTCATTGCTGAATGCTGAAGAAATTCAAATAATATTCTGTGAACATAAAATCAATCTTGCTTTTCACTGTTTAATAAATCTCATTCAACAGCACTTCTGTCATAGTTGCCGTATGCAAAGAAGATGTGTAGTTTGTATGAAAGACATGCTCATGAGCTCTAGTGAGTTTTAAACACGTTTATTGTAGAAGAAACGGTTTTATTCGCTCTCTACTTACAGACAACTCCACTTCCACAATGGTTATATCCGCAATCACCGGTGCCTCGGCGGTCGGCCAAGCTACCCCCCCCCCCCCCCCGCCCCCTCGGCTGTTTCAAGCTCCATATCTGCATCGCCATTGCAAAGCCCTCGCTGTGACTGAATACAGTGCTGCCATATATCCACGTCAAGTCTTCAAAGTTTGAGATAAGATGAGCGGACCAGGCGCTGGCTTCGAGTATCCGCCGCAGGAAGTCTCATGGCTGAAGAGAGATGTCCTTCTGTTTGCGAACAGTATCGGAGCTACAGCTGATGAACTCCACTTTCTCTTTGTAAACCTACGACTTTCGTTTGTAAATGTGGAGCACTGATGGGTGTAGGAACTTCACCCTAATTTCCAGGTCTTTCCCACATACCCAATTATCCTTCCTTTCAAGCACACGGATCAAGAAGTCATCGATTTCTACGCTCGATCAAGCGAAACGCCCGTCCCCAATGTTCCAAAGTTTGATAGTCGTCGTGTGGTCGATGGACAGCGCTCAATGACCTTCTTGAAACCTCTGCCACCAAGTAGTGCAGGCAAAAAGTTCGAGCTTCGATCCAAGGTACTTGGCGTATACGACAAGGGGAAGGCAGGGAGTGTGCTTGAGACAGAGCTCGTGCTGGCGGAGAAAGGTGGGGACATATATACTAAAGCTGTCGGCAGTGCATTTTTTGTGGGGCAGGGAAATTGGGGTGGGCCCAAAGGTAGAACTTATGGACGCTTTCGTTATATATGAGAGCTGATGAGAGATCAAGGCCCGGCTACCATCAACTTTCCAACCCCTGAGGGCAAGAAACCAGATGCGGTCCACACGCTGCAGACTACAAAGGAAGCGGCCCTTCTATACAGGTAGAACATCGAGCCCCTGTATCGGAATCTGTTTGCTAACCACAAATAGACTCAATGGCGACTATAATCCTTTGCATGCGACGCCAGAACCAGGTCAGAAGATGGGGTTCGGGGGAGCCATCATGCATGGACTCTTTTCCTGGAACGCTGCATGCCACGGCTTGCTACAGATGTTAGGAAACAGTGATCCAGCCAATCTGAAGGAGTTCCAGGCCAGATTTGCCGCGCCCGTCAAGCCGGGTGATAAGCTGGTAACAGAGATTTGGAGGACTGGGCACTTCAAAGATGAATGGGAGGAAGTCAGATTCACGACCATCGTTGAGGGCGGCAAGGTGGTATTGAGTAATGGGAGAGCGTTGATGAAGTGTGCTACTGTGAAGAGTCGTTTATAACTATGGAACAATGATCAGCTTTGAAGGTTCATCTAGAACCATAGGATGTTCCATTAGCCACGTCGTATGTATAAATAAATGCCTGCGCTCGAGTCAAAAAAAAGAGGATTACGTTAAAATTCCCAAAAACTGGGTGCGACACCTGGGAGATTCGAACTCCCAATCTTTGCCACCGGAAAGCAACGCCTTGCCATTAGGCCAAGGTGTCTGACAAGGATCAATAACCCTCTATATGTATTTACAAATTTAAATTTTAAAAAACTGCAATGAGACGACATGCATTATTCTAATCGAAGAGTAGGAGTTCTGCTGTGAGTCAGCTCTTACGATCGCTCTGTAGTTCTAATGGTAATATTAATAAAGTACAAAAATTATTACTTCCATTTGCAGTGGTGGTGCGGATACCAGTTTCACCGCTAGTGTAAACATACCCCAGGCATCTCTGATATCGTAAGCTCCACTTTCGGAGCTTAAGCTTCCTGCTATTCACGACTTCATCTGCGGTACTTTATCACCGACCTTAGCTACTACCAAAGCTTTCCAGACAATTTGAACTTTTCGAGTCGGTGCCCACAAATCGTAGCAGCTACACATACTTAAACCACCGCCATCATGTCGACCTTAGAAGATCTTGATGACATGGAGCGCGAGGGCAAGGAGGAGAAGAAGAAAGACGAGGGCGAGAAAGATGGAAAGAAGTCAGATCAGGATGGCGACGCGGAGATGAAGGATGCTGATGGCGAGAAGAAGGAAGAGAAAGAGGAGGACCTAATAGATACGGAGATCCTGCATTCAAGTACAAGAGACATCATCATGCGGAAACGGCTGTTAGACAATGATATGAGGATCATGAAGAGCGAGTATCAGCGGTTGACGCACGAGCAAGGAGCCATGAAGGAGAAGATAAAGGATAATCTAGAGAAGATCGAAAACAACAGGTCAGCAGCCATAGCTCTAGTTCTACTCTTGCATAGCGCATAGCAGCTCTATGATACTAACCATGACTTTAGACAACTACCGTACCTCGTCGGTAACGTCGTAGAGCTACTGGACCTAGATGTGGAGAAAGAAGCCGCAGAAGAGGGCGCAAATATCGACCTCGATGCAACGCGCATCGGCAAATCTGCTGTCATCAAGACCTCCACCCGTCAAACAATATTCCTACCTCTCATCGGTCTTGTCGATCATACTACGCTCAAACCCGGTGATCTTATTGGTGTCAACAAAGATTCATACCTGGTTCTCGATACACTACCCGCTGAGTACGACAGTAGAGTGAAGGCTATGGAGGTTGATGAAAAGCCTACGGAGAAGTATACGGATGTTGGGGGGCTAGACAAACAGATAGAGGAGCTGGTAGAGGCTGTAGTCTGGCCAATGAAAGAAGCTGAACGCTTTAAGAAGATTGGTATTAAAGCGCCCAAAGGTACATCCTTCCAATCCCTCCTTAAATAACCACAAACTTCTCCTAGCTAATCTACCCCTCTAGGTGCCTTGATGTACGGCCCTCCTGGTACTGGCAAAACCCTCCTCGCCCGTGCATGCGCCGCCCAAACCGACGCCACCTTCCTTAAGCTCGCCGGCCCCCAGCTCGTCCAAATGTTCATCGGTGACGGCGCCAAGCTCGTCCGAGATTGCTTCGCCCTCGCCAAAGAAAAGGCTCCCTCGATCATCTTCATCGATGAACTCGACGCTGTCGGCACCAAGCGCTTTGATAGCGAAAAGAGCGGTGATCGAGAAGTCCAGCGCACAATGTTGGAGCTGCTTAACCAGCTCGACGGTTTCGCTTCCGACGACCGAGTGAAAGTGCTAGCAGCCACAAATCGTGTAGATGTGCTTGACCCAGCACTACTACGATCGGGGAGATTGGATCGGAAAATCGAGTTCCCATTACCGAACGAAGAAGCTCGGGCGCAGATTCTGAAAATTCACTCGAGGAAGATGACCGTTGACGAGGCGGTGAATTGGCCGGAGCTGGCGAGGAGTACGGATGAGTTTGGGGGCGCACAGTTGAAGGCAGTGTGTGTGGAGGCGGGGATGATTGCATTGAGGAAGGGGATGGTGAAGATTGGGCATGAGCATTACGTTGATGCGATTGCGGAGGTCCAGGCGAAGAAGAAGGAGACTGGTAAGCATATCGTTGAAGTCTATCATCTTAACAGAAACAACGCTAACCCTAGTATCTGTAGTGAACTTCTATGCTTAATGGTACGGAGGAGCTCTTGTGGGAAATGGAAAACGAAAGAAAGCAGTGATGCATAGCATGGCGATGGCGTGTACACATATTCCTAGAATACTATTTCCGGGCTACAAATAGACCCCAACAAGGATTCCAGGTTCCGTTGAATCGGACCAGAGAAACCATCTCTACTATCTGCCTCCGTCAAGATGTACACGAGCTCTTAATTGCCGAATCGCGATCGAGTCAAAGAGACAGACACCAAGAGTCCAAGACTAGGCAATTAGCTTTTTATGTGATTGAATCTCTCACCAAATGTTGAAACGGTGGGCTCCAGGGGCTTCCAGTTGATCATCTTCCCTAAACGAAGCACCGGATGCTCCTTCCTTCCATCCAAATCCGCATGACCCAACCCCCCCTCCCTGCCTGACCGGTTCATCTTCTCTATCCTTGACGGCTTCTACTCGCTAGCAGTTTCTCCGATGTGGGATATCCCGTGCAGGTTCTGACGAGTTTATAAAGCGTTGAATGGATATGAAAAGAATGGCTTCAGCCTGCGAAAATTAGATCTTGAACTAACGAAAGAAATTATTTCATTTTATATACCTGGTTTCGTGTTTCGATTCTTTATTTTCATGACTAACGTTTAATTAAACGAAAACGAAAACGAAGAAAAAGAAACCAATTTTTACTTCGTTATCTGTGGTAGCACTGCCAAGTCAACGCAGAGACAAGGGGAGGGTGACATAGGGAGGATTTGTGGCGATGGATACAAAGCACTTCTGTGCTATTCGGTTGTTGGTTCCAGCATTGTTTCGCCCAGCCAATTTGGAAATATGAGCGCGCTTCGTCTTGACGGCTTGCCTCTGATTTTTCCTACTTCGCAGTCTTGTCGCGGTCCTGTTCCAACAACCCTCGGAAGTGAGTACGCAGAAGTCTGCACTCTGCCCACTCATCCTTAGTTTTTTGTGTTCTTTAACGCAGTCCAAGCAGAGCCCGCCGAAAGCCTTCTTAGCTTTCTTCATTGCCCGTTCCACATCCTCCGCCACATCGAGACCATAATAGTCGGTACGATCTCGATAAATGGACCTCCTAGCGAAGTAATCGAAATTGCAGATTTCCAATTTCTCACACGGAGCCTTAATACTCTCACGTCAAACGGAGGTTGCCATCGGCGAAAGGCCACACATGCACAGCACGCTGATGAAAAATCCAATGTGGTGGCTATCGCATTCCGGGAAATATTCATCGTCGTCCTTGGGAATATCAGGTTCGGAGTAGTCGACAGTTTTACTTGCGGCAGACTTGATGATTTTTTCAAGGGCTGATTGTAGATCAAACTTGATGTCGGTTTGACGCATAAGAAGAGTCACTGGTTTCGGGGGCCAATCACTCTAAACATTCCACAATCACCAACGGATACCTAGCGAACATTGCCTTACCAAAAATGTCGTATGGTAATAGACCTCGAATCTCCGAGGGAGTGCTGTCCGAGAGAGAGCTATTGAGCGGGTCTGCGCTGCCGTTGACGCCATACACCATGATTCGCGTCAGTTCCTTGGGTGCATAGGGATCGTCAAACGCGTAAGTTAGGTAAAGAAGACCTCTCTCTTTGCATACGACTTCGAACCGTTCTATATACTTGCTACAAATCAATCTCGGCCAAGTCAAGGGTTACTCCAGTCCAACTATTTAAGTCATTCTCCATTTCCCACATCGTCATATACGTACTAAAATACGTATTTCTGACCCTTAACAGATGACGATACTGTGGCTACTAGTATTTTGTGCGGCATTCTGCATTACCCACGCACGACTGAGTCCCCAGATATTGCCACTCTCAAAAAGGTTGTAATGGTAACCGACAAATACGATTGTGTCGCTTGCAATGTCACATTGGAGTCAAGTAGCATTGCAAAAGCACCTGCGTGATCACATGGATGATCCTGAGATCGGTCTAACAGGGCGTATGACACTGACCAGGAAGGTTGATGTGGCGGATGCCTTCCATAACTTCGGTGATTCCTTCTGCGAATCTCGTACTCAGCATGGCTTTAAACACCTTGGAAGTCATGCACAGGATTTTTGAAGAGACTTGTAGCTTGGCATTGGGAAGGACGAGAATAAGGTCTCCTTCAGGATCTATGACCTCTTTGCTGATCGGCTCAGCCTTTTGCGTGGTCGCCATATTGGAATCGCCTTGCAGAGTGATTCAGCGTTTCTTATTGAGGTCTTTACAGGCTTACGAATCAGTCATACGTTTTAAAGATGAAATGTTTGTGTGATTGCTGCGGCGGTGATATTCAATGGTTGAGGAAAGTAAGCTTGAGACGAAATGGAAGGATGTATTGATTTCATCACCTTACCACGCAAAAGCTTACTCGAACAGTTTTTCATTAAAATGCACAAACTGATTGCACTGCTTCTTTTACACTATTGTTTCACCATGTTAAGGAAAGAGCCAGATGATCGGAAGAAAGGCATAAATCTACCTTTGGAAGAAGTATTGGATGGTACGAGTGGCCACAACATATTGGAATAGTACTGCATCCACAGACAGGATTTACTCAAACCTTGGTTGTTCGACAGCATGTCTAGCCGATTTGCACTTCACCGCAACAAGAACACACGACCTACTCCACTCTCAATAGGCTATACTTGACATGGAGTGTGCCATCTGAAGTTCTTTCACTATAGGAACAAAATGAGTGCAAAAGATCGTCAGCTTACTCCGTTGGCGGAAGAACAACGTGAGTGAAATAATGGCAAGCCAGCATAAGCCGGGAACAGTTGCAGTTTGCTCCCACTTTCTCAACTACCTAGTAAAGCCTCACAATACTCCAGCTGTTCCGAAGTTTCATGTTATCAACGTTTGCATACTCGGTCAAAGCTTGATTGTTGAACAGAGAATTAAGCTTCGAAAAGCCAACGCGCAAATTCCGAGGGCTTGTCGTACCATAGGTAGGTTGAAAGAGGATTGGTGAGTGTTATGCTCGTGTCAAGCTGTGTTCAGATATGGCATAGATTCCCACTTGTGCAAGCAACTGATGGACATATTATCCACCGTTATTGTATATTGTCAAGCCAATCAACAAGCGGCTGCTGATTTGTTGTGTCCGGTCAATTGATGTGTGAAGGAGGTTCATCCTTCGCTCCTTCCTCGTAGCACCGTATCCGCTAGAGACAACGAGGTTTCCACGGTGGGCGGGAACCCCAGGTAATGGTATTGATCGTTGTTTCCTACGCATTGCCTGTGTACGGCTAGTGTCTCTCAAACTCTTCTCGAGGAGTTCCTCGGTGCCCGTCACTTTTCCTCATTGATCCACCTTCTGTATAAGACTTGTTGGAACACATTTTTGGATATATCACCTTATCGGATATTTCTTTCGGCCAGCTGTTTCGCTGAGGGTGTTTCCTAAGACTTGCGACTGTCGCACCTCAGCATGCCTTCCCACGGTACAAGTAGCAGCTCAAATCGCCCTCGCCGAGCCAAGTCAACTTCATCCATCAAGTCTTCTCAGAATATCTCCGTCAATCCAGAGACTATCTATCAGCACGCTCTTACCGCAGCAGCTCTTGCTTTCGAGCGCGCGAACGGGCGCACGATGGCCATCAGAATGAAACCTGGACAGGAGGCGACTACCACATCAAATGCTGCTGGACCATGTCTGGCGAGAAAGCAGAGCGTTCGTTTTGTGGGTCCGACGGCCATGCCAATGAGACAGCTGTCTATCACCAGGCGGGAAGCTACTGATTACAGGTCTAATGTTGGGCAATCGCAAAAAGGGGTATTTGAGGAAGAGTATTTCGACAGCGAAGTCGCTTCAATGCCGTCTTCATATAAGAGGATTCGGAAAGCAAAATCGATGTATAGTCCCCGTCAAGCTCCATCTTTCCAATCTACGCATGGGACGCCACAGACTGGATTCCATAGCCGAAGCCATTCAGAACAATCATCTGATAGTGCTATCCGGCTAAGTCAACTACCGAGACCTAATCTTCGGAGGTCGTTCTCCTTTTTGCGGGGAAAGTCGGATCAAATATCCTATAATGCTCGTCAGACTACTAGTACAGACGCAGCTGTTCAGATGGCCCGGGATCAATACCTTCGGCAAATAGAGCAACAAAGACACAAAACACAGCCGTCGATATTGACATTAGGCAAACGCCGCAAATCTCAGAAGGCCTTCCGCAGGACTGTTCGCACCAGCAGTACCAACAGCTATGGCAGTGCAGTAGGGTCCGTCGCCCCTGCTCCCATGGAACCAAATATCGCCAAGGGTTTGGGAGATAGGGCAAGGAGTATCTCTTCTTCTCTTAAAACGAAGTTGAAGCGGGTTTTCCACCGCCCGTCAGAAACCCAGGAAGTCATGCCAGCACAGCAGCTTAATGCTAGGCGACCTCACTTCGGAGACTACAAGGCAACTTCGTCCGGCCTGGAGCAGCATTATGAAGGCATCCCATCTCCTGACGTGGAGGCATTACGCAGAGTCAGCTCTCGTGAGTCCCCGTTGCGGAATAGTCCGGTCATCCTTGACAAAGGATCTCCTGCAGGCAGCATCCGTAGCGCCCGTAGCGATGGCAGTAGTAGCAATGGCAAGTCGCGTGTCACCAGTTGGACGAACTCAACGGCAGCAAATACCTTGAGCTCGCGGCAGAAGAGAGAGAGAAAGCGGCTATCTGTAATCCAGGAGAACGGAGGCCCATATCAGCCATCCCCGTCCGTTCGGCAATATGGGGAGCTCGGTGACGTCTTCACAGCTTTCCGCAAACCGGCACGAAACAATAGTGTAGCTGGCCACAAGCGTGGTATGGTGGACAGCCAACGGATATACTCTGCGTTGCAAAGAAGGCTTGGCGACAAAGGTTGCCAAGCTTCAGAAGAGCAGGACCCCAGTACTGCGAATACTTCTTGCCAAGCGAGGTTCCATCAGTCTAATTTTACACCCAAAAGGTCTTCTATTAATAGCCGACGAGACACTTCCAGCTCTCTTAAAGACGAAGACGCCAATTACTCTCCTGATTCCCCTCGTGGCATCAAGCTGTCGAAGTCCGTTGTATCTAAGGCTCTAACTTCTAGTAATGTGGACGATATATTCATTCCAAGACAGGGCATGTCTCCTCAGGAGAATTTAGGTATGAAAATGGATCCCACTCCGCAGGATATTGCGCAGAGCAATGAAGTTAATTACGCAACTACCAAACGGCCCCTGCGAGAAGTCAAATCTGGATTCTTTCCGTCAAACATGCGCCTCGAGAGAAGCAAAACAAGCCCTTTTCGACGTTCGATGCATGCTGGTAGCGAAAGCGAAGCAAACACTGAAGCAGATCTCCAGTCTCCCGAACAGCCAGTTCTACAGCCGCGTCGAACCATCTATGGCTTCCCTAATGGCAGTGTGACAGGATCAGAAAGCGTCTATTCGAGGACCTCTGGTGGAAATACTCCAAAGCCCACCCAAAGCTCGGTCTCGCTTGTCAAGTCAGAAAGTAGCGGCGAAGCGGGCACAGCCTTCGTAGTTCCCAGTCAATCAGAGAAGTATCATGCGTCACGAAGGCCGTTCGCCCAACGTAACCTCTCTGCGACTAAGTCGAGTGGAGACTGGCAGAATTGGATGGTCTCTCAAGTCGCCAACCTAGAGAGTGGGGGTACGGAGAACACCAAAATATACGACGCCTTTCCTTTCAAAGAGATCGGCCATAAACGAGAAAATGCACAGCTGGATGAGGACGACCTAGCGTTAGGGAAGCTTCCCAATTCGACTAATACACCAAAACAGCCTCTCGCTATCGTTCACAGTAATTTGGTAAATAGGCCAACGTTGGAGCGCAGGACTTCTTATTCGATGATTGATAGATTCCCATTGCTGGATATTGCACCTGCATCTAACATTTCTACCCCCAAACAGGATAAAAACGCCGTAAACGACCTCAATGAAACACAAGCTCGGCCTCTCTCGAATGTGGAAAACGAAAGATACTCGTCTAGCCTGAAAAGACCTTATACCCTGTCTGGTGACCTTCGCGACAAAGTATCTAGTACAACTCTTAGATCTCAATGTAATGGTTCCACTACCCAAGGATACCAGACCAAGGGCTTTAACACCGGCTCCCCTGATTCTCAAGGAACACTTACACCACCAAGCATCCCAGGAAACGTACGAACCAGAACTAAGCCCAAGACACCAAGTCGACATAGTCCTGAGCGTCTGGCTCGTCTTCGTCGAATGCAGAGCGGTGACTCTCCAGGGATTCCCTCTACTAGAGAATCTCCAACATACTCAGCAAAGCCTCAAAATCAAGTGAATATCGCGGATATTCAACAACCCCTGCGTCAAGACCCGCACTCTAAAAGTGTTGGTCCTGGAAGCGACTGTTCCATTCTGGTCACGGATGACATTACAATCCCGCACGGTCAGAAGATGGTCGATCTATTCCTGGGTAAGCGGAGAAGGAACATGAAGAGCAGTGATGACAGTGGCGGGGATCCTGCTTTCTTATAAACGTTACAATCATGATAATCGATAAACGGTTTTTGATCAGCCATCGAAGTTAGATATGTAATCTTACTCCTTTGCATTCTTGGTATATGCCTTATGACCGGTTTGGGAGCGAGCTGGTCCAGGATAAAATTGGAACGTCAGCATGTGGCTTTCCCCTAGTCATTAGTATTGACTTCGTTGTATCGATAGCGTTGGAAAGGGGAACAACATTGGCCTGATTGACACTCTCGTTGAACACATCATCGAGAGGGATGTTCGGAGAACACAATACGAGAAGCGTTCGAAAAGGTTCTAATGAGAGCTCCAGATGGCGGACATGATTCTGTAAGAGACTCTTATCAGGCTGGAGGTTAGAGAGCACGAGATGCTCTTGCACGCATGATAGCATATAGAACATGATTATGACAGCCGTTCGTCTTTCCAGGAGCTCTAGGTATTGGTACTGTAGCGTTATCGAGAGCTAGTGTTTTCGTCTGTTTGCACCCTCGGCTCTCTCCGAAGCTTGCCGCAAAAACAACATCGTCGAACTTTGTGACAGCAAAAAGCTTATAGGCCTACCCTCCTTGTAGTCGAGTATGCGATCGTGGGCGTGGCTGTTGTCACCTCTGCTTTGCTCCCTCTTCCCGCCGTCAGTCTCCGCCGTTTTTGTAGACGACGCTTATCAGACCGACTACCACCACCCCCTTCTCGGATTCCCCCAACCTCACGCAACTTTCTTCCATCGCCCTTCAGCTTCTTCGAAAGCTTCACTCCTCTACACACTTTCAGAACGACATGTGCTCGGTGCTGTCAATCCTAAAGATGGCTCGATAATATGGAGACAGCGGTTGGTGGACCCAGCTAGCAATGTTACGGGTCGAGGTTTCTTGGGAGCAGGGGAAGGAGAAGATACGATTGTTAGTGCCATCGGGAACGAGGTCCAGGCTTGGGACGCTGCAGATGGAAGGCTGGTCTGGGCATGGAAGGGACATGGGCAGCTCAAGGGCTTAGAGGTGCTAGAAACGCAAAGCGGAGGGAAGGATATTCTTGTGCTTTGTGAAGAGGAGGGATCTGCTGGGGTGGTCAGAAAGCTCATGGCTGCTACTGGGGAGGTCTTATGGGAGTACAGAGATGAGAGGTAGATTGACACCAGGATAGGGTAATTTTCTTAGGGTTGGGAATAGGATTAACAAAATACAGTGGAGATGCACCCTTCGGATTGTCGTCGTCTACCAAAAGCCTATACTACATTTCCCTGCACTCGGCGCTTCTAAAAGGATATAAGATCAAAGTCACGGAGCTAAGTCCTTTGACAGGCAAGCAGGCCACCCAACACACTCTAAGCTCGGACAGCGATGTTACATCAGAGAACTTGATCTTGTTCACTGGTGCCAATTCGGCTTCACCACTACTCATTTGGACTGACAAGGTGTTTAAGACCTTGAAAATTAACGTGATCGGTACGAAGCACGTCTCAAGCAAAAACATCGCCCATAATGGGGATCATCCGATTGAAAATATTACTGTGCATGCGCCTCAGACGGCTGCAGCGGAGGCCCACTTTCTTGTACACTATCAGGCTGCAAAATCCCACTGGGCTGAAGTATATCATATCAATCCAGCTTCAGGCGTCGTGGGAAAGGCCTATGATCTTTCGCAGATTAGTGGGGCCGGAGCATTTTCAACCAGCACTCAAGGCAGTACCGTCTACTTCACGCGGAACACTGACTTTGGGGTTACGTTGGTCTCGTCGATCTCGAATGACATCCTAGGTCAATGGGCTATCCGTCCCAAGAGCCACAGTGGATTGACTGGTCCGCAAGGCATTTCACATGCTGTTTCCGAGGTAGTATCGAGAGGGGCGTCAAACTTCGCCGTTAGGACAGCCTTAGCCTTACCTTCTGGTGATTGGGAGCTTGTCCGGAATGGTGATCCCGTATGGGTCAGACCTGAAGCACTGGCTGGAGTCATTGCAGCTGCATGGAGCCATCTTGTCGAGGAGGAGAACATAGCTCAAGAGCTTGCAGTAGAGAGCCACAGTATTCTTGTAAAAGCATACATCCATCGAGTGAAACGCCACGCTAGGAGCTTGCAGCACTTCCCAGCTTGGGCACAGACTTTTGCAAACCGACTAATTAGCAACGTTTTTGGTGATGACATCCAACCCCAAGACCAGAATCTACACCGGGATAATTTCGGGTTCCGTAAGGTTGTTATTGTGGCTACTGACCGAGGTAGACTTGCAGCACTCGACGCAGGTAAGCAAGGGAATGTCATGTGGAACATCAAAGCCATCGATATCCAGGCAGGCCAAAAGTGGGAGATCGTCGGCATTGACATTGAAGATAGCACTGTGTTTGTACGGGGAACTCATGGGGAATACTTGCGTGTAGAGACCTTAACAGGCAACATCCTACAGTACCAGCCTGGTGGCCTAATTACCTCTCTGAGAACTTCTGTCTCTGTAATAGATGCCTCTGGGGAAAAGCTTCTCTTACCGATTAATATTGATGGATCTATTGGAGACGTTCCAAAACGCGATTTCGGAACCGGCACGATTATAGTCACAAATGGCCAGGATGGCATTTTCAGGGGTTGGGTGCTCACAGACGGTGGCAAACCAAGCATGGCATGGGAGTTTGTGCCACTCCCAGGAGAGAAGATAGCAAGTGTGAGCGCTCGACCCGCCCACGACCCTGTTGCATCGATTGGCAAGGCGCTTGGTGATAGGAACGTGCTGTATAAATACTTGAACTCGAATCTCATACTTCTAACTACTGTCAGCGTCGAAAATTCGAAAGCGACTTTCCACGTGCTAGATTCAACATCTGGCGAAATCCTCTACGCCGTTGTGCACTCTGGTGTCGACACCAGCCAACCAATAGCATCCATCATCTCGGAGAATTGGTTTGCCTACTCGTTCTTCTCCGATTCAGCGGCCTTTGCCAAAGGAGGGGCTGCAACTTCCGACGCCAAAGGCCACCGACTCATCGTTTCGGAACTTTACGAATCCCCAATGCCCAATGATCGTGGCCCACTTGGCTCTTCTCAGAACTTCTCAAGTATATACCCTACCGCATCTAATGATGGTGCGACGAATGGTACACCTCATATTATTTCCCAAGTCTATATAATCCCGGGTGCTATCTCCTATATGTCCGCCACATCTACTCTTCAGGGTATCACGCCTCGCTCACTGCTCTGTGTCCTTCCGTCGCTGGGCGCCCTTTTTGCAATACCTCGAGGAGTGATTGATCCTAGAAGACCCGTCAATCGGGACCCTACACCGGCAGAACTCGAAGAAGGGCTGTTTAAGCATAGTCCGGTGCTAGACTTCGAGCCCAAGTGGATCCTGAACCATAAGAGAGATATCTTGACTATCTCGAATGTCATCACGAGTCCGTCTCTCTTAGAGAGTACGAGCCTGATATTTGCGTTTGGCGATGTAGATATCTTCGGGACTAGGTTGTCGCCAATCGGGACATTCGACATGCTTGGGAAAGGGTTCAGCAAGTTCCAGCTCATGGCAACAGTGGCTGCACTCGCTGTTGGGACCGGCATCTTGGCGCCTCTGGTAAGTTTCCTGAGAAGGTCCCATTACACGTCCGGCACTGCTAACGGCTATCACAGGTGCGCAAAAAGCAGGTTGATGCATTGTGGAAGGCCTGATGCAACTATGTCCATTTTCCATAGATTTTTCTAGATACCAATGTACCAATACTGCCGAATGTTTTTTCAACCAGCTTGGGAACATGACTGTGGCTGTCCCGCTGAAGTCAGAGCCACTGACGGTCGGAGCAGATATTTCTATTTTCCGTTGTTGGGTACTAATTTTAGGAGGTATGTACTCGTATCCCAGCCCGTGCTAATTTATCAGTCGTTGAATCTATCATCAATTGCAACCACATCCTTCTTCTGATGAGTAACTTGCCAAAAGATGGAGCGCCTGATGAACAAACGCAGCAAGCTTAGTACTCTCGAGAGTAGAATCCCATTTGAGGGAAAGCCTCGCATCGGCCGAAGGTTAGCTCTGAACTGCGGCCAACATTTGTTGAGTATGATCGGAACAGATCGCTTTCGTGCAGGCAACGCTCTCCAGTCATCATGCTATATGATTAGACTGTTCTTCTGTTTCTTTCCCTCTGTTCAAGCGAGTTATATCCGGGGAGAGGAAGCCTAACCCCGTAGAATTATTATCTCCGGATCCCCAACCATTGAACGCCATGTTCAGCCTATTGAGCACTATATAGAGTATCAGAAGCCTTCCAGTATTCTTAAATCATATATAACCTAGTAATTTCCTCAACATCAAACGCGAAGCCCAATTTTACACACCAAGGACATTTGCTTGATTCGTCTACTATGTCCGACGCCAAAAAGTACACATCCAAGCTCTCCGGCGCCCGCATTCTCATCATCGGCGGCAGCAGTGGCATAGGCTACAGCGTTGCAGAAGCCTCTCTAGAATATGGTGCCTCCGTCATCATCTCCTCGTCCCAAGAATCCCGCGTAAATTCCAGCATCGACAAGCTCCTCCAGACCTACCCGTCCGCCAAAGACCGCGTCTCAGGCCACGCCTGCAACCTCTCTGGGCCAACAATAGAGGGAAATATCAAACATCTCTTCGAACAGACCGGCAAGCTGGACCACATTGTCTTTACAGCCGGGGATGCGCTGGCTACAATCCCAATCTACGAGGCTACGCTCGAAGGTATCCAAAAGGCGGGCATGGTCCGGTTTTTTGCGCCGCTGCTCGTCGCCAAGTATGCCCCCAAGTATCTCTCGGCAGGCCCCGCCTCATCCTTGACCTTGACGACCGGTGCCGTGTCCCAGAAACCTATAGCTGGTTGGTCCGTCCCGGCCGCCTACGGGGGCGGCCTCCACAGCATGACAAGGAACTTGGCTGTTGACCTCGCCCCGATCCGTGTCAATCTGGTCTCGCCAGGAGCGATAGAGACACCATTGTAGGACCATTTGACGAAAGAACAATTAGAGGGTTTCAAGGCGCTCTATGCAAGCAAACATACAACGGGTCAGATGGGACAGCCAGAGGATGTGGCAGAAGCGTACTTGTTTGCGATGAAGGATAAGAATTGTTCCGGGAGTGTTATCGATTCGAATGGGGGTTTTTTGCTACTGTAACGGGGTTGGCAGGAAGATGGCCAAGAGAATGTACATTTGGGAAGAACAATCCTGCGCAGTAATTGAGCGTAGCAAAGATCTAAGGCAGATGTCTTTGGTGGCAAGATTCCATTTGTGACTTGATATGCACTCTGTTTTGTGTTTTAATATTCAGAATATCATCCTAAGCAAGTAAATATTGCAAGACCAATGTGCCTCTGGATGAGATGTGGCCAGGGAAACAGTTTGAACATCGATGACATGGAGCTCCGTACAATCTGGTAAGCTACAGTCACATATTCAATCAGTACTCATTCAGATGTTCAACGCAGGTTTATAGAACGGCAATCACCCAAATTTATAAATTCCGAGTACGCCCCTTCCTTCTTGTTTTTAGAGGGTGTAATTGTATAATGGTGACAATACTAGAGAAGAGAACATCAACCCACATCTGGAAGCGGTCCAAAATAAAGAGTGCACAGTCTGTAGAGGTAATTGGCGGTTGCTGGTGGAATTATCCTTTTCAGGTGTTTGAGAAGCAATACGTACTATCATCATGAACAATAATAAGAAACTATTTGTCTCATAGCATTGAGTAGTGAAGCGGATTTGATATATGCAATCAAGTGTAGATTGAAGAATGCCTACCTGAGTAGGATAGAGTGCACGTCTAACCGTATCGTTCGTGACCACGACATCCTCGACATTGCACGGTGTCGCGGTGCGTATCAACAGCGTATCAGTAAACTCATGTCGATGCAATATAGCACTCTTTGCTTGATGGAAAGTGTCGTGATGGAAGTCTGAAACCACGAGGGTTCCAGTTGTCGGAAAGAATGTAGACCGCTAATGTTGCGTCTTCTGGGTCGACAAGAAGTGGAGGGTCTCAGTACTTTTACGAAATATTCTATCTTTCACGTTCGTGTCATACTACTTTCATCTCTTCTCCTATGTCCAAAAGCTGCACCTCGTGAGACAGAAAGAGCACATGTCCTGCACTCGCCTGTTCATAGATGACTAGATGGATGAGTCATATTTCTACAATGAGAGTACAGAAGAGAAAGAGATCAAATATCCCATGGTGCCAAGTTCGGCCTTTGCAACATCGCTCTTCGTCATCCTCCTGGGAAAGTTTGTACATGTATATTGAAGGAAACCCCGTTAAGTCTTGCATGAGCCTAACATCTGTTTCTACTACTACTCTCTCAAGTCCAACGTCCAGCATTTCCTTCCCCACAGCCATGTCTCCTCAAAAATCCTCCTCCCCACCTGCCATCCATCTCGACGGCACCACCCTCGAAGGGGGCGGCCAGCTCCTCCGCCTCGCCCTCTCGCTCTCCTCCTTAACCCACATCCCCATCCACGTCACAAACATTCGCGGCAACCGAGCCTCCCATCATTCTCGAGGCCAAGGCGGGGGTATGAAGGCAGCGCATCTCGCAGCTGTAGAATGGCTCGCCAAGGCCACGGGAGCTGAGACGGAAGGCATGGAGCTGAAAAGCAGGAATCTGGTTTTTCGACCGTCGGCGACGGTCTTCTATGGAAGCAGTGCAGTGGAAGACGACGATACCGGACGCCCCTCAACCGAGAACCACCGGAATCCTTCCTCAAGCGCCTGGAAAGAAATCCGTAAAGATGGCAAACTCATCCGCCTGGAATCGCACATCCGCCTCTCCACCCCAGGCTCAATCTTCCTAATCCTCCAAGCCCTCCTCCCATACCTCCTCTTCTCAACCACCATCACCAACCGCTCTTCTCCCTCTAATCCCTCCCCCATCCCCCTCCGCCTCACCCTCGCTGGCGGCACTAACGTCTCTAAATCCCCCTCCTACGAATACACATCCCAAGTCCTCCTCCCCCTCCTCTCCCACCACTTGCACCTCCCCCCCATAACCAGCACCCTACACACCCGCGGCTGGACAAACGGCCCCACCGCCATCGGCAGCGTGACTTTCGACATCACACCCCTAGCCCCCAGTACCGCCCTCCCCCCCTTCGACCTCCAAGCCAAGAACCGAGGACCCGTCGTCAGCATCGCGGCATCCATCCTCGCCCCCTCGACCACATCCATCGCAACCCTGAAATCCAAACTCGCCACCAAGCTCCACGCCACCTACCCACCCACCCTCCCCGTCTCCTTCCCCGTAGCGGAAGAAAGCGGCCACCCAAAACGCCTCTACCTCCTCCTCGTCGCCGAAACCGCCGGCGGATACCGGCTCGGGCGCGACTGGCTCTACGACCGTAAAGCGAAGTCCTACACCTCAGACGACGTGCTCGAGAAGCTCGTGGAGAGGGTGGTGCGAGAGTTGGAGAGCGAGGTGGCGAACGGGGGGTGCGTGGATGAGTATATGCAGGATCAGGTGGTGGTGTTTCAGGCGTTGGGGGAGGGGAGGAGCGGGGTTGGTGGGGGCGGTGGTGGGGAGGGGACGGTCGAGGGGGAGGAGGGGGTGCCGAGCTTGCATACGAGGACGGCGAGGTGGGTGGTTGAGAGGGTGTTGGGGAGGGGGTTTGATGGGAAGGGGGAGTGCGAGGGGGTGGGGTTGAGGGTTGGGGAGAGGTTTTTGGAGAGAGGCCCGGGAGGAGAGGAGGAGAATAGAAGAGGAGGGACGGTTGAGGAAGGCATAGAAAAATTAGAGATTCGATGAACAGCTTGAAATTAGAAATTTTATCTATTTATAATTCCTCCCTTCTTCGTCTAAACGCAAAGTCTTGGTGGGTAATTGTGACGCTCTTTAAACACACCTTCTCTTCTCGCCGACCCTCTGCTTCAGGTCCCCGAGAAGCCCCATGTGCCTCCTGATTTATGTACAGAAAATTTTCATCATGTAAGCAAGGACATTCACAGTCATAACGCTAAGATGCCTTCCTCGCACCAGAAGCCTTGTCATCAATCCTCGTAAATCCAGGACTGTTCCCCGTTGCTACCGTGGGCCTGGCAGGCCCTACACTGATACCACCCTGCCCAAATCTTTTTAAATTCTCATGACTACCCAAGGTTGGCACACTGCCGCTTCGCTGCTTCTTGGTGTTGCTGCCACCAGGATATCCAAAGCGGTTGGAGTTCGAGGGCGTGGAACGGCCATCACCAGCCCCGTCCGTAGAATGAAATATTGGAGCCGGAATCGCTGTGGGTACTGGAGAAAATCGGCCTCTCTGGTGGGAAGCATGAGAAGGAGTTGCATGAGCTTTTTCTTCCGGAGAGCCGTAGCCTCCACTGGTGGTGTCGTTAGTCTCGTGTTCCGCGTCGCTCGTTGTCAATGAGAGTGTTTCTTCTTCCGAGGAGCTCGGCGGCTGCTCAATCCTGAGACGTTTTTTTCTGAGGGGACTGTACGTCACTGTCCTCTGCTTTAGGTGATCTCGACCAGCATAAGCTTCCAACGCTTCAAAGACGTGAGGAAACACCAAAGTCTCTACTTCCTGCGCCCAGAGGAAATCAAGATGCTCAAAGTGAGGAACTTCGCGCGCAACGGTGTGGCTTGGGAGCTCTTTAAGCATGACCTCGATGTCCACCAGACTGTCGCTGCCACCCCATAGGAGGAAGATCGGGGTTTTGATATTCTTAGTCGGGAATTTGGGAACTTTATAATAGCGGTCGACCGCGCCGAGGCTCAAAGGTCCCTGAACGTCATCGTCGTACATTTGAAAGGATTTGTTGCGGATAATTTGGAACCAATGAACTACACTCTTGGTGCTGGTGAAAGAGTAAAGGTGGGGATAGGCTGCAAGTTTTTGGTCGGGACTAATGTTCTTGGCCGTCCAGTTGAAAAGGGAAGATAGCGAAATGTCGATGATTTTAACGAATATTGGCGGGTAGAGTATTGACTGCCACATCGTAGCGGAGCTCAGTAAGCTTCTACGTCCAAAGGCGAGAAAGACGACCTCTGGCGACGCTTTCATCAAGGCATTCACGACTCCGTTATAAAGACCTGCAGGCGACATTGCTGGTGCAAGAGCAATAAAAACATCGACTTTATCGTTTAAAGTTGGATGGATTGACAGTGTAGCGAAGGCCTGAGCTGTCCCTTGCGAGAAGCCTATGTAAGACAGAGACGGTTGAGCTGTGGTGTTGAGGATATAATCAATGCTGTCAGGAATATCATGGAATGCAAATTGGTCCATTGAGAAATTCCAGAATTCGGTTGAAGTTGGCGAATGGAGTGTCGACTTTTTCGAATACTTGTTCCCACGGTTGTTGCCCAACTACATCATATTAGGATCTGCGATGGAAGCGTTCTCTCAACCGGGACAATATGCTTACCCAAACGTCAAAGCCTCTCTCCACAAGCATGAATGGCAGACACCGCTCTTTCTCTGTCATGCATACCCATACTTCACTATTCATGAGCAATCCGTGGTGGAGGTATACCACTCTTCTTGACACACTTCCCTCCCCAGCATTGACTCTGACGCCTTCTTCACCTTTCCTCCAACCCAAACGGTGTAAACCCAAGAGGTAGCCATCTCCCGTCTGGACAACGTGTTCCTCAGCATAGTAACCGAAAAGGCTGCAAAGGTCGACGAAGTCAGAAGCATTGGCTATTGATGAGCTAACGGAATTCTTCTTTGGCCGTGATTGCCTTCCCTGCTTCGAAGACAGGGCGTTGAAGAGGTGCTTGGATCTCCTATAGCAAAAGCGAATGATGGGCTGGGCTAGGTATTGTTAGGGAGATAATCAGGGAAGGAATGCTTGAAGACTGACGAAGGCCAAGCGTAATGATTGTGATCAAGCCTTCGAGGAAGATCAGGATCAATGATCCAACGAGAGCCACATATTCTCGCCTAGATATCGCAGCACATCAGCTGCTGTTCGTACAATCGAAGAGAGACTCCCAAATACTTGCTGTGCAAAGTCTACCTACCAGAATAGTCTCCCAAGGAATGGTACACGGACCATGGCTTCTGTCCTTCACATGAATGACGAACGTGATAAATCTCTCCAGATACAAGAGCCATTTCAGGACAACATCTCTGTAGGAGAACAAGAAAAAGAAAACTCCACCGTAGAAGGATGATATACCGTCCTTGTAGCGCTTTCTCGATCCCGCAACGATAACCGACGTCATCTCACATGTGAAAGCTTAAGTGAACTTCTTCGCCTCCGGTCGATTCCTCAGGGCTACCTAGAATACCTCCGAAGCGGAAGACACTCCAGCAGAAGCTCAGAGTGTTTGATGTGACTGTTGACGCAGCCGATTCCAAACGGATGGATGAGTTTATTGCCGCAGACGCCGCCGCAGTTGGATTTCGGGATCTGGCTCCGACGGCGCAGGATTGTCAAGACGACTATTTGCGTCGTTACCAAAGCTTCATCAAGGCATGTTACCTACAAGGCGTTGACACGGTGGAAAGCAAAGTTCTCCACGCAGTTTGTTTCCCGAACGACTTTGGTGCATTTTACAATCGACCGAGGAGGTTTGTTTATTTTGTCATGACACGATACTCCCCCAGATTGCACTCCTCCATTTCGTATGGTACCTTTACGCGCTACCGGAATTTATTGATCTAGTGGGCGAATACAAGGTATAACGAGCCCAATGCTGCACCACCTCTTACAGCTAGGCTTTCAATTAGCTCACGGAGATGGCCCGATACACCCTCTGTCAAGCAGGCATCAGATTCAGACGATCAAGCAACGCGACACCAGTCACATCTGGCCTCGCAGAATTGCATCAGCTGGCTCCGTTCCCGAATATGATACCTTGAGAGTCTCTTTTTCTACACATAGAGTCCTCTGACACGACGAAACTCACACAGCGATCAGGAATCGCTGAAGTTGAGTCGATGTTCGAGAAGACGAATGTCATCGCTCATGATAATTCGAAGGCTGAGGCTGAATGGTATAGATGTGATTGGAAAGATGATCTTAATGTGACTAATTGTCACGGTTTTAGCATGTGTTACTCGAAAGATGTTGGGAAAAGAGGTGTTAGGTCACTTAGATGATGTTGAACAATATTATAGATGATGATAGACGTGAGATTATCAGTGATGTTATGGGGGCCCCTCGGTACGAATGGTATTCAGCGTTCATGAGGTATAAGAATCTCTGAATGATCTCTTTCTTTTCTTTCTTCTTCGTGCAACGTCTTGTATCTAAAATCTAGTTATTAGAATTTCATTCTGATTTCATTCAGCTCTCAGTTCGTGACATTACGTTGCATCACACTACATCATGAGTCAATTCGAGAATATCAGCAACACTCTGTCGTCGACATCTCTAGCTTCGATCAACGAATTCATCACTGTCGCTCAGTTTCGAATTCACGTCAACAATGCTTTCGAAGCGTGATACACTTTTCTGATTGAACTTCAAACTTGATTCAACGACATCATCACTCAGTATATCAACTGAGTCTCAGTCTGTCAACAAGAACATGAGCAAACTCAGATCAAACTTAAGCAGTTTCAGATCAATAATGAAATCTTGTCAGAAATGATTCAAGAACTCAAGAGCATGAGCAGAATCAATATCAAATCAGAGAAATATTCGAATTCAGAACTTTATATTGAAGAGTGAGAAAACAAGCTAAATCAGTTCATCTTCGAGCTGATCAGCAAGCTGAAGTTGAACGCGAATCATTATTCAACTTTCGAGTCTCGTCTTCTGTATGAGTACAGTCGCTTATCGAAGAACGCTGTCGCTCAAGCGTTGTCACGTATGACTGCTCAGCATGACAAGCTAGTCATGATTGAGCAATTAGTTGTCTTGTTAAGACAAGTCTTCGATGATTCAGACAAGCAAGAAATCGCTCAGCGATTCATTTCAGCTCTAAGAATGCAAAATCGCATCTTCATTGAATATCTGTTCGATTTTCAGCAGCGCATTGATGCAATCGAATATGACGTCGTAACTCGAAAATTCAATCTGAAGAATGAACTATTCAGCGAGCTCAAAGCTCTATTGATTCAGATGAATGTCAGCAGTCTGAACTATGAGCAGTTGATTATCAAATGTCAGCAATTGAATAGTCGATATCGCGTCACAGTACAGAATCTTCTCAAGTCAAAAGCAGTGATTCATTCTGTCTCTGTGATCTCTACAGTTCTCGCATATTTCGTCAAATATGCGACATTCTTGACAGGCTCGAAAGCTACGATCTCGAGCTCAAGAGATCTCATGAACTTATCGATCGTCAACATGAAGAAACGAGACTCACTGATTCTCGAGAAGCATCAGCATCGCATGATCAATCATCTGTGTTTATACTGTGATAAGTCTGAGCATCAGACTGCGATCTGCAATTCAAAGTTCAAGATTCAGCTACAAATCATCTCATTATTCACTTTTGCAATCTCTATCAACAATCTCGCTTTCAATACTTCTTTCGTCTTGAGAAAAGTCTAGTCTCTGCGTACAGTCGCTCGCAGAGACAATCGAACAGTCTGAAAATCTCTGCACTCTCAGTTAGCTCAATTCATCGATTAAAAAAGAAGATGAACAATGATCATCTCGTGCTTTCAGATAATCTAGAAAGCAATAAAATCAATGTCAATCTTTCTGTTTTGATTGATATCGACGTCATCAATTATGCATTTATTGATGACTCTTTCGCGCAAAAACACTCTCTGCTCTGTTTTTCTTTGTCTGAAATCTGTACTCTTCAGAGATTTGATGATCAATCAGTTGTATTCAATTCAATCACTCATTACGCTCTTGTCAAACTTCGAGTCTCAAACGAGAAGCTCGAAGAAATTCTCTTCTATGTCACTCAACTTTTGCAATTCTCAGTTGTTCTAGATCTGCTCTGATTAAAAAGTCATAAAGCAATTATAGATCTGCATCATAATCAGCTCATCTTTGAATCTCAAGTCAACTCAGAACTTGTACTCGAAACTCTCTCGAGCATCTCGATCTCGATTGTGTCAGTATCAGTCTTTTCGATGTTTTCGTTCTCGAAACATCTGAAGATCTATGCTATAGATAGTGCTTCGTTTCTGCGACTCGCTAGAAAAAAGAATCATGATCTGTTTGTCATATTCATGAGAAATATTGACAAAGCTCTGAAAATCACGTCTTTCGTTGACTCTGTCACGCTATTGTCTCTCGAATATCACGACTTTCTAGATGTTTTCTCTCGTGAATTGATAAACACTCTATCTGAACGACGTCTCTATGATCATAAAATTCAGCTGCAGAAGAGCAAAACTTCTATCTTCGAGTCTTTATATGACATGTTTCAAGATGAGCTTCGAGTACTAAAGAAATATCTGAAGAATAATTTGATCAAAGACTTTATTCAAGTCAGCTCTTCTCTCGCGATCTCTTCGATACTCTTTGTTAAAAAATCAAGCGAAGAACTCAGATTTTGCGTGAATTATCAAAGTCTGAACGTCATGACAGTTAAGAATCGATATTCATTATCTTTCATTCGAGAAACTCTAGATCGACTGACTAAGATCAAGTACTACATCAAGTTAGATATCATTGCAGTCTTTAATAAACTGCGAATGATTTATGAAGATGAGTGAAAGATCGCTTTTCGAACATGTTATGACTTATACAAGTACAACGTTTTGCTCTTCGAACTCACAAATGAATCATCATCATTTCAGAACTTCATTAATGACACTCTGCATGACTTCTTGTGTCACGATCCTAGCCTTGCCAGGCTCAGCCTTCTAGCCTTACCAGGCCTATCCTCGCTCCGTCACCTTGACTAGTCCCTATTGGGCCTAGCGTCGGCTGAGGAACACACATATGTAGCCAGC